>ERZ773050.9-NODE-9-length-174775-cov-7.833024_pt1 | contig 174775 bp, 146 predicted proteins | sample MGYA00580632_ERZ773050 | MGnify/ENA primary metagenome ERZ773050 (study PRJEB29015, sample SAMEA2738123) | human oral metagenome | biome: human oral; feature: human-associated habitat; material: saliva | place: China | collected 2166 ... | reverse complement strand
GTTAATAATTGTTGCATCACTACCAATCAGCAACTTACAGAGGAAATTTTCTTGCCACAAAGTGGCTGCAAAGCAGAATTTGAGGGGTTTTACTTCTTCACGAAGCGCACAGCGACCATTTTGGCGGTTGCGGTTTTTACTTCTCCAGCCCACAGCTCCATCTCTAAAACAGCCTTGCGATCCGTCACTTCTAGAGGACGAGCAACCACCTTCAGCGCGCAATTCATCGGGGTCGGGCGTAGATAATCCACCTCCAAGTGTGCTGTAACAAACCGCTCCAGGGTCTCATGATTCAGGGGGATGTGGTGCGCTGCCAAATAAAAACCCGCAGCCGAGGCCGTACCATGGCAGTCGAAAAGCATGGCAATAAACCCTCCATACAAATTAGAAGGCACTCCCCCCGTATAAATATCCGGTGGCGTGGTAGTACAAGTAGCAGAAGCGCCATCGGGAGCCATATAACTACGCAGATGCAAGCCCGAAGGATGCGCCTGCCCACACCCCCAGCAATGGCTAAATTCGGGGGCATAATACTCTTGGATCGATAATGATTGCGTCATTATATACTATATAATAGGTGTAGATTATTTACAACGGATAAATTTTGCCTGCTGGGTAACGGTAACCTCCGAAGGTTTAGCCCCCTCTCCTCTAAGGATTAGGTGCGACCGCTCGGAAAGCGAGACCGAATAGATCTGATTCACCTTCCACTCCGCCTGAGCATCATGGCTTAGTAGCACTTTGATACTCTCGGCAACAAACTTCTCGGCATGCACCTTGGTGCGTCCCGATAGAGAGCAATCCACACGATCCGCCAACCCAGAGAGGTAAGCCAAACCGGAGCCTGCCATAGAGAGATTCGTCTCCGATGTAAGGGCATCATACCTTAACCGGCCATTCCCCACCGTTTGAACCGAAAGGGATTTTGAGCGAAAATGCCCAGAACTCTTAAACTCTCCGGCAAGACGAATAGAGGCTACTTCACCCTCCACCTGCAAGCCCTTAAGACGAGAAGAATGCTGCACGAGCGCAAAATGCTCTACCTCATTCACCCCCTGAGCCGTGAGCGAACTATCACTCAAAAGCGTAATAGAGGGAAGGGAACGAAGAGAAAGATACAATGTAACACGCCGTGGGAGCTCGGGAGACAAGCCATCGGGAGACAGGTAAACCCGAAGCAATCCCTCGTGGATGGTATAATTAACTCCGTCAAGAGTTGCAGGCAATCCCTCCATTACGAGCTCCTCTCCTAAACCAAAACTCAACTCTACATCAAAGCCCGAACCAACCTCGAGCGCTTGAATGGGTGCCGACAGGTCAATCGTCCGTTTTTCAAGAGCGACCTGACGCCTGCGGTGCATCCAGCCCAAAAGGCCTCCGCCCAAAGTTGCAAGTCCTACCCCAACTGCCGTCCAGATAGTAGGAGTCTTTTTCCTTGCCATATGCCCCCCAAGGGAGTCTCTTTTCGAGTCTAGTGAATCCATAATCTATCGTTCTAGAGTGCCTCAAGGCACGTTCGTTTACTATCCAAAAGTAGTTCTTTTTGGGCGAATAGTATCCTCGTCCATCCCCTTAGAGACGGATTATCCCTCTTTTGATGGCTTCGGGATTACCCTTTGATAGGCAAAACGAAGGGAGCCGTCAGGCAGAAAAATAGTACCACACGGCACAAACCCCAAAGAGAGAAAGAGGTGCTGCATCACGAGGTTTTGCGCATGTGTATCCACGCGCAGATTGCAAGAGCGTTGTGAGCACCAATCGAAAACGAAACGGGCGATCCCTTTCTCACGCCCCGAAGAGGCCAAACGATGTATCACCCCATAGGGCTGTTCATTGAGCCATGCCCCCTCTATTATAGTATAGGTAGGGTCTTCTCCCTCCACAAACACAAAGGTAGCTACGACCTCTCCCTCGCGATCCGTAACCACATAACTAACGCCCTGAGCTATGTCCTCTCGCAGCAAAGAGGCTGAGGGATAGCCCGAGCCGCCCCACTGATGGGGATTACCCAACGACGCCATATAGGCACGAGCGCGCTCATAAATGGCAAGCATGGCGGGGAGATCCCCCTCTAGCGAATGGCGTACAGCAAAAAACATCCTAACAAAAGATCAGCCAATAATCCCCACAAAGGTAGGCTAATTATCGGCAGAAATGCAGCTGGTTTTCAGAAAAATATCACCCAATATCCCCCTATGATTCCAGCCGAGAAACATTTAGTTGCTGCCCTAAAACGGAAAAAGAATAGGGCAGCATTTTTTGCGTGTTTCACGGGCATTCTCCCAAGTATCACTAGGCAAGTCGTCCCAATTATAGGGATCTGAAGGGGAATAAAAGGCGTAATGCATTGGGAGTAAAGCAAGAAAGGAGCCGTTTATTGCGCGAGGGCGAAGCGACCACGCAGCCCAGCCAGCATTGCCACTCCCCACAAAAAGAGTACCTTTGTCTCCGCGATAATGAAAACTAATCTTTGCGTATCCATTATGACAAGAGAGCCCAACGAACAAGTAGAAGCCATCCGCAAGGATCTTCGCTACCTTCAGCTTTTGTCCAATAGTTTCCCGACATCAGCCGAGGCTTCCACCGAGATTATCAACCTCGAAGCCATTCTCAATCTACCCAAAGGTACAGAGCATTTCCTCGCCGATGTACACGGAGAATACGAAGCATTCAACCACGTGCTCAAGAATGCTTCGGGGAGCATCCTACGTAAAGTACGCGAACTATTTGGTCACCAACTGCAGGAGCGCGAAATGGCAGAATTGGCAACCCTTATATACTATCCTGCGGAGAAACTTGAGCTTAGCAAGAAGGAGCTACCCAACCTCGATGAGTGGTACCGCCTTACCTTGATACGCCTCGTGAAAGTGTGCCGTAAGATGGGAGAGAAATACACTCGCTCCAAGGTACGCAAGTCCCTCCCGCAAAAGTATAGCTACATCATACAAGAGCTATTGCACGAAGATGGGATTAACCCCAACAAAAGTGCCTATATCGCCAGCATCTTCGATACCATCATAGCAACAAATTGTGCCGACGACTTTATCATAGCTATCTCTACCACGATCAAGCGTCTTGCCATTGACAGGCTCCACCTCGTAGGGGATATTTTTGATAGAGGCCCCGGCGCACAGCATATCATGGATACCGTAATGCACTACCACAATGTGGACGTGCAATGGGGGAATCACGACATGCTTTGGATGGGAGCTGCGGCAGGCAACCTGGCTTGTATGGCCAATGTGATCCGCATTGCCCTACGGTATGCCAACCTCGACACCATTGAAGATGGCTACAACATTAACCTCCTCCCCTTGGCTCGCTTTGCTATGGACACTTATGCGGACGACCCTTGCGACCGCTTCAAACCCAAGATGGGAGATTCCGACGCAAGCTACGACGAGAAGAGCGTCTACCTCATCAGCCAAATGCACAAGGCTATTGCCGTAATTCAGTTTAAGCTGGAGCACGCTTTGATCGCAGCGCATCCGGAATATAAGATGGCGGATCGCGACCTCTTTGATAAGATCAATTGGGAAGAGGGGACACTCGATCTTACCCATACTGCACCCAATGGAGGTTACGGTCATCACCCGATGCTGGATATGAACTTCCCTACGGTGAACCACGACAACCCCTTCGAACTAACACCCGAAGAGGCCTATGTGGTAGAGCAATTGAGACTCTCTTTTGCCCACAGCATCAAGCTACACGAGCATATTCGCACCCTCTACAAAATCGGGAGCATGTACCTCGTATGCAATGGCAATCTACTCTACCACGCCTCAATGCCCCTCGACAAAGAGGGTATGCTCAAAGAGGTACACGTGGGCAGTGGCACCTACAAGGGTAAAGCCCTACTGGAGAAAATTGATACGGTAGTGCGCGATGCCTACCAAGCTCCCGAGGGCAGTGACCGCAAACAAAAATCGGTAGATTACATGTGGTACCTATGGTGTGGACCCGACTCTCCCCTCTTCGATAAGAGTGCCATGACCACCTTCGAACGCTACTTCATCAAGGATAAAGACACCCACAAAGAGCACAAAGGCTACTACTATAAGTACCGCGATGATGCTCAAGCTATCACACGCATTCTCGCAGACTTTGGCATAGAAGGGCCTGATTGTCACGTAATCAATGGACACGTACCCGTTAAGGCCGTTAAGGGAGAAAAGCCCCTTATGGCAGGCGGAAAGCTCTTGGTAATCGATGGAGGATTCAGCCGTGCCTACCAGTCGAGTACAGGTATTGCAGGATATACTCTCACCTTCAATTCGAGAGGCCTGCAGCTTGTACAGCATGAGCCATTTAGCAGCAAACGTGAGGCCATTGAGAACCTTGACGACATTAGAAGTGTTACTGTAGTAACGGAGCCAACTTCGCACCGAATACTTGTAGCAGATACAGATATGGGCAAGGTACTACGTGAGCAAGTCAACAATCTGAAGCAACTCCTTGAGGCTTATCAGTTAGGGCTTATCAAGGAACGTGAGTCCAAATAAAATAGATACACACAGAGTACAAACTAGCACTTCTTATTGATGCGTCGAAAAATAAGAAAGATCTTATGGATTGTATTCGGCTCTTTTTGGGCTTTTGTCGTGCTGCTATTCCTACTGATATGGTTTGGCATCATCGGCTATATGCCCCCTGTAGAGCAATTACAGAACCCCATAGATAAATATGCGTCGCAGCTAATCTCGGCAGATGGTGTTACTCTAGGGTCTTATGCCCGTAGCGGTAATAACCGCATATATTCTTCGTACCAAGATCTATCGCCCGACCTCGTGCGAGCCTTGATAGCGGTAGAAGATATTCGCTTCGAAGACCACTCCGGGATCGATGCCAGAGGCTTGCTCCGTGCCATTGTTAAGCGCGGGATACTAAGAAAAAAAGGTGGCGGAGGTGGTAGTACCATCACGCAGCAGCTTGCCAAACAGCTCTACTCCCCCAAAGCAGGCAACGTAATCGAGCGGCTTTTACAAAAGCCTATCGAATGGGTTATCGCGATCAAACTAGAGCGTTACTACACCAAAGAGGAGATTATCTGCATGTATCTCAACCAGTTCGATTTCCTCTACAATGCGGTGGGTATCCGCTCGGCAGCAGAGACCTATTTTAGCAAGAAGCCTAGCGAACTGAACCTGCAAGAGAGTGCCATGCTGGTGGGGATGTGCAAAAACCCGGCGGTCTACAACCCCATCCTTCACAACGACAAGGATTGGGCATTAGAGCGTCGTAATGTAGTGCTCAGACAGATGGCAAAAGCAGGATTTCTCACAGAAGCCGAAGCAGATTCGGTGGCAGCCCTCCCTCTTGTAACACGCTTCCACAAGGCGCAACACAACGAGGGCCTTGCGCCCTACTTCCGAGAGTTTATCCGCTTAATACTCACGGCCAAAAAGCCGGATAAGAGCAATTACAACGAATGGTCCATAGGGCAGTATGTTGCGGACAGCACCGCTTGGGAAAATGACCCCCTCTACGGTTGGTGCGAAAAGACCCACAAAGCCAACAGCAAGAGCTATGATCTCTACGCGGATGGGCTGAAAATCTATTGTACAATAGATAGCCGCATGCAACGCTATGCCGAAGACGCTATACGCGAGCATCTGGGCGGCTTCTTACAACCTGCCTTTGCACAAGAGAAAAAAGGCTCTAAATCTGCTCCGTATTCTTCGCGAGTTTCTGCAGCCGACAGGGAAGCGATGATCCTACGCGCCATGAAGCAATCGGATCGTTGGTACCAAATGAAGCAAGAGGGAGCCAGCGACAAGGAAATACTCGCAGCCTTCGACCAGAAAAGAAAAATGCAGGTATGGTCTTGGGATGGCATGATTGATAAGACCATGTCTCCCCGCGACTCTATCCTCTACTATAAGGGCTTATTGCGCTCCGCCTTCATGGCAATGAATCCCTCTAATGGGCATGTACTTGCCTACGTGGGAGGAATTGACTTCCGCACCTTCAAGTACGATATGGTCAATCAGGGGCGCAGACAGGTGGGCTCGACCATCAAACCTTTCCTCTACTCGCTCTTGATGTCAGAAGGGATGTCCCCCTGTGACATGGTGCTCCACAACCCCGTAACTCTGTACGATGGCAGTGGACGTGCGTGGACTCCCCGAAGCGGAGGAGCGCGTCGCCAAGGAGAGATGGTCACGATCCGTTGGGGGTTGCAAAACTCCTCCAACTGGGTTACGGCCTATCTTATGGGGCAAACCTCGCCCGTTACCTTTGTACGCCTACTCAAATCGTACGGCATTACAGGACATATCGACCCAGTAGTGTCGCTAGCCGCAGGTACTCCCGACGTTTGTCTTGCCGAGATGGTAAGTGCCTATACCACATTTGTCTCCCAAGGGATACGTGTGAGTCCGCTCTACGTTACCCGCATCGAAGACCAATTTGGCAACACAATAGAAAGTTTTACCCCCCGCATGACCGAGGTACTCAACGAAGAGACTTCCCTCAAGATGCTGGATATGCTGCAAGCTGTAGTGAATGGAGGTACCGGTGGGCGCCTAAGAAGCCGCTATGGTTTGGAGCTTCCGCTCGGTGGTAAAACAGGGACAACCCAAAACAATAGCGATAGCTGGTTTATGGGCTTCTCTCCCGAGATCGTGGCAGGTTGCTGGGTTGGTGGCGAAGACCGCTCCATCCACTTCAACTCCACGTCCATAGGACAGGGGGCAGCCGCTGCACTTCCCATCTTTGCCAAATTCATCAAGAAAGTCTACAGCGATAGAGCTCTAGGCTACTCCCGTGATAAGAAATTCAACATCCCCCAAGGCTACAATCCTTGCGGCTCCTCCGGTGGCGGCAACGAAGGAGAAGCCGGCTGGTGGGATGGCGAAGGAGGCGATACCGATACCGAAGGAGCTGGCAATACCGCATCACAAGGTGGTGCGCGAGAAGGAACATCTACGCCCTCCAACTGACCCCAATGAATTAAGAAGACAATAGATTATAAGAATACGCTAAACTAACAAAGAAGCACAGATGGAAAAAAAACGAGTTTATTCCTTTGGTGATGGTAAGGCCGAAGGACGTGCTGACATGAGGAATCTGCTTGGTGGTAAAGGTGCCAACCTCGCAGAGATGAACCTAATCGGGGTACCTGTTCCTCCAGGTTTTACAATTACCACTGACGTATGTAGCGAATACTACTCAATTGGTGGAGAAGAGGTACGCAACCTCCTCAATGACGAAGTAAAGTCTGCAATCAAGGGTATCGAAACCCTTATGAGTCATAACTTTGGTGATCCCTCAAACCCATTGCTCGTCTCGGTTCGTTCCGGAGCTCGTGCATCTATGCCCGGGATGATGGACACCATCCTCAACCTTGGTCTCAATGACGAAGTAGTAGCCGGCCTCAGCAAAAAAACCGGCAACGAGCGTTTCGCTTGGGACTCTTACCGCCGTTTCGTACAAATGTACGGTGACGTGGTACTTGGCATGAAGCCTGCCGAAAAGACCGAACAGGATCCTTTCGAAGCCATTATTGAGCAGGTAAAAGAAGAAGCCGGAGTAAAACTCGACAACGAACTCTCGGTAGAAAACCTCAAAGACCTCGTAGTTCGCTTCAAAAAAGCAGTATACGAGCGTACCGGTAAGGACTTCCCTGCAGATCCCTATGAGCAACTATGGGGTGCCGTTATGGCGGTATTCAACTCATGGATGAACGAGCGCGCTATCCTCTACCGCAAGATGGAAGGCATCCCTGCCGAGTGGGGAACCGCTGTAACCGTACAAGCTATGGTATTCGGGAACATGGGCAATACCTCAGCTACGGGGGTATGCTTCTCTCGCGATGCCGGTAATGGCGAAAACCTCTTCAACGGAGAGTACCTTATCAATGCACAAGGAGAAGACGTGGTAGCAGGTATCCGTACTCCTCAACAGATCACCAAGATTGGTTCACAACGTTGGGCAGAACGCGGTGGCATTAGCGAAGCAGATCGTGCCGCTAAGTACCCCTCTATGGAGGAATGCATGCCCGAGATTTATGCCGAGCTCAACGCCATCCAACAAAAGCTAGAAGACCACTACTCCGATATGCAGGATATGGAGTTTACCGTACAAGAAGGCAAACTCTGGCTCCTCCAAACACGTAATGGAAAGCGCACCGGTAGCGCAATGGTTAAGATCGCTTGTGACCTACTCCACGAAGGCAAGATCACAGAAGAGCAAGCTATCATGCGCATCGAGCCCAACAAACTTGATGAGCTACTCCACCCTGTCTTCGACAAGGAAGCACTAAAAAAAGCCCAACTTCTAACGAAGGGTCTTCCTGCATCTCCCGGTGCTGCAACGGGGCAAATTGTATTCTTTGCCGACGACGCTGCCGCTTGGAACGCAGAAGGCAAGAAAGTAATCATCGTACGCCAAGAAACTTCTCCCGAAGACCTCGAAGGTATGACAGCCTCTCAAGGTATCCTCACAACACGTGGGGGTATGACCTCTCACGCTGCCGTAGTGGCTCGTGGTATGGGTAAATGCTGTATCACCGGTGCCGGCGAAATGATGGTGAACATGGTAGAGCGCACGCTTACCATCGGTAAGACCGTTCTCCACGAAGGCGATAGAATCTCTATCAACGGTACTACGGGCGAGGTATTCCTCGGCGAAGTAGCTACGGTTGCTGCCGAAATGGACGACGACTTCCGGACCCTAATGGCTCTTGCCGATAAGCACGCACGCCTCCAAGTTCGCACCAATGCAGACACACCTCGCGACGCTGCAACGGCTCGTAGCTTTGGTGCCGTAGGTATCGGTCTCTGCCGTACAGAACACATGTTCTTCGAAGCAGAAAAGATCAAAGCCATGCGTGAGATGATCCTCTCCGAAAACGAAGAGGGTCGTGTAAAAGCACTCGAAAAGATCTTGCCTTACCAGCGCAAAGACTTCTATGAGATCTTCAAAGTGATGCAAGGCTTACCCGTAACGGTACGTCTTCTCGACCCCCCTCTCCATGAGTTCGTACCCCACGATGTAAAACAACAAGAGGAGATGGCAGAAGCTATGGGCATCGATCTCGCTACGCTCACAGCTCGCATCGAAAAGCTCAACGAGCAAAACCCAATGCTCGGGCACCGTGGTTGCCGTCTCGGTAATACCTTCCCCGAAATTACTCGCATGCAGACGCGTGCCATCCTCGGGGCTTGCTGCCAACTCCAAAAGGAGGGTATAAAAACTCATCCCGAGATCATGGTACCTCTCGTTGGTATCCTCTACGAGTTCAAGCAACAGGAGGAAGTAATCCGCGCTACAGCAGAAAAGGTATTTGAAGAAGAGGGGGTACGCCTCGACTTTAAGGTAGGTACGATGATTGAGATCCCTCGTGCGGCTCTCACTGCCGACCGTATCGCCTCGTCGGCTGAGTTCTTCTCGTTTGGTACGAACGACCTTACGCAGATGACCTTCGGGTACTCTCGCGACGACATCGCCAGCTTCTTGCCTCACTACCTCGAGCAGAAGATCCTAAAGGTAGATCCCTTCCAAGTACTCGACCAGAAGGGTGTGGGACAACTCATCAGCATGGCAACAGAGCGAGGTCGTGCCATCCGTCCCGAACTCAAAGTGGGTATCTGCGGCGAGCATGGTGGTGAACCCTCGTCTGTTAAGTTCTGCCACCGTGTAGGTCTTAACTACGTATCTTGCTCACCCTTCCGTGTGCCCATAGCACGTGTAGCTGCTGCACAAGCTGCTATCGAAGAGCGCAAGTAATCTAGCGAACTAGATACAATCCCAATAAAGGGATACCTGAGAGATGAAAATCTTTTTGGGTATCCCTTTTTATTTTGCTAGCGGAAAACGATTTGAAACGTAGCCTGTAAGTCGAGAGAAACCAGCCTCCTCCCTCGGACAAATCACCCGAACTTACATGTTATCGGGAGACGAAGACGAGCCCTCCTCACACCCATACGCATTCGACTCCACCCCACCTCATACCAATTAAAAAGGGAGATATTCAGAAATCTGAATATCTCCCTTTTTAATTGAAGTATCTTTTATTCCTCCATTCTTGAGCTCTATCATAAATAAAGAACGCCCCCCTAGTATGCTGTCTTACGACGCGCCTGGGAGGCTTATTATCTCAGAGTTGTAATACTATTCAATCTCGAAGCACTGCAAAGGTACTACATTTTCTCCAACCGACCTCTCTCTTGTCGATTATCTTTCATCGTTCCATATTTTTTCATTCATCCAGTCCGATTGAAATCCCATTGCATTAAGGGATGCAACTTCTTGATATTCTGTCAATAGATCTTTTAATCGTTGTTTAAAAGCAGAGGTTGGATTTGCTGTTTGTAACATATAATTCAGCATACACAGGAAATAATAGAGTTTGCTCCTTTTTACCGTGTCTGGGCTATCTATCCAATCAAGTCTCTTAGAAAAATTCAATTTTTCGGGTACGATGTTCATGTCCCTATTCCAAAGCCTTGCGTGGTGGGCACATATATTGCGTACATAATTGATTGTATGAAGCCATGAACAAAACGTCTTAGGTGGCAGGGCAAAATAGGAGGCGATACCGTTTACATCAGCACGGGATTTCAGTCCGTCACAGATACGCGAAAGGTGATTGAAATACATAACCTCAACGCTCATCCAAGATGGCGGATTGGTGGGATTACCATATTTGTTACAGTAATGCTGTATAAAAACCTCTGCTTTATTGTTGTGTAGCTGTTCTGCGATATGTTTTTGAATATCGTCATATACATCTTTTGTAACCATCCTTCCGTCACGCAAAGTAATAGTCTCGGGCTCTTTAAATATTTCCGAACGATCCTGCCAATGCGCACCATATTTATGGCTGAGCTGATATATGATTTGTGTACGTATGGCAACCTCCAACCGTTCTATAGCATCAAAAACCAACAGACGCAGCTTTCGGTCAAACACATATAGATTATACACCATATCCCAAGCGACACCTTCTCGAAAAGAGTCAAGTATCTTTCCGTTTTCCTTTTGCTTGTATGGTAACATATAGGCACTGAGACGATAGTAACTGATATTGGCAAGATGCCTTTCCGTTCGTTGCTTATCGGGAATAAGCATTCCTCTCGACCTCAACAGATCAACCTGCTCAGTGTATGTTAATGGTTGTTTGCTATAGATTTCCATATATCTGTATTTCAAACGGATATAAAAGTACTCATTTTTCAATATTGCAGAGGGAAATTAGCATATATATTTCGGTATCAGACACAATGGTATGATAAAAGCTTTGATCGGTTAGGATAATAGAAGGGCTGGCTTCTCGCGTGGAGGAGTCAGCCCTTTTGTCAAGCCCTTAGGAAGTTTTTCTTCAAGGGCGGTTATGGGTTACCAACCTTTGTTGTAGCCGTAGCGGAAGTCGAGCTCCTTGCGCAGTAGGTCTCGCACTTCGTTCTCCGAAGATGAGAACGAGAACAGATCGCCCAACTTGGTACAATTCTCTATGTCAAGCACCTGGCTAGCTAAGACACGAGCGACCACCAACTTAGAGCTATCAAAACTGGGAACGGAGCACAGGGCTTTGAATTGCTGAGCCGTCACTCCGGCATCGGCAGGATAGAGTGCCATCACCTTTTCCACATCCGACTTAAAGGAGCAATCCTCAAGCTCCTCTAGCAATGCCTTGTAGGTCTGCTGCGGGAGGGGGCGCAATCGGAATCCTTTGGAGTTCGTCACAGATGAGTAATCCCTACGAGGGTGACCATAATCGTCTCTATCACCTGGGCGTCCGTAATCCAAAGAAAGATACCTCTCAGCATCAATGTACTCTGTACCATAGCCCGAGAAATAAAAATTGCGATCGTATATAACTCGCTTCCGCGCATGGACTTGCTCAAGAGGCACCTCTACTCTTACCCGATAGTTACCCCGAGGCAGAGCCACATAGCAACTATAGGTAGGGTTGCAAACCCGTGTATTATCTATATAAACAATGATGGGGACGCTCTTTGCTTCGACAGAGATACCCGCGAGACTTTGTGCAGAAAGCGTTGTTGCCAAAGCGAATGTAACGAGTAGGGAAAGGAGTAGAGTGTAGCGTTTCATAAGGCTTCCTATTTATATTTGTACTCCCCTCAAAGGTAAAACATTCTCCCCAAAAACCGTTCTCCCCTCCACAGCGCACGGTCTCCTCTGCATAATTGGTATTGATGGTGGTAATGGCAGATATTTTCCGTAATTTTGTACTCGGTAATCATAGTAATTATCGTCGGTAAATTTTAGTATTCGAGCAGTATAAAGATACAACACTCTTGGTCAATTGACAGATTTATAAACAGTTACACCCTGTAAAGTTCACATTACACCCCGTAAAGCTCACATTAAATACTGATGAAAAGAATAGCATCCATACTGTTTATCCTTACGCTTTCGATAGGGAGTGTACGTGCCATTAGTCTTGCCGACTCCATACGTCAGGAAATGAGACACCTTGAGGGGCAAGATCTCTTGCAGGCACACAGCAACCTTTGCCAGTTAGCAGCCTCCCAAGACGATATGCAGTATGAGTTGCGCTGCATCCGCGAATTTCTTGCGGAGGCTCTGAAACAAAAGGACGCGAAAGCCGAAGGGATGGCACGCGTCAGACAGCTCTATTGCTACTACAATTACGACAACCTAGACAGCATCCTCTTCTATCTACCGGCGTCGCTCAAGTCTATGAAGGAAAATAAGACCTGGGACTATTACTACAATGCGTGGAGCGTCTTGGTAGAGAGGTATATTTATGAGGAAAAACTACAGACCGCTTTGCTCGAGGCACGGAAGATGTACGCCGATGCGCACGCTACGAATAGCAACTACGGCCTAGGCGTTTCCTCATACGATATGGGTTGCATCTACCAAACTATGGGACGCTTTCGTGAGGCGGAAAAATCCTTAACGGAAAGCATTGCCGCTCTTTCTAAGGAAGAAGACATCTCGCAGCTGCTCTCCGCTTACAATGCTTTAAGCGAAATCCTCGACGAATTGGGAGAGTACGACAGATTGCGAAGAATAGTCGAGGAATGGAAATCCGTCCTCGACAAATACCGGGAGGAGTCACTGCGCAAGGGGTATACCCAGTCGCTAAATGGGCGTTACCTCTACTGCACGCTGGCTGCCGCCGTTGCCGAGATAGAGACGGCAGATTATACAAAGGCCGGCGAACTACTGAAGCAAGCAGAGATATACGCCGAGGGACGCAAGGCTGTTGCACAGTTTAAGCTCCTGCAGGTGCAGGCACGCTACTATGCGGCGATGAAACAATATGACAAAGCAATAGCCTGCAACCATAAGAACATAGAAATCATTGCCGCCTCGGGCGACTCCGTGAGTCTACTCTCCGTACAGACCCAGCAGGCAGATTTCCTCCTGAAAGCCGGGCGGTATAAAGAGGCTGCCGAACTCTACCACGAGATCCTCCCCCACAAGGATAGGATGCGCACCACGGAACTTGCCAATCAGCTTGACGAGCTGCAGACCATCTTCGAGGTAGATAAGCTCACGCTACGCAACGAAGTCATCACCACACGTTTCTACCTCTCTCTCGTTATCGGGCTGCTGCTGTTGCTTGCTTTTGTCCTATACATTATATATACGCGCAGGCTGCGTCGTAAGAACCGAGCTTTGTACGACTCTATCCTACAAGCCCAACGTACGCAAGACAAAGCGGAGGAGGCGGCGAGAACCACTTCCGAAGAACAACTCGACCACAAAAGCAAGCTCTACCGCCAACTGTGCGAACTGATGCAGACCGAAGAGCTCTACAAAGACGCGACCCTGAACCGAGATATTTTGGTCGAACGGCTCAGCACAAACTCCGTTTACCTCGCCGATGCCGTGCACAAATATGCCGAAGGCGCCACCATCAATGAGTTTATCAACAGCTACCGTCTGCGCCGTGCGGCCTCTCTACTGACAGAAAATCCAAGCCTAAACATCAACGAGGTGGAATACCAGTCGGGCTTCAACTCTCGCTCCACCTTCAACCGTTGCTTCCGAGCTTGCTACGGCATGTCGCCCTCGGAATACAAGGTCATCTCCAAAGAAAAGAAGATAGGGAAGTAACCCTCAAAGGGGGAAAAAGAGCCGAGATGGCAACTTTTTCCTCCGCCCTCAAGCAAGCGGAGATCCGCAACGAGACTGGAAAAAGAGCCGGGATGGCAACTTTTTCCTCATTTATACCTGTCTGATTTAGAGCCTCTTGCAAATATGAGACGCTTTTTTCCAAATATGGCACATCCCCTAAATCCCTCTTTTTTAATTTTACACCGTCATCAAGTTTTGTATCGTCATCAAAACGAAAAAAAGAAGGATGAAGACGGGAATGTATTGGGTATACATAACGGAGGATAGCGAGAGCGGAATAACCATTGGGTTCTCTACCGAGATGGATAAGACGTTCTTTGAGCTTTCCATGCGAGGAGCAACCCTTTCCTATCTCCGCTCCTTTTCCATTCCTTTTGATGCTCTAGCACACAAACACCTGCTTGAGGATCTCTCGCCAGTGACGATTAGGAGATTCGTGCGAAGCCATCGGGAGGAGACCAAGCGACGTTGCGACAAACTCTTATCCACATCTAAATACCGAGAAGCGAATATTATAAATTAAATCAAGATATGAATTATAAAAGAATTGTGTTATTGGCGGTACTGCTTGGAGGGATAATTCTCCCCACCCATGCACAGCCGGCTCCGGAGGGGCGCACCGCGGATCTAGGGTGGTACACCGGGCTTCGCGGAGGAGTGTCGGCAGGGTCGTCTACATTTGTTTCGGCCGCTGCCGATAAGTTTCGAACCGGGTGGAGTGCAGGCCTTTTCGGCGGTTACCGATTTAATTCTGTACTCTCTCTCGAGGGCGTATTGAAGTGGGGAGAAGTCACGCTCGGCGTCCGCAAGGGCGATGTCGACGCTAACTACTGGCTAGGCAGAGACCTCGTGCGCTACCATGCTCCCGTCATCGACTTCGAGGGTTGGAACTACAACGACCTCAAAAGTCGCATCAACGCCCAGAGTTTTAGTCTGCAGGGCAATATCAACTTGTTGGGATTCTTCCATTCCGGCAATTGCCGCTGGCGCATGGAGGTCTCCCCCCTTGTCTCGCTTGTGCGTACGAAGGCTCGTTTCGTGACGATTCCCAACGACGAGACCGTTATGAGTCTCAAGCCCCAATGGCATGCCGGATGGGGTGGCGAGGCACAAATCGGATATCGGGTGTCCGAGCATTGGGAGCTCGGCATCTATGGCGGCTTCACGCAGCTTCTTGGCAAACGCTTCGACCGCATCCCCGAGCAGAGCTACAAAACCAACCGGCTCTACGAAGGCGGTCTGAAGCTCACGTATGCTTTCGGTAAGCAAAGGAAGAGAACGGAGGCATTGAAGCCCATCGAGCCCGGCATGCCCGAGGGGGACGCGCTTTACGAACATGCGGCACGGAAAGTGGACAACGAACCGGAAGCAACAAAGAAGACCGAACCGCTGGATCAGTCAACAACGGAACACTCTGCTCCCGAAGTAAGTATCGCCCCCGTAGAGAGTGCGGCAGTCATCGACTTCCCCACCGTCTACTTCGCCTTCAACAGTGCAAAGATCTCGAGCGAAGAGGAGGCGAAAATGCAACAGACACTGCGCTTACTACAAGAGAATCCGAAGCTGAATATCATCATAATAGGCTGGTGCGACACAGTGGGCAACGCTGCCGTTAACCTACGGATGTCCCAGAAGCGCGCCGAAGCCCTCAAAACATGGCTGACCTCCCGAGGTATCAGTGCCGCCCGTATCAAGGCCGTGGGCAGAGGCCGAGACTTCAACGAAAAGGAGGCTGCCAAAGCGCGCCGTTCGGAAACAGCAAAGGAGGATTAAACAATGAAACAAACACCCTTTTATTACACACTTCGGAGACTCTTAGCACTCTCCGTCATGTCACTTTTGACTTTGGGCACGCTCTCGCTTACCTCTTGCCGCCACAAGGATACAGAGCATGATGATTATGGACTTTCTGCCGCTCTTTCCTGGGCAGACCCTGCCGATGCCGGCCATGAAATCAAAAACGTCAGGATATGGATATTCCAAGCCGGTGGCAAACTCGTGGCTAAGCGTCAGTATGGCAGTAAGTTTCTGATCGCCCTCGACATTCATCCCCTTCCCGTTGGGGAGTACGACGTGGTGGCTACGACCAACCTTATCGAGCCTTTCGGGGCGGAGGGTGACGAGACCTTTTCCTCCCTGCTGCTCAAACTTCGGGAGGCTTCCACCTCGGCCGGGCACGCCCACTATGCCGTGGGGCACATCAGCCTACCGAAGGACAGAAATAGCCGTATCGGTCTCAGCCTGCGCCGCATCCTCTCGGAGCTTACGGTAGAGGTGGAGGGCGCCCCCCGGGGCACGAAGCTCGAAACGATGGTACTCAATGCCGCCGACGCCCTTGTGCCCTCGCAAAAAGGAGCCGAAGGCATTTGGGGTAGAGCTTCTAACAACAAGCAGCCGGCTCAAGGCAAGAGTGCCATTGAGCAGAACGGACTTATCAAGACCGAGACCCTTCGCCCGATGCCCACGGTGAGCCATGACGCATATGCCTACCTCCGGTTTACGTTCCGCCTGGCGGACGGAAGCCTGCGCGAGTGCGCTGCAGAGGCACCGATCATGAAGCCGGCAGGCAAGTATACGTTGAAGATGAAATACTCCGAGCTCAAACCCTTTATGCACATCAAACCCACACGTATCAGCGACTGGGAAGAGGGGTGGACCGTAGTTGGAGAAATACTCAACCCTGATGACTAAACGGGGCAAATGACGAAATGAATGCCCCCTTCCCCCCCCCTATCTCTAAACTATTCAAATTCAATCACATAAAATTAGCAAGTATGAAGAAAAAGACTCTTTTCGCTGCCGTGCTGGCAGCCGTTGTGCTCGTAAGCTGCCACAACAACAAGCAGGTGCAGTCAGAGACCGAGCCTGAGTACATCACTGTAAGTACCTCCATCGACAACCTGACCCGCGTCTCCACCACAGGCGATGCCTCCCGGTTCGACGAAGGCGACAAAATCAGCGTCTATGCCTGGACAGGTACTGCCGACGAGGTACCCACTGCCAACCTGGTGGTGAACAACTCCCTCAACGAGCTGAAAGGCGGCAAGTGGCTGCCTACGCCCCTTATGAAATGGGCGAACATGTCCACGCCCCACTTCTTCCTCTCCGTTTACCCTGCACGCGCCATTGCCGACTTCAAAGCCGACCCCGTGAAGGTAGATATAGAGAAACAGATGGAGAGCGACCTACTTGTGGCCGTCAATACGGGCGAGAGCAAAGCCGGGCTCAAAGCCACCGACAACCCCGTGTCGCTCCGCTTCGACCACATGATGTCTAAGCTTATTGTAGAGCTGACCTACCGCAACGAGTTCAGCAAAACACCCACCGTGGCTTCGGTAAGCACTGAGGCTAAGAACGAGGGCACCATCGATTACCTCAAGGGCGTGATTACGCTCAAGGGGGCTGCCGCTCCCTTCCACCTACAGACGCTGAAGGCCAACGAGGCATACGCTTCCGTTATCCTGCCGCAGACGGTGCAGAAGTTCACAATAGTTATCGATGGCAAGAACTACGTCTACACCCATCCCACACCGCTCACCCTTGTCAAAGGTAAGAAGCAGACCGTGAAGCTCATTGTCGGGCGCAACCGCATCGAGCTGGATCAAGTGGTTATCAACGACTGGGGAGCCGCCGAAGACATCACAGGCGGAGAAGCGGTAGATTGAATATAGTAAGCGCTGACTAAGAAACCAACTTCAAAAAAAGAAAAAAGGAATATGAAGAACCATTTTTTCATCTCAATGCTTGCAGCGGCGGCTCTCCTCGGGGGGCTGACCGCCTGCAACGGCAAACTCGACAAAGCCCCCAGGGCAGACCAAGTGCCCGAAAATGCCGTGCGGATTACAGCCAGCATCGGCAACCCGTTTGCCGCCACCCGTTCCATGCCACTAGGCACGGAGGAGGAGCAGGGCAAGTTCAACGTGGGCGACGAAATCTTTGTGCGCACTTCCAGCAGCCAACGTGCCACCTATCGTTTCGATGGCACTGTCTGGGCACCCAAAGAGGGCGAGTACCTCCTTTGGAAAAGTGATATGGAGCATTTCGAAGCCTCCTATCCCGCTGAATATGGCGAGAATCCATTTTCATATGTTCATCCAACAGACCAGAGCAGTACAGAAAAAATCGCTAAAGCAGACCTAATGTCGGTAGAGCTTGACCAAGCAAAGACGAAAGAGGCGTTGCACTTTACGATGTATCGCGAGACGACACGCCTCATTGTCGAGATAGCCGGCTTCAAATCCGAATTTCCCGGCGATGCCAAGGTGGAGAACGTCAGGTTCCATAATAAAAGCAACGCAAGCGCCCCTCAAAGAACATACATACCCTATGCCAAGGGCGAGGGCAAGACGGGCAGCACCTACACGGTGCTCGTTCCCGGTGATGCTGCACACAATACGATTTCCCTTGAAGTAGGCGGCAAAACGATGACCGCCAAGCTGTCGAGAATTACGTATGATAGCGGCCTGAGCTACACCTACCGCCTCACCGTGGGCAAGGAGAAACTCGAGACGACCGAAGTAACGGTATCCGACTGGACCGGTAGCGCAGTCATCCCGGGCGGAGAAGCCGAAGCGAACTAAGGCCCCCACCTGTCGCACTCACACTACGGCCCCGGCCGGGAGTATAAGTAAAGCAGAATGAGTATATAACCCATCAAATAAAGCAGTAAATGTTGATCCATCAAATAAAAAAAGGAGTTGTCTATGTAGGCAAAAACAAGGGTAAGACCGTTTACTACGCATCCCCCATTGTACAAAACAAGATTACCTCCCATCAGGTGGAAAACCGTATCATCAAGGCCACGGCACTCTCGCGTGCCGATGTACGCAGTGCCATCGCCGCCCTTGCCGAGATCGTGCGCGAAGAGATACTTGCCGGGCGGTCGGTAGCTCTTGCCGACCTCGGTTCGTTCAGAGTTGTCTCGACCGGCAAACGCATGGCCACGGAGAAAGAGGTGACTGCCGACACGCTAAAAGCGCCACGCATACAGTTTCTCCCCAAAATGGAGATGCGCAATCTGACCAAGAGCATACAGCGCGTTGTGCTACGCCCCGGCGAGGCTGAGCCCACACCCGAGAACCCGTTGGGTTGAACCCCCGACGAAAGAAACATTTTCATTCCTCAATACGAATTTCAATAACAAAAAAATAATCTAGATAATGAAGACAATAAAGAACCTGGCAATGCTTGCCGTTGCCGCACTTGCCGCTGCTGCATGCAGCCATGACAAAAACCTCGTCGCCCCCACCGACCATTTCCCTGCCGACGGCGTCATCCGCGTGGCTACCGACGTAACTCGCCCACAAACCCGTGCCGGGATGGAAACCGGCAACCTTACGACGTTCCAACTTCGCGTAAAGAACCCCGTAAGTGACAGCTATTCTTACAACGCCCTAATGAAGAAAGAGGGTAGCGAATGGGTGAGCTACAACAACGACGGCACCCAGAAGCTGACGATGCTCTGGCAGAACAAGACGCAAAAGGTGAACGTAGCCGCCGTATACATCCCCGGCGTCACACTGACCGACGAAAATTGGAAGACCACCGACGTCGTACCCGTGAATATTAAGGTAAGAGAAAACCAGAGCAATGCCGACAGTCTGAACAAAAGCGACATCCTCGTGATGAAGGAGCACGAGGTGGACCCCACCAGCGCCACCGACCTGACCCCACAAGGCAAGATAAAAGTAGAGCTCAAGCACCGCCTCGCTAAGCTCAACCTCACGGTGAATCTCGGCACGCAGTTCAACCTGAACGGTACCGCCACCAACCCCATCACCGCAGTGAGCGTGGAGGGCACGAAGACCCAAGCCGACTGGACGCTCATCACCGATAAGCTGGAGTGGCAGAGCGTGGTGAAACCCATTAAACTCTTTAAGGCTGCTTACACCGCCGGCGAGGGTAAAACAAAGAGTGCCGTGGCGAAGTACGAATGCATCCTCATGCCGCAGACCATCACTTCCAACGGCTTTATGGTGAAGATTGTCATAGGAGGCAAGACGTATATATGGAAGTCCTCGAACGAAGTCACCCTCGCACCCGATACGCAGTACAACCTCACCCTCTCCGTGGGCAAAGACGTCGTAGTCGTTGGCAGCTTCTCCGCTAAGCCGTGGACCGACGGCGGCTCGAGCAACATTGAGACGGAATAAAAACTTTTTGATGCAATGAAACTCAACGTAATGATAACGCTTGCAGCGGCGGCTCTCCTCGGGGGGCTGACCGCCTGCAGCGACAAACTCGACCAGCCCCGGGCAGACCAAGTGCCCGAAAATGCCGTGCGGATTACAGCCAGCATCGGCAACCCGTTTGCCGCCACCCGTTCCATGCCGTTGGGCACGGAGGAGGAGCAGGGCAAGTTCAAGGAGGGCGACGAAATCTTTGTAGCTCGGAAAGAAAATAGTGATATCAAAGAGTATGCCACCTATCGTTTCGATGGCTCTGTCTGGACGCCCAAAGACGGTAAGTATCTCCTCTGGGTGAAAGACCGGATTGATCTCGAAGCCTTTTATCCGGCCGAAGTAGGCTTGAAAGCGTTGAAAGGGGAAGTACCTGATCTTCAAACAGACCAGAGTACTAAAGAAAATATCGCTAAAGCAGACTACATGGCAATAGAGCTTAAGCAGGTAAAAAAGACGGATCAGGCATTGAATTTAGAGATGAAACGCCTGACATCACGCATCATTGTCAAGATAGCCGGCTTCAACTCCGAATTTCCTGCCGATGCCAAGGTGGAGAATGTCAAATTCATTCATGGAGCATTCACACCCTACGCCGAGGGCGATGGCAAGACGGGCAGCACCTACACTGTGCTCATTCCGGACGCTAACCTTGTATTTGATATTTCCCTTGCCGTAGGTGGCAAGACGATGACCGCTAAGCTGCCAGGAAGTTCCTTTGAGCAAGGCAAGAGCTACACCTACCACCTCACCGTGGGCAAGGAGAAACTCGAGATGACCGAAGTAACGGTATCCGACTGGACAGGTAGCGCAGTTATCCCTGGCGGAGAAGCCAACCTAGCCAAATGGGACGGGGTGACTACGTCGCCCGTAACTCCCGATGCCGACGGCAAGACCTACAATATCAAGGAACCGGCAGAATGGGCATGGCTTTGCGAGCAGGTCGGCAACAAAACGATTCCCACGAAGGACCTAATCGTCAATCTGACTGCAGACTTGGACTTTAGAGGGCACGAAATGTATCCTCTGGGATATACAAAAGACAATGCAAGTGGTGCGGCCGTTGGATTCCAGGGCAAACTCAATGGAAACAATCACACAGTTAAAGGATTGAAGATGACACAAGGCACCTATCAGCATACCGGTCTTGTCGCTATACTATATCCGAACTCCACCGTCAAAGACCTCACCGTAGAGTGCGACATAAAAGGGAATTGTGACAATAACACCAGTTCAGCTATGACTATCGGAGGAATAGCCGGGAGCAACATAGGAGGAACCGTAGAAAACTGTACGGTCAAAGGGACTGTATCCTCCGATAAGAGAGCCGTCTATATGGGAGGTGTCATCGGCTATTTTTACGGAGGGACGATGATAAAATGCTCGAACTATGCCGAGGTGCTCTCCCTATCCGACGAAAACAGGGTTACAGGAGGCGTGGCCGGATGTGTGGGCGATCTTTCGCAGCAAGGGTACGATATGCCCTCTTTCATGATAGCCTGTGTCAACTACGGCACACTCTCTGTACGTGGAGACGGACGAGCCGGAGGGATAACGGGAGAGGCCGCGTTTAATACGAATAAACCGAACGACGTCCGAAGCACTTTTACAGCCTGCTATAATGTCGGGGATATAAAGGTGGTGAACGGCGCAACTTATACAGGAGGAGCATCAGCGGGATTGTGCGTAGCACCGTCCGAAAAGAATACGGAACTCTACGGTTGTTTCAATGCCGGCACTCTTCCACAAGACGGAAATCCCGGCGTAAGCCAAAGGAAACCGTATGGCAATGGGGTCTTTGCCCTTTCGGATGCTTCGGACAATTTGCCGGCCTCTGTGGGAATAGCCGATACAGGAATAAACTGCGGAAAGAAAACGCGTAGCGACCTGAACTCTTCGGAGACGGTAAAGGCAATGAACGACGCCATCGAGGCCTTCAATCAGAAAGTACCGGCTCATGCCTGTAGCTCCCGATTCAAAGTAGGGCCCACTCATCCGATTTTGGAATAGTATTTGCAACTTGAACCTCATCAGAGAGAGGCCCAAAGAAGAGTCGCATCATTGCTCAAAACAGAGTTTGATGCGGCTCTTCTTAGGTTTTGTATGCAACTTTTCGGAGAGCCCTTTTTAGTTTTGATGCCCCCCTTTTCGAGTTAAACGGAGATTGTCGTCGGGTTCAATCAACCCCCAAAAAAGAAGCACAACACAGCACAAAACGACACAAAGCAGCACAACGCGGCACATTTTGGGCGAGGCTATTGCACAGCGCAAAATCTCGCTTTACCTTTGCAATGCAATCCACGAGAGAGAGGGCGCTCTCCAGCACAAGTGGGAATAGGAGCAACAAGCCATACTACAGAAGACTCTCCCCCCTAATCTACATTGTATTTTGTGTAGAAGAGGAAGAGAACAAGAAGCTTTGAAGACAATGCCGGCTTACCCCTATCAAAGACGCATTCTTTAGTACTACGCCACACTCCATCCCCCACACCCCCTCCACGAGGAGAGCAAAAACATTTTATTAACTATTTATTCCGACAAAAGTTATGTCTGTAAATTATCGTGTGGTCCGTCGAACCCTTAACTTCGACAAAGCGAATCCCAAAGAAGTTGTTGTCGCTCAAACCGAACCACGTGCCACCACGGGTCTCGAAGATCTCATCTCGCTTATCGGTCAGATCTCTGCCATCTCTCGAGGTGATGTACTCAGCGTTATCAGTACACTCACGCGCCTCATTGCCGACGAACTGGCCAAGGGCAATATCGTAGAAATAGGAGAATTGGGGCGCCTTCGCTTCAATATGCGTAGCAAGGCTGCCAAGAGCGTCAAAGAGTTTACGCACAGCAATATACTCACCCCTACGCTGCACTTCTTGCCCGGTATGCTGCTCAAAGATGCGCGCCGCCGTATCCGCTTCACCCTTGTTGACGAAAAGGGGAAATCCACAGAGGGCAAAGGGAAGCCTACGACCCCTCCCAATAGTGGTAGTGGTACCGGTTCATCCGCCGGTGGAGATGGGAACGAATAAGCTCTAACCTTACTCTCGTCAACTCTAACTAAGAGGGGGCAAAGGTCGGCTCCTCCCCGTGAAAAGGGACTCCACTTTTGCCCCCGACCTTTTATTCTCATCCCCTCCTCTCGTAACAAAACATAGAAACTCTACGAGGAGGGGACACTATACTCCATTAAAAACGACAACACGTATATGAATGTACAATATATTGTAGTGCATTGCTCTGCCACGCGCATCAATCGCCCTTATAAGGTGGAGCAGTTGGAGCGCGATCACCAAGCCCGAGGGATGCGCTCTGCCGGTTATCATTTCTACATTCCAAGAAATGGCATTATCATTCCCCTCCGCCCCCTCAATGTAATTGGGGCACACGCCCGAGGTTATAACCGCAAAAGCATTGGGGTATGCTACGAGGGCGGATTGCTCAGCGACGGTACCCCCAGCGATACGCGCACCCTAGAGCAAAAAGGAGCCCTTTTGCTACTCCTCAGAATGCTGCGCAGATGTTACCCCCAAGCGCGCATCGTGGGGCATCGCGATCTTAGCCCCGACCTCAATAGAGACGGTAAGATTTCTCCCAACGAATGGACTAAACTATGCCCTTGTTTCGACGCAAAGGAGGCGTATGCTCTACTATGAATCGGCCCTCCTTCCAACTTTGGTATGCCGCCATCACTACCCTGCTCGGCATCGTACTGCTCTTCTGTTCGTTTTATGCACCTCCCGAGGGGGAGATCTCTCCTACCGTAATGGTAGCTTTTGGCGAGATCTGCACCTTTGCAGGAGCTCTGATGGGGTTGGATTACAAATGGCGCAATCGAGACCCTAAATAGTACGGGGCAAACCTCCCCTTTATACACAACACGACCCTCCGAGCCCCTCTATACGGGGTGTAGGAGGGTCTCTATCTATCTCTCGTGACGCCCTCTCTCCTTCGCATAATATACTTACGAAAAAGAGGGTACGAAGCTCCCAAAATTGCTACCTTTGCCTTGGTTACCTACCCAAAAGAGAGCCCGAGGAGCGGAGGCATTTACCGATCAAATTCTACCTCCCTGGGCGAGGCTGTAACCTAGCCGGAGTCTCTCCGAGGGAGGGGTAAAACCCGATTCTATATATAAGGGATGTAGTTCTCTCTCCCTAGAGAGGCGTGCATCTATCGAAGTTCTCCCCATTCCTCCTAAATATCCCGGAGAGGAGAGAACGCAACGAGAAGTTTATTTATCGCTCTTCTCCCCTCACACCACGCTAAAAAAGAGGGGAAAAGAAAGAAGCGTACGTGTATATATTTTATTATCTATTTTATGATGAATTGGAAGATCAGGAAGTCGACCCCACAAGAGGAGCTGTGCTATAGCTTAGAAGCTCGCCCCTATGCCACCCAAGAAGTTGCCCTCAAATGGTTTAGCATCGAAGGGAACATTACCAGCAACCCCAAGCAGAATGCCGTGCGCAATATGCGCAACTACATCAAAAGACATCGCGACCTGCAAGAAGCCCTTGCCCGTGAGGGGTACCGCTCGTACATGCGCAGCCTATCCCCCGTGTTGGTACAGCTCATTGTGACTCATCGCTCCAAGATGAAAGTGATCATAACCCCTATCGGTTTGGAGCATAGTTAGATTCGCCTTTGTAGGAGGCATGGAGGTCTCTCTCATTGGCAAGAAATTGCTACCTTTGCAGACGGAGTATTCCTCTCACAAATTAAAAGAGATTCGAAGTAATAAAAAGCAATGACAGACGATTCGTTACCGCCGCAGACTTCAGACGATAAGTCGCCCATAGGCATAAAGTGCAGCGACCCGACAAGGCGAGAGAGCGTCTATCATGCTATTACGCTCGCCTCATTATAGATAGGAGGAGGGCTGAGGGCTATCCCAAGAGAAAGCCTACCCACAAAAGCTCTCTCCCCCAAAAGATGAATCTATAATTAGGGCTCCGAGCCTGCCTAATCCCTGCCCTCTAAGGGGCGAAAGAGGCATTTATTCTTATCGTCTACGCACTTTACGACAAAAACGTGCATTCCCTTCTCACGAAAAAAAGACTATGCGTAGATACTTTTACCCCGAAAAAGGCTTTGTTGAGACCGACACCCTACACGAGGGTTGCTGGATGAAAGTGGTAAGCCCCACAACAGAAGACCTCGACTTCTTGACCAACGACCTAGGTATCCCCGAGTCGTTCATTGCCGACATTGCCGACGCCGACGAGCGTCCGCGTACGGAAGAAGAAGAGGGCTGGAACCTAACCATTGTGCGTATTCCCATCGTGGCAGCCGACTCTGCCACGCCCTATACCACCATCCCTATAGGTATCATTTACTCCCCCGAGCGGCACATTATGATAACGGTGTGCTACCATCGCACGCAGTTGATGCCCGATTTTATTGGGCACAACCGGCGCAAAAAGATTGTGGTAACGAGCGAGACGGATTTTATTTTCCGCCTCGTACACAGCTCGGCCGTATGGTTCCTAAAGTACCTCAAGCAGATAAGTTCGCTTATCATGGAAGCGGAAGAGGCTCTCGAGAGCAGCGTACGCAACGAAGACCTTTTGCAGCTTATGAAGCTACAAAAGTGCCTCGTATACTTTAGCACCTCCATCCGAGGCAACGAAGCGGTTATCAACAAGTTGCAGGGGAGCCGACGCAGCATCGGATACGACGAAGACCTTGCAGAAGACGTTAGTATTGAGCTCAAGCAGGCCTACAATACCGTGACCATCCATGCCGAAATCCTAACGGGGACGATGGATGCTTTTGCCAGCGTTATCTCCAACAATGTGAACACGATCATGAAGCGAATGACCAGTGTTTCCATCCTTCTCATGCTCCCCACCCTTATTGCCAGCCTATACGGGATGAACGTGCCCAACGGGCTGGAGCATTCTCCCATCGCATTTTGGGGGTTGGTAGTTATTGCCGTTGTTATCTCGGTAGGCGCATTCTTCCTGCTCAAACGCATCAAATGGTTTTAAGACAATAACAGAAAACGAATACATATATATATGATCACGATCAACGACCTCTGCATCCAATTTGGCAAACGCATCCTGTTTCAGGATGTCAATCTCAAATTCACACCCGGCAATTGCTACGGTATCATTGGAGCCAATGGAGCAGGAAAGTCTACTCTACTTCGTGCCATTAGTGGGCAAATAGACCCTACTCGTGGCAGCATTTCTTTGGGACCCGGCGAGCGTCTCAGCGTACTTAGTCAGGACCACTTTGCCTTCGATGAGTTTACCGTCCTCAACACCGTTTTGATGGGACACAGCACACTATGGGAGGTGATGGAGGAGAAAAATGCCATCTATGCCAAGGAGGATTTTTCCGACGAAGACGGCAATCGCGTGGCAGAATTGGAAGAGCAATTCGCCAACCTAGATGGCTGGAATGCCGAGAGTGATGCGGCAGCCCTTCTCAGCGGACTCGGTATCAAAGAAGATCTCCACTACCAACTCATGAAGGATATTAGCGGTAGGCAAAAAGTGCGTGTGCTACTCGCTCGTGCTCTCTTTGGTAAACCCGACAACCTTTTGCTGGACGAACCTACCAACGACCTCGACCTCGATACCGTAGGATGGCTCGAAGATTATCTTGCAGAAACAGAGAGTACCGTACTCGTTGTGAGCCATGACCGTCACTTCCTCGACGCTGTTTCTACCCACACCATAGACATTGACTTTGGTAAGGTGCGCCAGTTTGCAGGGAACTACTCCTTCTGGTACGAGTCTAGCCAATTGGCTCTCCGCCAACAGCAACAGCAGAACAAAAAGAACGAGGAGAAGCGCAAGGAACTCGAAGAATTCATCCGCCGCTTTAGTGCCAACGTGGCCAAGAGTAAGCAGACAACCAGTCGCAAAAAGATGCTCGAGAAGCTCAATATCGACGAGATTGTGGCCTCCTCTCGCCGCTACCCCGGGATTATATTCCAACCCGAGCGTGAGCCGGGCAACCGCATTCTAGAGGTCAAGGGGCTAACCGCAAGCATCGAAGGGCAAATCCTTTTCCAAGACCTCAACTTCAATGTGGAGCAGGGCGATAAGATCGTTTTCATCAGCCGAGACCCTCGTGCCATGACGGCTCTTTTTGAAATTATCAACGACAATCGCAAAGCCGACTCGGGTACATTCGAATGGGGGCAGACCATTACCAAAGCCTACCTCCCGGTGGATAATACCAACTTCTTCAATACCGATATGAACTTGATAGAGTGGCTCGGGCAGTTCGCTCAGGATACCAACGACGTCTATATCAAGGGATTCCTCGGGCGTATGCTCTTCAGTGGAGAGGAAGTTAATAAGAGCGCTTCGGTACTCTCCGGGGGAGAAAAGATGCGTTGTATGATCTCCAAAATGATGCTTCCCCCGGGAGCTAACGTGCTCGTACTGGATACCCCCACCAACCACCTTGACCTAGAGTCCATCCAAGCCTTCAATAATACGCTCATCGGATTCAAGGGGAATGTCCTCTTCAGCAGCCACGACCACGAGTTTATTCGTACCGTTGCCAATCGTGTAATTGAGCTAGGGCCCAAGGGGAGCATCGACAAGATTATCAATTACGATGACTATATCAGCGATACCTCGCTACTCGAGCGTCGTGAGGCTATCTATTAATCATCAAGAATGCCATATCCTATGAAAAGAACTATCCTCAGTCTCCTCGCAGCCGTTTCGCTTGCCATACCCGCGTATGCAGCAGGCTATAGCGATGGAAATCCAACCCAACAGACTTCTCAATCCTCTATGATGACTCCGGAAATGCTCCTTACCATGGCTCGGATAGGAGGCTTCTCTCTCTCCCCCAACGGCAAACAAGTTGTGTACAGCGTGAGCCTACCAAGCATCCAAGACAATAAGGCTAAGACGCAACTTTTCCTTGTCAATAGCGATGGTTCGGGGCGTAAAGCTCTTACCGATGGCACGCGCACAGCCGTCTCTCCTCGCTGGATTGAAGGCGGGAAGCGCATTGCCTATCTTACGGTCATTGAGGGCGAGATGCAACTTGTCAGCATCCTTCCCGATGGCACCGACCAGCGTCAAGTAACCCGCATCCCCGGGGGAATCACCGGATACCTCTACAGCCAAGACGGTAAGCAACTCGTGTACACGGCGGACATCAAGCTCCCCAACGAAGCGAAAGATCGCAACCCCGACCTCGATAAAATCTCGGGGCGTGTCATTACCGATCTTATGTATAAGCATTGGGATGAGTGGGTAGAAACCGCTCCGCATACCTTCGTTGCCTCTCTCTCTCAGCAGCCCATTACACAAGGGAAAGACCTACTAGAGGGCGAACTATTCGAGGCTCCCATGAAGCCCCACAGCGACGAGAGCGACATCGCCATTACCCCCGATGGTAAAGGGATTGCCTACGCTAGTCGTAAAAAAACGGGCTTGGAATACAGCATCTCTACCAACTCAGACATTTATTACTACAACCTCACATCCGGTACTACCACCAACCTAACCGAGGGTATGATGGGCTACGATACACATCCCTCCTTCTCCCCGGATGGTAAATACATGACATGGTGTAGCATGGAGCGCGATGGCTACGAATCGGATCTGATTCGCCTCTTCCTCCTCGATAGAACCACGGGCGAAAAGACCTATCTAACCGAGGGGTTTGAGTACAACGTAGAGCAACCCACATGGAGCCCAGACGGCAAGAGCATCTACTTTATTGCTTGTGTAGAAGCCGAGTCGCACCTATACGAACTCACGCTCAAGAACAAAAAAATCCGCCGCATCACCCAAGGACAGATGGATTATGTGGGCTTCGACCTACAGGGCACGACGCTCGTAGCAGCACGCCAGTCCATGCTAGCCCCAACCGACCTCTACCGCATTGACCTCAAAAAAGGAACGGCTACGGCTATTACAAAGGAGAACGAATCGACACTCGCTCAGCTGGGAGACATTCGTTGCGAAAAGCGTTGGATGAATACCACCAATGGCGAAAAGATGCTCGCATGGGTACTCTATCCCGCCAATTTTGATGCCTCAAAAAAATATCCCTCAATCCTATATTGCCAAGGAGGCCCACAGAGCACCATCAGTCAATTCTGGTCCTATCGTTGGAATCCTCGCATCATGGCGGAGAACGGATATATCGTAATTCTCCCCAATCGTCACGGCGTTCCCGGATTCGGTAAGGCTTGGAACGAACAGATTAGTGGCGACTACGGCGGTCAGAACATGCGCGACTACCTAACGGCTGCCGATGAAATGAAGAAAGAACCCTACATAGATCCCAACGGGATGGGCTGTGTAGGTGCCAGCTACGGCGGCTTCTCGGTATATTGGCTTGCAGGTCATCACGAAAAGCGATTCAACTGCTTTATTGCCCATGCCGGCATCTTCAATTTGGAAGCTCAATACCTCGAAACGGAGGAGAAATGGTTTGCCAATTGGGATATGGGAGGTGCTCCTTGGGAAAAATCCAATGCAACCGCACAACGCACCTTTGCCACCTCGCCTCATCTCTTCGTGGATAAATGGGATACGCCCATACTTATCATTCACGGAGAGCGAGACTACCGCATCTTGGCGTCACAAGGGATGATGGCTTTTGACGCAGCTCGTATGCATGGCGTTCCCACCGAGATGTTGCTCTATCCTGACGAGAATCACTGGGTGCTCCAACCCCAGAATGCGGTACTTTGGCAGCGCACATTCTTCCGTTGGCTAGACCGCTGGCTCAAAAAATAATCCTTTATAAACCGTACAAACATGGGGCGTACCAAGATCTTTTGCTTGGTATGTGCCCCTGTTTTTTATTCCTATGATTAAGAATATCATCTTCGACTTTGGAGGAGTTCTTGTCGACCTCGACAGAGACGAAGCCGCCAGACGTTTTTTTAGCCTCGGGGTACACGACATAGAAGATCTGCTTGATCCCTACCTACAACGAGGGATTTTTCTAGAGCTTGAGCGGGGTACTTACTCTGACTCTCGCTTCGAGGATCTCCTAAACGAGCAGTACCATCTCTCCCTCACACATCAGCAGGTAAGCTGGGCTGTGCAAGGGTTTATCAAAGAGGTCCCTCTCTATAAGTACGACTATCTCCGTGAGTTGCGCAAAAAGTACTACCTCGGGATCCTTAGCAATACCAACCCCTACATTCTCGAAACGATAGAGGCTCCCGGCTTCCTTCCCAATGGAGGTTCGCTCCCCCAAATGGTAGATCACATCTACGCCTCCTGCCGCATGGGACTTCTCAAACCGAGTGCCGAAATATACCAAAAGATGCTCTCCGAAGGGCAAATGAAGCCCGAAGAGACTCTCTTTGTAGACGATGGGATAGCGAACGTAGAGGCGGCTCAAGCTCTCGGCATCCACTCCCTTCTCGTAAAAAACACTGAAGACTGGCACGACGCCCTGCAAGACATGCTCAATCGGCTAGGCGAGTAATACAATAACTCCCTAAAGTACAGACTAGTAGGATATAAGCAAGAAAAATAATTTCGCCCTATCAGATCTAAAATAGTTACATATCAAAAGTTTGTAGTAACTTTGCAGGGTATTTGCTGGAGTTACCCACAAAAGGGGATCGTCTGGCAGTTTTGTGTATCCACATTTGAGTGAGAATATAGAACAAAGAAATAGTATTATTAATCAAGAAGAAAATGAAAAAGGTATTTGGTATCATCGCTCTTTCTATGGCTCTTTTTGCCTGCGGTGGCAACAAAAACGAAGAAACAACTGACACAACTGCTACTGTTGTAGAAGAAGTTGTAACTCCTACTCTTCAAATGGGTGAATGGAAGGCTGGTGAAGTATCTCTTACCCTCAACGAAGATGCGTCTTTCATCTTTGTTGAAGGTGAAAAGAAAACTGAAGGTACTTATGCTTTCAACGCAGAAACCAAGGAACTTACCCTTACTCCTAAAGAAGGTGAGCCTATGGTTTTGAACCTCACCGAAGCTGGTCTTGAACCTGCTGTTAAGGAAGAAGGCGCTGCTCCTGTAGTATTTGTAGCTCCCGCTCCTGTAGTAGAAGCTCCCGCTGCTGAAGAAGCTCCTGCACAATAAGAAAGGAATCTAATCACCCTCTGTCTCTCCACTCTGAGAGACTTGGGAAAAGATAAACTTTAAGCGACCGCTACTCCTCTTTACGAGGGGTGGCGGTTTCTCTTTTCTAGGAAGAAGATAGACGCCCAAACCCTTAGCGAAAAAAATCTACGCCCTAAGGTGTACAATATATAATCCATATTTTGTACTTTTGCAGCGGAAAAGGAGAGAGGGCATTTAGGACCGTAGGATAATCTCCACAGCTCCCAAGAGAGGGGCTGATTTCGATAATAGGAAAAAGAAGGGAGCCCATTCCCAAAAAGCCGAGGTGAACGCTAGTGGTCTATATGCGTTAGACACCATACGTAAACATCGTGAGGTAAACAAAGAAGGGGCTCTATATTATAAAAGACAATTTTAATAAATCAATCATTATGATGAAGAAGATGATGGGCATCGTTGCCCTCTCAATGATGTTGTTTGCCTGCGGTGGCAACAAGAACGAAGAAACGACAGACACAACTGCAACTGTTGTAGAAGAAGTAGTAGCTCCCGAACTCCAAATGGGTGAGTACAAGGCTACATTCCCTATGGCAGACAAGGGTACTGCTGAAGAAGCTACTCTCGTAATCAAAGAAGGCAACCTCTGCGACTACAAGACTTCTACAGAAGACCTCAAGGATGTACCTTATACTTTCGCTGAAGGCAAGCTCACTTTTGCTGACAAGGCCTTCGAAGTAGAAAACGGTATGATCTACATCCTTGATCAAGAAGGCAAGCGTGCTAACGTAGAAGGTTCTCAAGAATACATCTTCATGCTCGTTCCTGCTGAAGCTCCCGCTGAAGCACCTGCAGAAGCTGCTCCTGCAAAGTAAGAAACCCAACAAATATCCCCTAGCCATCTAGTTGGGATAAAAGGTAAGTCGATCGCTGCGCCCTTTCTCTATTAGGGCGCGGCGATCTTCTGTTTATAGGGCACTTCTCTGGTCGTTGGGAGACTAGCCAACCACATCGCAGCCTTTAGCGGGAAGAGAAAGGCGGGGAAGAAGGCACTCGCCAGCAGCTAAAACTCGCCTCACCCCAGCCCAAAACACCCGGACACTTCGGGCAAAAACCTTTTCGTTTCTGCTCCACTCCTCTCCAAATCTCAGCCAACTTCCGCCAAGAAACCACGCTACCTCGCCGACAACACCCCTAACTTCTTCTCCTCCGCACCACATCCGGAACAAATCAGACCTATAAGTCTATTTTACAATTCCTTATTTATTAGCATGGGCATATAAAGGCGAACTTGGGTATCTGTTAGCCAAGCTGAATGTTCGGCCAGACTCTCAATTTCTTTAAGAGAAAGAGCCGTCAAGCTTGTACCCACACTTCGTGCTATTTGTTCTCCCGCTCCCGAAGGGATTTCTCGCTCTAATTCTGACCAGTTTATAGTCTTTTTCACCTTCTCAATGATAGCATCATTAGCTGATGCACTTTCAGGCCCTTTCAGTCTAGTAATATCTTCTTCTGTTATAGCATGAGCCTGCCATACATCAGGATGAACATTTCCCTCTTTCAGGTTATTCGCAAAGCCTTGGAGAAGTCTTGCTCCGCACTCCCATTCTAATGGGACATATGCAAAATGATCTTTACCCACATACGTCTCATACAGATTATCGGCTCTTTGCATTCTCTTTATCCTATTCATCATCAGGCTTATGGTATTCATAGCCAAATTGAAGAAGTTCGTCGTTCCGGAGGCAGAGACGGAACTATTACCGGCATCGCTCACAATGATAAAGTCCGTATGAAATCTGCTTTTGTCATGGCTAAGCTTATGGGCACCCTGATTGTCATAAACCCCTCCATCTATCAATTTTGGAGCTTCGGGCTTATTGGGACAGTTTTTGTACTCTTCTGTTAGATACTTCCTATCAATGGTAATTGGCGTAAAGCCATAAGGAACACACGATGAAGCCATAACAGCTCTCGCTATAGGGAAATGCTCTGTATTAAAAATAGATTTTCCCCGAACGCGATAAGCATATTCCCCCATTTCCTTTTTTGAGAAAAAGAAAGGAACCTGTGTGGCGATATTCGTGGAGTTAATGCACAAAACCGGACTATCGGGCAAGTCTCCAAGGGTCTTTTTCTTAAAGAAGACCTTATTGTATAGGAGTGAGATGAGCTTGCTTGTCGGTAGCGTGACAAATGAATGTTTCAGGAAAAGGATGAGCAGAAGGAAAAGGACAATGACACCACCCAACGCGGCACAGACACCCGAGAGTATTGGGAGGTTCGGAAAAAGAAGTCCCATAAGGAAGGCCGTGAGATGCCCCATTGCTACAGATATGCCAAGCAGAAGAAGCACAGCTATTCCTACATATAAGAAAGAAGACCACAAGACGCCTTTCGATAGGCTCTTAATGAACCCCTTCTCAAAATCCTCATAGTTATCTTTGTTCAGTGCATAATATGCAGCTGTTATCGAACCTCCGGAAACTGAAGATATTACATCTACTTTGTCTAATACGCCAAGACGATGAAGGGCACGTAACGTACCAATGTGATACGCTGCTGCCCTGTAGCCCCCTCCGGATAAGGCTATTCCTATTTTCTTTCCTGCAATACTCATAATTCTATTTCGGGAATGGTGTAACATGGAGAAAAGGTATATGAAGAACTTTGCTTCGTATTACCTGAGAGAAGTATTGTTCTTTTCATTGGCAATGATGAAATTAAAAATCAGGGCAAAATCACCCATACAAGTATTAGAACACAACATCTATACCAATACAAAAATACATCAAAGCAAACATATTGACATCAAAAAGAAGAGACTATATGACAGAATAACAACCTCACTCCATTGTATTTCCCTGCATTAAGTACAATACTATCGCACTCAAGGCTGGAATCTGCACATGCTGCGACTCGCCCCCTCCACCTTGCCCCCTCGGTAGAAGTTCTTACCTTTATAGACAAATACAAACAGCACTATAGCAAATAAAAACTCGACGAAAGTCAAGGACAAACGCAAGGCGATAGACATTGTAAAACTAAACGCAGAGGAAGAGCAGTCCGTGAAGCGAATAAATGATTTACGAGCTGATATTGACGAAATCGCAAAGGAGTTGGAGGCATGAAAGATATTCATAAGTTTGAGAATAAGCAGGTACGTTCTCATTGGAACGCCGAACAAGAGAAGTGGTACTTCTCTATTGTAGATGTAGTGTCTATTCTTACGGACCAAACTGATTATCAAGCAGCAAGGAATTATTGGAAAGTACTAAAACACAGACTAAAAAAAGAAGGAAATGAAACGGTTACAAATTGTAACCGTTTGAAGATGCTGACGGCTGACGGCAAGATGCGTCTGACTGATGTGGCTGACACAGAACAACTTCTCCGCTTGATACAATCTGTACCAAGCCCCAAAGCTGAGCCTTTCAAACAATGGCTAGCCAAGGTGGGAAGTGAACGCTTAGACCAGATACAAGACCCTGAACTTAGCATCCAACAAGCCTTGCAAGACTATCGTCGTTTGGGTTACTCAGAAGATTGGATTAACCAACGACTCAAAAGCATAGAGATTCGCAAGGAACTGACCGATGAATGGCTACGGGTCGGTATTGAAGATAATAAGGATTTTGCCATATTGACTAACATTCTCACAAAGGCGTGGTCGGGCAAGACGGTAAAGGAGTATAAAGCGCATAAAGGATTGAAGAAGCAAAATCTGCGTGACAACATGACTAGTACCGAACTTATCCTCAATATGCTAGCTGAAGCCTCCACTAAAGATATTTCTCAAGCCAACGACCCCAAAGATTTTGAGCAAAGCAAGACAATAGCCAAGCAAGGGGGAAATGTGGCAAAAGTGGCTCGCGAGGAATTAGAAAAACAAATTGGCAAAAGCGTGATAAGCAGCGACAATGCTACTACACTGCGCAAATTGACCTCAAAACCTCAAGAAGATAAAGAATAACAAAAGTATTGACAAATGGCATCTCGCTTATTATTTTGATAAAGCCCCTAAGAGCTTTCATCACTCTTTGGAAGTTGTGAGCAGCCTCCATCTCTCAAAAAACAACCTCCTACTCCTCAGCCTCCCCCAGAACAATTCCACCCTCTGCAACCACTTGCCCCTCTCTCCCTCTTGCCCCCCTCGGTAGAAGTTCTTACCTTTATAGGCAAATACAAACATTTCCCCATAGGGCAGAAAATTCATTTATAATCAGGGAACAAGGAAATGAGTTGGAAGGAAAAAGCGATACAAGCATTGAAGGATAGTCTATATCCAGTTCCAACAGAATCTAACGAATTAGACTGGAAGAGTGGATTGTCGGACAAGACAGATCGATTGGCCCAGCACATTTGTGCTTTTGCCAACAACAAAGGAGGTGGCATGCTAGTCTATGGAGTAAATAATGATGGAACACGCTTTAGCCTACCGAAAGATACAATAGATAAAACTGTTCAAACCTTAGGGAATATCGCACAGAATAATCTAGCATATCCCATTTCCATAGAACATGCAGTCTTAGAATTTGAGGGGACCCCTCTGCTTTTTATCTACATCCCCGAACAAAATGACAAGCCAGTTCATCTGCGAGGAAAAGACATCTATTCCGCTTATCATCGCTCTGCCGGACAGACTGTAAAAATGTCTCGAAGTCAGGTTAAAGCCTTAATTGCAACCTCTCAGAGCATAACTTTTGAAAATCAAATCGCCAAAAGAGGATTGGAACCAAGGGAGATTTTGAACGCCCTTAATTACAAAACCTTGTATCGACTAATCGACAAAGACATTCCTCAATCTTCGAGCTTCATACTCGAACGCCTAACATCCTATAACTTGTGCAAGCAAGAGGAGACTGGCTGGGCAATTACCAACCTTGGAGCCATCCTTTTTGCTAATAAGCTGGAGGACTTTCCCAATATGGCTGGACATGAAGTAATTGTACGTAAGTATACTGGGACAAATAATAGGCAGCAAGAATTTGAACAACATGGTATCTATGGTTATGCTGTAGGCTTTGAAGGGTTGGTTGATTTTATAATGAAACATACAAGCACCGAGGCCATAGACTTGAAGAGAGAAGCTATCCCAACTTACCCCAGAGTTGCTATTCGAGAGTTTATTGCTAATGCATTAGTACACCAAGACTTTGGGATTACGGGCATGCCTGTAACAATAGAAATATTCTCAAATAGGATATCTATAACCAACGCAGGAGCTCCTCTTAATGATATAAATCGCCTAATAGATCTTCCTCCCCAATCTAGGAATGAAGAAATAGCTCAAATGATGTTCACCCTTGGTATTTGTGAGCGTCGTGGCAGTGGAGTTGATAGGGCAATAGCTGCTACTGAAGAGATGTTTCTCCCCCCAGTTAAATTCACAAGGAGCGAACAACACACAAGAGTCTTCATGTATCCTCAGAAAAGCCTCAAGGAAATGTCGAAACAAGAAAAAATACAAGCATGCTATCAGCACGCTTGTCTGAAATATGAGGACAATGAAAAGATTAACAATCAGTCTCTAAGAGAAAGGTTTGAACTTTCCAAAAATGAAGCATCGGTCGTATCTCGTATAATTTCGGACACGGTAGACGCAGGATTAATTAAAGCTGCCGATATAGAAACTGCTTCAAGAAAATATATGACATACATTCCATTTTACGCGTAATCTTATTTGCAGAGTAAATCCCAACACAACATAACAGACTGATTTTCAACCATTCTTTATTTGCACTATAGATTTATTGCTTTCGCCATGATATTGTAGAAAATGGATTACTCCTAGACAATCCATATAGATAGAGGTAGTACATATGAACGCCTCTTCATGGGAAACCCATCACTGTCTGGAGAGGGCTATATCTTTTTCTATATTAGCCTCACTACCGAGGTTTCAAAGCAGTGTCCCTCTTTATGGGTATTGCAGGGTAAGAGGTTAGTCACTAACTTTGCATCGACGACATCAGAAAAGACGTTGGTCTGTGGACGGATTTGCGGAGCTTGCAACCACAAGAAAAAATGCTAAACCTTTCCACCCCTCGCGTGACAAAGGCTATGCTATGCTGCTCTTCGCCTCTTTCTCAAAAAAGAGAAATTGCGAACTAGGGGTTCCCCAAAAAGAGGGAACAAATAGACAACACTGAGCAGTATCTTTGGACAACTCCTAAGTAAAACCGATGCTGAGAGGGTAATTTGTTTTCCTCTTCTCACTCTCCACAGTAAGACATGGGGAGTTTTTTGTTGCCCGAGTGAGAGCCTAACCTCTACCTTATACAACCGAAAACCCATGGGGCTGCAAAGCGTTGTGTGCCACCACTCCAACAAAATCGGGTGTCTGTCCTTGCGAAACAATCAATATTAGACTAATCAAAAAAGAAAGTATGAGTTACCTCTTTACATCCGAATCCGTATCGGAAGGTCACCCCGACAAAGTCTGTGACCAAATTGCCGACGCCATAGTAGATAGCCTTATTGCCGCCGATCCTCAGTCCAAAGTTGCCTGCGAAGTGCTTGCCACTCGTGGACAAGTGGTACTTGCAGGGGAAGTTCGCAGCCAAGGATATGTAGATATTGATGCCACTGTGCGCCGTGTGGTAGAAGGTATTGGGTACAACCAAGCGGCCTATGGATTTGACGCCCATAGCTGTGGTATTCTCTCGGCAATACATGACCAAAGCCCCGACATCAATCGGGGGGTAGAGCGCGAAGCTCCCGAAGAACAAGGCGCAGGAGACCAAGGACTTATGTTTGGGTATGCAACACGTGAGACCCCCAACTACATGCCTCTAGCCATTGATTTGGCTCATAGTCTGCTGCTCGAGCTGGCACACATCCGCAAGCACGAACCCTCATTGATGCCCTACCTCCGCCCCGACGCCAAAAGCCAAATCACCATTGAGTATAGCGACGATCACCGTCCCTTGCGTATTGATACCATTGTGCTTTCGACTCAGCACGACGAGTTCATCACCCCGGAGAAGGGGCAAAGCCAAGACGATGCGGATAGTGCCATGCGCCAACGAATCGAAGACGATGTACGCTCGCTGCTGATTCCTCGCCTTGTGGCTCGCTACGATGCCTCGATTCAAGCCCTATTCCAGGGCGACTACAAACTCTTTGTAAACCCCACGGGCAAGTTTGTTATAGGTGGACCCTCGGGTGATACAGGTGTGACCGGTCGCAAGATTATTGTGGATACCTATGGCGGTAGATGCAGTCATGGTGGGGGTGCCTTCTCGGGCAAAGACCCCTCAAAAGTAGACCGCTCGGCCGCCTATGCTGCACGACATATTGCCAAAAACATGGTGGCTGCCGGTGTAGCCGATGAGATGAAGGTACAGCTTGCCTACGCCATCGGGGTAGCTCAACCCATCAGCATTTTTGTTGAGACGTTGGGTACGAGTCACGTAGCTATGAGCGACGGAGAGATTGCCCGTAAGATTGGGGAAATCTTCGACCTTCGCCCCTATGCCATAGAGCAACGTCTCGGTTTGCGCAAGCCCATCTACCAAGAGACCGCTGCGTATGGGCACTTTGGTCACATGCCCCAGCGTGTAACCAAGCGTTTTGAATACTTCCATCGCCCCGCAGAGGAGGTAGAGGTAGAACTCTTCACATGGGAGAAACTCGACTATGTAGACCGCATCAAGGCGGCCTTTGCCCTCTAAGGTACACATCGCCCTTTTGCACACCCACTCCTCGGGGCATCCCTTGGAGTGGGTTCCCATTTATCCCAACCTTCCCCCATACTACGGAATAGGCTCTTGTACTCATAGCCCAAAAGGCGGTATACACAAGCCTTGCCCTAGGGAGGAGTGCCTATCTTTTTGTACTTTTGCGGCAGAATGAAATACGAAGTACTACGCAACGATCCCAAGAGTGCAGCTCGATTGGGGAGGATTACGACCGACCACGGAGTTATCGAGACTCCTATTTTTATGCCGGTAGGTACGGCAGGAGCTGTCAAAGCCCTCACCATGGAACAGATGGAAACAACGGGCGCACAGATTATCTTGGGCAATACCTATCACCTCTACCTCCGCCCGGGGCTGGAGGTACTGCGTAGTGCAGGCGGGTTGCATAAGTTCGGCACTTGGCAAAAACCGATCCTCACGGATAGCGGAGGATTCCAAGTGTTTTCGCTAGCCCACCGCCGCAAAATCACAGAAGAAGGGGTAACATTTGCGTCCCATATTGACGGCTCCAAGCACCTATTCTCCCCCGAGAGGGTGATGGATATAGAGCGCACCATCGGGGCGGATATTATCATGGCTTTTGACGAGTGTTGCCCCGGGGATGCCCCCTACGAGTACGCACGTCAGTCGCTCGACATTACCGAGCGTTGGCTGGAGCGTTGCCGTAAGCGACTCGCCGAGACTGAGCCACTCTATGGGTACCAACAGTCCCTCTTCCCCATCGTACAAGGGTGCGTTTACCCCGACCTCAGGCGTAGAGCAGCCGAAAACATAGCAGCACTTGGGGCGGATGGCAATGCAATAGGCGGTCTTGCCGTGGGCGAACCGACTGAGAAGATGTACGAGATGATCGAACTCACCAACTCCATTTTACCCCTTGACAAGCCTCGCTATCTGATGGGCGTGGGCACTCCTGCCAATCTCTTGGAGGGAATTGAGCGTGGGGTGGATATGTTCGATTGCATTATGCCTACACGCAATGGGCGCAATGGTATGCTCTTTACTCGGCATGGTACGATCAATATAAAGAATGCCAAGTGGCGCGATTGCTTCGAGCCGATTGACCGCGGAGGGGCACACCCTATTGATGAGCGTTACACGCTTGCGTACCTGCACCACCTCTTCAAGGCTGAGGAGCTAACAGGGCTAACCCTCGCATCGCTCCACAATGTAGCCTTCTATCTATGGCTCGTGGGCGAGGCGCGCAAAGCTCTCGAAGAGGATCGATTCACGGAGTGGAAAGCCGGGATCTTACCCGAGCTCACTCGCCGGCTCTAGAAGAGAGAGAGCCCCTCCGCACTAGGGGGACAGCAGATTTTGGGAATTCGCTTCGCCAATTGGGGATAAGTAGGGAGATCGCCAGAGAGTATGTATGGTGGGGCTTAGTATAAAATAGTAGATTAGTATGTGGGATAAAATCTTAGCCGACTTATCGGCATTCAATTTTGCGGAGGCAGGTCGCGCCTTTATGACTCTTTTTATTGCAGTAGACATAGTGGGAGCCATCCCTGTTGTGCTTAGCCTCAAAGACAAGGGGCAGAAGATAAGCCCCTCCACCGTTACGCTCTGGTCGTGGGTAATGTTACTCGCTTTCCTCTTTATCGGGGAGCCTATGCTCAATATTTTTGGGGTAGATACACAGAGTTTTGCCGTGGCAGGGTCTATCGTACTCTTCGTGCTGGCCGTGGAGATGCTCTTTGGTGTGCAAGTCTTCAAAGACGATGGACCTAATGGAAATGCCAACATCGTCCCCCTCGTATTCCCCTTGTTTGCAGGAGCCGCCTCCTTTACCGCTTTGCTCACCTTGGTAGCTCAGGGGGTTGCTTACTCCAACATATTTGTAGCCGTGCTGGCTGTCTCGGCACTCATTTTCTTGATGCTCAAGTTTGTAGATCCGCTAGAGCGCTGGCTGGGCAAGGGCGGGATCTTCGTACTCCGTAAGTTCTTCGGAGTTATCCTACTTGCCGTCTCCATCAAATTCTTCATTGATAACCTGATGAAGGTTATCGATATGCTACACACCGTTCAGCCCTAAGAAGGAGAATACTTATTACGTTGGGAGAAAAAGCTAATGAGGAATCTGTGAAAAGCTAATTAGCAATTTCGCAAAAGCTCATTAGCTTTTTTCCTCTCCCAAGGGAGACTGATAACAAAAGGCAAAAATGTTCCCCTCTATTGCAGAATATACCTCGGCATTGCGCCACGCAGAGAGTGGCACATTCCGAAACTTACGCCTTGCGCTCTCGCTTGATGATGAGGGGGAGCCCATCTACTCCCGGGGGAGCTACTCTGTCGTATTTAAGGCGCATAGCGAGGGGAACGAACGCGAAGAATGGGCCGTCAAATGCTACGTAGCCGAACAAGAGCGGCGTATCCCCAGCTGCCGAGCCATCGCACAACAGCTCAATAGTATTACCTCCCCCTACCTCCTCCCCATGCGATTATGCGAAGAGGAGTTGCGGATTGGCCATACGTACTATCCTTTGGTACTACTTCCGTGGGTGGAGGGGAAAAGCCTCATTCGTGAGGTCGATTGCCACCTCCATAGCCCCGAACGACTGCTACAGCTATCCCAAGACTTTGGGCATTTTGCCTACTGGCTCCGTAGCCAATCCTTTGCGCACGGCGACCTCAAGAGCGACAATCTACGTATTCGCCCCGATGGCTCCATCGTGCTTCTCGACTACGATGGCATCTACCTGCCCTCCATGCAGGGTGAGCTACCACGAGAGGAGGGCAACCCCGACTATACACATCCCCTCTGCTCCCCTAGCGACTTTAACCTACACGCCAGCGACTTCGCTTTAGCCGTGATCGCCCTCTCGTTGCGTGCCCTTACCCTAGCTCCCGAATTATTCTCACGTTTTGGCGGCAGGGACCATCTTCTACTCTCGGCTTGGGACTTCCGTTACCCGAAGCAATCCCCAGCCCTCAAAGCCCTCAAGAGCCTCCCCCATGATGCCTATCTAGCCCGGCTACTAGACCTATTCTTCCAGGCTCTGGAAAAGAAAAACCTAGCGCACATACCACCTCAACAATTCCTACCTCTATGAAACGACCCCCTCTTACTTTCGCCCTCGCCCTACTCGCCTTCCTCCTCCCCCTTAGGGCACAAAACCTCCCCTCTATACCTCCCGAGGAATATTCTCTAAGCCCCGACGGACGTACCCTGCTGCATTGGAAAGGACAAGAAGCCTACCTCAATATGGCGATAGATCCCGTACTAAAATGGATTGATACCATTGCCCCCCAGGCTACGTACTACGTCGATTCTTTGGGGCAAGTCGCAGGTCAACCCTTTCTGCAAGAGCTGATTCTCCCCTTCCCCCTCCGGCACATTTCCTCCCGAGCTTTCTTCTGCCCCTACCTACGCCATGTACTCCTCAACAAAGGGCTTAGAAGCATGGAGCAATGGGCTTTTGTGGATGGGGCTTTCTCGGAGATTCGCCTACCGGCCACACTCCAGTACTACGAAGAGGGCGCCATCATGGGGCGTTATCTAGAAACCATAGAGGTAGAGGAAGGGTCCTCCTACCTTGCCGTACAACAAGGGTGCCTTGTGGATCTCACAAACCGCACGCTGCTACTCTACCCCACAGGGAGCCTCTATGCTCGCCCCCTCCTGCCCAAAGAGGTCGTGCGCATCGGGCGATTCGCCTTTGCCATGAGTCCCTACGTAACACATCTAGAGATACCCGAGGGGGTTACGAGTATCGGGCAAGAAGCGTTTCGGAGGTGTACCTCCCTCACTACCCTCGATCTCCCGATTACGCTCTCCCAAATGGAGGGGATTCCTTGGCTCGACTCCCCCCTCGACACCCTCATTATCCGCAGTGCATTCCCGCCCGAAATCATGGGCTCAACCTCCTCTTACCGCGGAGATCCTCTCTATCTCTATGTCCCTGAAGAGTCCATCGCGCTCTACGCTCAATCCCCCTTTTGGCAGAAAATAGTGCGCCAAATAGAGTCTATCAATGCGTTGGAAGAGCAAGCACAGGTACTGGAGAATGAGGAGCGACCCTACCGACTTGTGGGCAATACCCTGATGCTCTCCCTACCTCAAGGGGTTACAACGGCTCGGCTCTACGATCACGAGGGCAATCTGATTACGCAATGGACCTCTAGCGGTAGTTACACGCTCTCTCCCGGGATATACCTACTACGCATAGGCAGATCCTCCTACAAACTCTCCCTCTAGAGAGTGTAAGCCCTCCCTCTAAGGCAGACGACACGCCTAGCCATTACCTCCAACAAAGGGAGAGAATTTGGCAAGCTCCCGAGGCTATGATCCACGGGGAGAGTAGCCACACCTCCATTGCAAAGAATCCATTTGTTTATAGTAATTTTGCGGTCAAATTGAGATAGCTATGGAGTATAATTTCTCGGAAATAGAGGCTCAGGTACAAGCCTTTTGGCGTGAGCATGATGTTTATAAGGTAACCGAAAACCCCAACCGTCCTCCTTTCTACGTCCTCGACATGTTTCCCTATCCCTCGGGGGCAGGGCTACACGTGGGACATCCCTTGGGCTACATTGCATCAGACATATTCTCCCGATATAAGAGATCGAAAGGCTTTTCGGTGCTACACCCTATGGGTTACGATGCCTTTGGGTTGCCTGCTGAGCAGTATGCCATCCAAACAGGGCAACATCCCGAGGTTACCACCGAGATAAATATCAAGCGCTACCGAGAGCAACTCGAGAAGATCGGCTTCAGTTACGATTGGAGCCGCGAGGTGCGCACAAGCGACCCTGCCTACTACAAATGGACGCAATGGGTCTTTGCTCGCCTTTTTGAGAGCTACTACGATACGAAGAGCAACTCGGCTCGTCCTATTGAGTCGCTCGTTGCCCACTTCGAAGAGCACGGATCCGAAGGGATTCATGCCTATACCCATATTCCCTGCAGCTTCTCTCGCGAAGAGTGGCTCGCCTATACCCCCCAAGAGAAAAGCGATGCGCTCATGAACTATCGCCTTGCCTACCTAGGCGAGTCCGTAGTGAACTGGTGTGCAGAGCTGGGGACCGTACTGGCCAACGATGAGGTGAGCGAAGGGGTCAGCATCCGAGGCGGTCACCCCGTAGAGCAACGCAAGATGAAACAATGGTGCCTACGAGTTTCGGCCTATGCCGAGCGACTTCTCTCTTCTCTCGAAACCCTAGAGTGGACTGATGCCCTCAAAGAAACGCAACGAAATTGGATTGGACGGTCAGAAGGTGCCGAGGTAGACTTCGAGGTAGAGGGCACCCATACTCGCTTTACGGTCTTCACCACTCGCCCTGATACCATCTACGGAGTTTCGTTTATGGTACTTGCGCCCGAAAGCGATTTGGTAAGGGAGATTACCACCCCCGAACAAAAGGCGGCTGTAGAAGAATATCTCGCTGCCACCAAACGCAAAACAGAGCGTGAGCGCATTGCCGATCGGCGTGTAACGGGGGTATTCTCCGGGGCTTATGCTCGCAATCCCCTCACGGGAGCGGTTATCCCTATTTGGATCAGCGATTATGTACTCGCCGGCTATGGAACGGGGGCTATTATGGCGGTACCTGCCCACGATACGCGCGACTTCGCTTTCGCTCGTCACTTCGGGCTCCCCATTACTCAGGTGGTGCTCCCCAATGGAGAAGAGCCTTCTGAGACAGACTCGTGGGAAGATGCCAAGGCCGGCAAAGAGGGTACCCTTATCAATAGTGGCATACTAAACGGATTGTCCGTTGCCGATGCCATCAAGACAATGAACAGCCACATCGAAAAAGAGGGGCTGGGCAAAGTAAAAGTAAACTACCGCCTGCGCGATGCCATCTTTAGCCGCCAACGCTACTGGGGAGAGCCTTTCCCCATCTATTATAAGGAGGGAATCCCAACCCTTGTTGCCGACGATCAGCTCCCCCTCAAGCTCCCTGAGGTAGATGCCTTCCTCCCCACAGAGACGGGCGAGCCCCCTCTTGGACGTGCAGCCAACTGGCATACACCCGAGGGATACCCCTACGAACTCAGCACAATGCCGGGCTTTGCAGGGAGTAGTGCCTACTACCTCCGCTATATGGATCCGCACAACGATCATGCTCTCGTGGGCGAAGAAGCCAACCACTATTGGCGGCACGTTGATCTCTACATCGGCGGTACCGAGCACGCCACAGGGCACTTGATCTACAGCCGCTTCTGGAATAAGTTCCTCTTCGACCTAGGCGTTGTATGCGAAGACGAACCCTTCCGCAAACTGGTGAATCAGGGGATGATACAGGGTCGTTCCAACTTCGTGTATCGCATCAAAAACAGCAACACGTTTGTCTCTCTGGGCAAGAAAGATCAGTACGACACCACAGAAATACATGTGGATGTAAACATCGTACACAACGACAAACTAGACCTAGAGGCCTTCCGTGCATGGCGCCCCGAATACAACACAGCCGAGTTCATCACCGAAGAAGATGGTAGCTACCAATGCGGCTGGGCCGTGGAGAAGATGAGTAAGTCGATGTACAACGTGGTTAACCCCGACGACATCATCGCATCCTACGGGGCAGATACCCTCCGTCTCTACGAAATGTTCCTAGGGCCACTTGAGCAGAGCAAACCTTGGGATACCAAGGGGATTGATGGGGTGCTCCGTTTCCTCAAAAAACTCTTCGGACTCTTCTATAAGGGAGAAGACTTGGCCGTAACGGACACGGCTCCCACCCCCGAAGAACTCAAATCTCTACACAAACTTATCCGCAAGGTTGGGCAAGACATCGAACAATTCTCGTTCAATACCTCTGTCTCTGCCTTTATGATTTGTGTAGGAGACCTGCAGCACCTCAAGACCTCCTCACGCGCCATCCTCGAGCCTCTACTCGTTGTGCTTAGTCCCTTTGCACCGCACATCACTGAGTATCTCTACCGAGCGCTCGGGAACTCAGGCTCTATCGTGGATGCAGAGTGGCCTCAATTTGAAGAAAAATATTTGGTAGAGAGCGTCACAAAGTACCCGGTAAGCTTTAACGGCAAAGTTCGTTTCACCCTCGAGATAGCAGCCTCTGCAACACCCCAAGAGGTAGAGAGTGCCGCCCTCAGTGCCCCGGAAGCCGCCAAATGGCTCGAAGGGAAACAACCCAAAAAGGTGATTGTGGTACCCGGACGCATCGTAAATATAGTACTCTAAAGAACGAAATTAAAAACAAGAAAATATCTCTCAAGATGACCGAATCTAAGTTGCAGCTCCCCAAGCAACGAGGGGCAAAATTGCGCATTGCGCACGATCTTCTGATCATGTTTATCGGCGTAGTGAGCTATGCCTTTGGGTGGACAGCCTTCATCCTTTCTCAAAACATTACCTCCGGGGGATTGGCAGGTATCACTACCATCATCCAGCTCGCCACTAATATCCCGGCTACTGTCCCCTACTACATCATCAATGTATTCCTTTTGGTGCTCGCAATCCTCTTCTTAGGGTGGCGCTTCACACTTAATACCCTTATCGGGGTAGGGATGATTTTGCTTGTACTCCCCTTTGGTCAAGCCCTCTTCACAGACCCCGTGGAGCAAGCAGAGGTACTCAACAACATCTCCCCATTTATCCGCAACATTGTTCCCAACGTAGGGCCTTTGCTCGCAAACGACGAACCCTTTGTAGCACTGCTCTTAGGATCGGTATTCTGCGGTTTGGGGTTGGGATTCGTATTCTCTGTTAATGGATCTACCGGAGGTACGGACGTAATTGTTGCCATCATCAATAAGTACAAAAATGTATCGCTCGGTCGCGCCATGATCATGGTCGATAGCGTTATCGTAGGTACGGGCTGTATCGTGAGCCACTACATGGGGCCCCAATATGACTGGACTGTGGCTTTTGGTAAGCTAGCCTTCTCGTTTGTAGAAATCGTGGTGGTAGCCCAGGCTATGGACTTCTACCTCAACAGCAACAAACAGAGTGTACAATTCTTTATCAGCAGCCTCAAGTATTCCGAGATCAACGAAGCTATTGTCCATCGTTTGCACCGAGGTTGTACCATCTTAGAGGCAACCGGAGGGTATAGTCAGCAGCCTACCAAAGTATTGATGGTAGTTATGCGTAAAAATATGCGTACCCCTCTTATGCAGATTGTACGCGAGATTGACCCCAACGCTTTCGTATCCGAAGGAATTGTACACGGAGTGTATGGAGAGGGTTTCGACGCTATCCGCAAACAAAAATAGCCCAACAAAGAATCCAAAATAGGAGGTAGGATGAAATACTCCTTCACTCGTATTCTAAGCATAGGTGTAGGGGTGGCAATTGTGGTTGCCCTCCTACTCCTTTTCTTTTTCAACCCCGAAACAACGCCTATTTACCCACGTTGTCCCTCACGTCTACTCACAGGCTACCAATGCGCCGGTTGCGGGAGCCTTAGAGCGACCCACGCATTATTACATGGTCGCCTGCTGCAAGCCTGGCACTACAACCCGATTCTTTTCCTTGGGATGCCCCTTGTCTTTTTCCTTCTTGCGATTGAGCATCTACGCCACCGCCATGCTTGGGCGGAGCGTATCTACCTCCGCTGCAATAGTCCTCTATTCATTGGAGTCCTCATTCTCATCACCATAGCTTGGACTATTATCCGCAATTTATAGGTTCATAGGTAGAGTCAAGGCTCTATTCTAGCTGCAGATTAGTATCACATCAAGCATTTCCCTAGAAAAATACAACTATATTGTACTATCTTTGCCTCGAGTAAATAAACAGATAGACCGAAATGACTACAACCAATTCACCTATCTCACCCTCTAGCGAGAGCCTCTCTCGTTTTAGCATGAAGGGCGTTTGGGCCTTTCTTATCGTGCTTTTTAGTATGCCCCTAGGGCATGCCCTCATGATCTTGAGCGAAAAATTTGCCGGTGATGCCTATGTATTTCACGCTGCACTAGTCATGGGATTCATCGGAGTAGCACTTCTTCTCTGGGGATTTATAGCACGAAACGCTACACAGCAGACCATATTAGGATTCCTCGGAGGGGTGCTTTTCTGGACCGGTTGGGTAGAATTCGCCTTCGTCTACTATGCTAGACGCTATGGTATAGAACCTCTGCTAGACCCTGTAACCAAAGAAGTTATAACCAAACCTGAGTACCTAATTATGCCCTCAAGCATTAGCTTTTGGGCTATGATGATGCTCGGCTATACCCTTAACTCCCGCACGGGCTGCAACCTATTCAATTGGATACAGCGCCACTTCCTCCCCAAAGAAAAAGTGAGAACATTCCGTGCTCCGGTACACAACGTGGCCGTTACCACCTTTATGGAGTTTAATGCTGTCATCTGGACTTGCTACCTACTCCTTCTCTTTGTCTACGACGAAGCCTTTATCGGAGATAGGCACCCCATTGCCTACATCATAGCCTTTGGCTCTCTCGTTTGGGCTATGTATCTCTTCTCTCGTCTCATCCGTATCAAAAACATTGGAGCCGCCATCCGCTACGCTATACCCACGGTGATTATCCTATGGAATACGGTAGAGATCTTAGGGAGGTGGAATCTTTTCAAAGAGATCTGGGTACACCCCTTGGAGTATGCCCTTGAGATGACTCTCATCCTTATCTCTTTCTTCGCATTTATCGCTATCCTCTACTTCAGCGATAAGCGTCATATGAAGCAAAAGGCGGACAAGAATACTCAAAAAACAGACGAGACAAAAAGCTAATTCCTGAGCGGCGAATTCCATCTCGCTGTAAGGACATATAGAAAAAAGTAGTATCTTTGTGGACAAGAGAACAGAAAAAGCTCATCGTTCGCTGTTCTTGTATGCTTTAACTCCTCCCATACATAGGGAGGTTCCACTAGGATATTCACCCATAAATATAAAACGATATGAAATTAGGACTTCGATTACAAAGTTTAGTGGCTTGGGCCTTGTCCCTCGCACTCGTAACCATCGCCCTACCACAACTTAACGCACAAAATCCTGTCATTACACTAAAGACCTCCAAGGCAAAGGGAGAAAAACTCCTTTTTAACATCTATCCTAAGACCTCCTTCACAATAGAGGGTGTTAAAGCCAACGGGATAGACCCAGAAACAAATAAGCAGATTTATATTCTTGACTCCGAAGACGGAAAAATCTCAATAAGTGGGCCAGTACTCTTCTTTGAATGCAGTGGCGAAAATATAACCTCTCTAGACATTTCTAAGAACTCGCAGCTAAAAGTGCTAGACTGCTCCCAAAACAGTCTCACATCTCTAGATGTATCGAAGAATACAAATATTGGAACGCTTAATTGCTCCAATAACAATCTCTCCTCATTGAGCATATCAAAGAATACTGTTCTAAGCATCCTCAAATGCTCGGATAATAGGATCACCTCTTTGGATCTCTCGAAGAACACAGGTTTATTTGAGCTGAGATGCTCCAACAATAAGCTCACATCTCTGGACCTCTCAAAGCATAACAGATTGCAGGAAGTGCATTGTGACAATAATCAACTTTCCTCCTTAATTGTATCCAAGCAAGCTACAGAACTTATAGAAGTTCGCTGCACACAAAATCAGATTCAAGGGGCATCCATGGATGCTCTCATTGCCTCTCTTCCCAAACTCAACAACCCTGGAAGTCCCGGAGTCCTTGCCATCTATGATAACAGCAAGGATAGTGAGCACAATACCTGCACATCAGCACAAACGGCTGCAGCCAAGGAGCGTGGTTGGCTTCCCTATACGTACAACAGAGACACAAAGACTTGGATAGAATACACCCCTGCTACGTTTTTCATCACCTACGCTCAACCCTCAAATGGAGTTCTTACGGTAAAGAATGGAGCCAGTACAATAGCATCTCAATCTTCTGTTGAGATAGGAACCCAACTTACTGTCGTAGCAACTGCCAACCAAGGCTACGAACTCGAAGCGTTGATGATCAACAACAAGAAGGTGGAGAACCCCACATTCGACCCAACACTTCGCACCTACAAGGCAAACTTTACCGCTGAAAAGGCGACGACCATCTCCGCTACCTTTAAGCGGAAGATTGAGAAGGTAACTATTACCTACAAGCCGGCGACAAACGGCAACCTCATGGTAAAGCAGGGAGCGAATACCCTAGCATCCGGCTCTTCGGTAGAGAAGGGGGCTCAACTCACTGTCGTAGCGACTGCCAACCAAGGCTATGAGCTGAAAAATGGCAAAGTACTTTTGGGGGATAAAGAACTAGCACTGACTCGTGAAGGACAGGTTTACACCGGTACATTCGTGGTAGAAGCTTCGGTTGAAATCTCTGCGGAATTTATCGCAACGACTGCCCTCTCGGCTATAGACTCCCCAAGCATCTTGGTCTATCCCAACCCTGCCAGTTATAAGGTACAAATCAGCAATGCTAACCCCAATAGCGAAGTAGCTCTCTACAATATGGATGGTCTGCTCCTCCAACAGGCGACCACCAACGCTGAGGGAGAGGTTACCCTCCCCGTTGCTACCCTCCCCACAGGTCACTACCTTGTACGGATCGGTTCATCAAGTGTTTTAGTAGACATCAGACGTTAATACTCGACACTCCATAATAAGATAAGACGCCGAAGAGAGAGGGCAATACAATACGAAAGTTGTTCCTTTCCTCTTCGGCGTTTTATCTTTTACAATCCACTCTTTATCTATATCTAATCTCCATTTTATCCCTACCTTTGCGCCAAACAGAATGGTGCAACAGCAAATGACACAAGAAAAGAAGTATCCACTTCTACTAGGGATTGAGAGCTCCTGCGATGATACCAGTGCCGCCGTAGTGCGTGGGTGCGAGCTACTCAGCAACGTAATTGCAAGTCAAGCAGTGCACAGTGCCTACGGAGGGGTAGTCCCCGAGATGGCATCAAGAGCACATCAACAAAACATAGTACCTGTAGTAAGCGAAGCCCTCAAGCGTGCAGGAGTATCGGTGCACGACTTGGATGGCATTGCCTTTACGGCAGGACCCGGATTGCTAGGGTCTCTGTTGGTTGGGGTCAACTTTACCAAAGGACTACACCTCGCACTGGGTACGCCCCTCATCTCGGTCAACCACTTGAGAGCCCATGTGCTGGCTCACTTTATCTACGAACCCGGAGAGGAGCATCAAAGCCCCGAATTTCCCTTTTTGTGTCTATTGGTCTCGGGAGGGAACTCGCAGATCATCAAGGTAAATAGCCCTTACGACATGGAAGTTGTGGGGCAAACAATAGACGATGCGGCAGGCGAAGCTTTCGACAAATGCGCCAAAGTAATGGGGCTAGGTTACCCGGGAGGCCCTATCGTAAATAAGCTAGCCAATGAGGGGAATCCCCTCCGTTTCCAATTTAGCAAGCCTCAAATCAAAGGACTCGATTATAGTTTTAGCGGGCTCAAGACCTCATTCCTCTACACACTTAGAGACGAACTAAAGGAGAACCCCAACTTTATAGAAGAGAACAAAGCGGACCTTTGCGCCTCCCTCCAGAAGACAGTTATCGACATTCTTATGGGTAAGCTCCTAAAGGCAACCAAGCAATATCAAATCAATCGGGTGGCTGTAGCCGGAGGCGTTTCTGCCAATACGGGGCTTAGAGATGCCTTTGCCGATTATGCCTCTCGCTACGGATGGCAAATCTTTATCCCCAAGTTTGCCTACACTACAGACAACGCTGCCATGGTAGCCGCCGCCGGATACTTTTCGTATCTAGCCGGAGATTTTGCCTCACGAGACCTCGTTCCCTTTGTACGCACTACGCTCAAAGAGAACCTATAAATAGAGAGATCCGAATGACAACGCTCCGACCCCTTGTAGTACAAATAGCACGGCTACTCCTTGCTCGGCAGGAGACAATAGCGACGGCCGAGAGCTGTACGGGGGGGCGACTTGCCTCTTACCTTACCGCCCAAGCAGGGGCTAGTAATTGGTACGCAAGCGGAGCTATCACCTATAGTGAAAAGCAAAAGGTGGAGCTATTGGGGGTCGATCCCTCGCTCATTGCCCGGCATGGCGTAGTAAGTCGGGAGGTGGCCCTTGCCATGGCTCGGGGCGCACAAGCGCGCTTTGGCGCAAACCATGCCTCGGCAACAACAGGATTTGCCGGACCTCTAGGAGGCACTCCCGAGTCGCCTATTGGCACTGTTTGGATTGGGATAGCCCTCGGGAGCCAACTTTATGCACACAAACTCAGAATACAAAAAGGGCGAGAGGCTCTCATCGCGGAGGTCTGCCGTGAAGCTCTACAGCTCTTTATCCATCACTATACAACGAAGAAATAACTCTAGAGAAGCATACGATGAAACTTAAACACCTTCTTCCTCTAACCTTGACTACACTCCTTTTTGGATTTGGTAGTACACAAGCTCAAACTTCCAAGTCTAAAAGCCAAATCTGCCGCATTGGACTGGAGTATCAGATGAGTTACAACGAAAATTGGGGAGCCAATCGCCCTATCATCCTCTCTATCGAGCCCAACTCTCCTGCGGCACTTTCCGGACTCAAAGTGGGGGATATAGTAGAGAGTATCAATGGTCGGTCTCTCAAAGATCTCTCCGAGCAGGAATTTGTGGAAATCTTGCAGGGTGGAGACGCTGCCATACAGCTGGAGGTTAGCAATTTCTCTTACAAGAAAAAGAGCCGTACCCTCCAACCCGAGTGTCACGACCGCTCCCTACTAGACGAGCGACTACTCGCACAAGCCTTTGCCTTTTATAGTCTCGAAGATGAAAGCGAACGCGCCATCGTTTACCCCTTCGACACGGGACGTGAGGGAAAAACGAGCTTCGAAAACTTTGGCAACTTTGCTTTTGCAGATGAGAACAAAGCCCTCTCTAGCACCGATATTGCTCTAAACGAAGTAATCCGTAAGCAATTAGAAGCCAAAGGACTACGGTACGATGCTTCCGATCCCGACATCGTTATCGACACCTATTACACGTTGGCTCGTAATCCCTACTTCGATACCAAAAAGGCAAAGAACGCAGACAAACTCTGGGATATACGCATAGACCCCGACCAAAAGAGCCTTGTACAAGTTCCTTTCCTAGCGGTAGGGGCAGACAAACAGCTTGCCGACTATGTGCTTACCATGGGGATACGCATCTTTAATGGGCGCAACCTCAGTATTTTGCTCTGGAGCTGCGAGGCAGTAGAGCACCTCACCGAAGAATTTTCTATCGAGGAGTATGCCCGCCTTTCCATCCCTATGATGATGGGACAATTCCCCTTCGTTCGCTACAATATCAACCCCAAATGGCGCATTGCCACACATCGACACAACTACACGGGGCTCTACTTACGCACCTCCGATCTCGGAGACGTAGCCTATGTTGTGCCTAACTCTCCTGCTGCCAAAGCCGGGATACGCGCAAACGATGTGATAGTAGCCATTAACGAAAAGCCCATGGCCATGGTAGATCAGCTCAATGCCGCTTATCGTCTCTTCGTAGAGAACACGCTACAATACCGAGACGAAAGTAGCATGTTTACGGATCGTAATGGAGTAAAATACTGCCGCTATTGGCGCAAAGACAGCTACTCGTCTATCCAGAAACAGATCGCAAAGGAGAAATACCTATCCATCTTCTCCTACCTCTTTGGTTTCCGTCCCTATATCCTTGGAGAGCGTTCTACCCCCTACTATACTTTCGACGTACTAAGCGAGGGAGTAACTCAACGCCTCAATGTGATGCCGGAGCTACACGACAATAGCTATATCACGCTCGATTAACCTCGGAAGAGACACGGATGTCACACCCCAAGAATACAAAAAAGGGAGATCGAGAGCCTGCTCGCCAGTTCGGTGCAGGTCTTCGCAAAATCACCTTTCTACACGAAGATGAAGTTGCATCTCCGCCATCTCGCCTCCCTGCTCAGCCCCCTCTTTCCTCCCAAAATCCCTATTTGGGAAAGTGGGCGGCTCTAGAGGTATTGCGTATCACGCCTCCCGGGGCTTACCTTGCCGTTGATACCGAGGAGGTACTATTGCCTCGTCGGTATTTCCCGGAAGAGGGGCTACAAGAGGGGGATCTCATCAAAGTATTCATCTATCATGACAATGAGGGAAGACTCATTGCTACTACACTCCACCCCTATGCTCTCTTAGGCGAAGTCGCTTTTTTAGAAACAAAGGCAGTGACCAAAGAAGGGGCTTTTATGGCATGGGGGATTCATCGTGACCTCTTCGTACCCTTTGCCGAGCAGCCTACACGCTTTGCCCAAGGCGCCAGCTACCCTATTGTTGTCTATATAGATCATATTAGTGGCAGGCTTACCGGCTCCGGAGATTTGCGAAAACATATTGGGAACGAGCTTCCCAACTACACCCCCGGCGAGGCCGTGGAGGCTCTCATTGTGGAGAACCACGAGAGGGGCTATCGGGCAGTAGTTGATCATCGCTATTGGGGTATGCTCTACCATAGCGACCTCGAAGTTCCCCTCACAGTAGGCTCTCGCACGACTTCCTATATAGTACGCACACGAGAGGACGGTAAGCTAGATCTCGCTCCCAACCCGATAGGGGTGGCACGACTTAAAACCAATAGCGACTATATCCTCCAACTACTAACAGAGCAAGGAGGGAGCCTTCCTGTTGGGGATAAGAGCAGCGCTGAGGAAATTGCAGCCCTCACCAAGCTCTCCAAGAAAGCCTTTAAGATGGCAATCGGCGTGCTCTACAAACAGAGACTCATAGAGCTAACCCCTCAGTCTATTCACCTAGCAAAAAGGGAATAAAGGTCTCCTAGATACAAGTACAACCCACACAGTAAGGAATAGAAAAACGAGATACTCGGCTCTTTTTTTGCTGCCAAGTCGCATTTTTTCGGCGACATTTATTTCTCTAGAACAAGAAAATTGTATTTTTGCAATCGGCAAAATAAATAATTCAAACAACCAAAACGACAATGAAAGGTAACACCCCCCTATTAGTAAAGGCCCTATTGGCTCCTGTGCTAGTAATAGCCTCGTCTACCCTATTTGCCACGGCGCAAATATCGTATGGAGGTACTCCTGCAAGTTTTAACCAGTCCGCAAGCTCTAGCACACTTCGCTCGACTGCGGCTCCCAAGGTGATAAAGGTACTTCCCAATTTCAATCCGGACGACGTAAAGAGCACGAACGGATGGGATGTAAACAAACTGCATGTAAAGCCCTTGACGATAGGCAAAACTATTGACACCAATATTGATTTTGCTCGTGATGCTGAGCGCGTTACGCTAGACAATGGTACTACAATGTACCGCCTTACCATAGACGTAAAAAATGCCAAGGCGAGCCTGCTTTACTACGACGACTTCTTCATTCCCCAAAATGGGGGTGAGCTATATATTTATACGCCAAACCGTCAGAGGGTACTTGGGAAGTACACGCACGAAACACACCCCACACATGGAGCTTTTGCCACAGAAATGCTCCCCGGTGCGACAGTCGTGCTTGAGTACTATCCCTATATCAATAGCCAAGAGATGCCCTCAATCTTGATTTCCTCAGTGGGGCATATCTTCTCCACACGCGAAGCCGGACTTAGGGATCCCGGTGAAGACAGCGCACACGATGATTGTGCTTTCAACGTAAATGCAGCCGAAGGTGCCGAGTGGCAAGACCAAAAGGCAGGGGTTGTACAAATAATGATGCTACATGGGGGGCGGATTAGTGTATGTTCGGGTAACCTCCTCAACAATACAAACCAAGACTTCAAACCCTATATCCTCTCAGCAGCACACTGCGAGAGCACAACAAAAAACAAGACCTCTAGCGCAAGCGATCTCGCCCAATGGATCTTCACCTTCCACTACGAAAAGCCCAATAGCAGTAACGGCGCCATCGCCATCGTTAGAAATCAAGCTAAGTCGATGGTAGGCTGCGACATTAAAGCATTCCTACCCATTGATGGTCAGTCGGATGGTCTTCTTCTAGAGCTAAAACAAGAAGTTCCCGAGTCGTACCGAGTGTATTACAATGGTTGGGATAGATCGGATGTACTCCCCAATAGTGGCGTAGGGATGCACCATCCTGCCGGTGACGCAAAGAAAATTTCGGTGTACAACGGAGGAGTTGTCAGCAAAACTTGGGACAACCGATACAATGGCGAAGGGAGCAAAGGTGCAGACAACGCACACCTCTTCTTCCACTTCACCAAGGGAGAGACAGAGGGAGGTTCTTCGGGTTCTCCTCTTTGGAACGAAAATAAACTTGTAGTAGGTACGCTCACCGGTGGGGCCGGTCGCTGTACAACGGGGACCAACTATTACGGCAAACTCTCGTACCACTGGGATAAGTTCTCCGAGAAGATGTCGACCTTCCTCGACCCCAAAACAAATGGAACTGCTACTTCTCTTCAAGGAGCTTGGAGAAAAAACAAAGATGGCGTAGAGCTACGCCCCTTACCTCATGTAACAGGTCTCAAAATAGAAAAAGATGGAGAAAACCTGAAAGTGAGCTGGGATCCCGTGCCCACAACACACCTTGCTCCCGGATGGAAAGTGAAGTACAATATCCAACGCAATGGAAAGGTGTTAGAAGACAAGCGTACAGAAGCGACCTCGTTCTCCGAGCCCGCAAAAGATGCTGAGAACTCAAGCAAAGACGAGAAGGGATTCTGCCAAACCATTACTTATGCTGTACAAGCTCGCTACGAATATGGAACAGGTAACGACCTGACAACCCTCAACCCTTCTAAACCCGAGCGTTATGCGGAGACAGACTGGATCGAACAAAGTATTTTCGTGGGCGAACGCTCCAAGTGGGTACCGGTAATTGGCAAGAGTAAAGAGAACTCTGGCGGCATGCGTATCTCCTGGAATCAGCCTTACAACTTCCAAGAAGTAACTCTTTTTGGGGCTCCCAAAAGCGATGCAACCTACAAACCCACCTCTACAAGAATTAAAGTCGCATTCCAAGGATACCCTGTTCCCAGAGAGATCACGCTCTTCAGCAAGTTCCCCTCGGATGCACTCCGCTCCGATGGCAAATCGGTATATGTACATGGCTTGCGCCTCATGCCCGCCACGGCCGGAGGTTCATATAAAGCATTCTTACAAACATCCAAAAGCTCCAATGATATTGTAACCAAATCTTTTGATGTACCCTCTAGCTGGAAGTCGGGGGATTGGGTTACCGTCATGTTCGACAAACCCGTACAAATCAACAATGAGAAGGTGCTCTTTGCAGGAGTAAGTGTACCCAATGTCATAGGAGCCAAACTCTTGAGCTACTACGAATACTCCAGCGATGCTTATCGTGATTACTCTGACGGATCTTTTGCTTTCGACCTAAAGGAGGGAGAGCTTTTCTACATGTCTCCTTCTCAGGCAAGCACTCTCTACGCTGAGTCACCAGCTGGTTACTATGCCATTGGTCTTTTGCTAAGTACCAATAATAAAAAATCCTCATCTGAAGACAATCTTAGCGTCTTTGCAACGAATAAATCGCTTGCCCCCTTCCCTGTTGTAAAAGAGTTTATCGTAAAACGTAATGGACAAGAGATCGCTCGCGTAAACACTCGTGAGTACTTAGATAAGAACGGAAAGGAAAGCGATAAATACGATATTGAGGTAGTATACGAAGAGGGTGTATACACAGGCAACCAAGAGATACCCTACGAAAAGGAGGCTCCCGGTGTATATCCTACCAAGATTGGCAATGATGCTCTTTTGCACCTAACCAATAGCTCTTCTGTCACAACCGTCTCTATCTACACGGTAGATGGTGTACTCCTCAAGAAGGTAGAGCATCCATCAGCAAGTATCTCAGTAGAAGACCTTGCCGCCGGTAATACCTACATTGTTGTCCTTGATGGTAATGCAGGACGCAGTGTACACCGCATCTTCCGATAATGCTCTAGTTATACCGGCATAATAAGCCGGCTAAAATCTCAGAGAAAACCCTGCCCTCTTTTTTATAGAGGACAGGGTATTTCTTTTGGAATCACAAGCCTACAAACTTTTTCTTGTGCCCTAAATAAGAGATAGTATACAGCCGTATAAACTATCATAGTCTCACTAAAGAAAGAAATTCCACAACAAATAGCACATTACACAGAAAGAAAATCGTATCTTTGCGCGAGGTAGAAAAACTAATCTAGAAGACTCAGACAATCATACTAACAATGAGATGTAACAAACACCTATTAACGAAAGCTCTGCTGAGCACTACGCTAATAGCCTCTTCTACGCTGTTTGCCGCGGCGCAAATATCGTTTGGAGGAGAGCCTGCAAGCTTCCGTCAGCCAACTAACTCCCTACGTTCTACGGGAGCTAACAAGGTAATAGAAGTACGACCCGACTTCAATCCGGATGACATGCAGAGTGTGCAAGTGTGGGATGCTCAACAAGTACACGTAAAACCGTTGATTATTGGACGTACCATTGCCACAGACATCAATTTTGCTCGCGACGCCAAGCGTGTAACTCTTGATGATGGCACCCTTGTGTATCGTCTCACTGTTGATGTAAAAGGAGCTAAGGCAAACGTTCTCTATTACGACGATTTCTTTATTCCCCAGAATGCAGGGGAACTCTATATCTACACCCCCGATCGTAAAAAGGTACTCGGTAAGTACACCTACGAAACACACCCCACTCACGGGGTTTTCGCTACGGAACCCCTCCCCGGTACTACGGCTGTACTTGAGTATAGACCGGCTCTCAATAGTAAAGAGATGCCCACTCTTCTGATCTCTTCCGTAGGGCACATATTCTCCAAGGCTGCAGCTACTGTAGACCCCGGAGAAGACCAAGGAAGCGACGATTGTTCTGTAAACATCAACTGCCAAGAGGGTGCCGAGTGGCAAGAACAAAAGGCGGGAGTTGTACAAATGCTAATGCTCCATGGTAGATACATGGGGCTATGCTCGGGCGACCTCCTCAACAATACCAACGAAGATTTTACCCCCTACATTATCTCGGCAGCGCACTGTGAGAGTGTAACTACTGATAGGAAGGCATCAGAGGACGACCTCAACCAATGGATTTTCACCTTCCACTACGAAAAGTTGGGCTGTAGCAGTGGCTCCTTTGCTTTGGGGCGTGCTAAAACCATGGTCGGTTGCGATCTTATGGCTTTCCTTCCTATAAAAGGGCAATCGGATGGGCTCCTCCTCAAACTGGATCAGATGATCCCGGACTCTTATCGCGTCTACTATAACGGGTGGGATCGCTCAGACGCCATCCCCAACAGTGGTGTAAGCATCCACCACCCTGCCGGAGATGCTAAAAAACTCTCCGTCTATAATGGCAATGTTATGACCAGTACTTGGCGCACCCAAGAGGCTGTAGGCGGACCGGATGCTCACTTCTTCTTCCACTTCACCAAGGGGGAGACAGAGGGAGGTTCTTCCGGCTCTTCTCTTTGGAACGAAGATAAACTTGTGGTAGGTACGCTCACTGGTGGTGGTGGACGTTGCCAAAGCGGCACAAACTTCTACGGAAGACTACAATACCACTGGGATAAGTACAAAAAGGATGGAGACGCCACCACACAAATGGCAACATTCCTCGACCCCAAGACTAATGGGCAAGCAACAAAGCTACGTGGTAGATGGAAAGATGAAGCAGGTACACTTCGTCCTCTCCCCATTGTTACAGGGGTCAAGATTAGCCGTGAGGGAGATAACATTAAGGTTACCTGGGATCCTATCCCCCGTACGCACCTCGCCGATGGGTGGAAAGTGAAGTACAACATCAGCCGCAATGGCAAAGATCTGGACAAGCGAACGGAAGCTACTGAGTTTACAGAACTCATTACTGAAGCAGAAAAAGACAACCATGGCTCCATCACCTATGGCGTACAAGCTCGCTACGAGTACGGGACAGGCATCCCCACAGAAAATCCGGATAGGCCTGAGCGATACGCTGTTACCGATTGGGTTGAGCAAGGTATCTACATTGGAGAGAAGAGCAAGACGGTACCTGTCGTTTCTGTAAAGAAAGAGACTAATGGAGTGCGCATCTCCTGGAATCAACCCCATAACCTCCAAGAGGTTACCCTCTTTGGTGCTCCCAAAGAGACATCGGAATATGAAGACATTACTCTCCGCTATGTAGGCGCAGTTTACACAAACAGCCATCCCAATGGTTTTATTCCTTCGGAGATTACGCTTGCAAGTAAATTCCCTACCGGCTCTTTTGATGCAAATGGTTCTGCTCTCTATGTGCATGGGATTCGTGTAATACCGACCCAAAAAGTCTCGGGAGTGTACAAGGCTTATGTACACTCTAGCAAAATGGTAAACTCACAGTACTATGTGAATCAACCCTTTGATGTACCTGCGGATTGGACTCCGGGGCAATGGGTCACGGTACTATTCCAAAAACCTATCGCCATTGACCTAGAGAAAGTCTTATATGCCGGTGTAACTGTTCCTAATAAGAATACCACCTCATATCCATCCATCAGCTTTGTTAAATACACGAGCGATGCTGTACGCGAATACATCGACGGAAATGTTGTTTTGGAGAATGGTCAGGATATTTTCTCCTATAACGATGCTGTATCCTACTTGCGGATTGTTAATAAATATAGCGGCTACGCTGCTATCAGCCTCCTCGTAAGCAATGTAAAGAAACCCATTACCAGCGTAGACGATCAACGCATCTATGTAACAGGGAAGAACATAGTTGCTTTCCCAAAAGTAAAGGGATTCTCCATTAAGCGTAATGGCACAGAGATCGCCACTGTAGAAGCTGTGCGCGAATATGTAGACCAAGGGGGTAACGAAAATGACACGTACACCGTAGAAGTAAAATACGAAGACGGTATATACACAGGTTGCAAAGATATTCCTACAGACTCGGCAAATCCCAGTATATACCCCACAACAATTGGTACAGATGGGCTCTTGCATGTAAATGGCAGCGAAGCACTCACGAGCCTCACGATCTATACAATGGATGGTCAGCTAGTGAAGTCGGTTCGTCAGCCAGCGAGCACCGTTTCTATGGAAGACGTGCCTTCCGGCAACTACATCGTGGTACTCGATGGCTCTTGTGGACGCAAAACGCAACGCATTATCCGATAAGAATCGGTAAGTCTTTTGACATAAGATTCTCTTGAGAGAGGGGAGAGGCTCTTCATTTCGAGCCTCCCCTCTCTTCTTTTTATACGGCTACTACAATAGCAGCAAAAGACCTTTTAACCTATTTCTCTATTACTATCTTATAAACACCCAAGGAGGGAATAGGGAATCAGTGCCCCAAACGTTTCTACAGCTGTTTAGTAGAGGAGCTGAAAGGGGACAGCCTGTACCCTCTCTCCTTTCTGCCCAGGATTTTTTGAGCTGCAGGCCTAAATATTTTTTGCTCCTGCCCATGAAACTTTTTTATTCTACCCTATTCCAAAAAAAATGTAGGGCAGGGGGCTTCCGTTTCACGGGAAGGCTCTCCTCAAGTTTATAATATTCTCGTACAGCAAATTGGTTCCCATCCATTGCAGTTGCTACTTGCATCTGCACTATAGGTTATTGGGCAATAGTAATGTTTCACTACCTTTGTGCGACGTAAATCCTATCGAAGAAGTCTTTTATGAAAAGGAAAAAACCTGTGACCTCTAGGCTCCTTATCGGCAGCTTTTTAGTGGCAATCGCTACGCTTACAGGCTCGGCGCAAATCTCATTCGGCGGCACTCCTGCCTCTTTCCAAGATAATGCAGAAACACTTCGTGCGAGTGCCCCTGCCAAGGTTGTCACCATCCGCCCCAACTTCAACCCCGATGACGAACGCGCGCTACATCTCCGCACGCATACTAATCTAACAGGGAAACCCCTCACTATTGGGCGCAGACTTTCCTCCCATATCGACTTTGCGCGCAATGCCGCGCGCGCACGGCTCAATGATGGACGCATCGTCTATCGCTTGCAAATTGAGCTAAAGGGTGCTAGAGGGGTACTCCTAACCTACGACGATTTCTTCATCCCTCAAGGAGGAGAACTATTCATTTACGCCCCCGATCGGAGCCAACTACTTGGGGCTTATACCCACGAAACACACCCAACACACGGAAGATTCGCCACCGAGCCCCTCTCGGGTAGTAGCGTTATCTTAGAGTATACCCCTCCTGTATCAGGAGAACTCCCCAGCCTCCTACTCTCTAGTGTAATCCACCTCTTCGCTACAATGGGACTACCCGACCCCGGAGCTCTCCATCGCGACGAGGCTTCGGACGAATTTTGCCAGATCAATGTCAATTGTAAAGAGGGTGCCGAGTGGCAAGCCGAAAAGGCAGGAGTAGTACAAATGTACATAATCAGCAAAGAGGGCGCCAGCTTCTGTACCGGCAACCTTCTCAACAATACCAACGAAGACTTTCGCCCTCTTATCCTCTCGGCAGCCCACTGTGAGAGTTCGACTAACAAGGTGCAAAATACTCCAACGGATCGCGATCAATGGATTTTCACCTTCCACTACGAAAAGCCGGGATGCAGCAATGGCCGGCTCTCCCTGTTCCGTGGCAAGAGCATGGTAGGGTGCAAACTGCTTTCTTTCCTCCCCATTGCCGGACAATCCGACGGACTTCTACTCGAACTCAACCAAGCTATCCCTGCGAGTTACCGAGTGTACTACAATGGTTGGGATAGGCGCAAAGTACTGCCCACCCAAGGGGTAAGCTTACATCACCCTAGAGGAGATGCCAAGAAAATATCGGTGTATGACCACGCACAATCGCCGGTAATGGATGGCACTTGGTACAGCGGATCCATCATCGAAAACATCAAGGGAGATGACGACGCACACATTCGCTTTAGCTTTTCCAAAGGCGCTACAGAGGGAGGTTCTTCCGGCTCTTCTCTTTGGAACGAAAACCACCTCGTGGTGGGGACCCTCTCGGGAGGGACGCCCGGATGCGCTCTAGAAAGTGAAAACCTCTATGGCAAACTCGCCTATCATTGGGATAAGTATAAAAAAGAGGGAGACCCTACTACCCAAATGGCAACCTACCTCGACCCCAAAGGGAGTGGCAGTGCAGAAACCCTCAAGGGACGTTGGCGCGATGAGGCGGGTTACCTACGCCCTCTTACGCCCATCCACGATCTCAACATTCGCAAAGAGGGCAACCTCCTCAAAGTTACTTGGGCAGCCCCCTCTCGGGAGCATATCCCCTCGGGCTGGAGCCTCGACTACAATCTGTACCGCAACGGGGCAGAAATTGCCAAAGGGATAAGTGCAACCGAATTCACCGAACCCTACCCAACAACCCTCGAAGGGGCTCACGGCTCAGTCGTCTACGGCGTACAAGCCCACTACACCTACCATGGAGAGGTAATAGACCCTAGCGACGAGAGAGAGGCTTTTGCCGATTGCGTCGAAGAGGGCATCTACGTAGGCGATGCCACCCGCACCCTATCTCCCGAGAAAAAGAAGACTTCTCAAGGAGTTACCCTCTCGTGGCATCGCCCCTACAATATGCAGGAGATTTCACTCTTTGGCTACCCCCAAGATCCTCAGTATAGCAAGCTAGATCTGCCCCACATCAGCAAAATTGCCCCTGAGGCCATAGACCCTCAATATCAAACTATTGCGAGCAAATTCCCGAGCGAATACTTCACTTCACACAACAAAGAGGTCTATATCCACGCCATTAGCTACATGCCCACACGCAGCGCCATGGGTAACTACAAAACCTTCTTGCGCTACGGCAATTTGTGCAACGCCTCAACCACCGTAACCCAACTATTCGATGTACCCGAGGGATGGCAAGAAAAAACTTGGCATACCGTCTATCTCAAGAAGCCCTTTAAGGTGGATGCACAACGCTCCCTTTGGGTTGGCTTCTCAACTCGCAACGAAAAGACAGATATTGCTTCTATCTATTCGGTAAAAGGGACCGGCGACAATATTCAGCAATATGTAGACGCTCTTTTCTCTCGCGACCTCGGGAACCATTTCTTTGGTAGGTGCGCAACAGACGGATATCTAGCCATTCGCCTCCATGTGAGCGATAATCCTCAAAAGACGGCCCCGGAAGACGATACCCATATCTATGCCGGAGGGAAACGACCCGTGCCCTTTCCTACAATTAAAGAGTACATTGTTAAACGGAACGGACAAGAGGTAGCGCGCGTTGGTGATGCCATCAGCTATACCGACCAAGAAGGAGGAGAAAACGACGACTACACGATAGAGGTAGTGTACGAAAATAGCGAAGTACTCCCCACAGAAAGGGTGGCAAACGAGGAGCAGCCCGGGGTGTATCCCTCCCAAGTGGGCGAAGATGGTCTACTCCATCTCACAGCTTCCAGCCGTGTAATACGCTTTAGCCTTTATACTCTTGAAGGGGAATTGGTACAAACGTGGCTTCACCCCTCCGCCACCCTATCGCTAGAGGGGATAGCTCCAGCCCCCTATGTCGTAGTACTAGAGACCGAGACGGGGCGCATCACACAGCGCATTATCCGCTAAAAAGAAGCTTTGAGAACGAGTATCGTCGGTTTGTTCGCCAAGCCGAGTTACTCCTTCTCATGGACAGCCGTGCATGGGACATGCATACAGCCCTGGCTGATGGACGCAAATACCCTACCGTCTAATTCGGACATCGAACCGCATCCCCTTGACTCAAAAACAGGCAAGGCCATTTCGATTTGTCGTATTTCTTGCGTAAATTCTTGCATTTCTCAATATAAATGCTTAAGTTTGCAAGCAAACAGTCAAGGCGACGATAAATCCTAAAGTTCGAACGACGATGAAGACATTAGTAAAGCACTATACAGCAAGCCTACGCACAGCTCTGCGAGACTCTGGCGCTAGTGCGTTTTACATGCTCGCCATGTGTCGTTCTCATTCGTTCGAGGGAGGGGACATTCCAGGCGTTCCTGTGCCATTTACGGAACGCACCTCTCCAACAAAAACCATATACGGAAGGCTCTGCCAGCATCTCTGCGTCAAAGAGATTCGGGCAGAGTCTTTTAGCATTATGGAGTTACCCTCCACGGCATCACATCCTCTAATTAACAAACATATATTCAACATATAATCATTAAAAAGTTATGAAGAGACAATTACTCCACAATGCACTCATGGGCATCGCCGCTCTATTTGCAAGCATCGCGTTGCCCGCTATGGCACAGGCGCAAACCGTAGAAGGCTACACAGTGATGAACGTCGCAGACAAATCCATGACTTTCTATTACGATGCCAACAAGGCCACGCACACCGAGGGTACCGTGTACGATTTTCCCGACTCCAACACCGGCTACCCCGAATGGTGTTTGGTGTATAACAGAAAGATAATTACCACCGTAACATTTGACAATTCGATGGCGGACTGCCACCCTACCACCACGAGAATGTGGTTTGACGGCTTCGAGGAGCTTACCACCATCAACAATATAGAGAACCTCAATACCGACAAAGTAACCAACATGGGCGGTATGTTCTCCGGCTGCAAAGCCTTGGAGAAACTCGACGTATCGGCATTCAAAACTCAAGATGTGACCTTTATGGACTATATGTTCGACAACTGCGAACTCTTGACCGAACTTGATGTATCGGGCTTCGACACCCAGAAGGTAACCAAAATGAGCTTTATGTTCTATAACTGCAAAGGCTTGACTACACTCGACGTCTCGAGCTTCAACACCGAAGCTGTGGAGGACGTGAGCGATATGTTCCATGACTGCGAATCCCTAACTACCATCTACTGCGATGAGACCTGGACGACCGAAATGTCTATCAATATGTTCAAAAACTGCAAGAACATAAAGGGAGGAACTGACGGCACCGTTACCTACGACGATGAGAGAATTGATATAATGATGGCAAACCCCACAACAGGTTACTTCACAAAGAAAAAGTCCATCGCCATTGATACACCGGTAGCTAATAACAAAGCCGAGACTGCGTACAAGGGCATCTACACCCTAGAGGGCATGCGTCTGGGCAACGACTTCGACCGCCTACCGGCCGGCATCTACATCGTCAATGGCGAGAAGGTGATGAAGCAATAAGGAAGAAGTCCAAACTCATAGGACAAAAGAACGTATAAAACAGGAATTGTAGCGCCTTAGGGAGCCATCGCAACGCAGTGTCGTTTCGGTGGCTCCTCTATTATGATTTCCTTTGTTCATCTTTTTGGATGTACAAAATCCTCCTGCATGGGGAAGCGAGAAATCTAATCTCCACAGTAAAAAGCATTATGCAAAAGAAGTTACAGAAAAGGTTGCAAAGTAGAAAATAAAGTTGTAACTTAGTGGCGTAAGTAAAGACAACGAGTACTAACAACTAAACGGATTGACCCATGACTAAAACGATCACTTTCAACGAACTGAGAAGGATCAAAGATAGCCTTCCCGATGGAGCCACGCAACGTATCGCTGATGAGTTGGGGCTTAAAGTAGAAACAGTACGCAACTATTTCGGTGGTGCCAATTACGAAAATGGAAGAAGTGCGGGTATTCACATCGAGCCGGGTCCCGACGGAGGTATTGTAGAGATTGACGATACAACGATACTAGAGAAGGCTCTTGCACTGATTGGAGAGATGGAAGATCCCTCCGAACCAGAGAAAGAAGAGGCTTAACTCTAGTAGAGTAAAGCATATAGAAGGCACGGGAGGGGCAAAACAAGCATCGCTCCCGCGAGAGGGTGAGTTTACCGCTCCGTGCCTCTTTAGCATAGGGCTGGGGTTTTGAGGAATTTCGGCCGGTTACCTTGAGAGGCTCTCCCTCGGGGAGGGTCTCAAAAGCAGGGATGGAGGGGGTGTGTGCTACCACACTCCGGATACATTCTCTGCTCTTACGTGCGCAATAGAATAGAAAGTGGCATTAAACTGAAGAATCCATGAGCAAAAACAATCCAGAACAACAAGAAAAACTCGTTACCGTAGCTATTCACACCTTCGAAAAGGCTCAGATACTACAAACACTGCTACAAAGCGAGGGAATAGAGGCTACCCTGCAAAATGTTAATCAGATACTTCCCGTAGTCTCGGCAGGGGTGCGAGTGCGCATCAAAGAGAGCGACTTACCCCATGCGCTAGACGTGATCGAGAACAATAATTGGAATCGTCCCGAGCTATATGCCGAGCTTAATCAGGTGGATGGTTACAACAAAGAGGGGAAGTCGACAGAAGCAACACCCTACGTACTCATACCTGTAGACTTTAGCGACTTCATGCCCAATGTGCTACAGATTGGGTTCCACTTTGCTCAGCGCAGAGGCCTGCACGTGAAGTTGCTCCATGTCTACTTCTCGCAATTCTACTCTGTTGCCCCCATGCTATCCCCCGACATCTCCGTTTATCAAGCCAATAAAGAACTTAACATTCGTCGGGAACATGAGCGTGCCGAGCGCAAAATGAACGCTCTAGAGAAGGAACTCAAAGAGAAAATGGAGAAGGGGGAAATCCCGAAGGCTCCCTTCGAGACCCTGCTCATTGACGGTATCCCCGAGGACGTAGTGCTATCAACAGCGCGCAACCGTCCTCCTATTGCCATCATCATGGGTACGCGAGGTAAGAGCCGCCGCAACGAAGACCTCATCGGGTCCGTTGCCGCAGAGGTAATCGACCGCGCCAAGGTGCCCGTACTCGTAGTACCCGAAGATGCCAAGGTGGTAGACCTTGCGGATGTAGAAAATGTAGGGGTAGCCACCGGATTTGACCAACGAGACCTCGTACTCTTCGACCGCATGATGCAGCTCACAAAGCCTAATAAGCCCAATTACATGCTCTTCAACGTCTCTAGAATTACGGAAGACTGGAGTGAGATTGAGTTGCGCGCTATGATGGAGTACCACAAGCAACACTACCCCGATAGCAACATCGAGTTTACAACGCTGGATCCGGGCGACTTCTCCCTTGCGCTAGAGAAATTTGTCATCAGCAAGCATATTGGTCTTATCGTGGTTAATACGTACCGACGCAGTCTTTTTGCTCGCTTCTTCAATCCCGGGATGGCGCGTCGCATGCTCTTCCATGCCGGCACACCACTTCTAGTTATGCATAGCAATTCTTGGAGGTAAATCCTCATTAAATCATCTCTATACTAGCAGAGTAGAGGAGGATAGGTCAGATAGATCTACCCTCCTCTTTTTTAAGGGGGAAGCAGACCAGCCCCTCGAGAAGTAGAGGGGATGTTTTGGGAGAGAGCCCCCAAAAGGCGAAAGGTAGAATGAGAGGGCTAAAGGTGCAACAAGAGCGCAACCCCGACCTCAAAAGAGAGACGAAGCGGAGTGGCTACGACGTTGTCTTCGGAACTTGATGCCCCCTCCTCTTTGGGATAATAGGCGGTAGAGTGCGATGCTCCCACAAAAAAACGGAAGCCCCTGTGGAGTCGGATGTCGTAATCTAAGAGGGCACGCAAGCCCAACTCTCCGAGTAGTACAGACCCGGGAGCAGAGGGCGCTGCAGGATAGACATAGTAAAAAGGAGCCGCCCCAAAGGCAATACGAGGGGCAGGATAGTAGCAAATATCTCCCTTAAAACCGAAGTACCAATCCGTATTGTTGGGGACACCATAGCCCGAGATTTGAAGTAAGTTCCCTCCCACTACGCCGCAATCGAGAAGGCATTCCTCCTCAGAGGAGACAGGGAAGAGAAGTGCGACTTCGTTGCGAATAGCTTGGCGGATGGAGGCTTTGTAGTAGTGTTGCGTAAGCTGCGAGGTACCGTAGTGGATAGATAATGTGTGGGGGAGATCTTCGCTTGAGGGGATTTCGTAGAGAAAGGTCCCCTTCTTCCCCCAAAGGAGGTCACTCAGGATAGAACCGATCTGTGCAGACAGAATCCCCACGCCAGCCCCTGCCCATACATCACTCGCCCAGTGGCGATTGTTGAGGATACGCCCCACCCCCGTAGCGTACGCAGCCGAGTAGCCCAACGCCGATAGCCACGGATAACGCGCCCCATACTCTATATCTAGCAATTCCGCCCCCATAAATGCGGTAGCCGTATGCCCCGAAGGGAAAGAATTGGCGCTCGAACCATCGGGGCGAAGACGATGGGTAAGCCATTTTGTCGTGTTCACCAAAATCAATGTACTCGCTACCGAAAAGGCATCAGTCGTGAGGAGTTCGTAGGGCGAAGAGTGGCTTCCTTTAAGCCCAAACAACGCTGCCGAGAGTTGCAAAGCGAGGGGCGAGTACTGCAAATAATCGTCGTAGTGGTAGCGAAAGGTGGGGAGAGATTGCATACGAATCCCCCGAATAGCCCCATCCAGCGACGGAGCGACTGCCGCAGCCACCCCCATAAAGGGTAAAGTGGATACGCCCCACTCCCAAGGCTGCCGGCGAAGAGTAGAATCCTCCGTGCGGAGCGAATCGGTCTCAGCCTGAGCCATAAAACTCCAAAAGAGGACTAGAAGAATAAAGAGGGAGAGTCGTTTCATCAACAACAAAAGGACTATGACTCGTGCATTTTCTCCTCTCCCAGAGTTCTGCGGTAGACGTACCGGTAAAGCTCTTGCGCGTAGTGTTCGCTATCTTGCCCCTTTGCTGCCCATTCATTCCCCATCAAGTAGAGGGGGATAGCCGGGCGATCCTCGCCATAAGAGGGCTGTATATAGGAGCGAGAGAGCACCTGCATACCCATTGATTCGTAGAAGGCAAGGCGTCTCTTACTCCACTCATCGAGAGGAGGTTCGATCTCAAAAACAAAGGGGATACTCGATGCTACCCCACTCTTTAGCAAGTGCAATACCTCTCGCCCTATGCCCCGATTGCGCTCAGTGGGGAGTATCGCAAAATGCTCTCCGTAGTAAAAGCCCTCCAAATGCCACGTAGAGAGGAAACCCACAAGAGCCCCATCACGATAAATCAGATGCAGCAGAAAGCGAGGCTCCGAAGCCAACAGGGCCTCGAAGTCTCGCCTAGATCGCCGCTCGGCGGCAGGGAAAGCCTCCTCCATCAATTGGTGAACGAAAGCGAGTTTATCACCATCATCCGCCCATCGAAAGGGAGTTAAAACAATTCCCATAAGGGGGGAATAATTATTTATTGATAGCTACAATACCGGGTAGATCTTTGCCCTCAATAGCTTCGAGTAGGGCACCACCTCCGGTAGAAACGTACGAAACCTTATCGGCCACCTCGAAGAGATGCACACAGGCCACACTGTCGCCGCCCCCTACCAGAGAGTAAGCACCGGCTTCTGTTGCTGCCACAATGGACTGCGCCAAAGCCTTAGAACCATCGCGGAAGTTGCTCATCTCGAAAACCCCGGCAGGGCCATTCCACAGAATCGTTTTAGCCCCACGGATAGCCTCGTCGTAGAGAGCCATTGTCTTAGGACCTACGTCAAGCCCCATCCAACCATCGGGTATATTGTCAACGGGAGCCACCTGGGTATTGGCATCATTACTAAAGGCATCGGCCACCTTTGCATCCACGGGCAAAACGAGATGCACCCCTTTTGCCTTAGCCTTCTCCACAATGGCACGAGCCACGTCCATCTTATCATCTTCGCACAAAGAGCTACCCACCTTGCCACCATAGGCCTTGGCAAAGGTAAAGCACATACCACCCGTTATAATAAGAGTATCCACTTTGTCGAGCAGGTTGTCGATAATATCAATCTTAGAAGAGACCTTAGAACCTCCCATGATGGCCACAAACGGACGATGGATGTCGCCCAAAACTCGCTGTACGGCATTTACTTCTTGCTCCATCAAGAAGCCAAACATTTTGCGATCGGCAGGGAAGCTATCGGCGATAAGAGCCGTAGAAGCGTGCGCACGATGAGCGGTACCAAAGGCGTCATTCACGTAGCAATCGGCAAGGGCGGCAAGTCTCTTGGCAAACTCAGCTTGACGCGATTTGAGGGCTTTCTTAGCCTCTTTCTTTTCTTCGGCTGTGGCATCTTCGGCAAGGCCTCTGGGCTTACCCTCCTCTTCTTCGTAGAAGCGAAGATTTTCTAAAAGAAGCACATCCCCGTCCTGCATCTCGGCAATAGCCTTCTCTACCTCGGCTCCCACGCTATCGGGCACAAAGGTCACAGGGCGACCTAGCAATTCGGCAAGATGGGGCACCAGATGGCGGAGCGAAAGTTTGTCGCTCACCCCTTTGGGGCGACCTAGATGCGAGGCAATAATCAGGCGACCTCCGTCTGCAATAATCTTGTTGAGCGTGGGCAAAGCAGCACGCATGCGCGTGTCGTCTGTAATTTGTAGGTTGTCGTCGAGGGGCACATTGAAGTCCACTCGCACAAAGGCTCTCAGTCCTTTGAAATTAAAATCCTTGATGTTCATTCTCTTTGGAATAGTATAATTGGGTTTTAGATTCTGTACAAAATCTTGGTTCCGGAGGGCGATGGCTCCATCCGCCAAGAAGCGAAGACGATCAAAACTTATCGCGCTCCTATCTAAGTTCCTGCTATCCTCTTGCATCTCGCGGAATAGCTCACTAGGCTCGTCGTAATGCTCCAGCGCCATACGCATGGCCGCCAAAGCCTCTCGCTCCTCGCCCTGGGCAATGTGCACATAGGCACTATTGAGGTAGTCGCTAGCCTTTGCACTGGGGAGGGAGAGAAGGGTACGATAGTAACCTTTTGCACGCTCGTAATCTCCTTTGGAGAGAAGGCACCAGGCCACCAAACGAGCTACCTGTCTCTCGCCGTCGGGTGCCGAGAACTCGTATTTATAGAGATAAGAAAGAGCCTCATCGTAGGATTTCATCTCCATATAGACCCCTGCAATCTTTAGCAATGGGGTTAGATTTTCGGGATTTTTCTTGAGAAGCTCCTCAAGCGTCTCTATTGCCTTCTCGGGCATGTTTACGCGCTGATAGCAAACGGCAAGGCGTGACAACTCTTTGGGGGATGCGTCTTCCACGAGGTCGGCATGGCGGTAATGCCTAATGGCTTCTCGGTAATCTCCCATAAAGAAGCAGCTATTAGCCCAAAGATTCAGGGCGTTGGCATCGGTATCAAAGAGCTGAGGGATCGAGCCGATTTGCATCCTCACCTTGGCATAATTCCTACGCGAGTAGAAAAATAGAGCCGCCCCACGCACCATAGACTCGATGGGGAGAGCTTCCTTTAGGATAGGAAGCCTTGCCACCATGATATCCTGCCGGAATATATCCACAAACTGCTCATGCAGGGGGAATAGCTTGGTAAATCTGTAGAAATCTTCGACGTAGACTTTCGCACACTTAGGCATCAAAGACTCAGCCGATAGCTCATTCAACATCGCTCCGTTGAGCTCCTCCGGCATCTCTATACCCATCACTTTTATTCCCATCCCCATCCTATCGAAGGTGATAAAGAGGGAGTATAGATCCGAATCACAGAGCTTTCCTTTGAGGAGGGGGTAGAGTTTTCGGAGATTTTCGTTCCTATTCAGTACTCCCGCAATGCGGCTATGCTCCTCGTCAAAAGGAAGGAACCACGAAGAAATGGAGTTGAAAAAGTAATCGCTTTTATTCTCTTTGAAGCTACTAAATAAGAGGTCTTCGCCCTCCTGCTCCAGCGTTCCAAACTCTTGGAAGAAGGTACTCATCTCCTCCGAGTCCGACACTTTGTCGAAGAGCTGATCCAGTTTATCCTCGGTTAGGTTCTCATCCGTATCCTCTTCTATGGAGCTCCATTTGGCCTTCATCTCTTGCAGCATATTGGGCATGAGCTCTCCTATCTTTTGGGAGAGTTGCTCCGTCTCTGTGGCGTGCGTGTAACGCGTCCATAGGTGGATAAAAGCCGTTACAAACATCGGATTCTGCAGGGCATCTTTGAGGAGCGGCTCTAACCACGACATGAAGAGAGGCAACCTATCGCGATAGAGGTAGAGGCTGATAAAAACGCCCATGGCAAGGCGTACCATATAGGCTTCGCTCGTAGCCGGAGAAGCCGCCTCGCGCAGGAGGAAAGCCATCTTACTCTCATCCCAATACGACATCAAGCCCAGCGTTATGGCAGAAGAGGCGACCAAGCGCACATATTCACTCGAAGAGGAGAGCCGGTCTTGCTCCGCCTCCGTGAGCGACTCAGATACCCACAGCGTCTCAAACAGGAGGTCTACAAGGGTATCGAAGCTATCGCGTTCCTCTTCTTTGAAGGCGGGGCGAGAAAGATCTTCGAGTAAATTCTCTACCGACAGCCCCTTGCGCGCCTCCACTACCGCCCAACGTCGGAAGTAGAGCGAACCCGAATCTTTGCTTCGCACAGCCCGATAGACTCTATCGCTCAGCTTCAGCAATTTCACTTTGAGCTCCTCCAAGAAGTGTGCTCTATCGGGGTCTACAATGCCTTTATCGAGGTAACCCAACATCATTCCATAGATGCTCTCTTCTCGGCTCAAGCTATCTCCCAAGCTATACAGAGCATGCTCTTCGATGACTTGTTTGAGGAGAAAAATAGCTTCGTAAAAGCGATTGGATAGGATATACTCGTTAATGGTCTTTCTATTCATAACTATGGATGGGGAGAAGGGATAGTCTATACAGTATTGTGTATTATTTCTTTTTTAGTGATGCTTCGGCACGCAAAAGTCGCTGATGATGGCAGAAGAGGAGCTTTCCCTCATCGTCGTGCAGGTGCATTCCATTCCCCTCACAGTAACGCCATACGAGGCAATCGGCACACTGGTCTCGGCGAGCCCAACTCCGATCGCGATAGGGGAGGAAACGATTTTGCCATACAGTCCAGAAGTCATCTTCACGTACATTGCCCTGCTTATAGTCGAAGCGGATACTCGGGCAGGCACTGATCGTACCATCGCAGAGGATAGAAGCCACCTCCACACCTGCGTAGCAAGTATAGGGATGGGGACGTACCTCGCCTTCAAAACCGCCCAAAAAGCCCTCGCAACCATAGGAAGCCGCAATGCGCCCCTCCCTATTGGTGTCGCGGATAAACTCCATAAGGCGGTAAAAATCCACATCGCTAAGCTGCAAATTAGGGTCCTCAGCCGCTCTCCCCACGGGGAAAATGGTAAAAAGCCTCCACTCTTTAAGCCCTAGGCCAATCAAGTAGTCTCGAAACTCCGCGAGGTAGCCAAAGTTCATTGGATTGACGCAGGTAACCACATCCCAGCGCACCTGCTCCGTCTTTGCCATAAGCTCAACGGCGTGAGAGGCTCGAGCAAAACTCAAATGATGCCCACGGAGGTAATTGTGCGCTTCTTCGAAGCCATCTAGACTAATTGTGAGGGAATGCAAGCCGCTGCGCAATAGACTCTCAAGACGCTCTTCGTTGAGAAGCATCCCATTGGTCACAATACCCCAGGGGTAGCCTCGGCGGTAGAGCTCTAGCCCAATGGCATCAAGATCTTGACGCACCAAGGCCTCGCCTCCCGTAAAGATGACGAGTACCTTATGCGGATCTACATGAGGCGTCATGCTATCGACCACGCGGAGGAATTCCTCTCCGGAGAGCTCTTTGGCGGCACTATCTACGTGACAATCGCTACCACAGTGCTTGCACGCCAAGTTGCATTTGAGCGTACACTCCCAAAAGAGCGTGTTGAGTTTGTGCTCGGCTACGCACTTACGGCGGTAAGAACGATATGCCTCTAGCGAAATGCGCTGGCGAAAAGAGATTTTGCTCCCGCTCATTTCGAAGTATTTTCTTTAGGTACCGGCGCCATGGTGAGGGTTACCTCTTTTTTAATAGTCCCTTCATACCAACGCCCCTTCGACTTGTCTTTGTGGATATCAGCAGGGGTTATCGCCACCGAATCCACCTTAGTTTCCCAACGGCCGTTCTTAGCTCCGTCCACATCTACAGCGCGCACGTAGAGCATATTTCTACCAAAGCCCGATGCACCATCAAATATTTGAGCAACGCCGGCGGCATTGGTTCGTTCGATTCTACTCCATGGTACAAGATCTCTATCTGAGTAATCTGATTTCTCAAGAAGAGTAACTTCTATGCCCTCGATAGGCTTACCCTCGGGGGTCTGCACCTTGGCTTTGACTTCGTACTCCATATAGGGGCTTCCATACTCTACTCTACCACCGCCCCATATATTGCTGCAAGAGGTGTGAAATAGTCCTAGGAAAGCTGCACTCCCGATACTGAGGAGGCTTGCTACGCGTTTGGTTAGTTTTTTCATTGTGTTGGTCGTTTATAGGGTTTCACTTACTAGATTAAATCCATTGTGATGGCTCTTCTTATCAAACATCTCAGAGTGGGGTGGGCGAAAGCGGACGCTTATTTCGAAGGGGTTTCGTCTTGAGCCGGCTCCATGGTTACGGCGATTCCCTTTTTGAGGACACCCATGCACCAACGCTTCTTCGGTTTCCTACTCTGTATATCTGATGGGAATAGGGGTATCGAGTCCACCTTGGTGGCCCAACGGCCGTTCTTAACTCCATCCACATCCACGGCTTGCACATAAAGTTTATTTCCCGATCCGCCGAGATTACTCGCTTGTGATATTTGTGCAATACCCGAGGAATTCGTTTGTACAGGGGTCACCAATTTTACTATGCGGTCTCCCTCTTCTGTATGATATTTCCGAACTACAGCTACCTCTACACCCTCAATGGGGTTTCCATCGGGGCTCTGTACTTTTACTTTCACATCGTACTCCATGTAGGGAGTACCATACTCCACTCCCCCTATTAAGTGACAGGAGGTGTGGAATAATCCCAGAAAAGCAGCACATCCGATGCTGAGGAGGGCGCCTACTCGTTTGGTTAGTTTTTTCATTGTGTTGGTCGTTTATAGAGTTTCACTTTACTAGATTAAATCCATTGTGATGGCTCTTCTTATCAAACATCTCAGAGGGAAATGAGCGTAAACATTGGCTTATTTCGAAGACTTTTTGTTGGAGGCCGGCTCCATCGTCAGGGTGATCTCTTTTTTGATTATTCCTTGATACCAATCCCCCTTCGACTCAGCATTGCGTCTATCATCAGGGGTTATCGCTACCGAGTCCACCTTGGTAGCCCACTCGCCGTTCTCAGCTCCGTCTCCATCTTCGGCCTGCACATAGATCTTCTCTACGTCAACGCCTGTTTGGGAATCCGATATCTGAGCAACGCCGTTGGCATCGGTTCGTCCGATTACACTCAGGGACACAAAATCTCCATCCGACTCATACGATCTCTCAAGAATGGTAACTTCTATGCCTTCGATAGGTTTCCCATCGGGGGTCTGCACCCTGGCTTTCACATCGAAGTCAACGTAAGGGCATCCATACGCCAAGCTGATATCTTCTTCGTCTTCTCCTTCCTCTTCTGATTTTCCACAAGAGGGGAGGAATAGACCCAAGAAGGCGGCACATCCGATGCTGAGGAGGGCGCCTACGCGTTTCGTTAGTTTTTTCATTGTGTTGGTCGTCTATAGGTGTTCACTTCATCAATACATCCATCGTGACTATCCTGCCTATCGGACATCAGGCTCTAGAGAGCCCGAAGCGAGAGAGACGCCCATTCTTTCCAGGTGCACCACAAGCTCCTTACGAGCCTTTTTACGCACAAAGTCCCCTTTGCTCAGCTGGATGGTTCCATACCAAGGACGGTACATATAATCCCTGCCAGAGGCTTTAGCATCCCGCACGCGCAGGTGGATAGGCTGCATCACATTCGCAATATAGACATCTTTGCTTAGCTTAGCCACCCCTCGCACATTGGTCTCAGCCGAGGCACTTACCTCCCGCTCCAAGGGCATCTCTATCAGTTCGAGCACCATCCCTTCGAGGGGTTTATTATCGGTATCAAGTACCGTTACTACAATCTCCAGTGTACCATCGGGGCGACCCGGAGCTTGGATCGGAGTCTCCACAAGAGGAGTCTCAATAAGATTGCACCCTGCCAGCAATAGCACAAGCATCGCCGGCAAGAGAGTGAATTTGAGTTGAAAAAAATTCTTCATTGTTTCTGGTGTGTTGTTTTTGGTGTGTTATAAACTTGCAAGAGAGGCCCCCAATGCTTTACGCCTCTAGGCTTCGGAGTCCTCCTGCATTAGCGAGTCTCTTTCTTCTTTTCCTTGGGGAGAAGAGGGAACTTTTCTCATCTCCTCATACCTCTGATAGGGGACGCCATACATCACTCTAGGCATATCCTCTATCCTTTCTTCCTCCCTGCGAATGGAGTCTTGCTGTAGGGGATTTTGACCTCGAACCGAATCGGAGTCCGTTTTCGTTCCTCCCTTTTTCCCTCCAAAAAGGGCACAACCCGACAGCAAAAAAGCCGATAAAGAGGCAAAGGCGACTGCCACCACGGCTCCGATATATGCTTTCTTTCTTCTTGCCATACCCATACCTTGTTTTTAAAAGAACCTCAAATAGGAGCGTATCTCCTCCCAAGAGGATCCACTTACACCAAAGGTACTACTAAAATAAATCTCAGCCAAATTCTAAGAAAAACGCTACGGGTAGGCACCTCCCTCCCCACAAACAAAACCGCTATCAGGCAAAAGCAAATTCGGCATAAGCTGATTTCTCCTCCCCTTTCCGGGTGATTTTAGAAAAAATCTTGCCCGTGAAATATTTTCTTTTTGCCCTGTGGCGGAAAAAATATCAGGCAGTGAAATTTTAAGGTTTCACAAAAGAAGTAAGAGACCGCTCTCCCTCGCCCCACGAATTGTACCTTTGCGGCGAAATGAGCGAAACCCTCTTTACCCACCCTCAACAGCTAGCCCGAGCCCTCGTCGATTGGTTCGAAGAGAATGCCCGAGAGCTCCCGTGGCGCACCACCCGCGACCCCTACCACATTTGGCTCTCGGAGGTTATATTGCAGCAAACGCGCGTAAACCAAGGACATGACTACTTTCTTCGCTTTGTGGAAGCCTTCCCCTCCGTTACCGACCTAGCGCAAGCCTCCGAAGATCAGGTACTCAGCCTATGGCAGGGACTTGGCTACTACAGCCGAGCACACAACCTCCATCGTGCAGCACAAGTTATAGCCACGGAGCATCAGGGGATATTCCCCAAAGATTTTGATTCGATACGTGCTCTACCCGGGGTGGGCGACTACACAGCCGGAGCCATTGCCTCGTTTGCATTCGATCTGCCCTACCCCGCCGTGGATGGCAATGTACTGCGCGTGGTCAGTCGGCTTCTAGCAAGCGAACTCCCCATAGACGCCCTAAGCGGGAAGCGACTCTGCACCCAAGCGGTGGAGGAACTACTCGCCACCCAACTCCCCCCAAGCCAATTGGGGCAAGCCCTTATAGAGCTAGGCGCACTGGTCTGCACCCCTCAATCTCCCCAATGCTCCACGTGCCCTGCCTCCTCGTGGTGCCGTGTAGCGGAGCTCCCTCTCGCTCGCCTTCTGCCCATAAAAGGGAAAAAGCTAACCCTTAGAGATCGCTACTTCAGCTACATCTATAGCACCTACCATCAGCAAGTCTTACTAGAGAAGCGAGGGCGAACCGACATCTGGCGAGGGCTGTATCAATTCCCTTTACTCGAGAGTGACAGCCCCCAAACCCCCGACGAGGTAGCCCACTGGCTAGAGCATGAACTCTCCTACTCGGGAGAGTTACGCCTTGCGCCCACCACTTTCACCCTCGAGCACCGACTCTCCCACCAAATACTTCACATCACCATCTACACGGCCGAACTCGAGTCCGACGCCGTGGGGAGCACCAAGTACCAATGGGTAAGTGAGTCCGAACTAGGCGATTACGCCCTCCCCACGCCTCTCGTCCGCTTTCTTGAGCACCTGCACTAAGTTCGCCCCTCTAGCGTACATTTCTGCCCCTCAAACTCACCCCAATTTCACCATCTCCCCACCCATCTGTATTTTTCCGTCTTAACACTAGGGTGTTTTTCGGATAAATTACTATATTTGCACCCGAAGAAGGTTACAAAGCGATGTAACAACCTTATTCTATTCGGGGTCTCATGGTCGTTCCTCCCCCAAAGAAAGAGCGTGAAAACCTGAGTAGAAGGATACCAGAAATTTTTATTAATCCATGATTGTAATATCAGTATGAGGAAATCAATTTTAGTAAGTTTGGCCGTACTATTTGCGGCTGTAATAGCAGTAGGATGCAAGCGTGGTGTCCCCACACCTACGCCCACTCCCACACCTACGCCCACCCCTAAGGAGTATGTGTATGATGTTTATGTGTCAGGGAATTCGATTAGCCCAACAGGTATAGAAAGAGCTCTACTATGGGAAAATGACCAACTTAAAAAACTATCAACTAGAGAAAGTTGGGCCGGTACCGTCTCCGGCTCCGGAGACAATGTCTACGTGGCAGGGGGAATTATGCGTGAATCTCCTACGAAAGGATGGGCTGCCACAGTTTGGAAAAATACTAAGGCTACAATGTTGGATAATAGTAGTAACACATCTTTCCACTATGCTCGCTCCCTCTTTGTCTCTGGTGACAACCTCTATGTAGCAGGGTATGGCTGGAGCGATCCGGAGCCAAACCGTCGTGCTTTGATTTGGAAAAATGATGATGAGAAAAAAATTATCGAGCTTACAAAGGGAGAGAAAAATGCTTATGCCCATTCTGTTTTCGTATCGAAGGGTGTTGTTTACGCAGCCGGATATGAGTACGATGCAACACGGGAATATGTACCCATACTTTGGAAGAATAAAGATCGGATTGCATTAGTAGATGATGCAATAACAATTGGCGCTGGCAACTCCGTTTTCGTATCGGGTGGTAATATCTATGTAGTAGGATGGAGAAAGGTGGGAGCTGGACCAGGGACTGCTACACTTTGGAAAAATGAGAACCCCACCTACCTAACGGGTAACGAGAGTGACGCCTTCTCAGTCTTTGTGGCGGATAATAAAGTCTATGTAGCCGGAATGAAAGAATTTGAAGGTAAAATGAGAGCTGTGCTATGGGTAGATGGCGTGCTCACCACGTTAAGCAAAGAGGGTGTAGACGAAGCTCGTGCTCTCTCTGTTTTCGTAATCGACAATGATGTTTACGTAGCAGGATGGGAAAAAGATGCGAGAGGAAAGAGAGCCGTACTCTGGAAAAATGGGAAGCCTACCAATTTGAACGCAGGTGCAACTAATGCTTATGCCCAATCCGTTTATGTGGTAAAGCGTGAGAAAAAATAAATAAGGAACAGAGAGTTGATAAGACTTTCGGAACAGATGAAAAACTCGCAAATTGTATAATTAGTATGAGAAAATCAATTTTAGTAGGTATAGCCATGGCACTTACGGCTATGGTAGCGATAGGATGTAAAAGCTCGCCTAAAGAGACGGTATATGACGTTTACGTAGCAGGATCCGAAGCACACGATCCTTTTTGGAAGACAGTGCTTTGGGTAAATGGCAAGTCTGCAAGCGCTCCGAGTGCTGATGGTGGGCTCAAGGCTGTTTTTGTGTCGGGTAATGATGTCTATGTGGCAGGATCGGAAATCCTCGAAGGAGGCTCTTCTATGTCTGCGGCACTTTGGAAAAATGGTGTGGCTGTACCCTTGACGCCTTCAGGAAGAGTCTCCTACGCCCACTCTGTTTTTGTGTCGGGTAGCGATGTCTATGTAGTGGGGTATGCGCAGCAAAAAGATACAGGGACGTGGTGCGCTACTCTTTGGAAAAATGGGAAGCCCAAGACCCTATCAGACGCTCCGAGTAATGCCAAATCTGTTTTTGTATCGGGCCAAGACCTCTATATCTCGGGATATGAAAAAGACGAGACTACAGGGAACTCACATGCAACTCTCTGGAGAAATGATGAAGTTATCAAATTGAAAAGCAGTGCTAAACACTCCTATGCTAATGCTGTCTATGTAGAGGGACGCGATGTCTACGCCGTAGGGTATAAGATGACTGCAGATGCCAAGATGTTTGCTATGCTCTGGAGGAATGGCACCCCTGAAGAGATAACAAATGGAGACCAATGGGCAGAAGCTCGTTCCCTCTTTGTCTCGGGCAATGATATTTTCGTCGTAGGGCATGAAAACCAGGGAGGGAAGTATGTCGCTATGCTCTGGAGAAATGGTACACGCACCAAGTTGAGTGGTAGTGACGCAGAAGATGCTGATGCTCTCTCCGTGTATGTAATTGATGATAATGTTTACGTCGTAGGGACCGAGAAGAAAAGAGGAAAGGACGTTGCTATGCTATGGAAGAAGGTAAAGGGCTCTGACACTTGGGTCTCTGAAGCATTGAGCGACGGAAGTAATTCGGCTGAAGCCGCCTCCGTTTTTGTGGTAAAGCGCAATAAGTAAAGAGAAGCGAGCATCCGTAAGCCCTTCGTAGAGGGGCGTAGAGGAAACGCTTCGGCAGATAAAATCATTAAAATAGCAGGGGGCTATGTCGTACAGGCATAGCCCCTTTTTCGTTCCTTAGCTGCGGGAATGCTCCCCCTTTTGAGGGACCTACAACGCCCTCTAGCCCTCTCCTCGGGCTGCAATAGAGAAAGGATTTTCTCCTATTGTGTACTTCCCAAATTGTATAAGCACAAGAGAGTGATATAACTGTAGATAAAAATAAATGCTTACCTTTGCAGTGAAGATTGCGGCCGTGGTGTAATTGGTAGCCACGTTAGACTTAGGATCTAATGCTGCGAGGCGTGAGGGTTCGAGTCCCTCCGGCCGCACTCTCCTCTAGATTAATCATTATGTGTCTGTACGGCTCTGGGTTTCCCGGAGCTTTTTTGGTCAATAGTCCTTGCTAGCTGCTCGCCCATGGGAGTCCTTTCTAATGCTTTTACCCAAAAGGGATGGACTATTCTCAGATTGTAAAAAGAGAGAAAAGACTTTTTGATTAAGATAAAGAAGTGTACATAGGAACGAGAATCCTTTGTACATTTGCACCATATTAAAGACATTGATACCCATGGATAGTAATAAAGTATTATTTGTCAGCGGTATAGATACCGGGGTAGGGAAAACTTATGCTACGGGCGTTTTGCTTCGCGAGATGCGAGAGAAAGGACTCCGCGTCATCAGTCAGAAACCTGTGCAAACAGGCTGCGAGGGGCGTAGCGAAGACCTCGACGTACACGACGCCCTAGCCCCCCATCTCGATCCCGAGCAACGGGCAGAACCCTACCGCTGCACCTATCTTTATAAGTATCCTGCATCACCTCACCTTTCGGCTCAGCTAGAACAACGCCCGATAGACCCCAAAAAGATTGATTCTGACACCCAAGAGCTTCTCTCCCAGGGCTACGATCGCATCCTAATGGAGGGTGCCGGAGGGCTTATGGTTCCACTGACCCCCGAGCTCCTTACCCTCGATTTTATTGCTCAGCGGGGCTGTCCCGTAGCCTTGGTTACCTCAGGGCGACTGGGGAGCATCAACCACACCCTACTGAGTTTGCAAGCTCTACAAGATCGGGAGATCCCGGTAGAGCGCGTTATCTACAACCACTATCCCCCCGAAGAATCCCCCATAGCACAAGAGACCATAGCGTACCTACGGCATTACCTTGCCTCCTATTTCCCCTCCACCCTGTGGCAGGAAATAGGATACGAAACGTTGGATTCTTCATCTTCTGACAAATAACATTGCGTATGAAAGAGACGGCTACTCCTCAGCCTCAAGGGCTACAAGACATAGTATATTACGGAAGCGAAGCAGAGCAGAAGATGGTGCGCACAGCCTTCGAAGCCCTACTTCACGACTATCAAATGAGCAATCATCGTCGCAAAGACGAGATCATCATTAAGGCATTCAACCTAGCGAATAAAGCACATGCAGGGGTACGACGCCGCAGCGGAGAGCCGTACATCATGCACCCCATAGCGGTTGCCTATATCGTTAGCCACGAGATGGGGCTTGGCTCTACCTCTATAGCCTCGGCACTCCTGCACGATGTAATAGAAGACACGGAGTACACCGAAGAGAACATCCGCGACATGTTTGGCGACAAGATAGCCCAAATCGTGCAGGGGCTTACCAAGATCTCGGTGGAGATGTTCAAAGATCAGGAGGATGTATCTGCCCAGGCGGAAAATTTTAGGAAGCTAATCCTGACCATGAACGACGATATACGTGTCGTACTCATCAAGATAGCAGACCGCCTGCACAACATGCGCACTCTTGAGTCGATGCCTACGCATAAGCAACTCAAGATCACGGGAGAGACGCTCTACGTCTATGCACCTATTGCCCATCGCTTAGGGCTCTTTACCATCAAAACAGAACTCGAGGAGCTATGCTTCCACATAGAGCATCCTGCCGAATACAACGAGATTAAGAACAAAATAGAAGCCAGCGAAGAGCAACGAACTCTCCTCTTTGAGCATTTTGCTGCCCCGCTGCGCGAGGTCTTCGCTCGCAAAAAACTCAACTACGAGATGAAGGCGAGAGTGAAGAGTTGCTACTCGATTTGGCGCAAAATGCAGGAGAAAAAAATCCCCTTCGAAGAGGTGTACGACCTCTACGCCGTGCGCATCATTTTTGAGAGCCAAGAGGGCATCCCCGACAAAAAGGTGTGTTGGGATATTTACTCCGAGATCACAGACCTGTACCGCAACAAGACGGACCGCATCCGCGACTGGGTTAGTTCCCCCAAGACCAATGGCTACCAAGCTCTCCACCTTACCGTGATGGGGCCCGATGGAGAATGGATAGAAATACAGATACGCTCGCGCCGCATGGACGATATAGCGGAACGTGGATTTGCCGCCCATTGGAAGTACAAAAGCGAAAACGTGGAGGAAGACTCCGAGCTCGATCGCTGGATAGAAACGATCCGCGAGATCCTGGAGAATCCCACTCCGGACTCGATGGACTTCCTCGATACAATCAAGCTCAATCTCTACTCCGACGAGATCAGCGTCTTTACCCCCAAAGGGAAAGTTTTTACCCTTCCCAAGGGAGCTACCGGGCTCGACTTTGCCTATGCCCTCCACGGGGAGCTGGGGAATAAATGTCTCGGTATCAAGATAAATCATCATCTATTCCCCCTGAGCCATACCCTCAGGAATGGGGATCAAGTGGAGGTAATCACAAGCCCGACCCAAGAGCCTCACCCCGAATGGCTCAAGTATGTAGTGACCGGGAAAGCTCGGATGAAGATCAATGCCGCACTACGCAAAGCAGACCGAGAGAAAACCGCTTTAGGAGAAAAAATGGTAACCGACCTGCTTGAGGCCGAGGGGCAAACCATCACACCTCTACTACTCGACAAGATTGCCAGTTACTACAACTTCCACAAGAGAGAAGATTTCTTCTTAGCCGTAGGGAACCGCTCCATAGAGCTACCGGAGTCTTTCCGCAAGGTCTTCCAAGGGGCTGATGGCAACTTCTTCTCGCGTCTATTCCGCCCCTCAAAGAAAAACAGAGAACTCACAGCCGCCACCATCGAAGAGGCACAATCTCCGGATAAGCCCAATACAAAAAAGCCCTACCTTCTAGAGCAACACCTCCTCACCCCCAACTACACCATAGCCCCCTGCTGCTCTCCCATCTTGGGCGATGATACAGTAGGCTTTGTCACCGACAACGGCACCATCATGGTACACAAGCGTAATTGTCCGGAGGCAATGCGCCTGAAAAGCAGTAAAGGGAATCAGCTTATCGAGACCGTTTGGGGCGACCATCCGCATTCTCTTTTTGAGGCAACTCTCGCCATCAAAGGGATGGACTCAATCGGTATTCTCAACGCTATTATCCAAGACATTAGCGAGGACTTTTACCGCTCCATTACAAGCATCAACCTCTCGGCTCAAGGGGGAGTTTTTGGTGGAGAAATCAAGGTGATGGTACACGACGTGGAGGATGTACGTCGTATCATCGAAGGGCTAAAACAAAAAGACACGATCGCATCGGTCACTCGGGTCTAAGGCTATTTCTCTTTTTCCTATCCATAGCGGACACCCTAAGCAAAAGCGAGGTGTCCGTTCTTTTTTTATACAGCAAAATAGACTACCTTTGGTTGTAGATAAATGAAACACCACTAAACAAACAAGAGCTATGACAGTAAAAGAGTATATCGCAGCCCACGAAGAGGAGTTCCTACAAGACCTGTTCGCGCTGCTTCGCATCCCCAGCATCAGTTCGCAGAGCGAGCACAAACCCGATATGGTACGCACGGCTGAGCACTGGAGGGACTACCTCCTCGCCTCGGGCATGCAACGAGCCGAAGTTTATCCCACCCCCGGTAATCCCGTTGTTTTTGCCGAGCGCATTATAGACCCGAACGCAAAAACCATCCTCATATACGGTCACTATGATGTAATGCCCGTGGAGCCTCTTGAGCTTTGGAAGAGCGAACCCTTCGAGCCTGTCATCCGCGACGGACACATTTGGGGGCGAGGAGCCGACGACGACAAGGGGCAAACCATGATACAGGTAGCCGGGCTCCGCACCGCCTTAGCTCTCGACCTCGTACGTTGCAACGTAAAAATCATATTCGAGGGAGAGGAAGAGATCGGCTCTACCCACTTGGAGGCATTCTGCCAAGAGCACAAAGAGATGCTTCGTGCCGATGTGATTTTGGTTTCAGATACAAGTATGGTCGGCCGCAATACCCCCTCACTCACTACGGGACTACGCGGACTTGCCTACTGGGAAATAGAGGTAACCGGTCCCAATCGCGACCTCCACTCGGGGCACTTTGGCGGAGCTGTTGCCAACCCCATCAACGAACTCTCAAAAATCATTGCCCAAATGGTGGATGAGAAGGGACGCATTACGATACCTCACTTCTACGATGATGTAGTACCCCTCTCGAAGGAGGAGCGAGATATGATTGCTCAAGTACCCTTCTCCCAAGAGGCCTACTGCAAAGCCATTGATGTGGACGCCGTATTTGGCGAAGAGGGCTACAGCACTCTTGAGCGCAATAGCTGCCGCCCCAGCTTTGACGTATGCGGCATTTGGGGAGGCTACACGGGCGAAGGTGCCAAAACGGTACTTCCCTCTAAGGCATACGCCAAAGTATCTACTCGACTTGTGGCCAATCAAGATCACGATAAGATCTCTAAACTTTTTGTCGACTACGTAAAACAGATTGCCCCTCCCTACGTACGCGTCAAAGTAACACCCATGCACGGAGGCGAGGCTTATCTCTGCCCCATCGACCTCCCCGCCTATAAAGCGGCCGAGGAGGCGTGTGCCGTGGCTTTTGGTCAGCGTCCTCTAGCGGTACGCCGCGGAGGGAGTATCCCCATCATCGCTACCTTCGAAAAGGTTCTTGGTATCAAGAGTGTACTCATGGGCTTTGGTCTCGAAAGCAATGCCATCCACTCTCCCAACGAAAACTTCCCCTTGGATATATTCCGCATTGGTATAGAAGCCGTTGCCGAATTCTATAAACTCTACCGATGAACAACGAAAAACCGATATTGATAACCGGTGCCCTTGTCAATGGATCCATACAAGATCTATTGATTGAGGGCAACCAAATAACCCGTATCGCCCCGAGTATCCCCGTAGCCGATCACTACGACGTACTGGAGGGATGCCGCCGCGTAGTTGTACCGGGGATGGCGAATACGCATACCCATGCCGCCATGACCCTCTTCCGCGGTTACGGAGATGATTTACCCCTGATGCGCTGGCTCGAAGACTACATTTGGCCCGTGGAGGCGCACATGACGGAGGAGGACGTCTATTGGGGTGTACGGCTTGCCTGCCTTGAGATGATACGCACGGGCACAACGGCGTTCCTAGATATGTACTCCTTCCCCATGGCAACGGCTCAAGCCGTAGAGGACTCGGGGATGCGAGGCGTGGTGAGCTACACACTCTTTGACCGAGGGGACGCAGAGCGTGCTAAGCTCGACAGAGAAAATTGCAGCCGCTACCGCAAAGAATTCGAGCAGTTCTCCTCCCGTGTAGTCTTCTCTATCGGACCCCATGCCATCTACACGGTAAGCGGCCCACAACTCCGCTTCTGCCGCGACTTTGCAGACGAAACAGGCGTGCTGGTTCACCTCCATCTCTCAGAGACCCAAACCGAGATAGAAAATGCCATCAAGGAGTATGGGTTGCGCCCTGTGCACTATTTGGAAAAACTGGGTGCGCTGAGTGATAAGTTCGTACTAGCACACTCGCTTTGGATGGAGGATGACGAACTAGACGTTATCGCTCGCCATGGAGCTGCCACCGTGCATAACCCGGCTTCCAATATGAAGCTAGCGTCGGGCTACGCCTTTAAGTTTGAGGAGATGAAAAAGCGCGGTATCCGAGTGGGAATCGGTACAGACGGATGCTCCTCTAGCAACAATTTGGATATGTTCATCGCCATGCGTATGGCGGCTCTTCTGGGCAAAGTATGGCGTTTCGACCCCACGGCAACAGCCGCCGAGGCGATATACCAATCTGCCACTCGTGAGGGCTACAACATACTAGGGCTTAATGGCGGCAGGATAGAAGAGGGAGCCTTGGCGGATCTTTGCCTCCTGCACACAGATCGCCCCACGATGGTACCCCTACACAACCTCACCTCCAACCTCGTCTACTCTGCCGATGGCTCCGTGGTAGATACCACTATTGTGGATGGTAAAATACTGATGCGCGAAGGAGTGATTCCGGGCGAAGAAGAAGTAATTGCAAAGGCGAATCAACGAGCGCACAAGCTCATTAAATCCTACGGAATCAAACAATAAATAGGTAATGCTATGGAAATGAAAATGTATCACGAGGCGGCTGACTTCCTTCTAAAGCGCCTCCCCTTCAAAGCAAAAATAGGTATCATCCTAGGCAGTGGCTTGGGAGAATTGGGAAATAAGATAGAAGACCCCACCATCATCCCTTATAGCGAAATCCCCAACTTTGCTCACTCTACGGCTATTGGTCATAAGGGCAATTTCATCTGCGGTAAGCTAGGGGGCGTCCCCGTGGTGGCTATGCAGGGGCGATTCCATTACTACGAGGGATACCCCATGGAGCGCGTAACCTTTCCCGTACGTGTAATGAAGCTCATCGGCATAGAGACGCTCTTTGTCTCCAATGCTGCCGGAGGTATCAACAACACCTACCACGTAGGCGATCTGATGATTATACGAGATCATATCAACAACCTGCCCAATCCGCTGATTGGTCCTAATATGGAAGAGTTCGGAGTACGCTTCCCCGATATGACCAGAGCCTACGACCGCGACCTCATCGCTCGTGCAGAACGCATTGCCAAAGAAGAAAACATCGAAGTGAGAAAAGGGGTATATGTAGGGCTAACGGGGCCCTCTTACGAGACCCCTGCCGAGTATCTTTTCTACCAACGTGTGGGTGGAGATGCTATCGGCATGAGTACAGTGCCCGAAGTACTTGTGGCACGGCACGCCGGAATCCGAGTATTCGGGATGTCGGTCATCACCAACGAAGGTTGGCACTTCGAGGGCGACTATACCAACGACGCTCAGGAAGTAATTGATGCTGCCAACGCGGCCAGCGAACGGATGGGACGTATTTTCCAGCGACTCATTACCGAGATTGCCGAGGCTTAATGGCGACTCCCGACAAATCCCCTTACGCACCTTCGCTCACCAATGAAGAGATTATGGCTTCACTGCGGGCGAGGGTGCGCTCTCGTATGGACGGAGCAACTGCCGCTGCCATGCGTGCCTCCGGGGTGGACTATGCCTACAACTTTGGATTGTCTATCCCCCAACTGCGCGACTTAGCAAGCGAACTCCCCTCACGACTAAGCCTTGCCCAGAAACTCCTCTCTGCCCAACTGCGCGAGATGCGTATTCTTGGGCTTCTCTCCTTTCCACCTGAAACCCTAACCTATTCCCAGGCAATTTCTTTTGCAAAATCACTCGAAACGGAGGAACTTCTCAGCCTATTCTCCACTCACCTTTTGGCTAAGAACGAAAACGTTGTTGCCTGCTTTCCCAAAGAAGAATCCCTAAGGGTACAGAGGGTGTGGCTCAATGCGCTCTCTCGCCGACTCCTACAAAACTTCCCCACTTCGGGATTAGCTCAAGCGATTGAGACGACGCTAGAAAGGCTCTCCGCCCAACCCGAGACGCTATCCGTAACCGAGATGGATTGGTTAGAGCGGCTCCACAACAACGAGGAATGGGCAGAACAGATCAGCCCTGCGCTCCGCTCTTGGATGCAACTCCCCGAGGAACACCCTCTCCACAACGTCGCAGACTACCTGCGATCTTGAACGCATCCCAATAAAAATTAAGTAGCTAGACCTGAACCCTCGCTGCCATCTTCCTTCGGGTTGGGGCGCAGGGGTCATGCCTTCTTGGGTCTAACGGTAGTTTGTTCGTACGTCACGTCGGTTAGCGTGAAGTACTTCTTCGACGGATTTAGCAGTACCACAGGTTTTTCGATATGCTCCTGCGCACGGAAAGTCTTTCCCTTAGGCACAGCTTTACTCTTGAAAGAGGGCTTGAGCGTACCCAAGTCCCCGAATTCTACAATGTCGCCATTGGCAACAATATCGCGTGCGATTTCGGTGGCATAGTTCAGTACGGCTTCTACTTCCTGACGGTTGAACGCGGTAGACTTTGCCACACGCTCGCAGAAACTGCGGAAGTCCACACGATGTCTGCCCGTAGGGCGAGCTACCTGATAGATCTTTCCTGCTTGAGGACCGACACTTAATTTACGTTCTATCAGGACGAACTGCAAGGGCTTATTTGCCATAACTCGAAACCATTTCCTCCTTTTGTCCTTTCTCTCCCGAAGTCGGAGGGGTTCGCTTCAGCGGAGAACTAATTCATTTATAGTGCAAAGATAATGAACTTATCGCCCAAAGCACATTACCAATCTCTAGAAAGTGTATTAAGAATCTGGAGAAAGTGTATTAAGATTCTCCCAAAAGTGTATTAAGATTTTCGAGAAAGCTAATTACGAATCTGTAGAATGCTCATTAGGAATTCCAAGAAAGTACATCAGCATATTAGAAAAAGCACATTATCAATTAGTAGAGAAGTACTGAGTAGCTTATCAATCGCTCATTAGCATCCTAATCAATTCTCATAAAAAAGAAGGAGGACCACCCCGACGGCAGCCCTCCTTACTCATGAAGAACTTATATAGATTTACACAGGATCCATTCCGGAATATCAGCGTACAGCCTTGAAAACAAGAGGCGTAGTGCCTCCCATTACCACGATAATACAGGGATTCTCTTCGCCTGCGGAGATACTAAACGATACCCTACCGGCTTGAGGAGTAGCCACCGCGAGGAGACGCCCTTCAAGATCGAGCAAGCGAACTTCTTTGCTCTCTTGGGGTAGATTCACTACTTCCCAGCCTTCGGAAGTCGTGCGCAATGCCACATCAGCACCCCAAGCAACCGGCGCGAGGGCCGTCATCTCCGTTATCTTGAAATCTTTCCAAAGCGGAGAAGCCAAATAGGCACTCTTGCTCCCCTGAGGCACCATGAGGATACATTCACTACGGTTAACTCCCTCAAACACATCGTCTACAAAAGCACTCTCTACAGGAGTTGCCGTTTTTACTGTTATCTTCTTGATGTTTTTGCTTCCACAGAAAGCCCTCTCTCCAAACGCCGCAAAGTTGGGAGAGAACTCTACCTCTTCCAAATTGGTGCAATACCAAAAAGCGAAGTCGTCTATAGTGGTTGTGGCATCGGGCATCTTGCAAACTTTATTGCTCATATTGGGATAGGCGAGCAGTTTGGCGAGGTTCTTGGTGTAGAGAACACCCTCTTTTGCTGAATAGGCGGTATTGCCCTCATCTGCAGTGAAACGTTCCAATCCAAAACATCCGAGGAAGGGATTGCCGGAGAAAGAGGCTGCCGACCGACCAAAATTGACCTCCTTAAGACCTAGACACTCACTAAAAGCCGCATAACCAATCTCTGTCAAACTCTCGGGGAAAGAGATCTTCTCCACGGCATGATTGTGCCAAAAAGACTTCTCCTTAATCTCTTTCAAACCAGATCCAAAGGTAATTTCCTTGACCTTCTCGCAAGAAAGGAACGCGTCGGTAGCAATGCTCTCCAGCGAATTGGGGAAGTTCAGTTTCTCTATAGAAGAACAATTTCTAAAAGCAGCCACCCCGATTGTCTTTAGCCCTTCTGCGAATACAACGGTCTTGAGAGCCGCGTCGCCCTCAAACGCCTCATTGGCGATAGACTCGACCGTGGTAGGGAAAGTGATCTTTTGTAGCGCGGTGCAATATCCGAAGCAGGAAGTTGGGATAGTCTTGATACCCTTAGGCACGACGAGTTCCTCTAGACCGGTGGCGCCGAAGAAAGCACTTTCGTCGAATGTTTCCATCTCTTTGGGGAGGTTGATCACCTTAAGAGCATCCGTCTGATCGAAAGAATTGTGACGAATTTCCTTTACCCCTTCCGGGATGGTTATCTCCTTTAGAGCACGACAGTGGGTGAAAGCATAGTTACCCAAGAACTCCAATTTGCTGGGGAGCTTGATCTCTTCCAATACAGGGCACGCACCAAATACGGTTGCGTAGATATGAGTCACTTCGTCGGGAATGATCACCTCTTTGAGGTTTTCGCACTTAAAGAAAGCCCCAATACCAATAGAGCGGATATTCTTGGGGAGGGTAAGACTCTCAATAGTGGAGCAGCCATAGAATAGCTTCTCAGGGAGCATATCGGGTTTGGTCTCGTCCACAACGTACTCACGCATGTTACCCAAATCCTCCACACGAATGTAGTAGGTTCCACCACCGGGCACAATCGTTGCTTCCGAGAGGTCTATACGTCTCACAGAGGCGTGAGGTCTCTTAGTTCCGTACTCATCGGAGCCACAGAATTGACGCAAAACTCGTAGGTCGTAACTATTGAGCTTGCCTATAATCTTGACCGACACAGCCGTTTCTTCCCAAATATTATCGGGAGCTTCGTCGTACAACTTACCGGCTTCGGAGAGATTGACAACGGCGTCAAAATTTTCTTCCTGAGCATTAGCATGCCAGAGGGAGGCTACACTGCACACCACCCAAGCCATCAAAACGAGTAGTTTTTTCATCATACTATTTGGTCTATAATTTCGTGAAATCAGATTTTTAGTAACTCATGGGAGGGCAACGCAAGGTTGTTTTATCATCCAACCGAATGAGATAAACACCATCGCCGGGAGCCTCTACAAACATACTGCTAGCGGTTACTTCCATACGATTTAGAAGCTTACCCGAAAGGTCGTAAAGAAGCAAGGATTGAGTTCCCATAGGGATATTGCCAATCACCCAGCCGTGCGAAAGCCTCGCAATGGAGATGGCATTCGTATCAATCTTCTCATTAGGCGAACCCTCGGGACAGCCGGTTCCGTCCCCAAGATCAGACACCTGCCATCCTTTTGCTATAGCAAGGGCGGTATTACTGGTGGCAACAAAGGGCGTTTTGTTGAGCAAGATACATCCGCCGGCTCCGTTGTTATCATCTTTGGGTTCCTTAGCGCGCAACGACTTGTAGAGGTCATTGAGGGCACAGTCGTTCATATCCGTTCCCTTTACCGATACGTAATATACCCCCTTAGCATTGGGGAGGGTCAGCTCTTTAATCGGGTTGGTATGCACATTGACGTGCACCAGTTGAGTCAAATTAACGATGGAAGAAAGATCGGAAATGTGGTTGGCATAGCAAATGATGGTATTCAGATTCTCCAAAGAAGAGAGGTCTAACGTCGTAATTTGGTTCTCACTGCAAGTAAGACTATTGAGGGTTTTCATCCCCTTGACGGCGGAGAGCTCCGATAGATTACAAGCACTAATATCCAACGTCTCTAGCGACATGGGCAGTTCATACTTCTCGAGCATAGGGTTTCTTGAGCAGTCCAACACCTTAAGAAGAGGGCATTTACTCAACTCCAACGTCTCTAATTTATTGGCGTAGCAAGTCACATTCCACACGAGCGGACAATTATCCAAACGGAGAGTCTTTATCTGATTGTTGTTACAAATCAGGTTGGTCAACTTGGTGCATTGGGAGAGATCGAGCGAAGTAATCGCACAAGAGGGGCATTCGATAACGGAAAGATCGGTTAGCCCTTCGATATTGATGCTTGCCAAATTAACGCTGTTGTTTGTCGCAATCGTCTTGAGTTTTTTACAATCTCGGAGGTCTAACTCCGTAAGTCCCGTGGCAGGAAGCAAAATCGTCTCGAACTCATTCTCCTTGGGGAGCACTAGTTTCTTGAGGCGATTCTCAAGATAACCAAAGCCCGCAAAGAGGTAAGAGAGCTTTTTATTGTTCGAAAGATCCAACTCTTTAAGCCACACTTGAGCCACGTTTAGATACCTAAGCTCAGGAGCTCCGGAGAGATCCAACGAGGGAATACGCGGACAACCCTCCAACACCAACTTCTGAATCGGAGAATGCGAAGGCATAACAAAACTTGTCATCTTGCCCGAATTCTGACAAACAACACTATCGAGCAACATATTATTGGAGAGATCCAGCGTCTCTAGAGGGATGCTTTCTAGGGTAAGAGCACGCAGATTTACATTCTTTGTAAGGTCTAATTTGGTAAAATAATTCTTCCTCGAAATGAGGTCGGTAAGCGGAGGCATATTTGTAACATCCAGCATCCCTAAGCCATTACCCGAGCACTCCAATACGGCAATATCACCATGGAGTTCCAAATTTTTAGACTTCGTTTTCCCTCGAATGGCAGTGGCCGTGGTGTGCAAGGTATGCTTTTCTACGGAACCATCCTCCCAAACCAACGAGACTTCCCCCTCTCGGCTTCCCATTAGAAGCAAGGCGAAATCACTGCCCACGTTGTCGAGAAAAGACATCTTGATAGAGTGCTCTTGAGCCAACACAGAAGTGCAAGCCCCTCCCAAGCAAGCTACAATCAAGACAAGAATGCGAACTACTGTTCTTCTCATAATCTATTATTTTAATAAAACACTTAGCTTTACAGCCCGACGAAAACCCCACAAAGGCAGATTTCTCCAACCTCATTCTGTCAATATTATTTCGTCTCTGCTCGAAAGTTACGACATTATTTTGAATGCAACATTACAAATAGAAAGAATATACTCAAATATAAAGAACATACTCAAACCCATGATTGATAATCAGGTACCTACATTTTGATGCGGGAGCCCTGATTACTCCCTATTTTGTTTTGTATATCAAAAATGTTTCACTATATTTGTGGTGCAGGTCATTAGGTAGTACCGCCCTGTGGAGCTGGTGTGGTAGTATTTGATAGTGTTTAACTTGTTATTTTTGAACCTTATAACTATAAGTCTATGAAACTAAAACATTTAATGGGAGTACTACTAGTATTACTATTAGGCTCCGGAATCGCAAAAGCTCAGACAAAGTATGGCTTTACTATTTGTGGAGTAGAAGTCAACTCGGGAAACGTAAAGAAGCTAAATGAAATCAAGGGAGTCTCCGTCGGGGGTAGCGGACATATCACCTACTCACCTGAGACTAACACGCTAAGCATCAAAAATGTCTCGATGCAGCCTGAAGGGGGAGAGAATTGTCTACACGTGTACTCGGCATACAAAAATCTGCCATTCACATTGCACCTTGAGGGAAAAAATCAGTTTAACTCCACTAATGCGACAGCTTTTTGGACGGAATGTGATACACGTATTGAGGGAAGCGGGGAACTCTTTATAAGAACAAAAAAATGTGGGATCTTCGTATCTAACAACGCTACTCTGACGATAGAAGATTGCTCTCTCGAGATCGTCTCCGAGACGGACGGAGATGGTCGTGCCGGCATTGACGGACTCTGGGATACTCAACCCAAATTAGTGATTAAGAATGCCAGTATCTACGCCAAAGCAACGGGTAGTGATGATAGAGCTTATCCCTATGCTATCGGTGGGTTTGAGAGTATCAGCATAGAGAGATCCGTAATAACTCAGCCGAGCAATGCGGAGATAGGCAGTTACACCTTCTCTTACACGAAGCTGTTTATCATGTATAGAAATAAACCCGCCACAGAAGTGCGGATAGATAGAAAAAGCGATCTATACAACTTCAGTATTTGTGGTGTGGCAGTAACCAAGAAAAACGCCGACAAACTGGACAAAATATCAGGAGTCTCCATCGAGGATGGTGGATATATCACCTACTCTCCTGAGAGCAATACGCTAAAGATCAAGGATGTTGCATTAAAAGCTAAGACAACTGGTTACTGTATACACGTAAGCGACAGATACAAAGCCCTACCATTCATATTGCAGATAGAGGGAGATAATCAGTTTAACTCTCCTAAGTATGCACCTATCTATACGAGGACAGATATGAATATCGAGGGAACGGGGAAACTTTCGATAAGTACAGGAAGTTTGGGAATCTCAGTAGCTGTCGACGTTACTCTGACGATAGAAGATTGTTCCATCGACATCGTCTCCGACTCGGACGAAGAAAATTGTGCAGGTATTACTGGACACTGGGATTGTCTAGACCACTTGGTGATTAAGAATGCTAGTATCTATGCCAAAGCATCTGGAAAAGAAGACGTTCCTTATCCCTACGCTATCGGTGGGTTTGAGTCGATTAAATTGGAAGGAGTAACGATAACCTATCCGAACAATGCGGAGAAAGGCAATTACTCTTTCGACTGGGGTGGATATACAGAGACGAAGCAGTTCGTCATGTCTGATGGTAAACCCGCCACAGAAGTGAAGATAATGAAGACGCTTGCTGTAGAAGAGGTAGATGTTGCCGACCTACGTGTTTATCCCAACCCTGCCACCCATTACGTACAGGTAGAGGGGGCAAAAGCAGGGGCATCCATCGCCCTATACAGCTTAGAGGGGATACGCTTGCTCGCTGCCGAGGCTAACGAAGCGGGTGCAGTAGAGCTTGACCTCACTACACTGCCCGCAGGCAGCTATGTAGTAAAGGCGGGAGGGAAGCATTTGAAGCTATCTGTAAAACACTAAAACCCGTACTACTCCGTCCGATGCTCCGAGAGGAGCAACAGAACATATTGAGGGGATGTGCCGTGGCATAAAGACCAGCGCATCCCCTCTGCCTATTCATTGGCGGGCAAGAGAGCATCTCTTCGGCAACAATCTCCGCTCGACAAATACCTAACTACCAGCACAGCGAAAGCGCAAGGCAAACCCTCCGAAAGCATCGAATAAACCGATAATCTACTTACTCTTTTGCATTACTTCCCAGGGCAAAGTCTCGGGAGAGGGACGTGGCACAAAAACAAAATCCCCTCTCCTTTTCTTCGTGTCTAAGGGAGGGGAGCCCTCTCTGCAGTATATTTTTCTATCTTTGCGTACACAAATTAGCTAAGCCGATGAAACGAAGAAACTCATCATATCACCCTAAGTGGCGTCCCGGGATGGACAGACGCAAAGTACACCGCCGCCGCGTGCGCCGTACCCTACTCACCACCTTACTCATCATCGTAGTACTGGCTATTGTAGGAGTAATAGGGCTGTATCGCTTTGCCCCCATAGGGAAATCGGGAGAGGGGATGTATGTATATGTCACTGAGAACACCACGGCCGACGATGTGCTCCAGCAGATCGAAAAGCGCATTTTGGTACGCTATCCCGGCGTGTTACATCGTGTGGCTCCTTGGGTTTTACGCACCAAAGGGCAACTTCAATCCGGGCGTTATCGCATTGAGCCCTCCATGAGCCTTCACACCCTTTTCGCCACCCTCACAAGTGGGGAAGAAAGCCTAGTCACCCTACAGATCACACGAGGGATTCGTACACAAGAGGAGCTAATAAAAACGCTAACCGGGGAGCTTAGGATGAAGCCCGAGAGCCTGAGAGAGCGACTACAAGACCTCCAGTTCTGCACCTCTCTAGGCGTGGATACCATTACCATACGTACGCTCTTTATGCCAAGTGAATACAAGGTACGTTGGGATATTTCGCCCGATTCTCTTGTCGCACTCTTCCACGAGCAGTATAAAAAGTTCTGGACCGACGAGCGCAAACGCCTTGCCACAGAAGCCGGATTCTCCCCTGCCGAGATAATAACCATCGCCTCTATCGTACAAGAAGAGAGCGCAAAAAAAGATGAGCACAGCACCATCGCAGGGCTTTATATCAACCGCCTTCGCGAGGGGATAAAGCTCCAAGCCGACCCCACAGCTCGCTATGCTTATGGCGACTTCACCGTCAAACGCATCGGGCAAATACAGCTGAGTGCCGACTCGCCCTACAACACCTATAAGGTAAAGGGATTGCCCCCAGGGCCGATCTGTTACCCCGAGCAAAGCACCATCGACAGCGTACTTCATTACAAAAAGCACGACTACAGATATATGTGTGCCCGAGCGGACTTCTCCGGCTACCACGCCTTTGCCTCCAACTACACGGAGCACAAACGCAATGCCAAGGCCTACCAAGCCGAATTGGACAAACGAGCCATTAAGTAAACCGCTTTGACCGACATTAGCGAAGCATTCTGCCGCACCGAGTTACTGATAGGCGAGGAAGCCTTGCAACATCTCCGCTCTACCCACGTCCTACTCGTAGGGCTTGGAGGCGTGGGGGGAATAACGGCTCACCTATTAGTTCGCGCAGGGATTGGGCACCTTACCCTCGTGGATGGGGATAGAGTCTCGCCCAGCAATCTCAACCGACAGATGGTGGCTTATCAAGATACATTGGGAGCATTTAAGACGGAGGCTTTGGCTCAAGAACTGAGGCGCATACAGCCCGATGTAAACCTCACGTTGGTGACCCAATACCTCACACCGGAGGAGGTGGCTCCTCTATTTGAGGAGTGTCGCCCCGATTTTGTGGTGGACGCCATCGACACACTTGCCCCTAAAACGGAGTTGCTCGTAGAGGCGCATAAGCGGAGTATCCCCGTTGTTTCGTCTATGGGAGCAGGGGCAAAACTCGACCCCTCAGCCCTCCGCATCGAAGATATAAGTGCTAGTCACACTTGCGCTCTTGCCAAAGCCGTACGCAAAGCACTGCGAGAACGCGGCGTGCACAAGGGAATACCGGTTGTCTTCTCTACAGAGAAAGCCCTACCGCACGCCATACAATCCACCACTGCAGAGCCGGGCAAACGCTCCACCGTGGGCACCATCTCCTACATGCCCAATCTCTTTGGATGCCTCCTTGCCAGCTACGTACTAAGGCAACTCGTCACCCCATACCTACCAACAACAGACTGATGCAAACCCCATTCATCACCATAGAGCAACTCCACAAGAGCTTTGGCTCGCTCGAAGTATTACGCGGCGTCTCTTTCTCCGTAGCGCAAGGCGAAGTCATCGCTATCGTGGGAGCGAGTGGAGCAGGCAAGACAACCCTCCTACAAATTATGGGAGCCCTCGATACGCCCACCTCGGGGCAGGTCTGCATTCGAGGGGTGAATCCACACACCCTCTCGGCTCGACAACAAGCGGACTTCCGCAATAAGCATCTCGGATTTGTCTTCCAATTCCACGAACTACTCCCCGAGTTTACAGCCCTTGAGAACGCAGCCCTCCCTGCCCTCATCGCAGGCGAACCCCGACGCGAAGCGCTAAAGCATGCCGAAGAGCTCCTCACCATGCTTGGGCTGGCAGAGCGTTGCCATCATGCCCCTCGCGAACTATCCGGAGGGGAGAAGCAGCGCGTGGCCGTAGCTCGTGCCCTCATCAATCATCCGGATGTACTACTCGCCGACGAACCCTCGGGTAGTCTCGACAGCAAGAATAAGGAAGAGCTTCATCAGCTTTTCTCTCGCCTTAGCCGAGAAATGGGGCAAACGATCGTCTTCGTAACCCACGACCGCACGATGGCAAAGCGAGCCGATCGCATCATCACACTGCACGATGGGCAAATCGAATCCGACGAAAGTAATTTGCCATCATCCCCCCAAACAGCCCCCAAAGAGAGCCATGAACTCCCATCTGAGTAAGTTCTTTCGTTTTGACAAGAGCGACCTTCTTGTGTTTTTCTTCTTCGTCTGCCTTGCCGGCGTAGGAGCCACACTCCTACTCTGGGGTAAGCCACAAAGCAAAGAAAGGATACTCCCCAAAGCGAATCAACCCACCCCAAACGCCCAAGGAACTCCCCTTTACAGCAACACAACAACTACCTCTGCAGCGAGGAAAAGCCCGGCAGCTCGCGATAGTCTTGTTCTCAGCAAAGATTACGTAGGGCCACCCACCTCCGATCGAAGTTACACAAGTAGCCGCAAGCTCCCCGAAGGGATTACCCTCCCTCTCAACCAAGCGGACTCGGCAACGCTCACCCAAGTTCCCGGCATCGGAGCTACCTTTGCACAGCGAATTGTACGCTATAGAGAGCGACTCGGAGGCTTTTACACCCTCTTGCAACTGCAAGAAGTCTATGGTATGACTACGGAGAAATTCCAACAAATCTACCCCTACTTTACCCTAGGCACCGCCCCCCAACGCATTGCACTTGGCACGCTCCCCTACGATAGTCTGCCTCAGCATCCCTACCTCAATAGGGGGCAACGGAATGCCATAGCACGCATTCTCTACCGCGACGGCAAACTACAGGGTTGGCAACAACTCGCCAAATTGCCCGAGTTCACGCGCGACGACAGCATCCGCTTAGGGCACTATTTTACGTTCTAATTCTCAAACAAAAGGAGGAAACAAGAGCCTATGATTACCAAGATATACCCCGAGACTCCCAACTGGGATCTCCTGCACAAGATAGCCGCACAAATACGTGATGGAGCTATTATTATCTACCCTACAGGCATTGGCTACTCCTACGGATGCTCTGCCTACAAAGCACGAGCTATTGAGGAGGTATGTAGGCTCAAAGGGGTAGATCCCAAGAAGCACAGACTCACCATTATGTGTCGCGATTTGGCAGACTTTACACGCTATGCCAAGGTAGACAACCCCTCGTTTCGCTACATTCGGGAGCACGAAAAAGAGCCTATTACCTACCTGCTACCGGCAACTTCCGAACTGCCCAAGCTCCTCATCAATAAGCACGAAGTAGGGTTACGCCTTCCTCTACATCCTCTCGCAGCACTCCTTTTGGAGGTACTCGACGAGCCCCTACTTACCGCCTCTCTCCCTACCAAAAAAGAGGACCCTGAGTACCGTACAGACCCCGAACTCATCGACGAACTATACGGACACGAGGTATACACCATCTTAGATGGGGGCTGTGCCCTAGGAGGAACCACCACCATTGTATCCCTTACCCAAGGAGAGCCCGAGATCGTCCGCCCTGCCGGTATTCCTCAACCCCTCCACTAGCCGGATCCCCATACAGCCTTTTCAAAAGAACTAATGAAGCGATTCTTTTCGTCCCTACTCCTGCCCTTTGTAGTCCTATCTCTGCTACTCACCAGCCTTATTGTAGGCTGTGCCAAGCAAGCCTCTCCCGAGGGAGGCCCTTACGATATGACTCCCCCTAGACTCATCAAAAGTGACCCGAGTAATGGAGCTACCCACTTCTCCGGGAAGAAGATCAAACTCACTTTTAACGAGAATGTAAAGGTGGAGAAGAGCAACGAAAAGGTCATCTTTGCTCCCCCCCAGAATACAAATCCTCGTATCCTCTCGGGCACGGGTAAGAGCATTACCATCATTTTTGAAGACTCCCTACACAGCAATACCACCTACACCATCGACTTTACCGATGCCATTGTAGACCTAAACGAAGGGAATCCGCTAGAGGGTTTTGTGTTTGCATTCTCCACAGGAGACAAAATTGATAGTATGGAGATACGTGGGCAGGTACTTGATGCTCGGGGGCTTTATCCCATCCCCAATGTATTCGTAGGGGTACACAAAGAGGGAGCGGATAGTCTCTTTCGCACCCAAGCCTTCCTACGCACAGGGCGTACGATGAGCGATGGCTCCTTTGTTATCACGCACTTAGCCCCCGGCAAATACCACCTTTTTGCGCTGAATGACCTCGACCATTCATTCAGTTATAGCCAACGCTCGGAGGGTTTTGCCTTCCTAAGCGAAGCCGTAGAGGCGGTAGCTCCTTCTCCCCAAGAGGAGACCCCGCTCCCTTTCGCAGCTGATTCCGCAAAAAAAGACAGCCTAAATGCGACCCCAAAATCAGCTGATTTTTCAGATTTTTCTGGGCAGAAAGCGGACTCGATTTTGGGCAGAAACGAAAAGCCGGATCACCTACTTCTCTATTCTATTGACCTACCGCAAAAACAATTCTTGCAAAAGAGTGCACGCCAAGACTCCACACGCCTAACCCTCACCTTTAGCCAACCTCTGGAGCAACTCCCACTCGTCCGCCTTTTGGATGCACCCATCGAGAAAAAGGGATTGCTCCTACCCCAAATCGACGAAAAGCGAAAAGAGGTAACCTATTGGATTACAGATAGCAACTACTACAGGAGAGATACTCTACAGCTACTTACCGAGTACGCTACTCTCGACTCGCTAGAGCACCCCACACTACAGACGGATACCCTTAAGCTCATCTACCGAGCTCAGAAAAAGGGACAGACACAAAAGAAATCACGAGACAAGGGAAATACCCCCTCTCTCAGCCAAAGCTCTTCGGAGCAAGGCATCTCCGGCTCATCCTCTCAAGGTAAAGAGATGGGAAAAGAGAGGGCTGAGGCAAAGGGAAACGCCGGCAGTAATACAGGAGAAAATCCGGCCTCTACAGCCACACAGGAAGACGATGAGGAGAAAACTCCGCACCTCACCCCCCAACTTGCTAAGAGTACCTCGCCCTTTGCCCTCTCCCCACGCGATACCCTTGCCATTACCTTTGCACAACCTCCTATCCACGTGGATACTGCAGGAGTTCACCTTTACAGCGTGACAGACTCGGTAGAAACTCCGCAACCTGTACAGCTACGCCTCCACCCCGAGCATGCTCTGGAGTTGCAAATACTGGCAGACCTTCAGTTTGATACAAAGTATCGCCTCCAATTAGACTCCGCAGCCATTCGCTCTTGCTATGGCGTTCCCAACCACGCCGCCTCCCTCGACATTGCGCTAGAGTCTGCCGATAAATTTGGAGCCATCTCCCTCTCGTTTGATAGCTTAGCCACCCATGGGGCGACTGCCTATGTAGAGATTTTGTCTGAAGACAATAGGGTACTCATCACTCGCCCTGTCCTACCCGATAGTACGATCACACTTGATATGCTCCCCGCCGGTAGCTACTACGGCCGTCTGTGGATAGACCAAAACAACAATGGGAAGTGGGACGCGGGGCACTACCCCACCAGTCAACCCGAGCCTTCTTACCTTTACCCCAAGGCGATGACCATCCAACCTAAGTTCACCAACGAAATTCATTGGAATGCAACGGAGGTACCCCTCTCTAAGCAACGACCTTCCGGGCTAAAGTTGAGCGAAGAGACAAGCCAGAGAGCGGATCAAATGAACCAGAAGAGGCAACGCACCAACCTCAACGAAGAGTATATTAAACGGATGCGCGAGCGATATGGCGATAAGTGGAACCCCTCCAATGCCGATCGCAGAATACTAGGCCTGCCCACGCGTGCCGAGGAAAAAGCCGCGCGCCAAGCAGAAGAGGAGGCGAAAAAAGAGAAGCGAGCAAGGCAACAAAAATAACATTTCCGCCCTCATACTGCAACATCCTCCTGATTACTAAGGAATTAAACTCAAGGGGAAGCGATCTATTATCTCGATTTCTAATTTTCCAAAAACGAAGTTATTCTCAATTCTTTTTAGTACATTTGTGCAAGAATAAGATATTAACTCAAGGTTGCTCATCCTCTATATATCCACAGATATAGAGAATAGGAGCTAAATTCCATCCTTACAGAGAGAAATACTCCTATACGCAACTCCGAGGAAAGGGGAAGGTATGCGACTAAAACAAAAAAGGGCTATAGGACCTCTGGATTTCCTTTTTGTTGCTTTTTTTGCATCTGCTTTACTTGCAGGGGTCGTGCGTTGTGTTTTCCAAGGAGACCTCACGATATTCAATACCATACTGCAAGCCACCTTCCAATCCGCACAGACCGCATTCGAGATAGCCCTAGCCCTCACAGGAGTACTTTGCTTTTGGATGGGGCTCATGAGCGTGGGCGAAAAGAGCGGACTAATACCACGGATGGCCAAGGGGATCAGCCCTCTACTGCGCACATTATTCCCCTCAATACCCCAAGGCGACCCTGCTATGGGCAAAATCTTTATGAGTATCTCCGCCAACCTATTGGGGTTAGACAATGCTGCAACCCCCCTAGGGCTGGAGACCATGAAACGCCTGCAAGAGCTCAACAAAGAGCCGGATAGAGCCTCCGATGCCATGATTATGTTTCTTGCCATCAATGCAAGTGGGCTCACCCTTATCCCTACAAGTATTATGGCGTTTAGGATGCAAGCGGGAGCGAGTAATCCTGCGGATGTTTTCTTCCCCATCCTTTTGGCAACCCTCGTCTCTACCATTGTGGCTATTCTTCTTGTGGGAGCTCGCCAGAGAATCAAACTATGGCAAGCCCCTCTTCTACTCTTCTTTGGAGGGATTGCCCTACTTATTGCCCTCATTGTTCTACTCAAGCAACAACTCTCTCCCGAGATGTTTGGCACCTGCACCACGCTTGCAGCCAGCCTCTTACTCCTCACCACTATCGTGCTATTCCTCATAAGCGGCGTGCGCGCTCGCATCAAGATATTCGAGACTTTTGTGGAAGGAGCTAAAGGAGGATTTACCACAGCGGTCAACATTATTCCCTATCTTGTGGCCATGCTCGTGGGGGTGGCCGTCTTCCGAGCCTCGGGAGCTCTCGATTACATCATAGAGGCACTTCGCCAGCTCGTTCTGCTCCTAGGAGCAGATAGCGAATGGGTAGAAGCCCTCCCCACAATGCTGGTAAAACCTCTAAGCGGCAGTGGCAGCCGCGCCCTCATGGTGGATGCCATGCAAACCTATGGAGCGGACAGCTTGGTAGGGCGCATCGCCTCAATTGTACAAGGGAGCACCGATACAACCCTCTACATAGTAGCGGTTTACTATGGAGCCGTTAAGGTAAAACAGACTCGCTACACCATTGGGTACTCCTTACTTGCCGACGCCGCCGGCATTATCGCTTCGGTGCTCATTGGCTATCTATTTTTTGCATAAACAACTAATCTCATAGATCATGAAGATCAACTACTTCACCGAACGAAACGTCAGAGTTCCCCACCTAAGGCGACAAATCATTGCTCGCTGGATAAGGCAAGTGGCAAATGAAATGGGGAAAACACTGGGTGAACTTTCCTACAAGTTTACCAATGATGCCGGCATACTGGAGGCAAATAAACTCTTCCTCAATCACGACTACTACACCGATATTCTCACCTTCGATGCCACTCAAGAAGGCTCTGAATATATCTCGGGCGACATCCTCATCAGTTTGGAGACGGTGGCATCGAATGCCGAAAAGTTTGGCGTACCCTACGAAGAGGAATTACACCGTGTACTCATCCATGGGGTGCTACATCTCTCGGGGATTGACGACAAAACGCCCGAAGAAGAGCGACTTATGCACTTTGCAGAAGATCGTGCGATTGTATTACTGCATCGCCTTATAGGAGATCGCCCTCTACTTGCGGACTAAAATTTAGCTTCCTCATATTCGCCTTACCCTCAGCAACAATTGGGGGTAAGTTTTTTTGCTATTCCGATTTCACCACTAGGGACAAAAGGGAAACCCTTATTACCTACTATAAGGTATTTTCCCTATCTTTGCAGGCGCGTAAAGTTTATGCAAGAGGATATATCTCAGGAGGTAATTATTTCTGCGTTGCCGGTGCAACATCGAGAAGCCCTCTCACAAATGAGGGAGATACTTTCTCTGGGTAGCAATTAATTAGTACACTATAAATCAAGAAAGAATCACTATGTGGCTTTGTAATTCTTCCGTTGGGAGGAAGTTTGTAATGAGTATTACAGGACTCGCACTTATACTCTTCCTCCTCTTCCACATGTCCATGAACCTCGTGGCCATATTCAGCCCCGAGGGCTACAATGCGATCTGTGCATTCCTAGGAGCCAATTGGTACGCCGTGGTGGCGTCAATAGGGCTAGCGGGTCTGATGATCATCCATATCATCTACGCTTTTTGGCTCAACGTCCAAAACCATAGAGCGAGAGGCAACGACCGTTATGCCGTAACAGCACGCCCCCATGGAGTGGAATGGTCTTCGCAAAACATGCTGGTACTAGGGATTATCGTAATGCTGGGGATTAGCCTTCACCTCTTCAACTTCTGGGCGAAGATGCAGCTTGCAGAGCTAATGCACACACACGACTTGGGGATGGCAGGGGTAACAGGCCCCACAGATGGTGCCGGTCTTATCGCGTACACCTTCTCCAATCCTATATTCTCGGTACTATACATTGTATGGCTTCTTGCTATATGGTTCCATATTAACCATGGATTTTGGAGTGCCCTCCAGACCATCGGCTGGAACAATGTTGTTTGGATGAAGCGCATCCGAGTGCTCTCTACTTGGGTCTCGTCTATCCTAATGCTGGGCTTCGCCGCTGTGGTACTTCACTACTTTGGTAGAGCTATATGCGATGGTAATCTCTGGTTCTATTAATCGTTGTAAGTATGGCTAAAATTGACGCTAAAATACCTCAGGGACCACTCGAAAGCAAGTGGACCAACTACAAGAATCACCAGAAACTCGTTAATCCTGCCAATAAACGTCGTCTTGATGTTATCGTGGTAGGGACTGGGTTGGCAGGGGCTTCTGCAGCCGCCTCTCTCGGTGAAATGGGGTTCAATGTACTCAACTTCTGCATCCAAGATTCACCTCGCCGCGCACACTCCATCGCAGCTCAAGGGGGGATCAACGCAGCAAAGAACTACCAAAACGACGGTGACTCGGTATATCGTCTTTTCTACGATACGATCAAGGGAGGGGACTACCGTGCCCGCGAAGCCAATGTATATCGTCTCGCAGAGGTAAGCAACGCTATTATAGACCAGTGCGTAGCTCAGGGCGTTCCCTTTGCTCGCGAATATGGTGGTCTACTCGATAACCGCTCATTTGGGGGCGCACAAGTATCCCGTACCTTCTACGCTCGTGGTCAAACGGGGCAACAGCTCCTGCTCGGGGCTTACTCGGCACTCAGTCGCCAAGTGGCTAAGGGGAGCGTTAAGCTCTATACTCGTCACGAAATGCTCGACCTCGTTATTATCGAGGGTCGTGCAAGGGGTATCATTGCTCGCAATCTCTCCACGGGAGCGATTGAGCGTTACGCAGCTCATGCTGTAGTAATAGCCACTGGGGGATATGGGAATGCTTACTTCCTCTCTACCAACGCGATGGCCTCTAACGGATCCGCCGCATGGCAATGCTACAAAAAGGGCGCATACTTTGCCAATCCTTGTATGGCACAGATCCACCCCACCTGCATCCCCAAGCATGGCGATTACCAATCGAAGCTGACTCTTATGAGCGAGTCGCTCCGCAACGATGGTCGTATTTGGGTGCCCAAAAAACTTGAAGATGCCAAAAAGTTGCAAGCCGGAACGCTCAAGGGGCACGACATACCCGAAGAGGATAGAGACTACTATCTAGAGCGTCGTTACCCCGCCTTTGGTAACCTCGTACCTCGCGACGTGGCGAGCCGTGCAGCCAAAGAACGCTGTGACGCCGGCTTTGGGGTAAACAATACGGGACTCGCCGTTTTCCTCGACTTCGACGATGCCATCCGCCGTTTGGGCAAAAATGTAGTGGAGCAGAAATATGGCAATCTTTTCCAGATGTACGAAAAGATTACCAACGACAACCCCTACAAAACACCTATGATGATCTATCCTGCCATCCACTACACAATGGGCGGCCTCTGGGTAGACTACGAACTCCAAACCACTATCCCGGGACTTTTTGCCATTGGGGAAGCCAACTTCTCCGATCACGGAGCCAACCGTCTGGGCGCATCTGCCTTGATGCAAGGGCTTGCCGATGGTTACTTCATCCTCCCCTATACGCTCCAAAACTACCTTGCCGATCAGATCCGCGTGCCTCGCTTTAGCACCGATCTTCCGGAGTTCAAAGAAGCTGAAGAAGCAATCAACAAGCGCATCAAAACCCTTATGGAAAATAAGGGAAGCCGCTCGGTAGACTGCCTACACAAAGAGCTCGGGAACATTATGTGGGAGTACGTTGGTATGGGCCGCGACAAAGAAGGTCTACAAAAAGGTATTGCCCTCCTTGCCGAGCTAAAGAAGACGTTCTGGAAAGAAGTAAACGTACCCGGTAGCGGCAATGACCTCAACATTGAGCTCGAAAAGGCACTCCGCCTTGCCGACTTTATCGAAATTGGCGAACTAATGGCGCACGATGCTCTTGACAGAGAAGAGAGCTGCGGTGGGCACTTCCGTCTAGAGCATCAGACCGAAGAGGGCGAGGCTTTACGCCACGACGATACTTTCGCCTATGCTTCTTGCTGGGAGTATCAGGGTGAAAACCAAGCTCCCGTTATGTACAAAGAGCCTCTCGAGTACGAATTTACGGAGCGATTAACACGTAACTACAAGAACTAATTGAGACGTTAAGCAATGGATCACAATATCAATATTACCGTACGCGTTTGGCGGCAAAAGGGACCCCGTGAGAAGGGTCGCTTCGAAACCTACAGCCTCAAGGAGGTATCGCAGAGTGCGTCGTTCCTCGAGATGCTAGACCTCCTCAACGAGCAGCTTGTAGCCGAAGGGAAAGAACCTGTTGTGTACGACCACGACTGCCGCGAAGGCATCTGTGGGATGTGCTCCCTCTATATCAACGGACACCCCCACGGGCCCGATGACAGCATTACCACCTGCCAGTTGCACATGCGTCGCTTCAACGATGGCGATACCATCACGATTGAGCCTTGGCGTTCTGCCGGATTCCCCATCATCCGCGACCTTATGGTCGATCGCTCCGCCTACGACAAGATTATCCAAGCCGGCGGATTCGTATCGGTCAATACCGGTGGGGTACCCGATGCTAATGCTATAGCGATCCCCAAAGCCAAGGCAGACGAAGCCATGGACGCAGCTGCTTGTATCGGGTGCGGTGCCTGTGCCGCAGCCTGCAAAAACGGATCTGCTATGCTCTTCCTCAGTGCAAAGGTGAGTCAGCTTACCCTGCTCCCTCAGGGACGCCCGGAGGCTGCACGCCGCGCCAAGGCAATGATTGCCAAAATGGACGAGCTAGGGTTCGGGAACTGTACAAACACTCGTGCTTGCGAAATGGAGTGCCCCAAAAACATCTCCATCTCACACATTGCACGACTCAATCGAGAGTTTATCAAAGCAAAGTGCAAAGATTGAGGGAGGTAACAACCCTATAGATTAGAAGGGAGGTTTCCGAAAATCAATTGGGAGCCTCCCTTTCCATTTTCCCTTCCTCATCGATTAAACCCAACAGCCTTTCCTTTCTCTCTTAGATAAGGGGACTGACAGACGGGTGTTTCTCTCCCCAAAGAGTGGTAATTCCTCTGAGCTCAAAAAAATGGGAGGAAAGGGGGATTTGTAGAGGGATCTTGCCTAATCTCCAAAAGGAAAAAGGCCTGACTTTGAGCTAAAAAGTAGCTACTCCTGTCACATCCCCTAGGGCAAAAATGGAGAAATAGTTCGATAAAATCAATAACTTTGCAGGCGGAAAAACCGTATTTTACTCGGCTTATAGTAACTGCTGATATGAGTCAAACAGAAAATATCGCCCTTCAGAAGAAAGGGCACAAGGGCCTACGAAGGCTTTTCTACACTCTTCTCTTCTTAGGGATGTTACTTCCTAGCATCTCCACAGCCTCTGCACAAAAGAAGGGGAAAAATGGAGCCAAAAAAGACTCTTTCGTACTTGTTTTAGATGCAGGACACGGAGGGAAAGATACGGGAGCCGTAGGCAATGGTGGACGAGAGAAAGACATCAACCTAAAAGTTGCCCTCGCCACCGGTGAGATCATCAAGAAGCGGTACCCTGAGGTGAAAGTGCTCTATACACGTAGCGACGACACCTTTATCGGGCTACAGCAGCGTGCTAACTTTGCCAATCGCAACAAGGCCAACCTTTTTATGAGTGTCCACACCAATTCAGCACAATCTTCATCGGCAGCAGGTACTGAGACCTACGTACTAGGTTTGTGGCGCACCGAAGACAACTTGCGCGTTGCTATGAAAGAGAATGAGTCCATTCTTCTCGAAGATAATTACGAACGCACCTACCAAGGCTTCGACCCCTCCTCTAGCGAGAGCTATATTATGTTTGAGATGATGCAAAATATCCACCAAGACAAGAGCATTCGCCTAGCCCAAGCCGTACAAGGCAAACTAGCAAAATTGCCCACCTCCGACCGAGGAGTACGCCAAGCCGGTTTTTTGGTAATACGCGAGACTGCCATGCCCAGCATCCTCATCGAAGTCGGGTTCATTTCCAACAAAAAAGAGGCCGAATTCCTTCTATCCAGCGATGGACAAAACCGACTAGCCCAAGCTATTGCAGACGGATTTGCCAGCTACTACGAAGCCTACAATAAGAGTTCATCCCTCTAATAGCCCCCCTACCCGCTAACTAGGGGAGGTTTGCACTTCTCAACAACAATACACACCAACAACAGACCAAACCGATATGCAAGATCCTTCGAAACTCGTCAAAATTGGCTTCTTTACCCTCCTAGCTATCGCCTTGCTTTACTTTGGGCTCAACTACCTCAAAGGGCTCGCCGTCTTCGGTCGGGAGTATAGTTACTATGCTCGCTTTACCAACGTAGAAGGGCTTTCTGTGGCATCGCCCGTCAAGATCAACGGCTACAAGGTGGGCACGGTACAGGGGTTAGAATTTGAGATTGCACCCGATGGCACAGCATCTACCCTTGTGCAAGTGAATATCGACCGAGACTACAAAATTCCTCGTGGTACCCGCGCCAGCATCAAAGCCGCCATCTTTGGAGGGGCACAGCTCGACCTGCAACTGGCGACTTCGCAGCAAATCCTTGCCGAAGGGGATTTCCTAGAGACGAATGAGGGAGCAGGTGACCCCCTTAGTACCCTAGGCAACGAGATCCTCCCCCGTGTTGCACAATTGATACCGAAGATAGACTCCATTCTATCCTCCACACAGCAATTGCTAGCAACTCCGGAGCTAAAGCAATCCATTCACGAAGGCTATGCTACCCTTGCCTCGGCTCGTAGTTCAATGCAAAAACTTGATGGTTTAATGACCGCCCTACAAGGCTATACCCGCCAGGATGTAGCCCCCATGCTCGGTAAAGCCAATAGTACACTCACTCGCATCGACAACTTCTCACAACAGCTCGATAGCATCAATGTGCGTCAAATCATGACCAACCTAGAGACCACAAGCAACGAGCTACATGCCCTCTCACAGCAACTCAATAGCAAAGAGGGCACCCTAGGTAAGGTGATTAACGACGAAAAACTATACGAAGATCTTCGCTCGTTGCTCACGAGAACAGACTCCCTTGTAACAGACTTTAAGGCGCACCCCCGTAAGTATATCAACCTAAGCATCTTCTAAATGAGCGAGAGGGCAGCAGAACATCCCGAGACGCAGGACCTAACCCGTGGTCCTATTGCTCGGCAAATCGTCACCCTAGCAGCCCCCATCATTGGCACCTCTTTTATACAGGTGGCCTACTCATTCACCGACATGGCATGGGTAGGGCGCTTAGGGAGTCGGGAGATAGCAGCTCTAGGTGTTATTAGCGTACTCACATGGCTCGCCTCCTCTATTGGAGCCCTCGTTAAGACGGGAGCCGGGGTACTTGTTGCACAGGGGTTAGGGGCACAAAACCGCAACTCAGCTCGCTGTTACGCTCAGCACACCTCTACGCTCGCCCTCTATATCTCCCTCGGTCTGATGCTAGTCTACGGAGTCGGCGGCTCTACTTTCATCGGTCTCTATGGGTTAGAAGAGACGACTAGCGAGTTTGCCCAACAATACCTCAACATCATAATCTGGGGGCTCCCGGGCTTCTTTCTCTCGCTATCCTACAGTGGGGTGTACATCGCTGCTGGGCGAAGCGGAGTCCCCTTTCGGATTAACAGCATCGGACTGGTGCTAAACATGCTACTCGATCCCCTCTTTATATTCGTCTTCGACTGGGGCATCTCGGGAGCCGCCCTCGCCACCGTGGTAGCACAATGGGTTGTAGCCCTGCTCTTCTTATACCAAGTACATGGACGAGACCATCTACTCGGGGGCTGGCGTGTAGTAGGCCCCTTAAAACGCACAGAGACCCTAGCGATACTCAAGCTTGGACTCCCCATCGTGACTCTCAACTCCCTATTCGCCCTTATCACCTTTGTCATGGGTACAATCACAGCCCATGCCGGCGGACATATCGGCGTAGCCACCATCAATGTAGGCGGTCAGCTCGAAGCCATTACCTGGGATACCTCCCAAGGCTTTGGCACAGCCCTAGCGGCCTTTGTAGCCCAGAACTATGCGGCAAGAAAGCCGCAGCGCATCTTCTCCGCTTTTCGGGTCAGTATCTCCATAACCTCTGTATTTGGTATTGTGGCAATGTTCCTCTACATATTCTTCGGAACAGAGCTCTTCGCCCTCATCATTCCGGAAGAAGAGGCCTACTTAGAGGGCGGGCGCTACCTGCGTGCGGCCGGATGTGTTCAGCTCTTTATGATGTCAGAGATCTTGATACAAGGGCTATTCTACGGTACGGGGCGTAGCCTACAACCGGCCCTCATTAGCATTATTGGCAATAGCATCCGCATCCCATTAGCCCTTATTTTTGGAGCCATGGGATTTGGGCTCGTAGGTATCTGGTGGGCTATTGCCACCTCCATGGCCATAAAGGGGGTGGCTGCGGTCTCTTTCCTCCCCTACCTAAAGCGCACACTCCATCGCCGCCTTGCCTAGTTCTCTTAAACGAGGAGAGGAAGGAGAAACGCCACGAAAGGGGGATCTTCAAAATTGTGCGTACACTCCTCTGATTTTCTGCGTGCAAGAAAATTTATTTTTGCGTACAGGAAAAAATATTTCCGTGCACGCCAAAAACAATTTGCGCGCGCACCTCTTCAAAACTCTGCGCGGAAGGAGAAAAATTTTCATGCGGAAGAAAATTTATTTTCGTTCGGAAGAAAAACAATCTGCGTGCGCACGCAAATATGAGCGAAAGCGGACGAATTGTAAATCGTTTAATTACAGCGAATTACAAAATCCACAAGAACGACGAAAAATTCACCCTTCCCTTTCCTCAAAAGTCGATGGAAAAGGATAAAGTTTCGTTCTGATAGAGAGGGGGGTTATTTACCCCGATTCATCAGGTTCCAGTCCCTCTAGGCGAAAATTTGTTGGTACTTTTGTGGCTAGAAAAAGATAGGATCCGAGAACAACAATCATGCTGATAACCGAGCGACTCTATGTCCCCGACGATGTAGATGCGGGGGTTTTATTCGGGGTTAATAGGGAAAACCTTATTCTACTCCGCACCCTGTACCCCAAGTTGCGCCTTGTAGCCGGAGACAACGTGCTCAAGATCTTGGGAGAGGCTTCGCAGATAGACGACTTTGTAAAGATACTCGATCACCTCTCCGCCCACATCCGTCGGTACAACAGCCTCAACGAGGATGCTATCCGCCGCATTGCCCGAGGAGAAGACGCCTCTACCCCCGAGCCTGAGTACCACATCGTCTACGGCGCTAGAGGCAAAAGCATTGCCGCACGAGGAGCCAATCAGCAACGGATGCTCCGCACTTTTGAGGAGAAAGACCTGCTCTTTGCCGTGGGTCCGGCCGGTACGGGCAAGACGTTCGTAGCCATTGCTCTAGCCGTCAAAGCTCTCAAAGAGCGCAAGATACGCCGCATCATCCTCTCTCGCCCTGCCGTAGAAGCCGGGGAGAAATTGGGATTCTTGCCCGGGGAGATGAAAGACAAACTCGACCCCTATCTACAGCCGCTCTACGATGCTCTGGAGGAGATGATACCCCCTCCCCGTCTCAAAGAATACATGGAGCAGGGAACGATACAGATTGCTCCCCTTGCCTACATGCGCGGGCGCACTCTCAACGATGCCGTCGTTATCCTAGACGAAGCGCAGAACACCACCACGCATCAGATGAAGATGTTCCTCACCCGTATGGGGTACTACTCCAAAATGATTGTAACGGGCGACGTAACCCAAATAGACCTCCCCCGGGGCGTAAAGTCCGGACTGAAACATGCCTTGGAGGTGCTCTCGGGCATACCCGCCATCGGACGCATTACCTTCGAAAAGGGAGACATTGTGCGGCACCCCCTCGTACAACAAATTGTAGAGGCCTACGATGCCAAAGCTAGAGAAGAGCAAGAAGAAAAGACAGATTCTTTAATCAACAGAGATACAGATAGCTTATGAAGATCGAAACCCTCCTCCGTACCGACTACAACTTGCCGGGTCAGCAGAGCGTTTACCATGGTAAAGTTCGCGACGTTTACTTCCTAGAAGGAGACCTCGTGGCGATGATTGCAACCGACCGCATCAGTGCTTTCGACGTAGTACTGCCTGCGGGCATTCCCTACAAAGGGCAGGTGCTCAACCAAATTGCAGCCAAACAACTAGATGCCACGGCCGACATCGTGCCCAATTGGAAGATAGCCACCCCCGACCCCATGGTTACCATCGGGCATAAGTGTGAGCCTTTCAAAGTAGAAATGGTAATCCGCGGCTACATCACAGGTAGCGCATGGCGCGCTTATCAAGAGGGGGCGCGTTCTATCTGCGGCATCCCCCTTGCTGAGGGACTTCGCGAGAATCAACGCTTCGAGCACCCTATTATCACCCCTACCACCAAGGCGGATGAAGGACACGACGAAAACATATCTCGTGAGGAGATAATAAGCTCCGGACTTGTAAGCGAAGAGGACTACACCCTCCTCGAGCAGTACACACAAGATCTCTTTGCACGCGGCAGCAAGATTGCAGAAGAGATGGGACTCATCCTCGTAGACACCAAGTACGAGTTCGGGAAAAAGGATGGTAAGATCTACCTCATAGACGAGATTCATACACCCGATAGCTCTCGCTACTTCTATGCAGAAGGCTTCGAAGAACGCTTCGCCAAGGGAGAACCCCAACGTCAGCTCTCCAAAGAATTCGTACGCAAATGGCTCACCGAGCAGGGCTTCATGGGCAAAGAGGGACAGAAGGTACCCAAGATGACCGACGAATACTGCCTCAGCGTAGCCGAGCGATACATTGAGCTCTATGAACACGTGACGGGCGAGAAGTTCGTTCGTGCAGAGCAAGATCACCTCGCACAACGGATTGAGAAGAACATCACAGACTTTCTAAAGAAGAAGTAAAATCCCCTCTCCGGTATGGATCAAGCTACCCCAACGACAGGTAAAACAGAACGCGTCCGTCGGATGTTCGATGGCATTGCCGATCGCTACGACTTTGCCAACAAACTGATGACCCTAGGCATCGATCGTCTATGGCGTAGGCGCACTGCTCGTTGGGTAGCAAGCCATTCCCCCCACAAGATCCTCGATGTGGCCGTGGGCACCGCAGATCTAAGTATGGAGCTTATGAGGCAATGCCCTGCGCTAGAGCAGGTTACAGGTGTAGACATCTCTGAGGGGATGCTCGAGAAAGGGCAAGAGAAAATTGCCCAAAAAGCCCCCAAGGCAAACATCCAATTAGAGCTTGCCAATTGCGAAGCACTCCCTTACGAAGAGGGTTCGTTTGATGCCGTGGTGAGTAGCTTCGGGGTACGCAACTTTGAGCACCTAGCTCGGGGGCTAGAGGAGATGTACCGAGTAACGCGCCCGGGTGGCGTCATTGCCATTCTAGAGCTTAGCGTCCCCCGTAATCCTATCTTGCGTTGGGGGTACACTCTCTGGACGCACACCTTTATCCCTCTTGTAGGCTGCCTTTTCGCCCACAACCGTGGAGCCTACGATTACCTTCCCAAGTCTGTCCGCCAAATGCCCCAATACGAAGCATTTACCCAAATGCTCCTAGAGGCGGGTTATGGCAAGGCAGAGTACAAAGCATTCTCGGGTGGGATTGCCACCCTATATTACGCTATAAAATGAGAGAATACGCGCTGATTGGTCACCCCGTAGAGCACTCCAAATCTCAAGAGTTCTTTAACGCAAAATTCCTCGCCGAGGGGATTGATGCTCACTATATCACGGCAGATCTCGCAAGCATCAAAGAGCTAAAGGCCTTCCTTTCTGCACACCCCAATCTACATGGCTTCAATGTAACAAGCCCCTACAAACAAGCCATACTTCCCTATTTGGATGAGGTAGAAAGCGAGGCTTCTCTGCTCGGGGCTGTCAATACCGTAGTCGTACAAAACTCACGGTGGGGCAAGCGTAAGCTCATCGGATACAACACCGATCTAGAGGGCTTTAGACAATCCATAGCCCCCGTACTTGAGGGGCGCCGTCGTGCGCTCATCCTAGGCTCCGGAGGGGCCTCATGTGCGGTACAACGCGCTTTTAAGAAGCTGGGGGTGGCCACTCTTGTCGTAAGCCGTACGCCCCAATCTCCCTATGCCATCACCTATTCCGACATCACTCCGGAGGTTATTCGAGAGCACAAGATCATTGTGAATTGTACCCCTGTAGGCATGACTCCTAACGTACAAGAGGCTCCCCCCATCCCCTACCAGGAGATTACGCCCGAGCATCTTTGCTACGATCTTATCTACTCCCCCGATCGAACCCGCTTCCTACAACTTGCCCAAGCACAGGGAGCCTCGATCAAAAACGGGATTGATATGCTCTTCTTGCAAGCGCACGAAAATTGGAAGATTTGGCAAGCGGCACGTCTCGGGAAAGGCTCTATGTAATAGAAAATCACTACTTTCGCAACTGAAAAATAGCAAACTAGGGAGATCTCTATATGACTACTGATAATTTGTATTTCATCCAAAGTGGGAATGGACAAAAAATTGGACCCATTGCGGTAGAACAACTTGCCCAAGAAGAGATTACCCCTCAGACCTTGGTCTGGAGACAGGGACTTGAGGATTGGAAAGAGGCTCGCCTCCTTCCGGAACTTGATTTTCTCTGGCAAAATAGCACATCCTACCAAGGAAGCGACACCCCTTCTTTACAAACTCCTCCCAGCCTGCAACCTCCTACTCCTCAATACAATATTCCCGATACGGCACCCTATGCCAACAATGGTCTACTCCCCAAATGCCCACCCTCCTATTTGACACCCGCCACCATTGGCAGGTTGCTTGGAGTGTCATTCACCATCGCATTTTGGATTATGACAGTAGAAGATTCTTTTGCCTACTGGATAACCTTACTCTCTGCTTTAAGCTTATTTTCGGGGATCATCGCTTTTGTAAATGCAAATCGTGTAGAAAAGAGCTATAATCAGAGAAATTTTACTGCAGCCAAACGATACAGCAAATTTGCTCGTGCGTGGTCTATCGCTAGTCTCATTTGGCCTGGGCTCGTTATTCTAGGATGCTCTATCAACCTGGTTATTAAAGGATTATCGCTTCAAAATCTAATGCGGGAAGGAATATTAAATGAATTTATATTTTACTAAACGAACTATACTACTCCGAATTCGGGGATAGCCTTCCCCATGACCTAAAGGATATTAAGCACAAAAAAGATAGGTCCATGACTACAGATCAATTTTATTTCTTCCGAAATGGACAGCCAATTGGGCCAATTGAGGTGGAACAACTCGCCCACGAAAACATCACCCCTCGAACCATGGTCTGGAAACCCGGGATGGAGGGATGGAGAGAAGCTTGTCTCCTTCCGGAGCTTGACTTCCTCTGGCAAGATAACACTCCCTATAACATCTACGCTAACGGCGGGATACCACCCAAATGCCCTCCATCCCATTCAACTTTTGCTACCATTAGCACAATAGTTGGAACATTGTTACTCTTCCCTTTTGGGGCGATTTTTGGAGCCATTGCGATTGTGAGTGCTACTAATGTGGAAAAAGCCTACAAGCAGAAAAACGTTGCCAAAGCCGAACGATACAGTAAAGCGGCTCATACATGGTCTATTGTTGCTATCATAGTACCAACAGTACTTGCGCTCATCCATATTCTCACCAAGCTCAACAGCCCCTACTAAGTTGAGAATAAACCCTCCTCTCGAATAAGATTGAAAATCTATAAAAGGATTCTGATCTCCATATGACTACTGATAATTTGTATTTCATCCAAAATGGGAATGGACAAAAAATTGGACCCATTGCGGTAGAACAACTTGCCCAAGAAGAGATTACCCCTCGGACCTTGGTCTGGAGACAGGGGCTTGAGGATTGGAAAGAAGCTCGTCTTCTCCCGGAGCTTGACTTCCTCTGGCAAAATAGCACGCCCAACGCAGGAAGCGACACCCCACCCTTCCAAGCTCCTCCTCGTCAGCATCCATTTGCTCCTCAAAGCAACACTCCTTATAACTCCTACACCAATGGAGATATCCCTCCAAAGTGTCCCCCAAACTATTTGGCTTTTGCTATTATTAGCGCAATATTGGGAACAATATTTCTCTTTCCTTTTGGAATGATTTTTGGAGTCATTGCAATTGTGAAAGCCTCAAGCGTAGAGAAAATCCATCGTCAGGGGGACTTTTCCGAAGCCGAACGATACAGCAAAGCGGCTCGTACATGGTCTCTTGTTAATATCATAGTACTAATAGGATTTATACTCATCGGTCTTACTATAGCGATTCTTTCCGCTATATTCAGATGACCCTACTAAGTTGAGAATAAACCCTCCTCTCGAATAAGATTGAAAACTATAAAAGGATTCTGATCTCCATATGACTACTGAAAAATTTTATTTCATCCGTAACGGACAACAAATCGGCCCCATTGAGGCAGAACAACTCGCCCGCGAAAACATCACCCCTCAGACTATGGTCTGGAGGCAAGGAATGGAAGATTGGAAAGAGGCTCGCCTCCTTCCGGAGCTTGATTTCCTCTGGCAGAATAATGCAAACAACGGGGCAAGTGGAGTTCCTCCCTTTCAAGCGCCCCCTAGTCAGCAGTCATTCGCCTCTCAAAATAACACTCCCTATAACATTTACGCTAACGGGGGCATTCCCCCCAAGTGCCCTCCTACCTATTTGGCTTTTGCTATCATTGTCACGATTTTCTGCGCATGGCCTTTGGGTATCCCCGCCATTATAAATGCAACTCGCGTGGAGAAAGCCTACAATCAGGGAGACTTCACCGGAGCCGAACGATTCAGTAAAGCCGCTCGTTCGTGGTCTATTGCTAGTATGGCAGTAGCAGCAGCACTTGTCCTCTTATGGGGTGTCATAGTGTTCTTTTCTGCCGTATTAGACTCAGCCTACTAATTAGAGGATAGTTCTCCTCTCTACGAATAAGTTTAATCGCAATAGAAGAGCACAAACTTCGTCCCGAGAGGGATAGAGCATGTGCTCTTCCTTACCTCTAGACACCTAGCCCCCAAACAAGACTCTTCCCTACTCCCCAATAGGATGGATATTCTTGAGCTTTATACGTACTTCAAACGCTGTAGTGGAGTAACTACAGATAGCCGCGCCCCCAAGAGAGATTCGCTATTTATAGCCCTCAAAGGAGAGCGGTTTGATGGTAACGACTTTGCCCTTGATGCCCTTGCCAAAGGGTGTGCCTACGCTGTTGTAGATCGAGCAGAATTGGCACAAAAAGAGGCTCGTTGTCTTTACGTGGAGGATAGTTTTGTTGCGCTCACGGAGCTAGCTCGCATGCATCGCCGCCGGCTCGGCTTGCCCATCATTGGCATCACGGGGACCAATGGCAAGACGACCACCAAAGAACTTATCTCGGCGGTACTGAGGAGCACCTATACCATTGGAGCTACAGTGGGTAACCTAAATAACCAAATAGGAGTACCCCTTACCCTACTCTCTTTCACACCGGAGATGCAATACGGCGTTGTGGAGATGGGAGCCTCTCATATAGGGGATATTGCGGAACTAACCGCCATTGCGGAGCCGGACTTTGGACTTATTACCAACATAGGCAGGGCGCATCTAGAGGGGTTCGGATCTTTCGAAGGAGTGACAAAAGCCAAGTGCGAGCTCTACGAGAGGCTTGGGCAACACCAGGGGGAAGCATGGGTTAATGCCGACGATCCCCTACTCATGCAGCTCTCCGCCCCTCTTGTACGAACCACCTACGGCACAAGCCGAGAGGCCTTTTTCCGTGCTTCGCTGCTTGATCATCCCTTGGGCTATTTCCTCGCCTTTGCCTTCTACTGGCAGGGAGAGACCTACCGAGTACATACACAACTCGTAGGCAAATACAACCTCCCCAACGCCCTCGCTGCCGTAGCCGTAGGGCTTAGACTGGGAGTGGCCCCTCCCGATATCGTAATGGCACTGGAGCACTATACTCCATCGAATAGCCGCTCGCAATATATTGCCGATACGGTACATCACAATAATCTCGTAGTGGATGCCTACAATGCCAATCCCTCGAGTATGCATACCGCGATAGAAAACTTTCTCTCCACCTCCGGCACACAAGCCAAATACCTCATACTAGGGGATATGTTTGAGCTCGGTAGTGCCTCTCGAGAAGAGCATCTAGCCCTCGTACAACGCTTAGCCCGAGAGACTACGGGCATTACCTGCTACCTCGTAGGAAAAGAGTTCGCCGCTCTCGAGAGCGAAGCCAAAGCCCCCCACCTCCACTACTTCCCCTCTACAGAGATTTTGGCAGAGCAACTCCGCCTTGCTCCCATCGAGCACGCTTTCATTCTCATGAAGGCCTCCCGTGGTATGCACTTTGAGTCCCTGGTAGAGCTATGCTAAAACAACAGCAAGAGCAGCGGCAAAAGCTAGCGATTGATGTACAGCAGATACAGCAAATCAAGCTCCTAGAGGTTTCCGGGGAAGAGCTTGCAGATCGCATTCGTGAGGAGCTTGCCACCAACCCCGCCCTAGAAGTGGTAGAGGAGAGTGAGGAGACAACTCCCGAAGACAACTTCCTAGACGAAGAGCCACTAAGCACCCCCGAAAACGAGCAAGAGGGGATACAAGACGATTTCTCCCCGGAGGATTACACGGCAGACGATGAGCGCGAAGATGCTCTGCGCGAGCTCCCTCGCCCTTCCACTAGTGACGATGATGGCCCTTCTTATGTGCAACCCAACGAATCGCCCTCTCTTTCGGACGAGCTCCACGAGCAATTAATCTCACTTACGCTCTCCGATCGGGAAAGAATGATTGCCGAGTACATCATTGGCAATCTGAGTGACGACGGCTATCTCTCGGCCTCTCTTCACGAGATCAGCGACGCTCTCCTGTTTAACGAAAATCTTGATGCTTCTAATGCTGAAATAGAGGAAATGATCCATAGGATACAGCAGCTCGACCCTCCCGGCATTGCGGCACGTGATTTGCGCGAATCCCTGCTATTGCAACTCCGGCGGCTCTCGAAAGACGAAATTCACAGCCTAGCTCTCTCTATCATAGAGGGCTATTTCGAAGATCTTGCCGCCCACCGATACGACCGAATTATACGTGCTCTCTCCATATCTCCTGACCAGTTTTCCGAAGCCCAACGTATCATCCGACAACTCAACCCTCGCCCCGCAAGTGGATATGGCTCAAACCTAGAGGCGGCTGTGGCTCGCATTGTTCCCGACTTTACGGTACACCTCCATAATGGAGAGCTACAACTATGGATCAACGATGCTCCCAACCTCCCTCAACTAGGCATATCACCGGCATATCTTGCCATTACAAAGGCTCCGATTAGGAGCGAAGCCGAGAAAACCTCTCGTGCCTTTGCCTCCTCACGCATTGCAGAAGCTAGACAATTTATCGACGCTCTAAAGCGCAGACGTAAGACCCTCCTACACGTTGTAGGTGCCATCGTACAAGCCCAAGAGGATTTCTTCCGCACAGGGGATATACAGCAACTTCGCCCCCTCGTTCTAAGGCAAATTGCGGAGACTGTAGCCCTCGACATCAGCTCAATCAGCCGCATCACCCAGCGCAAATACATACAAAGCGACTACGGCATTTACCCTCTCAAATTCTTCTTCAGCGAAGGTACAAAGGGCAGTGATGGAGAAGCCGTTTCGTCGCGAAGCACCAAAGATCTTTTGCGGCAATTGATAGAGAAAGAGGACAAACGAACCCCTCTCTCCGATACGGAATTAGGGGCTCTTCTAAGCCAAGAGGGCGTACCCATAGCGCGCAGAACTGTAGCAAAATATCGCGAACAATTGGGCATCCCAATAGCGCGCCTCCGCCGTGAGTTGTAACTCACCCTTTCCCCATTCATCATACACACACCAACAACATACACTCACAATGAAACCAATCCACTCTCGAAAAAGCGCAAGACACCTAGGCTGTATTGCACTGCTATTCCTACTTATTGTCTCCTTCACTCCCCTTACGGCTCAAATAACCCTTAGGGGGGTAGTGACAGACTCCATCACCGGCGAACCCCTCGTTGGTGCCTCTGTTTACGTTACCAAGCATCGCTCTATAGGCACCCGTGCAGACCTCGATGGCAAGTTCTCTCTCACGCTGCCGAGAGATATTGCCTCTCGTCGCAACCTTATGTTATCGGCAAGTATGGTGGGGTACAATACCCAAAACACAACCATTGCCAAGACACATGTAGAGACCGGTTACTACTGGCACGCCACGCTCAATGGCCAAGAACTTGGCACCGTAGTAGTAACGCCCAAGAAGAAGTACACCAAAAAGGGAAATCCGGCTGTCGCAATTATAGACAAAGCCATCGCAAACAAAGAGAAGAATCGTATTACACGTTACTCGGACTTCAGCTATCGGCTCTACCGCCGCCAGATGATGGGGCTGGCAACTCCTGCCGATAGTGCCGGAGGCTGGTACTTTGGCATTCCCGAGAAGAAGTGGCGTATGTGGAGCGATAGCTCTGCTCTAGAGGGTATGATGGTGCGCCCGTTCTCCCTCCGAGAGCGCGAGTCGGTTCGCTCGTCTCTAGGAGGTAAAGAACGCGAAGAACTGATCATCGGACGTCGCTTCTCCGGTTTGGAAGAGGCTATCGAATCCTCCGGAACTGACACAAATTTGGAGGAGCTCTATCCTGAAATTGACCTCTATGCCAATGATTTGGAGATCCTACGCAATCAGTTCCCGGGGCCTATGAGCAAACTCTTCTCCACCTCTTTCTACAAATACTATTTACTTGATACGGTGGCCGTAAAAGGGCGCCCCGCCTACGAGATCGGGCTTGTACCCTTCTCCAAATATAGCATAGGGCTATCGGGTACAGTATGGATAGATACAGTTTCCTACTCCCTCGCTAAGGCCCACCTCCAGGTTCCAAAGCAAGCTAATGTAGACTGGGTATCCCATTGGTCTGCCGACTTTCACTATGCGCCAACCGTACTCGATGGAGATACCGTTTGGCTCCCTCATAAGCAAGAGATACATACCTTTCTTACGCCTACCGAGCTAATTCCCTATAGCTGCGAAGTGGATCTCACCTACATTTACAAGCAATATCGAGTAGGAGAAGAGGCGAAAGACTCTCTAGCTCTAGACCCTCGGCTTGCCCTGAGTGCCCCCATGCGTAGCCAGATAGACAAGCCAACTCTTAGCAACTTTGGCATTGTAGAACGCCCCGAACCTCTACCCAAATTGGGTGAAGGCACTATTGCCATCCTCGACTATCTGCACCGGCGTCCATCCTATATCTTCCTAGCCAAAGCAACGCAAGTAGTGGGACGAGGATTCATTGGACTGCCTCTAAGCAAGCTCAAGCGAGAGGAATATCTTGCCGAAGTAGGGCCTGTCGAGACTCTTTTTGCTTGGAATGTTGTAGAGGGAGCGCGGTTCCGCCTCGGGGGAGTAACCAATGCCAAACTAAGTCAGCACCTCTTTGGTCAGGGCTATGTGGCATACGGATTGGGCGATAAGCGTTGGAAATACTATGGCAAGATTACCTATTCGCCTATTGCCAAAGAGGGACACGAAGAGGAATACCCCCAGCGTAATTTTTACCTCTCGGCTCATCACGATCTCTTTGTCCCCGGTTACACAGAAGATGCCATGTACAAAGATGGATTAAGTACCCTCGTCGGCACGATGAAACTGCGCAATCGCTTCTATGGTACCAACCTTAGTGCCGGATTCAAAGCAGACTGGAGCCAAGCTCTCCACACCGACTTCTCCGTCAGCTACAACCACAAAACCCCTGCAGGCGACCTACGTTACTATCGCGTTGCAGAGGATGGTTCTCTCATCGCTGCCCCCTCTTTCTCCACAACGAGCCTCTATGCCGGTCTTACATTCGTCCCAGGGAGAATGCCTCGCAATGGGCGTCGCCCCGTAAGTATGGAGAAAGAGAGCCGTCGCTACCCTGTACTCAACTTCGGGCTATCGCTCCAACCCAAGGGACTCCCCGGCAACGAACACACGAGTGCTCAGCTCACAGCCGGAGTTAGCGCTCGCCTCTACCTCTCCCTATTCGGCCTTATCGATTCTTATATACAGGGGGGGCTTGGTCTTGGTAAGCTAGACGAAGTGAACTTCTTCACCCCCTCCATCAACAACAGTTTTGTGGCAAGACAGACTACTTTTGAGCTGATGCGACCTCTCGAATACGTATCCGACAAGTACCTCCACTTCGCCCTCAACTACCACATGAAAGGTCTAATCTTCAATCGTCTTCCCCTGCTTCGGCTCACGGGCTGGCGCGAGGTATTCTCCATTCGAGGCTATTGGGGCGATGTGTCTCACAGCCGTAAAGACCGACGTGTAGGGGAGTTAGTCTATCCCGAGATAGTCACTCCTATGAACAATCACCTCTATCTTGAGGGAAGTGCAGGGATCGAAAACATTCTCAATATCTTCTCCTTGCAATACTTCCGCCGCTTTACAAAAAGCAGCATCCCCGGGGCTCCTGACTGGACGATCAAGCTTGGAATCTTCGTTTCTTTCTAGAAAAAGGAAGGAGCCTCCGAGTCCGAAAGGTTATAGATTTGTGAGTTTGGGCGTGTACCTCCGCCACAACCGCCATTGGACTAGACCGCGGGCGGCCAAATAGAGGTCGAAGGAAATCCACAAAGCGGCAACGCCCCAAGAGGCTCGAGTGAGGTAGTAAAACCCAAAGAAAAGAGCAGAAGCCACCAGCATACTAGTACGCAACCCTCGTGCATAGGTAGCCCCTACAAATACGCCATCCCACAAAAAGGCAGCAAACCCCAGTAGAGGGACAAAAGCGATGTAGGGCACCCAACGCAATGCTACGGCCACCACCTCGGGGCTATCACTAAGGAGATGTAGGAGAGGAGAGGGCACCAAAAGGTAGAGAAGACTGGTCAGAAGAGCCAACGGCCACCCGAAGAAAAAGAGCTGCCGCACGAGCATTTGCACCAAATCTCTCCGCTGCATACCCACATAACGCCCTGTAAGCGCCTCTCCGGCATAGGCAAACCCATCCATGAAGTAGGAGAAAAGATGGAAAAATTGCAGCAAAAGAGTATTAGCCGCTACCACCTCTTCGCCATAACTCGTAGAGGCGTAGGTGAAGAAAAGGGTTACAGCACTAAGGAGCGCCGAGCGTATAAAGAGATCGCGCTGTGTGGCAAAATAGCCTTTTCTTCTCCTTAGGCGGAATAAGTCGCGCCAGCAGAAATGCCGCAGCACTCGACCATAACGCCACACCGCCAAGAGCCCTAAGAGTAGCACGCCTACATACTGTGCGATAATGGTACCCAACGCCAGCCCCTCAACGCCCCAGCCCGGGATCTGCACAAAAAGAGCACTGAGGACGATATTTATCAGGTTAATAGAGATCGCTCCAATCATGGGGATATGAGTGTTTTGCATCCCAATAAACCAGCCGTTGAGCACATAGAGCAGCATGGCGGCAGGTGCTCCGCAGAGCGCGATTGAGACATATAGCCGAGCCGATGCCGCAATGGCAAGTTGGTCTTGAGCCATCAAGCGAACAAAAAGAGAGACCAAGGGCGTTGCCAAAAAGAGCAAAAGCCCCGAGAGAAGAGCCAGCGAAAGCCCCTGCGCTAGGTGCTGATTGATTTGCTTTAGATCCCTAGCTCCAAAACATTGAGCCACAAAACCGGTGGTTCCCATCCTCAAAAAGCCGAACAACCAGTACAACGTGCTCACCACGCCGGATGCCACCGCCACAGCCCCGATGGCTGTTTTTCCCTCCGGCGTATGCCCTGCCAGCCCCACATCCACCAGCGACAAAAGGGGTACTGTGATATTGGAAAGGATATTGGGGAGGGCGAGAAGTACAATCCGTCGCCGCATGGCACGAGCCAGGGAGAGTGCCTTCACTTCTTTTCTTTAAGACTAGGGATAGAGGGGGAATCTGAGGGCGGAGGACAAAGCCGGAGAGCCTCTTGCCAACTACAAAGAGGAGTATTCGGGTCGAGATAACTCACCTCAAGACGCGAATTGCGAGGGCGATGGGCTGCCGTTGGGTACTCCTCTGTCGTAATGGGGACGACCTTACAAAAGTGGGAGCGACCCGCTTTTTCGACAATCGCTTGGGCGAAGCCATACCAAGAGGTCTCACCCCTATTAACAAAATGCAAGACGGGAGGCAAAGCCTCTCTACGTGAACAAAGAAGAAACAATTGCTCTGCCACAGACTCCGTGCTACTCGGAGCCCCTATCTGATCGGCGACAACCCGCAATTCGCTCCGCTCATGCGCTAGGCGCCACATGGTGCGATAGAAATTCTGACGGTAGGGACTGTAGAGCCACGAAGTACGCACGATAGCATATTTGCCCAAGGGCAAAGCTCGAGCGACAGCCTCCTCGGCGTGCCATTTGGTAGTCCCGTAAACCGAGATGGGATGCGGTGGATAGTCCACGGGATAGGGCTGATCGTACGCCCCATCGAATACGTAATCGGTACTAATCTGGATAAAACGGATCTGCAATCGAGCGCAGGTACGCGCCATAGTATCCACGGCGATAGTATTGATCACCTCAGCTTCTTTGGGGTGTGTTTCTGCCAAATCAACCTGTGTGTACGCCGCGGCATTGAGAAGAATAATCTCCCTGTAATGCTCAAAGCGGAGCGCCAAACGCTCCAAAACAGGAGGGAGTGTCTCGGGGTGTGCGAGATCGAATTGCTCTCGTGAGAGAGCGTATATATCGTGCGAGACTTCAGTCTGTAGTCTTCTCAAAAGAAGGGTCAAACCAAGCTGCCCTTGCGCTCCGGTTAGGAGTATTATCCCTTTCTCTAGTTTGGATTGTGCCTCTCGCATTTCAAGATTGAGGTGCTACATCCCCATCAAGGGGAGCTTTTTCGGACTTCCGTAGGGTGTATTTTTCTCCCAACACTTTGAGCCAAACGGAGATGCGCATCATTATCTCCCGAGTAGCCTTTGCGGTCTCTTGGTGGGTTTGCTTGAGGAAAGTATATCCATACAAAGCCACAAGGGCTGCCTCCACTTCCCCCAAGGCAACACCGCCACTACGCCTGCGTATTTCCACAATAGCCGTCAATACCGCTGTATATAGCTCTTCGTAGATCTCCTCTTCTGCATCGGCGAGCGACTGCTTATGTAGCTGCTCCAGCTCCTGAAGTAGGGCGGTAAGAGAGGCCGTATGCCTATTGGGTTGCTCCATAATATCCTCCGCGAGCATCTCTTTACGAAGGGGAGGTAAAACTTCTCGGAGGGAGCCAATTACGGGCAACTGCTTCGGTGCCTCTGAGAGAAAGCTATCAAAATTTTCTTGCCGAGGCAGAGCCCGTACTAAAGACTCTAGGTACCACATGTAAATGAGGTACTCGGCGGGATTCTGCTCACGCATTTGTGACAAAGAAATTGTTTTTTTGGACATAGGGAGAGAGATAGGAGAATGAATCAATGAGACTGAGGGCTACGCAAGAGACGACGCACGGGATAGAAGGCAGAGAGGTATCCCACCAAGGCAATAGTGGCGGCAAGAGCCAAGAGGTCAAGCCACCGAACAGCCACGGGATAGGGCTGGCGATACACCCCCTCGCCAAAGGTAAGCCAACCAAATTGCGCCTGCAACCACACAAGCAGCATCCCTAGCAAAAATCCGCCCAAAGCCCCTACCAGGGTAACCAATAGGCCCTGCCAAAGGAAAATGGAGCGTATCAACTGAGGGCGAGCTCCCAAGGCGGCATAAATCTCCACATCGTGACGCTTCTCGATAATCAGCATCGAAGAGGAGCAAATCACATTGAAGGCGGCTAGAAGAAGTACAAAAAAGAGGATAAAGAAAGTCATCCACTTCTCTATGGCAACGAGCTTCAAAAGATGGGGTTGTTGGTCTCGCCTATCCAAAACGCGCCACTCAGCCCCCAACTCTTTTTGCAGGGATTCTTTGAGGGTTTTAGGAGAAACTCCCTCCACAGGAAAGAGGGCAAGAGCATGTACATAGCCCTTAGGGAGATCAAGCAGGGAGCCTAATTCTTCTACGGACAAGAAGAGTGTACGATCGTATTTCTCCTCTTTGGCAGAAAGCACAGAGGGGGCTTTGCCCTGCGTCGTACGGAAAGCCGTCTGAGGGAGTAAGGGATTGATATAGCCCCTACGCTTGGGTACGTATAGAGAAACCGTGCGCATAAAGCTAGAGGTCTGCCCAAAAGAGAAAAGGGTCTGGTAGAGATCGCCTCCGAGTGTGTACTCACTGGGGAGAGCGGAAAGGCTCCCCTCCAGCATCATACTATCCAATGCCAACGAGCGTGAATAGGCAGGCTCCAGCCCCAGTAGGTGCGCCGCAGCATAAACAGAAGAGCTACGAACGATACCTTCTCCCTCAATAAGAAGCGAAGACGCAGCTATCTCCGGCAAATTCCTAAGCCTGGCAATTCTACTTTCTTGGGCATCGAAGGGAGATTTATCAGCCCTCTCTACCTTGAGGGGGGCATCAAGATGACTTACCGACGTAAGCAATACCTCTTCGTATCCGTTGTAAATCGAGAGGATAGCCACCACCGCCATTACAACGACCCCCACCGCTACCGAACTAATAGCGGAGACTACCTGCACGGCATGAAACCGCTTCCGTTGTGCAAAGTAACGCCTGGCAATAGAGAAAGCAAGCGACCTGGGAGACATGCTAGAGAGGGGCGAACGAGGCTACTTCGCCAAAAGGCGATCTATATTATCTAAGTAGTCGAGCGTATCGTCTACGATAAAGACAAGTTCGGGTATTACACGAAGCTGAGACTTAAGCTCAACACCCAGCGCATAACGCACTTGAGCCGCATTGCGTTGGGTTGCTGTGATGATCTCCTCCGCACGCTCCGAGGGGAATATGCTCAGATAAACCTTGCAAAAAGAGAGATCGGGGCTAGGGGCTACACGCGTCACACTAACTATCACCCCGGGCATTGCCTGTGTCTGTCTCTGGAAAATCTCACCAAGAGCCTTCTGCACAAGGCGAGCTATTTTACTGATTCTTCTATCGTTCATTGTATCTATATTGCTCTATCAATTGAGAAAAAGGAGCGCTATCTCTTGTGATGCCTCCGGTGATAGCACTCACGGCATAGGGGGCGGTACTCGTCCAACTCACCCAAGAGCACTGTTCTATCGTCGCTAGATAAGCGGTAGGAATAATTGGCAGGGAGACCACAATCCATACAAACAGCGTGGACTTTGGTCACCGAGTCTGCAAGAGCCATTAGCTGAGGCATGGGGCCAAACGGATTGCGACGGAAGTCCATATCCAGCCCTGCAATGATCACGCGCTTGCCGCTATCGGCAAGTTCGCTCACCACATATACCAACGCTTCGTCAAAAAACTGAGCCTCGTCTATCCCCACCACATCAGCATCCGAGGCGTAGAGAAGGATCATTTGTGCATTCTCCAGCGGGGTAGACTCCACCGCATTGGCATCATGAGACACCACCTTCTCTTGGTCGTAACGTATATCGGTAGCAGGCTTGTAGACCTCTACTTTCATCTTAGCAATAGCCGCACGACGCAAACGACGCATCAGCTCCTCCGTTTTACCACTAAACATAGAACCACAAATCACCTCTATAGATCCGTGGCGAAGATGAGGGGCTGCGTTCAATCGTTCTATATCAATAGCGTCCATGCTATAAGGGGATTTAGGGATTATAATTCACAAGAGACAACTCGCGCACCATCGGCACGCTCATACATCTCCAGGCGCACAGTATCCTCGGGCAATAGGCCTTCGATTATCTCGGGCCACTCTACAAAGCAGTAGGCACCACTTGTCAGATAGTCCGAGAAGCCCACATTAAGCGCATCTTCGAGGGTCTCCAAGCGGTAACAATCCATATGAAAAGCCACCTCATCTGTAGAGGGGATGGCATATTCGTTGACAATGGCAAACGTAGGGCTATTCATCACATCCTCTACCCCCAACTCCTCACAAAGAGCTGTAATAAAGGTGGTTTTACCCGTACCCATCGGAGCATAAAACGCAAAAACTCGCCTCCCCTCGGTAAGATCAAGCAGAGTACGAGCCGTGGGGCGCAAGTGCTCTAGCGACGGTATTGTAAGGGTAATCATTTAGGCTGTAGAGAGATAAAAGGGATAAGCATTTCTTCCATCGAGATCCCCCCATGCTGGAAGGTATCGCGATAGTAATTCACGTAATAATTGTAGTTATTGGGGTAGGCGAAGAACTTATCTTCGTAGCAAAAAATAAAGTTATCGGTAATCGACCCCTCGGGCAGACCGTAGTCTCGAGGGCGTGTCATGGCGAAAACCTCCTTGGGATTGTAGGAGAGATGCCGCCCCAACTTGTAGCGGAGATTGGTACTCGTATTACGGTCTCCTACCACTTTTACAGGGTTCTGTACGCGTATGGTACCATGGTCGGTCGTAAGCAAAACCTTGTACCCCATCTCTTTCATCTTTTGGAAAAGTCTATAGGTAGTAGAGTGACGGAACCAACTACGCGTCAGGGAGCGATAGGCGGCTTCGTTGCCTGCCAGCTCTCGGATCATCTTGCTCTCGGTACGAGCATGGGAGAGCATGTCTACAAAGTTTAGCACCACGACGTTTAGGGGGTGGCGTGTGAGATTATCCATCGAAGAAAGCAGTTTCTCTCCATACTTGGTCTCGTGCACCTTGTTGTATGAGAAGGTATAGGGCTTACGATAACGCTCGATCAGACTTCTAATCAGGGGAGCTTCATTTACGTTTTTCCCCTCTTCACTCTCTTCATCCACCCACAAATCGGGGAAAAGGCGGGCGATATCAGCCGGCATCAAGCCCGAGAAGATGGCATTGCGAGCGTATTGCGTGGCGGTGGGGAGGATAGAAACGTAGAGATCTTCTTCAAAATAGAAAAGATCGCTCAGCAGATCTTTCACCGCCAACCACTGGTCGTAACGGAAGTTATCAATGAGTACGAAAAAGAGCTTTTCTCCGGCATCGAGAAGGGGGAAGACACGCTTCGAAAAGAGATTATAACTCATCAGAGGAGACCCAGCAGAGGGCGTTATCCACCCCTTATAGTGGTCGCGTACGAAGCGACCGAACTGGAGCTGAGCCTCACGACACTGCAAAGCGTGCATCTCGGCAAGCTCGGGGTGTTCCTCCACAAGCAGACTCCGCTCGGCAAGCTGGCGATAGAGCGTCTTCCAATCCTCAAGCTCCATACGCTGCATGAGCTGCATAGAGGTTTCGCGGAACGCCCTTTGATAGTCAGCCACCGTAGCCTCTCCTATGATATCATTGCGCTGAAGCGTTTTTTTGAGCGTAAGTAGAAGCTGATTCGGATTCACCGGTTTAATCAAAAAGTCGACCGTATTACCGGCAATCGCCTGGTTCATCAGTTGCTCCTCTTCGCTCTTCGTAACCATTACCACAGGGAGCGAAGGATACTGCGAACGCAACGCATCAAGTGTCTCGAGCCCCGAAAGACCCGGCATATTTTCATCTAAGAAAACGAGGTCGTAAGGCTCCTGAGCCAACATCTCCAAAGCATCGCTACCACTGAGCGCAGCCGCTACACTATACCCCTTTTTCTCAAGGAAAAGAATGTGGGGTTTGAGAAGGTCAATCTCATCATCGACCCAAAGGATCCTATATTGTCTTACTGCTGTGGACATACAGCACAAAGGTAGTAAATAGTTTGCGGCTACAGAGAATGCATGAGCAATGATTCCCCCACTCTTCGTACAGGAGAAATGTATCCACACTACCCCAAAAGAAAAGGGGAAACGAAGGGGGGCATTACGACTATAAAGCCTATCTCATTCTGAGAAGAATCTACTTTTTCATCGAAGTTTTACCCAAGAAGTATTGCACAATAGAAATATTGTATTACCTTTGTAGTCGCTAAAACGATAGGCGGAAATAGCTCAGTTGGTAGAGCATAACCTTGCCAAGGTTAGGGTCGCGAGTTCGAGTCTCGTTTTCCGCTCTAAGGAAGGAGAGTTTCCTTCTCACAGAGAGTCCGTTACTTCATAAAGAAGTGACGGATTTTCTATTTCTCCCGAATCCTGCTGAGGGCTTCCCCTTCGTTTGCGGATTCATTCCGCCGCTGCCTCTCTCTTTACCGCCCTCTGTCCATTCCCTTTATCGCCCCTAGTCCATCCTCCTCTCAAGGGCGCTTCGCATGCCATTTGCTCTACTCCAGAAAAAACGCCCCTGAAAACGAGAAAATTATCTGCCCAAAAAATTTCCCGAAACAGGCCTAGAAATAAAAACTTTTAGACTGATTTTAGAGTTGGTTTTTGGCTGAAAGGGGAAATAAAACCAGCCTAGTAAAATCCCCGCCCTCCCCTCCAGCGGAAACCCATTGATAAGAACACCCCATCCATTTTGGAGACTCTCCTTTTGGCAGAACAACCTTCCCAGGAAATTAGGGACGCAGAGGGAACTAGCTCCTTTTGCCAAAAAAAAAGTAACTTTGCAGCCGAATAGGATCTAAGAAATTAAAATAGATATTGACACCAATAAGGTAGGACTCTTTCAATTCCTTCGAAGAGGGAAGATTTAGAACCTCGGCTTAAAGATTAACTATCAATGGAGATTAGCGAAGCAAAAATTGCCATTATAGGATTAGGATATGTGGGACTTCCTCTCGCTCGTTTATTTGCCTCAAAATATCCGACGATAGGCTTTGACCGCGATACAGCTCGAGTAGAAGCTCTACAAAAAGGCATTGATATGACAGAGGCTGTTGCAGAGGCACATCCTGCTAAGGATGCCAAGCCTCGGCAACTACAGTATACAGATAAGGTAGAGGATATTAGGGATTGTAACTTCTATATCGTAACAGTTCCTACTCCCGTAGACAAGGATAATCACCCCGATCTCACTCCCCTCATCGAAGCTAGCTCCACCATTGGCAAAGTCATTACTGTTGGAGACGTTGTGGTATACGAGTCCACCGTCTACCCAGGAGCTACCGAAGAAGATTGTATCCCCGTCATTGAGAAGGTATCGGGGCTTCAGTTTAATAAAGATTTCTACGCAGGCTATTCTCCCGAGCGCATCAACCCCGGGGATCGAGAGCATACCGTAGAAAAGATAAAAAAAGTGACCTCCGGTTCCACCCCCGAGATCGCGGAATATATTGACGCCGTCTATCGTAGTGTACTAGCAAATGGCACCTATAAAGCGCCGAGCATCCGAGTGGCTGAGGCGTCTAAAATTGTGGAGAATGCACAACGGGATGTCAACATAGCCTTCATGAACGAAGTCGCAAAGATGTTCGACACGATGGGCATTGATACCCACCAAGTACTAGAGGCGGCATCTACCAAATGGAACTTCTTGCCGTTTCATCCTGGGCTTGTAGGGGGGCACTGCATTGGGGTAGATAGCTACTACCTCATAGAGAAGTCGTTGCGACACGGGTACCAACCCCGCCTCCTAATGGAGGCACGCGCCGTAAACAACTCCATGGGCGTGTACTACGCAACAGAGCTAATCCGGCAAATGATCTTAGCAGGACTTCCTGTAAAAGATGCCAAGATTTTGATTCTGGGATTTGCCTTCAAGCCCAATTGTGCAGATATCCGCAATACTAAGGTCGTGGATATATACAACACACTACTTTCTTATGGAGTTGCACAAATTGCGGTATGCGACCCATTCGCTTCTCCCAAAGAAGCCTACAGCATGTATGGCATAGAGATAGCAAATACGATTCCCTCCTCCTTCGAGAAGTATGACGTGGTATTCCTTGCCGTTGCTCACGCCCCTTTCTTGGAGCTCAATGATTATCACCGTTTTTATACCCCTCAGAGGCAAAATCTCTGAAAATAGCAACAACTAGAGTAGTATCGTCCCATGCTAGAACAAGGCTATTATATCTTTCTCTTGGTGGTCATGATCCTCATGATGCTGATGCCCAACCGAGAGAGAACCAAAGTAGATAGGCATCCTCTTTGTACAGGGATGAGACAAGAAAATATCCTCCCCAAGAAACGTAGAGGAGGAGCTTTGTTTGATAGAGAGACTTGGATTCTGTCATATTGTCTATACAAAAAGCAGACCCCTCCCATCAACATTGCGATGAGTACAGGAGTTGTTGTAAAATTAGGGGCATAGGGTATCGTGGATATAGCCATTGTAGGAACCGGATATGTAGGCTTAGTAAGTGGAGCCTGCTTTGCAGAGATGGGAATCACCGTCTATTGCGTTGATACGAATGCTCAAAAAATAGAAGCACTCAAGAGCGGGGTAATCCCCATCTACGAGCCCAACCTAGACCACCTAGTGCTCCGCAATATAGAGGCAGGGCGCCTCCGCTTCTCTACCGACTTACGAGAAGTTCTAGGCGAAGTCGATATCATCTTTACCGCCGTTGGCACTCCCCCCGACGAAGATGGGTCTGCCGATCTTAGCTACGTGCTAGAGGTGGCTCGCTCCATCGGGCACAACATGCAAGGGTACAAACTCATTGTAACAAAGAGTACCGTACCCGTTGGTACAGCAGAGAAGGTGCGTGCCACTATTGCCCAAGAACTGGAGACTAGAGGAGTAACCATTGACTTCGATGTCGCTTCCAATCCCGAGTTTCTCAAAGAGGGTAATGCGATAGACGACTTTATGAAACCAGACCGTGTGGTAGTAGGAGTTGACTCTGAGCGTGCCAAAGAGCTAATGACACAGCTCTACAGACCCATGTTGCTCAACAACTTCCGCGTACTATTCATGGACATCCCCTCAGCAGAGATGACCAAATACGCTGCCAATGCCATGCTAGCCACGCGTATTAGCTTTATGAATGACATTGCCAATCTCTGCGAAAAAGTAGGAGCGGATGTGTCAATGGTGCGCCAAGGGATTGGTTCCGATACACGCATCGGCAACAAATTCCTCTATCCGGGGTGTGGCTACGGAGGCTCCTGTTTCCCAAAAGATATAAAGGCTCTGATTACCACAGCACGCCAAAATGGATACGAAATGCAGGTGCTAGAAGCAGTAGAGCGAGTTAACGAAAAGCAAAAGAATATTCTCTTCGAAAAACTCTCTTCCTACTACCAAGGCGAACTAAAGGGACGAAAAATTGCCCTGTGGGGGCTTGCCTTCAAACCCGGCACAGACGATATGCGAGAGGCCCCTTCGCTAGTTCTCATTGAGTCTCTCCTCAGCGCCGGCTGCGAGGTGGTAGCATACGACCCCATCGCTATGGACGAAGCACGTAGACTCCTCGGCAATAAAATTTCGTACGCCCAAGATGTGTATGAAACCGCAGTTGATGCCGATGCCATCCTACACGTTACGGAGTGGAAAGAGTACCGTATGCCCAAATGGGAGATGATACGAAAGTCCATGCATACCCCCCTCTTAATTGATGGTCGCAATGTTTTTGATCCTTCCGACCTCTCCGGATTCACCTACCTACACATTGGATAGCTTGTAATAATTTAGTGTACTACAAACCAATATTCCCTCTGTAAAAAGGAGCCTGTATTTGAGCATTTCTCCAAAAGCTCCCCTCCAATTAAAAAAAAGACATAAACACCTATTGATAGATGAAAATCCCATTTTCTCCACCATATATAGATCAATCTGTCATAGACGAAGTGGTGGATTCGTTACAGTCAGGTTGGATCACTACAGGACCTAAGTGCAAGCTGTTAGAAAAAGAATTAAAAAGTTATACAGGAGCCCAACAAGTCCTAGCCGTAAATTCGTGGACCTCTGGAGCCATCCTTATGCTATCATGGCTTGGTATTAAACCTGGTGACGAAGTTATCGTTCCTGCTTATACCTATTCTGCGACGGCGCTTTCTGTCCTTCATACGGGAGCGACTCCTGTGATGGTTGATGTAAATGAAGACTTTAATATCTCTGTAGAGGCAATACGAAAGGCCATCTCCCCCCGGACAAAAGCGATTATCCCTGTAGATATTGCGGGATTTCCTTGTAACTACAAGAACATCATGGATCTCGTTTTATCTCCTGAAATAAAGGGTCTTTTTGAGCCAACTTCTGAAGTGCAAAAAAAACTGGGACGCATTCTAGTGTTGAATGATGCCGCTCATTCTTTAGGAGCTCAATACTCCACTGGAGTAAAAACAGGAACAGAAACTGATGTTACGATCTTCTCTTTACATGCTGTAAAAAATGTCACAACGGCAGAGGGAGGAGCCATCTGTTTGAACTTACCAGGACCTTTTGATAACGAAGCTCTATATATAGAGCTTCGGCAGCGTAGCCTTAATTGCCAAACAAAAGATGCCTTCTCCAAGAGTAAAGCAGGAGGATGGCGTTATGATATCACAGGATTGGGAATGAAGTGTAATTTGGCGGATGTCAATGCCTCTATAGGACTGGCACAAATACGTCAATATCCTTATCTTTTGTCCCAGAGGAAGCGCGTTTTTTCGCTCTACTCTAAGTTGTTAGGCGTTTATAATTGGGCCATATTACCTCCTGCTGTACAGGGAGAAAAAGAGTCTTCATATCATATCTTTGCCTTGCGGATTAAAGGCATAACAGAGGAGCAACGAGATCGTATAATTGAGGAGATTACAAAACGAGAAGTTGCAGTAAATGTCCATTTTATCCCTATGCCATTGCTTTCGTTCTTCAAGAACTTAGGGTATAAAATGGAAGACTATCCCAACGCTTATACCCTATTTTCTCAAGAGATTTCACTCCCTATTTATCCTCAACTTACGGATGACCAAGTATCGTATGTAGCACATACTGTTGTAGAGGCTTATAATTGTATCTGTGGGAGTTAATATAAATTCTTAGGTGAAAAGCTACTGGTTTTAGAGTCCACACCGTCACCCGGCTGCTGATCTCCTTTACAATTCTAGCGATTGCACAATGGAGCTACCCCTAATAATAGATAGGATCTTATGGGAATGGAATATAAAAAAAAGAGTACCTTTGTCGAGTGTGGTATGGAGATCTTGCGGCTCATACTATTGTAGTAGTGTTTCGGTTTGCACTATGATAGGTAGCTGAGGAGGTATCCCTAGTGTGTATGAAAAGAAGAGGAGAGACAATGATGCTACCTTGCATCAAGCAGCACAATAGGCTGAAAATCGTAGAACAACACAAGATCCAAAGGGTTGAGTGTATTCTTCTTGCTATTCAGGAAGAGTGTCAATGTAATGATTCTAAGAAACAGACAGAGCAACTTATACTCCCCTTAATTGTTTCTACAAAGAAAAATAGAGCATTGGTATTTCAAGGCCCTTCCTCCTTTGAGTACGCTAAGGGTTATATTTCTGAGCAATTGTCTTTGACTCCCAACAAGCGTATTCAAGCTTCTCTAAATACAGAAGGGACACAGTTTATCGACTCTTACCTTACAAAAAGCCTATTGTCTGACGGGGGTTCTTCTCGTATGTATACTAGGCAACTTCGACACTAGAAATTATGAGAGATTCGTTTTACCTATAGAGATAAATTTATTTACTATGAAAGGAATCGTATTAGCTGGAGGTAGTGGCACAAGGCTATATCCTATTACCAAAGGAGTGTGCAAGCAATTGCTTCCTATTTATGACAAACCCATGGTTTATTATCCAATATCCGTATTGATGTTGGCTGGAATTAGAGATATACTTATTATTTCTACCCCTTATGATCTCCCAAATTTCAGGAGACTGCTCGGTGATGGATCTGATTTTGGAGTAAAATTTGAGTATGCCGAACAACCATTCCCAGGAGGACTGGCTCAATCTTTCATCATTGGGAACGAATTTATTGGGGACGACTCTGTTTGTCTCGTTCTCGGGGATAATATTTTTCATGGTGCAGGTTTTAGCCGCATGTTGGCCGATGCCGTAAAAGTAGTAGAGCAAGAACAAAAAGCAACAACTTTTGGCTACTGGGTGTCAGATCCCGAAAGGTATGGTGTTGCTGAGTTTGATAGTAATGGGAACTGTCTCACTATTGAAGAGAAACCAACGAATCCCAAATCCAACTATGCAGTGGTAGGACTCTATTTTTATCCCAATAGCGTTGTAGAGGTAGCTAAGGAGATAAAGCCCTCTGCGCGTGGAGAATTGGAGATTACATCAGTCAATCAACATTTTTTAGAAAGAGGAGAACTGAAGATTCAAACCTTAGGGAGAGGATTCGCCTGGTTAGATACAGGGACTCACGAGTCTCTCTCTGAGGCTTCAACCTACATCGAAGTATTGGAGAAAAGACAAGGTCTTAAAGTCGCCTGTTTAGAGGCTATCGCTTATGAAAAAGGATGGATTGAGGCCAATCGACTTTCATCAATTGCTCAGCCTATGATTAAAAATCAGTATGGACAGTATTTGCTAAGCCTACTCAGAAACGATGAATAAGTTTTGTATGGGACTTATAAAATGGGAGTTTTGACAAGAGAGAATCACTTGCAGTTTTCACCCCTAGGGGGGTTCTCATGGTTTTGTGGTTTTTCTGAGAAAGCTCTTTCCCAATACAAATAAGATCCCATATTGCTCAATCTAGAGATAATATTATTGGGGATATCCACGATGTCAGTATTGATTCAAGCGTTTTAAGCGCAGGCATTAAGATACTAGAAAAAAAACTGCGCCATGGTGTTTTTCGTAGTTTTGACTTATCGTTTGCTTTCGGATAAATGAAGAAAAAGATTTTGGTAACAGGGGCAAATGGACAACTCGGGAATGAATTCCGCAGGATTGCCTCTACGTCGTCTAATTATGATTTTATTTTTACTGACGTTGTTTCCGTACAGGGGACTGAAACAATCTATCTTGATATATTGGACATAAAAGCTATTGAGACGACAGCAATTCAGTGTCGTGTTTCTATTATAATCAATTGCGCTGCATATACAAATGTTGATGCTGCAGAAGAGGATGTAGACAGAGCCAATGCTCTTAACAATGTCGCAGTAAGAAATTTGGCAACAGTAGCCAAATTCTTAAATATCAACTTAATTCACATCTCCACAGACTATGTCTTCAATGGGAATAATCACATCCCATATCGTGAGACTGAAACGCCTAATCCTACAGGAGTATATGGAAAGACTAAAGCTGATGGTGAAAGATCAATCATATCCATCGGATGCAAACACTTAATACTTCGAACATCTTGGTTATACTCAAAGTATGGAAAAAACTTTGTAAAGACGATGCAAGTTGTAACATCAAAAAAGGATGCCATAAAAGTCGTTTTTGACCAGATTGGTTCTCCCACCTATGCAGGAGATTTGGCTAATGCTATATACTATATCATTTCAACAGACCAGTTAGACAAACAGGGAGTTTACCACTTCTCAAATGAGGGGGTTGCATCTTGGTATGATTTTGCATTAGAAGTATCGAATTTATTTGGGAATGTATGCGATATACAGCCATGCCACTCCGAAGAATTCCCCAGTAAAGTAAAAAGACCGCATTTTTCCGTATTGGATAAATCCAAGATAAAGGAGACTTTCTGTCTTAGTATACCCCACTGGAAGGAATCTCTTAAAGTATGCATCAATGAGCTCAATAAAGAATAAATGAATCTACGATTATTGTATGAAAACAATCATGATAACAGGTGGAGCAGGCTTTATAGGCTCCCATGTAGTAAGGCTCTTTGTCAATAAGTATCCTGAATATAGGATTATCAATGTAGACAAACTTACTTATGCTGGCAACTTGGAGAATCTTAAGGATATAGAAAAGAAGGGCAATTATCATTTTGTCAAGGCTGACATTTGTGATTATGAAAAAATTGCTTCCCTATTGAAGACATACGATGTAGATGGCATTATACATCTTGCTGCAGAGAGTCACGTGGATAGGAGTATCAAAGATCCTTTTGTCTTTGCACGAACAAATGTTATGGGGACTCTCACCCTCCTACAGGCTGCCAAAGTTTATTGGGAAGCGAGACCTAATAAGTATGAGGGAACCCTTTTCTATCATATATCTACAGACGAAGTGTATGGAGACTTGGAGATTACTCATCCTAAAGGTATTAAGCCTCCTTTCAGCACAAAAGTCTCTTCAGGGGGGGATCACAAGGCTTATGGTGAAACATTCTTCTTAGAGAACAATAAATATCAGCCCCACTCCCCATATTCAGCAAGCAAAGCAAGCAGTGATCACTTTGTTCGATCATTTCATGACACTTATGGGATGCCTACCATAGTAACTAATTGCTCGAACAACTATGGCCCTTATCAATTTCCTGAAAAGTTGATCCCTCTTTTCATTAACAATATTCGCCAAAGAAAGCCTCTACCTGTATATGGGAAAGGAGAGAATGTCCGAGATTGGCTGTACGTAGAGGATCACGCTCGAGCCATTGACCTTATTTTTCATGAGGGGAAAGTGGCTGAGACTTACAATATAGGAGGATTTAATGAGTGGAAGAACATTGACATTATCAAGGCACTTATTAAGGTTGTTGATAAGACGTTAGGTCGACCAGAAGGAGATAGTCTCGCTCTTATCACCTACGTTACGGATCGAGCAGGCCATGATTTGCGCTATGCCATTGATAGTAGAAAGCTCCAAAGAGAGCTTGGGTGGGAACCTAACCTTCAATTTGAGGAGGGGATAGAGCGGACTGTTCGTTGGTACTTAGAGCATCAAGAATGGTCAGACAATATCATAAATGGAGATTACCAAAAGTACTATGAAGAGATGTTCTCTTCAAACTGAGTTTCCCTGAGCTTTTGTAGTAGTATTTGTACTTGAATATATGCCTACAGATGATAGTAATACAGGTAGAGTGAAGACAGTAGGAAAAAATGCTCTTTATATGTATATGAGGACATTTTTGATTACCATTGTTTCGTTGTACACTACAAGAGTGGTAATAGATGCTCTGGGAATTCAGAGTTTTGGATTGTACTCTGCAGTTAGCGGTCTTGTAATCCTTATTCAATCATTGTCTTTGTCGTTATCCACGGCATCTCAGCGTTTTCTTTCATATTCTATTGCTCTTAATAGTAAGAATGAAATACGAGAAGACTATTGGTCTGTCTTGTTTATTTTCATCTTATTTTCATGTTTTATTCTGATTCTAGCTGAGACTCTCGGACTTTGGTTTGTTGCAAATAAACTGACAATACCTCCAGATAGACATAATTCAGTATTGATAATATTCCAGATTACCCTATTAAGCTCCTTGGTACATTTTATGACCACGCCATTCCTTTCGCTGCTAATTTCTCATGAGGACGTATCGTTTTATGCTTATACCAGCTTAATTGAAGCGGGACTAAAGCTTTTAGTGGCCTTTTTGATAAAAACAGCGACTTTGTACGACAAGCTTGTTTTATATTCGATTTTATTACTACTGGTATCCATAATAGTCTATGTTATTTATTTCCTGGTTTGCAAAAGAAGATATTCTCAGATATTAGCCATCTCTGAGCGTCCTAGACTCCACATTTACAAGCTCAAAAGCATATTCTCTTTTTCTTCCTGGACTTTTATTGGGGGTATTGCAGGGACTGCAAATACTCAAGGTGTAAATCTTCTTCTTAATATGTTTTTCGGCACAATTGCCAATGCAGCCTATGCAGTAAGCGTTCAGATTAATGTGGCGATCCAATTGATATCCAACAATTTGTTCTTGGCATTGCGTCCCGCTATAATTAAAAGTTATGCACGAGAAGATCATAGTTTTACTAGGAGACTATTTTATCTTAGCAATAAGGTATGCCTAATTCTTCTCTTGACTATTTGCATACCTCTTTGGCTTGAAGTTCCCAGCGTACTTAAGATTTGGGTGGGATCAGTCGAAGAATATATGATTTCTTTTTCTAGACTCTTTATCGTATATTCAATCCTCCTAGCCCTATCTAACCCATTTACCATCATCGTACAAGCATGCAATGAGGTGAAAAAATACCACTTGATTGTTGATGGATTCGCCCTTTTGTCCTTACCTATTAGTTACATCCTCCTCAAAAATGGGGCTCCAGCTGAAATTCCTTTAATTTGCGTCGTATTTATTATGATGGTTGCCAACTTCATTCGCCTTTGGTATGTCGCACGTATTTACCCTGAAATTAAAGTGTCAGACTTTTTACTTGCATTTCTAATACCTAGCTCCTTCTATATCACATTATCTTTTGTCACCTGTTATTTCATCTCCCATTGGGTATCTCAAACACCCCCTTACACTTCTATAGCTTTAGTTACTCTTTTTTCCTTGATTTTCACTTCGCTACTGGGATTTCGATTACTGCTAAAAAAATCCGAAAGGAGAACTATTTTGAAATTCATTTCTGCCAATAGATTCTTCGCTCATTAACCAATATCTCTAATGGACAACAACCTAGACGTTCTTTACTTTAACTCTTTCTTGTATTTGGTTGCTTTTTTAGTGTCCTTTCGAAAAACAGCCGATGAAAAAGCTGGCAGATCTTATTCCCTTTGGTCGCCTCACAGAGTGGCTTTCGGTCTGTACTTTTTTGTCTCTATTGTCGCTATTTTTTTATATATTAACCCCATTTCCCCATTTGATTTTGACCTAAAGTATTTCCCTTTCATTTTTCTCTGGTTTTTCCTTGTCATATTTGCCTCCCTTCTAAAAAGCGTTGTAAAAGCAAAAAGGGGAGTTGATATTCAGGAGAAAGAATATGAATTTCTTTATTTCTGTGGATGGATTTCTACTGTAATTATTATAGCTAATTCCATCATATCTCTTAGTAGTATTGGATTTTCGGATTTATTCTCTAGCGATGGCATCATAAACAACTATATCCTCTCTCAAGAGACCCTGTCAGAAAGTTACAGTACAGGAACAAACTATTTAAACCTTGCGAATTATGTTGTTACAGACTTTGCAGTCTTCTTGCTTGCCATTTCTTTACTTCGGCAAAAAAAACAACTATTTATCCTGCTGTTTATTGCAATTATCTTAAACAATCTGGTAGCCCTCTCTCGCGGTGCTCGCTCCTACTTGACGACACAAGTCATTTCCTTCTACTTCTTCTATTTTTTATTTTCTCCGTTGTTAAGTGAAAAGGCTAAAAAGGTTGCGAAAGTGGGTGGCAGCATACTACTTGCCTTTGTCTCTTTCCTCTTCGTCCTAATAACCCTGTCTAGATTTTCTGGTAAGGACAATGTACAAAATCAAATGCTTTCTTACAAGACACAAAGCTATACATCTCAATCGATGTTGGTATTTAACGAGTATGCCTTTAATGCTAATGGTATTAGGTATGGGGATCGCACTATGCCTTTAATTAGAAAATCACTGGGGTTAAAGGTATCTACAAACTACTATGAACGCCGAGACCAATTCCATAGCATGCTAGTCGATGACTCTTATTTTATCACGTTTGTTGGAGATTTTATGCTTGACTTTGGGCCTGGAGGAGCTATCGTGATCTTGTTATTGTTGTGGCTATTTTTTTTCGCCATCCTTCGTAAGGACAAGCATTGGACAGTTTCCCGTCTTTTATCCACGTTCGTTATTTTCCAGCTGTGTACTTATGGCGTTACGCTTTTTCCTTTTGCAGAAAAGGCTGGGAACCTGAGATTATTGCTTTATGCATTTGTTGGCATTACATGTTTTGTGATAAGGCAATCTCAAAAAAGGCGCTACTGCAGCGCATGTGTTTAATAGAAGTCTTATGGAAATATTTTACGAAAGAAATAGATACGGTATGCGTGCTCGTGTTATCGCCTTTTACCTTCCTCAATATCACCCGATTCCCGAAAATGACAAATGGTGGGGAAAGGGTTTTACCGAGTGGACCAATGTAGCAAAAGCAAAGCCTCTGTTCCCAGGGCACTTTCAACCAAAGATTCCTGCTGATCTAGGGTTCTATGACCTTAGGATTCCTGAAGTGAGAATAGCACAAGCAGAGCTTGCTAGAAAGGCTGGGATTGAGGGGTTTTGTTACTATCACTATTGGTTTTCTTCAGACAAACAATTGTTGCAGCGTCCTTTTGAGGAAGTTTTACATTCAGGAGAGCCAGATTTCCCCTTTTGTTTGTGCTGGGCAAATCATGATTGGTATAATAAGACCTGGTCAGATGGAGGAATAGTGGTAGAACAAAAACTTCTGATAAAGCAAGAATACAATCACAACGATTATGTTGCTCATTTCCACCATCTGTTGCCAGCGTTTCGGGACAAAAGATATATTACATGTGATGGAAAACCCATTTTCGTAATTTGGCATTACGAAGATATTCCTAATGTCAGAGAGTTCATTTCTCTTTGGCAAGACCTAGCGGTGAATAATGGTTTAAAAGGCATTTACTTCGTTGCAAATTGTTTTGCTATGGATGTTAAGCAATTGACTATTAGTAGCGTTTTCCGAAAAGAAGTTCCTCCTAGTCCAGACTATAATAGAATTTTGGACTTGGGATTTGATGCAATCAATTTAAAAGGAGCACGTAGAGCAGAATTCCTTGTCCAGAGTAGACTAAAGTATCTCATGAGATTTATCAATAGGAAGGTGTTTAGAAAGGAAACATTATCTATTTGTCATCAAAAAGACATCAACAAATATCTTTTCAATGAAGACGATAGAAAGGAATTTGTATTCCCAACACTATTTCCCAATTGGGACCACTCTCCTAGAAGTGGGAAAAGGGCCCGAATCTATGTAGATAGTACCCCTGAGCATTTTGGTGAGCAGATTGACATTGCACTAAGTTTGATACGGAACAAGGAGGATGAGCATAAAATCCTTTTTCTTCAATCTTGGAATGAGTGGGGGGAAGGTAATTACGTTGAACCTGACATTAGATATGGTCATGGGTATTTGGACGTATTGGCAGAAAAGTTGATTGATCACACTCTTTGAGTATTGTTTTTTGACTATGAAGGTACTTGTTCTTTTGACTAACTTTTTTCCATATGGACAGGAAGAACCATATCTAGAGACAGAAGTTCCATTTTATCAAGGGCTCTTCAATCGCGTAATTATTTGTTCTCTACAACTTAGAAAGAATCATATTAATTCTAAGCCTAGAGACTTGACAAAGGAATTTTCTGTCATCCCAGTATGCAAACTTTCATTTTGGGGCTATTTTATTCGTCTGTTTTATTCTATTCTCGACATCAACTATTACAGGGAAATTATGCGTCTTATACGTCAAAAACGTTTTACTTTTAGACGCCTAAAAAGATTGACTTTTTACCTTGTAAGAGCACATTATGAGGCGCATATTGTAAGGGAGAAAATATGTAAATCCAGAATAATAAGTATAGATGATTCTATTGTTTTCTATTCCTATCGCTTCGATTATCAGCCTTATGTTGGGTTACTTTTATCAAGAAACTTTCCCAATAGTACTGTTATTTCTAGGGGGCATGGATTTGACCTCTATGAATTCCGTAGGCCAGAAAATTACATCCCCCTAAGGCCTTTCCTATTAAATAGTTTGACTCGGATTTTCCCAGTATCGAATCAAGGACGTGAATATCTGCTTGATACTTTTTCTGCTCCAATCAAGAAGGTTGAAGTGGCCCGACTGGGAACCAAAGACTATGGTTTAGGGGAAATTCCTGTTACACGTACTCCTCTAAGGATTGTCTCTTGTTCTACCCTTTCGAAAGTCAAAAGAGTACATCTGATTATCCAAGCATTGTCAAAGATCGAGATTGATATCCATTGGGATCATTATGGGACCGGAGAGCTAGCTCTTGAGCTAAAAGACTTAGCAGAGTCTGTGCTACCGAAAAATGTATCGTATGCTTTTAGAGGACATTTTGCAAACTACGATCTTATGCAAATCTACCAAAAGACACCGTATCATTTTTTTGTGAATGTAAGCTCTTCGGAAGGTCTTCCCGTTTCTATTATGGAGGCAATGTCTTTTGGGATTCCCTGCATAGCAACTGATGTGGGTGGGACATGCGAGATCGTAACAGATAGAAGAAATGGCTTCCTCTTGAGAAGCGACTTCCCACCATCTGATTTGGCAAAAATACTAACCCTATACGCTTCTGCAGGACCCTCTTCCTACGATCAACTCCGAAAAAATGCTCGAGAAGATTGGGAATTAGGGTTCTCTGCGAGAAATAACTATCATAGATTTGTACATCAATTATCCACGCTTTGATTATCCCTAACTACAAGCTATGTATTCATTCGTCAAAAGGTTCTTGGACATTTTTATCTCCCTACTATTGAGTGTCCCTGTTTTTCTAATAATACTACCATTCGAAGTGCTGATACTCATTGAGGATGGATTCCCTATTTTTTACAACTCATGGCGAATGGGGAAAAATGGAGTTCCGTTTAAAATGCTAAAGCTCAGGTCGATGTACAATAATAGCCCAGATCTTAGAAATGATGATGGATCTACTATGAACTCTCCCAAAGACCCTAGAGTAACACATATTGGACGCATCATTAGGAAAACGAGCATTGACGAGTTACCTCAGATATTTAATGTCTTAATTGGTAATATGAGTTTTGTTGGACCTCGCCCGTCTCTCACCAATACTCCTTATAGCCAATATGATGAGATACGCCAAAAACGTGTTTCTGTAAGACCTGGTATTACAGGCTATAGCCAAGCTTATTTTCGCAATTCGATTGAACAAGAAGAGAAGTTCAAGTACGACTGCTACTATGTTGATCATATGAGTTTCTTTTTGGACCTAAAGATTTTGTGTAGGACATTTATATCCGTCTTCCGCTCTAAAAACATTTACAACAAATAAGCACGATGGAGATGACAAAGAGACTATTCATTCTTGGAGCCTCTGTTCTTCAGCTTCCCGCGATATTAGAAGCGAAGAAAATGGGATTTGAAGTCGGGGTGGCAGATATGAATTCTGAGGCTATAGGGGCTCCCTATGCTGATGTTTTTTTCCCGGTTAGTACAACAGATATCAATGGAATAATATCATCGGTGGAGTCTTTTGGAGCAGATGGCATTATGACTCTTGCTACTGATATGCCCATGCGCACTATTGCTCAAGTTTGCGAGAGATTTCCATGGTTGGTCGGGCTAGATTGCGAAACTGCCATAAGGTGTACCGATAAGTTTGAAATGATAAAAGCATTCCATGCATACAAAGTTCCTGCACCATGGTACAAAATCGTGAATAGAGAAGGACTAAATCACTTAATCCCCAACAGTTTTTCATACCCATGTATTTCCAAACCTATAGACGCTTCAGGCAGTAGAGGAGTCTGCTATATTGAGAGTCCTAAGGCTCTCATTCCTGCTGTGAGGTATAGTTTGACCCAATCGCGTGATGGCAAAGCAATTATTGAAGAGTATTTGGATGGTGATGAAATAAGTGTTGAAGCTATAACTGTAAAAGGGGAAACACATATTATTGCCATTACGGACAAAGTAGTTACAGGTCAGCCATACTTTGTTGAAATGGGACATAGTCAGCCTAGCAAGTATTCTTTGACTCATGAAGACGAAATTTGCCAAATTGCCACAAAGGCTATTCATGCCGTTGGTATTGTCAATGGACCATCACACATCGAAATGAAAAATACTTCTAAGGGATTTAAGATGGTTGAGATAGGTGCAAGGCTTGGAGGTGATTGCATTACGACTCATCTAGTTCCTCTATCTACTGGGATCTCTATGGTAAGAGCTACAATTGACTTAGCATTAGGCTATACTCCAGACCTCAATATTAAAACACATAAAGGCTCTGCAATTAGGTATATTCCTCACAATCAAGAGGGGATTCTTCAGGATATTCGAGGTGTTGAACAGGCATTAAAGATGCCTTTTATTGAAACTGTAGTTATCAACAAGTTGCCAGGAGAACCTATTGGCGAGATTAAAAGCAGTAATGATCGTCTCGGATTTGTAATATCATGCGCCGACAATGCCAGCATTGCGATCAACGCCTGCGAAGACGCTTTAGCTAGTATTTCATATACTATACAAACACAGAAATAGAAAATGAGTAAGAAGATATTGATTTTAGGGGCTGGGCGTGGCCATTTAGGGCTTATAAAGACGGCAAAAGAGATGGGGTTATATACTGTTGTAGTTGGCCTCCCCGGGAACTATCCATGTATTCCTTTAGCTGACAAGTTTTGTATCGCTGATATTTCTAAGCCTGAAGAGGTATTGGCAGTGGCCATGAAAGAACAAGTGGATGGAGCCATTATCTGTGCTTCTGATACGGGTCTAATGTCCATCGGGTTAATCAGTGATAAACTAGAACTTCATGGACTTTCTTATGAGTCTGCAGCTCTCTCTCAAGATAAGTTCCTCATGAAGAAAGCTCTAGTGGAGCATGGTGTTCAAACAGCTAAATTTGTTACGGTCTCTTCTTTTGATGATTTTGTTCTCAGATCATCCCACCTCTCCTATCCCCTTATGATAAAAGCAACTGATCTTCAGGGGAGTCGGGGGATATACAAAGTTTATACACAAGATGAAGCTAGAGATGCTTTAGTGAAAGTTTTTTCATTAACCCATCGCTCATATTGTGTTGTCGAAGAGTTTATTGAGGGAATTGAATTTGGAGCTCAAGCTTTTATTTCTAATGGCAAAGTAAAATTCGTTCTTCCTCATGGAGATGAAGTTTTTGACACAGGACACACAAAAATTCCCATAGGTCATTCTATGCCATTAGCAACTGGCGATTCTGATTTCTTGAGTAAGGTTACACTTCAAGTAGAGAGAGCAATTGAGGCCCTGGGGTTAGACAATTGTGCCATTAATGTGGATTTGATAGATTGTGATGGCAACATCTTTGTGATAGAGCTTTCGGGGCGTAGTGGGGCAAATTGTCTTGCTGAATTAACGAGCATCCATCTCGGATTCGATTATTACAAATTAATGTTGCTCAATTCTTTGGGAAAAGAAATTGATAGCATCATAGAGCAACTTAACTCAAAGAACAGGAAACCTTGCATCTCTAAAATGCTTTATGCACCAATGGCAGGCACACTAAAATCTCTCGAGTTCCCTCATTCTGAGACTATTGCGATTGATTTCTTTGTAAAGCCAGGCGATGAACTTCGGCAGATTTCGTCTTCTAACGATGCTATTGGACAGATCATTGTAGGAGCAAACTCCTTAGAGCAATGTTCGCAGGCGATTAAAGAGATAGAATCCCAAATTTCAATCACGATACGATGAAAATAAGGAGATTTTTTAATTTAGTTTTCTTGCATCTCCAGAAGCTTCCAATGAAAAGCCAAGGTGTAAGAGCGAGATTTTGTAAATGGGGAGGGGTAAATATAGAGGCTCCATCTACAGTTTTCGTTGGCGAAGGAGTGTTTTTTGACACAAATTTCCCAGAAAAAATAACTATTGAACCAGGGGCAAGAATAACTCTTGGATGTGTTATATTGGCACATTTCCGCAAGGGGCAGAATAAGTCTAACTACATTGTTGGAGAGGTAAGAATAAAACGGAATGCTCTTGTTGGTGCTCGTACAATTATTTGTCATCCGATTACAATTGGAGAGAATTCGATTGTAGGAGCTGGGTCTGTAGTCACAAAGGATATTCCTGACAATCAAGTTTGGGCAGGAGTTCCAGCTCGCTTTGTTAGAGAAGTCAATATCAACGATTAGTTTCATAGGACAGCAACATGAGAGAAACGAATCCGGACTCGGGTTCGTTTCCTTTCTGTCCAAGTTCTCTAGCGTGCGACTCTTTTCGTTTGCCTCGAGCCAAGAGACAGCGCACGTCTCTACATAGGAGAAACTGGAGCAGAGCAAAATGTTTTGCAAAGCAAATTGCCCTAAAAGAGATTATGTACAACTTAATCACTACCTTTATATCCAAGAATAAGACCTCCTTAACGAACGAAGAGATAGAGACTCTAAAAAGACTGATTTACAAACTTATAAACGAAGAATAATAGAATGAGAACTACGTTTTTAATGCTACTAGCGGCTTGTCTCGCTATGCCTATTTACGGTCAGACAACCCACACCAGCCCAAACAAGGCAACGAAGGAAAGGAAAATGACAACAATCTATGACTTCAGCCTTACCGATGCCCAAGGCAACGAGGTAAGTCTCTCTGAATACAAGGGCAAGGTATTGCTTGTTGTCAATACCGCTACCAAATGTGGTTTTACACCACAATACGAGAAGCTTGAAGAGATGTACCGCAACATGAGAGCCGAAGGGTTCGAGATTATTGACATCCCTTGCAACCAGTTTAGGAATCAGGCCCCAGGCTCCGACGAGGAGATTACCCAATTTTGTCGCATGAATTTCGGCACCGAATTTCCACAATTCAAAAAGAGCGATGTTAACGGCGAGAACGAACTCCCTCTCTACACTTGGCTTAAAAGCCAAAAGGGATTTGAAGGTTTCGACGAAGACAACAGCCTAAGCCCAAGACTTGAAAGGATATTTGATAGAGCCGATCCCAACTGGCGTTCGACGAGCGATATAAAATGGAATTTCACCAAATTCTTGATCGACCGTAATGGCAACGTCATTGCACGTTTCGAGCCCACTAAGGATATGGGTAAAGTAGCAGAGCTTGTCAAGAAAGCCCTTGAGGCCAAATAAGCAAAGGACATCTGAGCATAAAAATAGAAAAGAAGCATCCGCTGTCTTTTCCGATATGAAAGGCGAAATCGAAACAATCCGATTCTAAAACAGCCTAGTAATAGAATGGGGCACCCTTAGTTCAACTAGGGGTGTCTTTTTTTGCTTGCTCTATACGGCAGAGCCATCTCACAAAAGAGATGCTCGGCAGCAATCCCGAATTCTCCAGAATGCCCTCCTCATCCATAGAGAAGGACTCCTGACTAAGGGCAATCCATAAAGTCACACTTCGCCTCCTCATTTCCAAACACTTACCTTCAGAAGCATCCCCAATGCTCTTTTTTCTAAAGGACCTAGCCCAGTTTTCGTCTCCTTCTTGCCCAAGATTTTTTGAATTGCAGGCCTAAAAAATTTTTGCTCCTGCCCATGAAACTTTTTTGTTCTACCCTATTCCGAAAAAAGTGCAGGGCAAGGTTTTTCTTCCGTTTCACGAGGAGAGATAGGAGAAAGATTACTTACCGAGAAAAACAAGTGAGGGTATTGCAGATTTCGAGAAAAGTATTACCTTTGCATCGATGTTAGCAGAGCAGTGCTAGAGAGTGCTGCTAAAGCTCGCAAGAGAATTGCCGACAAAAAGAAGAAAAGAGGGCTCATAGCTCAGCTGGTTTAGAGCATCTGTCTTACAAACAGAGGGTCATAGGTTCGAATCCTATTGGGCCCACGCATAGAGAGAATGGTGGTACGACCTTGAATTTGAAAACAAGGCATCTCTGACCACAACGAAGAGGAAGCCTCTATCTTTCCTAATGATCAAGGGAGGGCAGTGGCTTTTTTTGTAGTCAAGTGATCACGTACTCACCATCCTGTTTTTGGTATTCTATCGCAGAACCACTAGAGACAACAACCGGCGAAACAAGGCGCTTCATCCCAAGGCTCCAAACATCGGTTAGCCTAGGCAAGAAAAGCCAAGCCTCTCCCCCGTTAGCCTCTTGGGTGTGATGGGAAATTAGGGACAGCTCTATTTTGAGCAACTAATTTTGAGTAACACAAAAAAAAGAAGAAGAGAATGAAGACATTCCAACTCAGCGCCGACCTCCGCGAAGGTCTCGGCAAGAAGGCTACTAAGAGCCTCCGCAAGCAGGGCATCATCCCCGCAGTAATCTATGGTGGAGAAGCAACTCATCACCTCACCGTAACACAAGATGCAGTGCGCAACCTTATCTACACTCCCGAGATCTTCGACATCGATCTCTCTGTAGCCGGTAAGACTTGCAAGGCTGTACTCAAGGATATTCAGTTCCACCCCGTAACAGACGAAATCCTCCACATCGACTTCCTCGAAGTTAACAAAGACAAGTCTATCGAAATGGAAGTACCTGTTGTACTCGAAGGCCACGCTGCCGGGGTACGCGCCGGGGGTAAACTCGTGCTCGAAATGCGCAAACTTCGCGTTAAAGCCATCTACGATCAGATCCCCGAGAGACTTCACATCAATGTAGAAAACCTAGAGCTTGGCAAGTCTATGCAGGTAGGAGCTCTCAGCTTCGAAGGGCTTGAGATCATGAATGCAAAGAACGCCGTTGTGTGTGCCGTTCGCCTCACTCGTGCTGCTCGTGGTGCTGCTGCCAAGAAATAATTAGGCTAGAAAGCAACGGACTTTCTGACGGGGACTCTCCCCAAGAAAAGTACCGACAACCAACCCCTCACCTCTCGACACTAATGAGAGGTGGGGGATTTTTGTTTTCGGATGTTAGGGAAGGACTCCTCTTATAAGCCCACTCCCCAACCTGCAACCGATCCGATTGATAAATCTTACAACCTCTTCTCTTTAGCAAGGGAAGAAGATAATTCGAGGGGAATGGCTAACTTTGAGCCCAAGAATATGAAATACCTTATAGTAGGACTAGGCAATATAGGCGAAGAATATTGGGGCACACGGCACAATATTGGCTTTCGTATGGCAAACGCAATAGCGGAGGAGATAGGTGCGACCTTTACTGAGCAACGCTACGGAGCCATTGCACGAGGGCGCATCAAAAATGCAGAACTCGTTTTGCTTAAGCCCTCCACCTACATGAATCTGAGCGGAGAAGCGGTTCGCTACTGGCTCCAAAAAGAGAACCTTCCCACGGAGCAACTCCTCATCTTAGTAGATGACCTTGCTCTCGATTTTGGCACCCTCAGACTTAAGTCGAAAGGCAGCGATGCAGGGCACAATGGACTTAAAAACATTGCGCAGCTCCTCGGCACTTCGGAGTATGCACGCCTACGCTTTGGTTTAGGAAGTCGCTTTTCGAGGGGACGTCAGATAGAGTTTGTACTCGGGCATTTCACACCGGAAGAGGAGCAATATATGCCACTTCTCACCAAGGAGGCGGTTGCCATCGTTCGCGATTTCTGCCTCTCGGGCGTAGACAGAGCCATGAATTGGCATAACAAAAAGTCTCTACTCCCCTCCCCCGAGGAGCCGAAACCCGACTCACCCACCCCTCTACCCAACTACTAGAATCAAGAGAAAAATGGCCGGAGAAGTACGAATCGATAGTTTTTTATGGGCAGTACGCATCTTCAAGAGCCGTTCTTTGGCTAGCGATGCCTGCAAAAAGGGTCGTGTTACCATCAACGCACAGAGCGTAAAGCCCTCGCGACTCGTTGTGACCGGCGACGTTATTGGAGTGCGCAAAGCCCCCGTAACTTATAGCTTCAGAGTACTACAAACGGCGCGCAACCGAATGGGTGCTAAGCTCGTCCCTGACTACATCCTCAACATAACACCGCGTGAGGAGCTTGAGGTCTTAGAGCTACAGCGCATATCGGGATTCATCGACAGAGCTAAGGGAGAGGGGCGACCTACCAAAAAAGACCGACGCTCTCTAGACGAATGGCAGGGAATGAACCAAAATTTCTTCATCGAGGACGAAGACTTTTTCTCCGACGATTTTGATCTCGACAGTGAATAGCATGCCATAAATTCCACCCTATCCCCCCAACGTAAGTAAGCCCTAAGCTATGTGGAGCGAAGTTACCAGTATCATATTCTCAGCCATTTATCTGGTTGTTGCGTTGGGTATTGCCCTTGTGGTGATCAGCGAAAATAGGAATCCGATAAAGGCACTATCATGGGTAATGGTGGTACTTTTAATCCCTGCCGTGGGCATCATTCTCTACTATTTCTTCGGGCAGGACCTCCGTCACACGCACACCATCCATCGCAAAATATACCGAAGGCTCTCGAGCGTGCCCTATAGCTTCGAAGACTATGCCATCGTAAGTAATCCCATTGTGCGCGATCCTCAATATAATCCGATAGAGCGACTTTGCGAGAGGCTGGGAGATAGCCCCATACTTGCGGCACAAGAAATCAAGATATTCACTACGGGGTACGATAAATTCGAGGCCCTCTTTGCCGATATCAGAGCAGCTAAGCAGCATATTCATCTTCAGTATTATGCCATTGAGAGCGACCGACTCGGCAATCAACTTGCCGACTTACTGATACAAAAGGTCAGCGAGGGGGTTATTGTACGCGTCCTCTACGACGATGTAGGCTCGTGGACTTCTCGCCGCTCCTTTTGGAAGCGAATGCGAAAAGCCGGTGTGCAAGTCTACCCCTTTATGAAGGTGGTAATCCCCTACCTCTCCTCGCGTGTGAACTACCGCAACCACCGTAAACTTGCCATAATAGATGGAGAAATAGGCTACATGGGGGGGATGAATATTGCTGATCGCTACTACTACGGCAACGAAATGGGGCCATGGAGAGATACCCACTTCCGCCTAACAGGAGGGATTGTTGCAGAGCTACAGACCGCTTTCCTTATTGATTGGTTCCTCATCACACGAAGGGTCGTACACCTTAGGGACTACTTTCCCAAAAGGCTTACCACAGGCGACGCTCCTCTTATCCCCATGCAATTTTTCCTGGGTTCACCCGTAGGGACATGGCGCAGCATCGAACAAGCCATCAATTACCTCATACTAAGAGCAACACGCCGCATCTGCATCGAGACTCCCTACTTCCTCCCCACCCAAACGCTAAATGAGGCTCTTGCCATGGCGGCTCTAGGAGGCGTTGAGGTCAATCTGCTAATACCTCGTAAAGGAGATGTGCTGGCGTCTCAACTTGCCTCTCTCTCCTATCTCGATGGACTCATGGAGGCCGGAGTACGCGTTTACTTCTACAAAGCCGGTTTTCTGCACTCCAAATTCCTCACCATAGATGGGAAAGTGGCTCTTGTAGGCTCTGCCAATATGGACTTTCGGAGCTTTGAACACAATTTTGAGTGTGCGAGCATCATCTACGAGGCAGGCTTTACCCAACAACTGGAAGAGATATTTGCTCAAGACCTCAACAATAGCGAGCCGGTAATCCCCACCCGCTGGAGAGAACGCAAACGCTGGCGGAGATTCTGCGAATCGATAATGCGACTTTTTTCGCCTCTCCTCTAGATTTTCTCGAAGAAAAAGGGAACAAAAAACACTTTTCTACTCCAAAAAGCGTTGCAATTTGCAGGGTAGTTGTATATTTGCAGAGCGAATGTATCCTCTCCTCAGCACATAGGCGGATAGGAAGCTATAGAGACGAATAATAATAAACGACTATACAGGATGAAGATTGTAAGGATTGTACTGATTGCCCTAGCAGTAATTGTAATGGGCTACCTTTGCGTGATGAGTATCGTAACTCCCGAAAACTTCAAAAAGGAACAAGCTCAGAGAGAAGCTGTAATTGAGAAGCGACTCAAAGACATTGCAACCTACGAGATTGCCTACAAAGAGAACTTTGGCAAATTCGCCACAGCTGACGAGTTGGTAGAGTTCCTCACCAATGGTAAAATCTTCTACATCAACGCTGAAGGAGACTACACCGACGAAATGCGCGAAAAGGGAATTACAGAAAAACAAGCCGCAGCACAAGGGCTCATCAAGCGCGACACTACTTACATGAGCGCACGCGACTCCCTGCTTAAAAATGGAGAAGACCCTCGCGAACTCATTATGGTGCCCGGATTCCCTGACCATCGTATTGAGATCGAAACTGCAACAATACAACAAGAGGTAGGTAACGATACGATCAATATTTCCGTATTCCAAGCCCAAGTTCCCATGGAGGTATACCTCGCAGGAATGGATAAGCACATCCTTTCAACAAAGATCTCTGATGCAAAGGCTCGCAACAATGGAGCTGGCTATCCGGGTTTGCGTATTGGGTCCCTCAAAGAAGTTAAGACAACAGGTAACTGGGAATAAGATATCCTCTTCGTTCTCCTTGGGGAATCAGCATTCCTCATAAGAAGGAGAGGTGGGTAAGACTCCTAATAAGGATAGAGGGAAGGAAGCATGGCTCCATCTACGATAGAAGGGTTACCTCTACTAGACGAAACCACTGCCGAACGTTATAACCTCTCTCTACGTCTTCACCCTGACGGTATAACTTATACTCTATCACTTGCTCAAGAGCCTACCAGGGTATTGGGCAGTGATAGAGTTTTTTTTGTTCCTACAGACGAGGGGGTAGAGTACACAGATCGTTTGAGCGACCTTATCTATGCCTATAGCTTTCTCCCTCTCCCCTATCATCATATTCAGATAGCTTTTGATGCCTCCGCCTTTGTTTTAGTACCCCCGGGTATCCCTGTACGCGAAGACGAAGAGGCTTGGCTATCCATTGCTGTACCTATCTTACACAACGAATTAGGCTATACAGCATCTTATCATTTGGGAACAGAGGCTCCAACGCTGCTTGCTGCTTGGGAACGTTCTACCTTTACGTTCTTGCGTCGTACCTATCCTTACGCCGAGATTCTCCCCTATGTTGTACCTACTCTCCGCGAGGGGCTCATAGCAAGCCGCAGCACGGAGAACGGCCGGCTTATCTACCTCTTGGTCTCCCCCCTCACGCTCAACATCCTTGTATTCGAACGAGGGAGTATCAAGTTTGCCAATAGATTCGCGCTCATTGCCACCGGCACCCCCTCTAGCATTGCCGGAGAGATACTCTACTACCTAGGAGCTGTATGGCAGCAAATAGGCAGAGATAGGGCAGCCGACGATGCTATTCATCTCTTCCATACCACCTCCCTAGAGATGGCACAAGAGCTGGGCAATGCTCTTTCTTCCCATCTCTCCCCTCTCGGCTTCTCCCTCCAAAGCATCCAATGCTCTCCCCTATCCCTTAATTAGAGGAGAGATTCTGATATCTTATTCTATGCGTATCATTAGTGGGAAATATGGGCATAGACGTTTTGACGTCCCCAAAGGGTTCAAACTTCGCCCTACGACCGATCTCGCCAAAGAGGCTCTATTTAGCACAATCACCTCCATGTTTTCCTACGAAGGGGCACGCATACTCGATCTCTTTACCGGTACCGGAAGTATTGGATTAGAGTTTGCTTCTCGAGGAGCTAAATGGGTTGATATGGTAGAGAAACAACCCAAACAGGTTGCTTTTATCCAATCTGTAATTAAGGCTCTACATGCAGAGGATGAGGCTGCCGTACACGTGGGCAACGTTTTCAAATGGCTTACCCCTCAAACGGACTCAGCCTCTACGCCCTACGATCTTATCTTTGCAGATCCTCCCTATGCCCTAGAAGCCCTCGTAAAGCTGCCCCAACTCGTCTTCTCTTCAGGGCTTTTGGCTCCAGAGGGACTCTTTATTCTTGAGCACCCCGAGACCTACGATTTTTCCCAAACTCCCTTTTTTGTAAAACACAAGAGGTATAGCGCGGTCAATTTCTCCATCTTCCAGAACCACCCCTAACCCCCTTTTTCTTCGAATAAAGAGAGAGAGATTTCCCCTCTTAACCTAGGGATAGCAGATAGCGACAAGCCCTCTTATCCCCGATCTCTTTGCCTACCGAAAGACTTGCCCCTCGGCAAATAGACTTCCACTCCTCCCCATAATCAAAAACACCCTGCCTCCTCCCTTCGGGGAAGAAACAGGGCGTTTATTCTATTCCAACATCCACTAGGGATGCCGGCAGAAGGTAAAGTTGCTTATTTTACCTCCCAAATATCTTGTTGCAAGAAGAGCTCGCGAAGCTTTCGAGTTGGGTTCTTAGCTTGCACTTCTGCAATCTGAGCGTGTACAGCCTCGTCGTATGTAGGAGCCTCAACATCGCGGATAACACCCATAGCCATAGGCAAGTTTTCACCATCCATCATAGCAAGCATGGTATGGAGAGTAGAATCTTGCTCATGAGCATCGTGGGTTAGGATATCGTTGATAGAGTAACCACCTTCGCCGATCTTTACAACCTTAAGCTTGAATCCATCGAGCACGAGCCCCTTATCAAGATTCTGCCCAAAGATCATCTTTTTGCCGTGCTCAAGTACGATCGTCTTTTCTGCACGCACTTCCTTAGAAGAGAGATATTTGTGCGCACCGTCATTGAAGATCACACAATTCACAAGTACTTCTGTAACAGCAGCGCCCTTGTGACGAGCAGATGCAGTAAGGCAGTCTACCAAAGTCTTTTGGTCTACATCCAAACTACGAGCGAAGAAGCGACCACGAGCCCCCATCACCAATTCAGCAGGGATAAAGGGATCTTCTACCGTACCATAAGGAGAACTCTTAGAAACAAAACCACGGGGAGACGTAGGAGAGTACTGCCCCTTAGTCAAACCATAAATACGGTTGTTGAAGAGTACTACATTAAGGTCGATATTACGACGCATTGCATGAATAAAGTGGTTCCCCCCGATAGCCAAGCTATCGCCATCGCCTGATGCGAGCCAAACGCTGAGGTCGGGACGAGCAGTCTTGAGACCTGTAGCGATAGCAGCACCACGACCATGAATGGTGTGGAAACCATATGTATTCATGTAGTAGGGGAGGCGAGAAGAACAACCAATCCCCGAGATCACAGCCGTTTGGTGCGGAGCGATACCTAGCTCAGCCATCGCCTTTTGGAGGGCAAGAACGACACCATGGTCTCCACAACCAGGGCACCAACGAACATACTGATCGCTCTTAAAATCTTGTGCAGTATACATAACTGGAGTATTCTGATCTTGTGCCATCTCTTATGCCTCCATCATTTTAGAAAATTCTTCTACCAAGCGACCCACATTGAAAGGTTGCCCCTTAACACGATTGAGTTGCAAGGGAGCAAAGTCTGCAATCTTGCCCTTTAGATACATGGCAAGCTGACCGTTGTTTTGCTCCGCTACCACTACCTTCTTATACTTGTGAAGCACTTCTTTTGTATTGATAGGTAGAGGGCTAATGAAGGTAAAGTGAGCATGAGCCACTTTCTTGCCTTCCTTGCGCATCTTTTCCATAGCCTCGTGTAGGTGACCATAAGTACCTCCCCAACCAACGATTAGGAAGTCTGCATCATCCACATCACCCTCTACCTTGAGAGGAGGAATTACCTTGGCAATATTATCGATCTTAGCCTGACGGTTGTTCACCATGAGCTGGTGGTTTTCAGGATTGGTGCTGATGGCGCCTGTCTTATTATCCTTTTCAAGACCACCCAAGCGGTGTTGATAGCCTTCTTGACCGGGTACAGCCCAATAGCGAACCAACGTTTCGAGATCGCGACGATAGGGTTTCCAAGGCTCCTCACCCTTGTAATTACAGATGTAATTGGGCTTGATCTCAGGGAACTTTTCGTATTCGGGGATGCGCCATGCTTGTGAACCGTTGGCTACATATGCGTCGGTAAGAAGCACTACGGGGGTCATGTGCTCAAGAGCAACCTTCGATGCCCAGTAAGCTTGATTGAAGCAATCCCCAGACGAAGTAGCCGAAACAACTACGAGAGGAGACTCCCCATTACGGCCGTAGAGAGCCTGCAAGAGGTCGGTTTGTTCACTCTTGGTAGGCAAACCGGTAGAAGGGCCACCACGCTGAACGTCTACAACAACGAGAGGAAGCTCAGCCATTACAGCGAGACCCAACGCCTCACTCTTGAGAGCAAGACCGGGACCGGACGTTGTAGTAACAGCAAGGCTACCACCAAAAGAAGCCCCGATAGAAGTACAGATACCGGCAATTTCGTCTTCTGCCTGCACGGTTACTACACCGAGAGCCTTGTGCTTAGAAAGCTCATGAAGGATATCAGTAGCAGGAGTAATAGGGTAGCTACCGAGGAAGAGTTGAAGACCGGAGCGTTCGGCAGCAGCCATAAGACCATAAGCCGTAGCCTTGTTCCCACTCATATCCATGTAGAGACCCGGTTCTTGCTTTTGCCCCTCGACATGGAAGGGAGTACCTGCAGAAGCGTGGGTATTGGCACCGTAGTTGTACCCATCATTGAGGGCCTTGATGTTGGCCTGACGGATGAGTTCTTTTTTACCAAACTTCTTATTGATAAAGTCTACGGCGTGCTCAAGAGTGCGGTCGAATAGCCAGCAAACCAGCCCGAGAGCGAACATGTTTTTGCAGCGGAGAGCGCTCTTGTTGTCTAGTTGAAGCTCTTTGAGAGACTCTTTCACCATAGACGAGATAGAGGCAGCCACCACGCGATCGGGATTAAGACCAAGTTCCTTGATAGGATCCATAGTCTTGAATTCAGCCTTCTCAAGGTCCTTTTCGCCGAATGAATCTGTATCAATAATGATAAGAGAATCCTTGCGAATATGCCCTAGATTTACCTTAAGGGCCGCAGGATTCATTGCAACGAGTACATCGGCAAAGTCACCCGGGGTGTATACCGGATTGGTACCAATGTGAACTTGGAAGCCCGACACACCCCCAAGCGTACCTTGGGGCGCTCTGATTTCGGCTGGATAGTCGGGAAATGTAGCAATCGAGTTGCCATAGACAGCCGAGAGGTCCGAAAAGATGGTCCCGGTAAGCTGCATACCATCCCCAGAGTCACCTGAGAAGCGGATCACAACTTCCTCAAGACGTCTTACATCTTTGGATTCCTTCATGATTGATTTAGTTTAAACTTAGAGTGGTTTGAGTATTGTATTATATCACTGCTCACCCAAGGGGGAGCCTATATTCTCTCTACTTTTTATCTTCCGTCTCTTATTCTGCGCACAAAGATAGCTCCTTTCTGACAATTAATAGGTATCTAACGGCTACGAAGATCTATAATCCGCTGATTACTACTCCCCCTGAAGGGAAGAGAGGGATCTCGCAACTCTCGCACAAACCTCCCATCTATCAGGGTAGTAAGGTACTTTAGAACGGGCGCTCTCCTTTCATCGGCAAGCAACTCTTCGTAGGTATATCCCGTGTAGCAAAGTATAGGTAAGGAGCACTCTTGGGAGAGGCGTTGTACCAATTTAAGTAGTTCTTCGGGGTAAAAGAAAGGGTCTCCTCCAGAGAGAGTTATACCATCAAGAAGGGGATTGCTATTGATCTCATCGATAATCCCTCGTAGCACCTCCTCGCTCAATTCAATACCCCCTAACGGGTCGTGACTCTCGGGATTATGACACCCGGGACAATGGTGACTGCACCCTGCCAAATAGATAGCATAGCGCAGACCGGGGCCGTCGGAGATCGTCTCCTTGTATCTATTTAACAAGTGCAACATCCCTTTGTCTATAAGATTGAAAGCCGCAAACGATGCGCGCTACCTCGGCCATAGCTGTTCCCTCCAAGGGGTGAGAGGCTAGAGCGAAGGTAGCGCGGAGATCAAATAGAGCGAGGCGGCGCAATTCTTAACAATGCTTCACGCGGTCATGCTCCTCAGCTTGTTTGGCACTATTCCAGCACTCCAGGCTACCGGTCAGGTACCCTGTAATGCGGCGGAGACGGGCGATTTGATCGCTACTGCAGACGGGGCACTTATCAAAAATAACACCTTTATATCCGCAGCGGCGGCACGTATCCACGGGGTGATTGATAGAGCCGTAGCCTATACCCTCATCGTGCATTAACTTGACAATTTTTAGGAGAACGGCAGGATTCTTCTTTGCCTCCCCATCAAGCTCTACATAGGTAATGTGACCCCCACCGGTGATGGCATGGAAAGGAGCTTCGAGGTGGATTTTCTCTGCAATCGTAACCTCTTCGCGCACATCTACATGGAACGAATTGACATAGTAATCTAGGTCATTCACCCCCGGAATAATGCCATAGCGTTTACGGTCGAGGCGCGTAAATCGTCCGGAAAGCCCCTCGGCCGGCGTTGCCAGCACGGAGTAATTAAGCTCATACTTACGCTTGTACTCTCTGACGACATCGTTCATCACTTCTATGGCATCATACAGAGTTTGCCATGCCTCCTGATTGTGTGCATGCCCCTCTCCATAGATAGCAACCATGGCATTGTGCCCTCCGATAAAGCCAATCCCTAAGGTACCTGTTGCAATTACATCCTCTACTTCATCGTTGCTTTCGAGCGTTTTTCCTCCCTTCCACACATCATTACCCATCATAAAGGGGAACTGACGCGCCAAGGCGGTACGCTGGTAAGAATATCGCTCATAGAGCTGATCGGCCACCAATTCAGACATGTCGCGTACTCTATCTAGGAAGCGACGACGAGCCTCTCTGCGTACCGTTTTCTTATCTCCATCCGGATAGCGCTCTTCAGCTTCGCGACGCGCTTCGATGGCAAGACGAGGCATATTGATCGAGGTGAACGAGAGGTTTCCACGACCTACGGAGCTTTTTACTCCACGAACATTCTCAAACACACGGGTACGGCACCCCATGGTCGCAAGTTCATAGAGGTAGCGTTTGGGGTCGTCGGCCTTCCAGAGGTCATTCTTATTGAAGGGAGTATCAAGGAAAACGAAGTTGGGGAAAAGAGCTTTTGCCGTGGTATAACAACTCTCTAAGAGGAGGTCGAAATTGGGCGTAGCGAATTGAATTTTACCGGCTAGAGCAGCATCGAAATCGGCACACGCCTTCTCAAAATCCTCATCTGAGTAGTTAATACCATCCTTTACCTTAAAGATTTGGATAGGGAAGATAGGCACTTCGCCATGCCCCAGCCCTTCCATGGTTGCCTGGAGCAACTCATGGATTACCATACGCCCCTCATCACTCGTATCGGTACCGTAGTTAATCGAGCTGAAAACCACCTGATTACCTCCACGAGAGTGCATCGTATTTAGGTTATGGATAAAGCCTTCCATGGCTTGATGCGTATCCTTGCGCGTTTGCCGATACGACTCAGCAAGAGCCACTTCCACAAAGGGAAGGTCAACCCCTGGGATCAAGTCTTTTAATCCCTCATAGAGGCGTTCTGCCTCGGCCTTATCGTCAGAGAGACGCGGATGAATCTCACGGATACGATCGGCAATAGCCTTCTCGTCTACCTCGGTAGTCTCATCTCCCGACTTGAGACGGATGGAGAGAGCGAAAGTAGCCACAAGGCGTTTGATAAAAGTTTTGCGTACCCCCGAAGCCATAAAGAAGTCGAAAGCCGGGATGGCCTGCCCTCCATGTTGCTCATTTTGATTGGTTTGGAATACAATCGTAGCCAATGTGGCGTAGCTCTGGATACTCTGTGGAGTACGAACACTGCCGTTCTTGGTAAAGAAACCACGCTCGTAGAGATCCTCGAGGTCGTACTGTACGCAAGTTGTTGTCTTGGTAGGATAATAGTCAAGGTCGTGGATATGAATATCGCCAACCTCATGAGCGCGAGAGTAGATGTTGGAAACAAGATATTTGCGTGCATAGTCTTTAGTCACCTCGGAGGCAAAAGTCATCATCTGCCCAGAGGGAGTATATGCACTCATATTGGCATTGCTCAAGTTGGTATCATTCTTCTCGATCTTGACAATACCATCCATAGTGTGCTTCAAGCGCGTACGCTTATCGCGCTCCACGGTACGCCACTCACGATAGATAATATACTTCTTGGCGATAAAGGGGTCGGCTGCCATAAGAGCCTGTTCCACCATATCTTGTATATCTTCTACGGCTAGAGCACCATCTTTGTGAGCACGTGCCACGCTCTCTATACGCGCTACAATTACGTCTACACTCGAAGGATCGGGACGAACTCCACCTGCCCGATAAGCCTTGTAGATCGCCGATCGAATCTTTTCTGCTTCAAACAACTGACGACTGCCGTCGCGCTTCAAGATATAGAGTTCTTCCTGTTCCATAATACTTAGTTTTCTTGTTCCCTTTTTCTGTTCCGTCTCTATGCTTATTGCATGCTCTCTCTGAAACAATTCTAATACAAAGCGGTCTCCAACAAAACTCCTCCCCATCCTCTTGACAACACCCACGCTCACGGCCTTAGCCAATAAGGAACTAATCATCTAAGAATCAGCAAGAGAAGCATCTTTGTCTTAGGTCTTGCAAAAGCAAAAGTAGCTATTTCAACCGGATAAAAAAATAGCCCGACAATCTTTTTCATGACAGAAAATCCTCTTTCCTCACAGCAATCCGCTAGGAGAGAATAACTTATAATATGCTGGAAACGCTCGCTAAAATATAAAAAAGGGAATTGGCTGATTTTAGAAATTCTCTAGGGCAAAAAGTTGGCGAGAATTAGCTGAAATTGCCTCCTCTAACTGGGCAGGAAATAATCCAAAAGCACGTGCCACTTCTGCAAGGGTCTCCGGCAAGAAAGAGGGCTCGTTGCGTTTACCCCGATGAGGCACCGGAGCGAGATAGGGAGCATCGGTCTCCAAAAGGAGCCGATCAAGTGGGATGCGAGCGATATACTCTCGCAGCGTGGACTTCTTGAATGTGACTACGCCATTGATTCCGATCATAAAGGAGGGAGAGAAAGCGATCAGCTCCTCCAGCTCCTCCTCACTCCCCGTAAAACTATGGAAGACCCCTCGGAGACGCACCTCCCCACGGTAGGCGGACAACAAATCCAGCATCTCTCGATGGGCACTACGCGTGTGCAAAATAAGAGGGAGATCCTCCTCAATGGCCCACTCCACTTGGGTACGAAGCACCTCTTCCTGCTCCCGAACGAAACTCCGATCCCAGTAGAAATCGAGCCCAACCTCCCCAATAGCCACCACCTTCGAGCGATAGTTGCGTACAGCCTCGTGTATCACCTCCAACTGAGAGGGGAAGTCCTCCCCCACAGAGGTAGGGTGCAACCCAATGGCAATAGAGGTGTTGTGGGGAAAATCCTCGTGGGTTTTGAGGAGACGAGGCAGGGACTCTACATCAATATTAGGGAGAATAAGGCGCTCTACACCTGCGCTACAGGCACGCTCCAACACCTCCCGACGATCTTCGTCAAACTCCGGCTCAAAGATATGAGTATGCGAATCAATCATAGGTCGCGCATCGCCATCTTCTGAATAAGATCGACCAAACGCTGCGAAGCCTCCGGATAAGAATTACTCATTCTTGACAAAAGATCCAAAGCCCAATCGGACTGCTCCTGGATCTCCTTTCGGATAAGTTCAGGGATCCCATACGCGTCGTAGAAAGCCCGCACAGCACGGTATTTTTCCTCTCGCTGCTCTTTGGGGATGGCAAAAGCTGCCTTCAGTTGCTCCCACCCGCCCCTCTCACGAGCGATTTCTTGTGCCTTTATCAGTAGCCAAGTCTGCTTATTCTCAGCAATGTCCCCTCCTATCGGCTTGCCAAATGTCGCTTCCTCTCCATAGACATCGAGGTAATCGTCTCTTAATTGGAACGCCATACCGGCATTGATCCCGGCACGAATCAAATAGGAACGATCACGCATACCTGTATCGGCAATATACGCTCCGATCTCTAGAGCCGCCGAGAGTAATACAGCTGTTTTCTTGCGAATCATTCGCTCATACTCCGCAAGTGTTACATCCGAACGCGTCTCAAAGTCCATATCCATTTGCTGCCCCACCATTATATCCTGCGACATGCGATTGAACACTCCCATAATCGCGGGTTGAAGAGCCAGAGGATACTCTTGGATCAGCTTGTAGGCAAGAGAGAGCATGGCATCCCCCGTTAGGATAGCTTGAGCGATACCGAATTGAGCAGGCACGGAGGGGCGGTTGCGACGCATCTCTGAGTGATCCATCACATCATCGTGCAAGAGCGTGAAGTTATGATAGATCTCAAGAGCCAATGCTGCCTTGATAAAATCCGCACGATCTTTGCCATACATATCTGCCACCATTAGCACAAGAAGGGGGCGCACTCGCTTTCCACCCCCTTCAAAAGCATAAGCCATGGGAGCATAGAGAGGCTCCGAGATTTGTGTGCGACAGTGTGCGACCAAAGTCTGTAGCTCGGTCTCTATATAACTAAGGTTGTCTTGAATTGTGGTCATATTGGGGTGGAACAAAAAAAGCCCCCTGCAAACTCCCCTATCACGGGAAACTTGCGGGGGACAACTATGTGACTAAATTTCTAAGAGAGGGGACTTCGCTGTGCCATAAACAATCGGCAACAAGTATCCTATCTCTCCTCTACACTCAGATTACTGGAGCTTGAACTGGATAGGAAGCGTGTACTTTACACGTACGGGCTTACCCCCCTGCTTACCGGGCTGCCACTTATCCATCTTGTTGATAACGCGAAGGGCTTCCTTATCAAGAGAGGCGTCTACCCCACGTACTACGGTAGCCTTCGAGATCGAACCATCTTTCTCTACAACGAATTGGACAATTACCTTACCCTGTACTCCGTTCTCTGCAGCAATTTCCGGATATTGGAGAGTGCGAGCAATCCACTTGAGAAGAGCTTCCTGACTACCACCGGGAGGTACAGGATTGCTTTCTACGAATTCGAAGATTTGCTCTTCCTGCTCTACTTCCTGAGGGGGAGCCTGCGTAATAACAGGTGCGGGAGGAAGAGGTTTCTTTTCGTCCACAGAAACGAGGGCAATCTTAACTACCTCTGTATTATTATCCACAACCTTAAATTCCTCTGGTAGGGCAACCTCAACGGTTTCCACAGGAGTTTCTTCGGGCGGAGTCTCAGGCTCCTGCTGTTGGTCTGGGATGAACATAACATCCTCCATGTCGGCAATATCGACCTTATCGGTACCATCATCGCCCATAGCATCTAGAGAGTGCCACTCAAGAGCGACGAACACTACAGAGAGGGCCAATACCAAACCCATCAAGAAAGAAAGGCTCTTCCCTTTCTCCAAGTTTGCCTTTGGCGATTTCTTTACTTCCATACTATAATCGTATTACTAATTGCGATACTCTATTGCTTGCCCGACAAAAATACGAAGATTTTTCTATCCACACGTACTTTTGCCCCTCAAGAGCATAATTTTTATTTTAGAAGGCCACCTCTCTTTAGACTGAGAAGCAAAAAAGAGAGACAATAAACAGGAGTCCCTTCTCGTTTTAGAACTAAAAGGCCCTCCCTCGCTAAAAGACTTGGAGAGAGGACTTAGAATACAGATCACAAGCCCTATAAGAAAGGAATTTGCCTATGGACTACGACTACCTCTTAGTAGATAAAATCAAAGAGGACCTTGGCGCCTCTCCCACCCCAAGCCTAAAACATCGTACCATAGTAGCATTACTCAAATGGTATGCTCGTCTACCTCGGTAGGGGTTAGGCGGGATCTCCAAACATTTGATGCATAGCCTCAAGGCGTGCAATAGCCCCAGCCGCAAGTCGGGGCGCTCTTTTTTGCCAAAAAGCCTCCATCTTTGTACGCACCTCTTCGTAGCTCTTCCGGCGATCTAGGTGCGTCTTTGAGTAAAAGCAATCTGCATAGCAAACCAACTTCTCCTCTAGGGTCTCAGGGAGGTAACTTCGCCCGGCAGGCAAAGGCAAACGGAGGGCAGTACGCTCCTCTTCGCTTACTCCGGAGCCCGTATGACGCTCACACACTCGGGCATGCGCTTCTAACCCCCAATCTCTTCTCAATAGACACGCTCCCAAATAACCATGGCGGATGTAAGGCTCTCTCCCATAGCAAGAGATAGTCGTTGCATCTGTATAAATGATGCCGATATCATGCAACATCGCCGCTTGATAAAGCAACTCCCGATCAATACTTGCATCCGAATAACGATCTGCCAACGCCAGAGCTAGGCGAGCAACGCATTCACTATGCTCCACCAGAATGTGGTACGCCGTCGTTCCGGGGCGATAATAATGAGCAATAATCTGGTAGGGATCTAGTTCAGTCATAAGGAGAAAAGAAGAAAAAGCAATCTATAATAAAAAGAACTCCCCCCTCATCTTCCTCTTATACGTACTCTCACTGAGAGAGAATAAGAGGAGACGAGAGGGAAGCTATTCTTTTACATCTGCACGCTAAGAGCGACTAGTCTCTTCTAGTGCAAATAGTATGTAGGCAGGTCTACTTATTAGCAAACGCCTTGACCAACCATTGCCTTAGCCACCTTCATGAAGCCGGCAATGTTTGCGCCCTTAACGTAGTTGATGTAGTTACCTTCGCGACCATACTCAACACATTGTGTGTGGATGTCTTGCATGATCTGGTGGAGCCACTTATCAACTTCTTCGTTGCTCCAAGAAAGGTGAGCTGCGTTCTGAGTCATTTCGAGACCAGAACAAGATACACCACCGGCATTTACAGCCTTACCAGGAGCGAAGATTACCTTCTTAGCAACATAGTATTCGCTAGCTTCTGCGGTACAACCCATGTTAGAAGTTTCAGCAACGAGCGTTACGCCGTTAGCAACAAGTGCCTTTGCATCTTCTTCGTTCATTTCGTTTTGTGTAGCACAAGGCATTGCGAAGTCTACCTTTTGGACCCAAGGCTTCTTACCAGCGAAGAACTGTGCATTGGGGAACTTCTTAACGTAGTCAGCAACAACGTCGTTACCGCTAGCACGAAGGTCGAGCATGCATTGGAACTTTTCTTCCGTATTGATACCATCGGGGTCGTAAACATAACCGTCAGGACCAGAGATAGTAACAACCTTGATACCAAGCTCAGTAGCCTTACGAGCTACACCCCAAGATACGTTACCGAACCCTGAGATAGCAAGTGTCTTGCCCTTATAGTCGATACCATTTTCCTTACACATGTTTTGTACAAAGTAAACAGCACCAAAGCCTGTAGACTCGGGACGAAGACGTGAACCACCGAATTCGAAGCCCTTACCGGTCATCGTACCTGTGTGCTCACGAGCGAGTTTCTTGTACATACCAAACATGTAACCAACTTCGCGACCACCTACACCGATGTCACCAGCGGGGATGTCGGTATCGGGGCCAATGTTGCGCCACAATTCGGTCATGAAGCTTTGGCAGAAACGCATGATTTCAGCGTCGGTACGACCCTTAGGAGAGAAGTCAGAACCTCCCTTACCACCACCCATAGGAAGTGTAGTAAGAGCGTTTTTGAATGTCTGCTCAAAACCGAGGAACTTCAAGATTGAGAGGTTCACGGTGTGATGGAAACGGATACCACCCTTGTACGGGCCAATTGCGTTGTTGAATTGTACGCGGTAACCGATGTTTACATGTACCTTACCGGCGTCGTCTGTCCAGGGCACACGGAACGTGAAAATACGGTCTGGCTCAACGATACGTTCGATGATACCATACTTTTCGAATTCGGGATGTTGGTTGTACACATCCTCGATTGAGAGGAGAACCTCTTTAACTGCTTGGAGGAATTCTTTTTCGCCCGGGTGCTTAGCCTCCAATTGGGCGAGAATCTCATTTGTCTTCATAGCAAACAAAATAATAATGAAGTTTCTGCCCACAAAGATAGGCATATTATCCACACAAAGCAACTCAGAAATAGGAGAAAAATCAATCCGAATCGTTTTTCGACAACGCACCAAGAGGAGTCTCAACAACCACAAAGCGCACTCAAAAGGGAGAAAGGGAACACTGGGACATAAAAAGTGCAAATAAAACACCAAATAGACACCATTGCACCATCAATCTCAGCACATAGAGATGTGAAAAAATCTCTCAAAAGACAGAAGAAAAGGATGAAAGAGAAGCCCCTTTTGCCTTAATCGGCAAGAGTGTATAGAGCACTCGGGGTAGAGCGTTTAAGTGGCTCCAAAACGAAATGGGAAGGAGGGATGATTCCACGGCGGAACAACACTTCTTCAAAAGTTTTGCGACAAAGCTCGGGGTGATTGTTCTCTCGACTCAAATGGCAAAGCCAAACACGCTCTAGCTCAGGATGGTAAATGTCGCACAAAAACTCCGCACTTTCTATATTACTAAGGTGCCCGCTCCCTCCGGCTACACGCTCTTTGAGGTATTGAGGGTAACGCCCTTTCCAGAGCATTTCGGGGTCGTAGTTCGCCTCAAGAATCAGGTGCCGAGCCAATGCCGCATAACGATGCACTTCTGCAGTAACATGCCCCACATCGGTAGCCAACGTGAGGGAGAAATCGCCTCGCCGGAAGTAATAGCCCACATTTTCTGTACTATCGTGCGGCACATTAAAAGGTACTATTTCAAATCCCGCCAAGCAAAAAGCCTCGCCTACTTCCACAGTCGGACGAGGCAATCCCTCCATCTTTTTATAGTAACGAAGGGAATCAATTGCCTGCTGAATCGTCCCCGTCGTATAAACAGGGAGATGATACTGCAAGGCCAAGGCACTAAGCCCTTTAATATGATCAGCGTGCTCGTGGGTGACCAAAACGCCCATGATATGCCCTGCGATAGGGATCCCCTGAAAGGCCAACGCCCGAGCGATGGTACGGGTCGGAATACCGGCATCTATGAGCAAGCCTCCCTCCCCTGAGGAGAGATAGTAACAGTTGCCACTGCTACCACTGGCAAGACACATAAACTGCACCATCCGCGAGAATCCCTAGAGTCAGTTTAAGTTTCAGTTTTGGGTGAGTTCTCCACAGATCGATAACTGCATCTCTACCCCCACCTCTTGAGGAGAAAGCCCCTTACCTAGGAGGTACATCAACTTTGTAATGGCACTCTCCGTGGTCATATCAAAACCCGAAACAACCCCTACTTGCCCAAGACGAATCCCCGTATCATAGCGCCCCATTTCTACCTTTCCGGATTCGCATTGCGTAACGTTTACAATCACAATCCCTCGCTTTACGGCATCAGCCAATGCCTCAATAAACCACTCGTCCGTGGGGGCATTACCGCTACCATAGGTCTCAAGCACTACGCCTCGCAACGTAGGGATGGAGAGTACAGCCTGGATGACTTCCGGAGTAATGCCGGGGAATATCTTGAGCACGCACACATGGGGATCAATACGAGTAGAAACCTCTAAATCAGCCTTTTCACCCTCGGGTGTGCGATAGATATGCTTTTCGTTATAGCGAATATGAATACCTGCGTACGCCAAATGGGGATAATTGTTACTAGCAAAAGCCTCAAACTGATCGGCACTACATTTGATTGTTCGATTAGCTCTGAGGAGATATTTGTCAAAGAAAATGCACACTTCGGGTACCATGGCTCGCCCATCAGCCTGACGTTCTGCAGCAATTTGTAAGGCTGTTATTAAATTTTCCTTACCATCGGTACGCAGACGCCCCACAGGTAACTGACTTCCGGTAAATACCACCGGTTTGGCAATTCCTCTAAGCAAAAAACTCAACGCCGAAGCGGTATACGCCATGGTATCAGTGCCGTGTAGCACCACAAATCCATCGTACCTATCGTAATTCTCCCCGATAGTATGAGCAAGGCGAATCCACAGATCTACCGTAATTGCTGCGGAATCAATAGGGGGATCGAATTGAATGGAAGAGATCTCAAACCCCAGCCGCTGTAGCTCTGGGATATGGTCTTGTAGATATGTAAAGTTAAATGCGCGAAGTGCCCCCGTAGCAGGGTCTTCGATCATGCCAATGGTGCCTCCCGTATATATGAGTAAGACGCGAGGAGTGGTAGCAGTAGGTGCGACTTTTTCCATCAGATAGTATTGTGTACAAGTATAACGCTTGCAAAGGTAATGCAAAATCGTGCTACTCCTCCCCTATTCTCCGAATAATCTGCGCGGGGCATCCTGCAACTATCGTACGGGGAGGCACGCTACGTACCACTACGCTACCAGCAGCCACTATACTTCCCCTACCGATAGTCACTCCCGAAAGGATGGAAGCTCCCGCCCCGATCCACACATCATCTTCTACCACAATGGGGTAAGCATATTCCCCTCCTTTAGCCCGTTCCTCCGGCTCTATAGGGTGCTGCGGAGTATAAAATCCGACGCGAGGAGCAATGAGTACTCGACTGCCAATTGTGATGGTAGCAGAGTCTAAAAAGACGACATCGGTGTTGATAAACGTATCCTCTCCGATAGAAACGTGAATGCCATAATCCACAAAAATAGGAGCAATGAGCCGACTTCCCCTACCAACGTGAGCGAAAAGCTCCTGCGCAATCTCCACATGCTCCCGCTCATTCTCGGGAGTGAGGGGCAATTGATTGTATCTGTGGCACAAAGAACGTGCCCGATAGTAAGCATCCCGAAGCCAGGGATCTTGGGAGGCAGAAAAGAGCTGCCCATCCAAGGCTCGCTGCTCGGCTTCGCTCTGAGCGATACCGAATTGGTGGTAAAGGTCTCTCCCCTCAGACATTGAAGCGGAAGTGCATTATATCACCATCTTGCACCACATATTCCTTCCCTTCCACACTCATCTTGCCGGCCTCTTTTACAGCAGCTTCGCTACCCAAAGCAATGTAATCGTCATACTTAATTACCTCGGCTCGGATAAAACCTTTCTCAAAATCGGTGTGAATAATGCCTGCACATTGAGGGGCTTTACTCCCCTTGACAAAAGTCCAAGCACGGGTTTCGTCGGCTCCGGAGGTGAAGTAAGTCTCCAAGTTCAGAAGGGCGTAAGCAGCTCGGATAAGACGATTCACACCGCTCTCTTCCAAGCCTATTTCTTCCAAAAACATTTGTCTTTCTTCGTAGGTCTCCAGTTCGGCGATCTCGCTTTCGATCTTGGCTGCCACGATAAGAATACCGGCACCCTCACTGGCGACAGCCTCACGCACCTGCTCTACATAGGCATTGCCATTCACGGCAGAGGCTTCGTCTACATTACAAACATAGAGCACAGGTTTTGCCGTTAGGAGGAAGAGGTCGTGCGCCGCCTCTTGTTCCTCTTTCTTCTCGAAGTGTACCGTGCGAGCGTTTAATCCCTTCTCTAGAGCCTCTTTGTAGGCTTGGAGTACCGAAACGACCAGCGCCGCTTGTTTGTCTCCTCCAGTCTTCGCTTGCTTCTCGAGCTTGGCTAGTCGGCTCTCTACGGTCTCCAAATCCTTGAGTTGCAACTCGGTATCAATAATCTCCTTATCTCTTAGGGGGTTTACCGAGCCATCTACGTGGGTAATATTATCGTCGTCAAAACAACGCAATACATGCAAAATAGCATCTGTCTCTCGGATATTCCCTAAGAACTTATTCCCCAGACCTTCGCCTTTGCTTGCTCCTTTTACGAGACCGGCAATATCCACAATCTCCACCGTGGCTGGGATCAAACGCTTGGGATGATCGATCTCGGCGAGGGCGTTGAGCCGCTCATCGGGCACCGTGATAACGCCCACATTCGGTTCTATTGTACAGAATGGGAAGTTGGCAGATTGTGCCTTGGCATTAGAAAGACAATTGAAAAGGGTAGACTTACCGACGTTGGGCAGCCCAACGATTCCGCATTGTAGTGACATTTGTTATTGTATTAATCGCACTCTTATTGGCAACAAAGGTACTGCCATTCCGCCAAATACCCAAAGCACCTCCGCTCCACAGTCCCTTCTCTACAAAAGAATCAGGCTTCCCTTTCCTATTGAGAAGCCTGACCATTGATTGTAAAATGTCTTTCAAAATGCTTTCATCCCCAAAGTGTATCATCCACTCATATGCCATCAAGCCAGTGCAAGTCAATGGGGGAATCGCAATAGGTAGTGTTGCTGGGATACGTACAATGTCAGATTTCTACATGTCAATTTATTACTTTTTATCCACCTTGAGCTTTCTATAATTCTCGAGATTCCAATAAGCCTCATCCCTTAGGTCTTCTTTTTCCTCTTCGGTCAGAATCCCTTTTTCTCCCTCAATAGTCATTCCTTTCCATTCAAGAGCAAGCCATGCCTGCATCAATACTACGAATTGAGAAATATTATCCCTTTTATCTTCCTCTAGAATGATTTTATCAATCATCTGAATAGCCTCTCCATCCCAAGTCTCAGGATAGTCAATAGGATTCATAAGCATTTTCAAATGAAATGACAATCTTATCAGATTTAGGCTATCATTGCTTTCAGCAACTGCAGCCGCACAAAAATCAGCAACAGCTTTACGGAGTTCCGCCATATATTCTTTCCGAGCATCTGTTATTGTACTGACAAAATCCTTCTTTTTTGACTGATATAAAGTCATCCGAATATTAAATCCTCCAATAACAATCGAAATTATAGCCGCAATTATAGCTGCTACCAAAGTTGCTATTCCTTGATCTAAATCTCCCATCTCACACCTTGCGTTAAAAATTCACATTAGGATTGTCCTGATATGCACTTTTATCTTCTTCATAGCCCAGTCGTAATGGCTTGCAGTTGCCGAGACACAGTAGGAACCGAGAGGAGAGGTTCCCGTCCACTCAAAGGCTCCTTTAGCAAAGAGTTCATCGTTGGAGAGTGTCTCAATTATGGTCATCACATCTTGATGACTTTCTCTCACCATTTTCTTCGCCTCTACAAGTGGTGTGCTTTGGTGCTTCTTCCAAAAACCGACATTCATCTCCGGATATGTCTTCCAATTATACGGTTCTGGCAGAAAAGGTTTGCGCTCACCGCCTTGATTAGATTTTATCCAATTCAATAACAACTGATGCCATTCGTATAAATGGATAAGGATGTCGCGCAAATTTTTATCCCTGCTCCAATGCGCTTCCTTGCCCATTGTCGCCATTTCCTCTGCAAATGTTGCTTCTTGTAGTCCCTCATCCATTCCATTAATAAGTTTCCACATTTTATCGAATTGTCCATTGGCAGATGCTATCAAATCCGCCTTGGTTGTTGCTCGTGCCATAATTTTCTCCTACGATTTTTATTTGTTAGAATTCTACAGAGGGCAAAAATACACCTTTCTTCACAAACGAAGCTCAATATAAAAACCCAAAGTAAACGATGAAAACAGAACAGATTCCTCTAAAAACGCCTTATGCTATGGCTCTATCAAAGAGGGTGAAATTCGTTTCGGAATAGGTCTAAAACTCCGAAGAAGTAGGGCAAGAATCTTCGGGAAATCAAGCAATACACAGAGGCGTTTTCAGCCTGCTCTCTCCTCCTAATTGACTGACAGCAATCGAAGAAGTCGCCGCGAAGCAAGGAAAGAGCAAGGAGACATATTCCCCTCTAGGCGTGTTCTCCTCTTAGTTAGCCATGGAGGGAAAAGTATGCCGAGACTCCCCATAAGAGACTCCCTTAGCCTAGATCCACCCTCAACTCATCCTTGTCCGGTCCACACACCGAATAGTTTTGCTACTTTCGTGGTGAGGATTACCCGGGTAATGCCGCTATTCTTCGACACAGGGGCTGGTACTTTTTCGGAAAAGTATCAGCCTTCTGCTTTTCGGGAGTCATGGAGGTAGGTCTGAAACTAAACATTTTGTGCGGCAACAACAAAAAAAGAAGAGAACTAAATAATCGCAAGTCCGTGGTTTAAAAACGCCCACGGGGCGATTAAATAGCCCTCTTTCACTACAAAGATAAGAGCGTACTCTTCCCATTTTAGGAGCTAAGCCTCCCCTTAAAGCGACTACCCTCAAAGTCCCCTAAGCTAACGACAGCCCCGAACGAATCCTACGAGAGGTCACTTAATCAGGTTTCATGAACGAGATATTCTTGAAAGCTCACGAGTCCTCTTTAGCGGGGCGAGGGAGAAGCCTCTAGACTAAACAAGGATCAGTATCGGGATTTATTCCGATCCAAGCAAATGAGTGCCATCATGACGATGTATTCGTCTTCAGACGAGGACGTAACGACAGAGAGGAGAGCCGACCCTAAAGGGGGTAAAGGGTCCTCCAGGAAGACTCTAAAAACGCGAAAGGGATGCCCCAGCTCTTCGCCCGAAGATCCCTTCACTCCTCTCTCTCTGACTTCAGACAAACTCCTTCAGAAACTCCTTCTAATTCAAACAAAAAAGAGAACCCTCAAGCATTCCTGCTCAAGGGTTCTCTCTTCGAAAACGGCGGCTACCTACTCTCCCACTTTTACGCAGTACCATCGGCGTGGTTGGGCTTAACTTCTCTGTTCGGAATGGGAAGAGGTGGAACCCCAACGCTATAACCACCTGAATAAGTCTGACATCTTGGCAATTAGAAACAAGCAAGAACTGAGATAAGCTCTAAGTAAGCGAACCTCTCTTTTCCAAGCCCCTAAAGGGATACGGAATCAGAGACTCTTCACATTTACTCTACAACCTTTACGCGAAAATATTCGGGATATTAGTACTACTCGGCTTTTACATTACTGCATATACACCTATAGCCTATCAAGGTCGTCGTCTACAACCTCCCTATATGGATATCTAATCTTGAGGCTGGCTTCGTGCTTAGATGCTTTCAGCACTTATCCAATCCCGACTTAGCTACTCGGCAGTGCTCCTGGCGGAACAACCGATAGACCAGAGGTCAGTCCAACACGGTCCTCTCGTACTAGTGTCAGAGCCTCGCAAATATCCTGCGCCCACAACAGATAGAGACCGAACTGTCTCACGACGTTCTGAACCCAGCTCGCG
>ERZ773050.8-NODE-8-length-177966-cov-12.746823_pt1 | contig 177966 bp, 150 predicted proteins | sample MGYA00580632_ERZ773050 | MGnify/ENA primary metagenome ERZ773050 (study PRJEB29015, sample SAMEA2738123) | human oral metagenome | biome: human oral; feature: human-associated habitat; material: saliva | place: China | collected 2166 ... | reverse complement strand
TAGGGTTGGGTCGGTTGCGTGGTCGCCTGATAGCACCCGTATTGCTACCGGTTCTGATGAGGGTGTTCAGGTTTGGGATGCTGTTACTGGGGAGAAACTGCTTAGCCTCAGCGGCTATAGGGTTGGGTCGGTTGCGTGGTCGCCTGATAGCACCCGTATTGCTACCGGTTCTATTTTTGGTGGTGTTCGGGTTTGGGATGCTGTTACTGGAAAGGAACTGCTTAGCCTGGAACGCGGCCGTGGGGTTTGGTCGGTTGCGTGGTCGCCTGGTGGCAGCTGTATCGTTGGCGGTTCTACTGGTGCTGCTCGGGTTTGGGATGCTGTTACTGGAAAGGACCTGTTTAGCCTGGAATGCGGCCGTGGGGTTTGGTCGGTTGCGTGGTCGCCTGGTGGCAGCCGTATCGTTGGCGGTTCTACTGGTGCTGCTCGGGTTTGGGATGCTGTTACTGGGGAGAAACTGCTTAGCCTGGAATTCGGCCGTGGGGTTGGGTCGGTTGCGTGGTCGCCTGATGGCAGCCGTATTCTTACTAAATCTCGGAGGAATGAGATTCGTATCTGGGATGTGACTTCTGGAGAACAAGCGAGCTTCTTTATTACTGCTTTGCCTGAAGGTGAATATGTTGCTTTAAGTGCTGACCAAACCAAGGTAATTGGCGCTAGCGCTGGTGCCTGGCGCTGGCTTGGGCGATTAGCTGTCTTGCCTGACGGAAAACTTGAACGGATTCCTGTAGAGATTGACGGACCTCTTCCGCCCCTCGGCCCTGATGCTGAGGTGGAATAGTTGACAGTAGCTAGACCTTTGCATGGGGTTGGGCTATACCCATGAAAGAACTAATAGTGGGTGAAATCAATATTTCAGTTTATGCGTACTATTCTTTGCCTACGAGGAGCTTTAGTTATGTCTAAGAATAAAATGTCGGAACGAAAAAATGCTAACGACTCCGCTCACTTAAAGCACCTTGAGTTCATTCAAGCTATTGTGTCCCGCATGGCACAATCGTCAGTTCAAACTAAGAGTTTACTGTTGCCGGTTATAGTTGCCACCTATGGCTATGGTTTGACTCAACGATCTGTAAGTGTCTCACTTCTAGGTATTGCTGCAGTCCTCCTTTTTGGTTATATCGATGCCAGCTATCTGCGCCAAGAACAAGCCTACCGCAGACTATACAATGCTGTTATTGAGGGAACGAAAGAAATCCCGTTGCTCTCCCTTAACCCGTACTGTATAGATAAAGTAGCATTCCCCGTAAATGCAGATTTAAACCTCGCGGAAGATACTGAACTTGTTTGTGAAGAGAAATCTTTCTGGAAAAAATCTGGTGAAGTAGTCAAAGAATGGGTTTTTCTTGACCCAAAGGTTTGGTTGTCCTGGTCTATTTTTCCGTTCTATTTCGGCTTCCTCATGGTTGGGTGTGCAGTTCTGTGCTATGCACTCATGTCTGGGTGCTAGGCGCAGTCTTAAAGCTGCCGTAGCAGGCCAAACTGGGCGACTGTATTAAGGGGTTGACACAGTTGGGTGGTAGTCTTACTGTATTAGTGTATTAATACAGTAAGACAGGAGGGACGCATCGATGCGCATCGATGACACCCGCCCCATCTGGATCCAATTGGCTGAGATCTTCCGCGCCCGCATCACTGACGGCACGTGGAAACCCGGCCAAAAGATTCCTTCAGTCCGCGACCTCGCCATCGAGGCCTCCACCAACCCCAACACCGTTCAGCGTGCCCTCGCCGCCCTCGACGAGGAAGGCCTCACCGTCCCCAAACGGACCGCCGGCCGCTTCGTCGCCACTGACGACGTCGCCCTGCACGCCCTACGTAAAGCCAACGCACAAGCCGCAGCAGACGCCTACATCAGCGCCTGCCGCGCACTTGGCGTGGAACGGGAACAGGCCCACAGCCTCATAGATGAGCGTTGGGACGCGGACACTTAAGTCCAGGAGAGACAAAAATGACCGCAAAACCTCCCTCCACCGCGCCAAGGGCCAGCTCGCCTCAAGAGGGGCCTAGCCCGGCGTCGACGGTGGGTGCCGCACAGGCAAACGCTTTAATCCATGTGGAAAACCTGACCAAGCACTACCGCACCACCACAGCCCTGCATGATTTCAGCCTGGATCTGTCCGCCGGACACATCGTGGGTTTAATGGGCCCAAACGGCTGCGGCAAAACCACGCTGCTAAAAATCCTAGCCGGCGTCCTAGCTGACTACAGCGGCGTCGTCGCCATTGACGGCCACGCCCCCGGGGTAGCGACCAAAAAGATCGTCTCCTACCTGCCCGACGCGGACTTCCTCAACCCCACCTGGGACGCCAAGCAGGCCATCAGCGTCTACAGGCGTTTCTTTGCGGACTTTGACGCCGAAAAAGCCGCCTCTATGGTGGATTTCTTCGGCCTGCCCACTAACCGCCCGCTTAGCGAAATGAGCAAGGGCATGGGGGAGAAGCTGCAGATCAGCCTGGTTATGTCGCGCCATGCCCGCGTGTTTTTGCTAGATGAACCCATCAGCGGCGTCGATCCGGCCACGCGCGACGTGATCCTGGAAGGTATCCTGCGCGAGTTTGACCCCCAGTCGCTGCTGATCGTCTCCACCCACCTGATCTCAGACATTGAACATTTCGTTGACTACGCCCTGTTCGTGAAGGAAGGCCGCATTCTGCTCCAGGGCGACGCCGATGACCTGCGCGCCGCCCATGCAGACAGCCTCGACGCCATTTTCCGAAAGGAGTACCGCTGATGTACAAGCAGTTGCTGACATACGAAATCCGCGCCCAAGTCCGCAGCGACGTACGCATCCTGGCCGCCCTGGTGGCGGTGCTGGCTGTCTCGATCGGCGTGCAAGCCCTGGATATTCCCAAACTGAGCACCTCCACAGAGATACTGGCCTATGCGCTTTGTATCGCGATGCCCGTGGTGGTGGCGATTATGGGGCTGGTTGACTACTGGAAAACCCTCTACGGCCAGCGCGGCTACTTCACCATGAGCCTGCCTGCCAGTGGCGCACAGATTTTCTGGGCAAAAATTACCCGCATGGCCCTGGCCTGCCTGGCCGCTTTGCCTTTCATGATGGGCGGGTTGGTGGCCGTGGCCGCCACATCTGCCTGGACGCAGGGGCTTAGCCTGTCGCAATACACCGCCCCGATTCGCAGCATGCTAGCGCCTTTCTCCACGCCGGTGCTGCTGGCTTTGGTGACGGCCCAGCTGTTTTCCTGCTTCTGCTGGGCGGTGCAATGCTGCGCGGTTATGACCATTGGGGCCCAGGGGCGCTTTAACCACATGGGTTTTGCGGCGCCACTTATCGGCTTTGTGGGGGTTTACCTGGTCAATCAGGTACTCAGCGGGGTGGGTACGTTCTTCCTGCCGCTGTCTATGACCTTCTCTGGGCGCCTGAGCAGCGAAATTATGTGGTCCTCCTACCAGGCCACGCTCGACACTGGCGCTGCCCCCACGGTCTTTGGGCTGGGTGCCTACCTGCTAATCCCGCTGTTTGCGCTGGTCATGGCGGCGTGGGCGACTCGCTCAATCGACCGGCACACCTGCCTGCGGTAACGCACTGCGCAAGCACTGTGCCAGGCTACTGCGGCTAGGAGGCGCGGCAAGGCCTGTGTTGGCTTGAGGGTGAGTGCCCCTAGGTACTTTTCGGGCAAACGGGGGCGACGACGTCGGCTACGTCTAGACACGACGGCGCCGCCCCCAGCTCGTGGAGACGGCGTCCTGGTCTGCCTGCTTTAGAGCCCTAAACTCTCTAGCTCCTATTGCGGCTAATTGTTAGTTTGTCGTCCTCGTCTAACCTAGACATGATGGACTGACGCCTGAACCAGGCAGCCAAGGCGATGACAACAGCGATGCATACATAGATCATGTGGTTGGTTGCAGAATCGTTGGCCAGCTGCGGGCCGACTTTTTCCATAAGGCGCAAAACCAGGCTAAGCATGATGTACAGGCTGCAGCCGACAATAAGCACCAAGCTGACAATCCTATATATACGCTTGGAGACACCATACAAAAATGCGTTGAAGGTGAAGTAGATAGCCCAAACAACCATCATTGCCATAATTGCCCAGGCAATCCTGCCGCCTAGTGAAGAGGTTAGCCACTCGGTGTGGTCGACAGTGAAGGCACCAGCTCCACCGACGATAACTAGGTAGTCAGGAGAAAGCATTATCCACAGAAATAACGTCTTGAAATACCAATAGACAAAACCAAGGCCTACCAGTGTAATTAACACGGGGAATGTGACTAAAATCATGTACTTATGTTAGCAGTTCACACGGTTTTAAATTTAGGTTTTTAGTCGTTAATTTGTGAGTAATGCTTCTCACTAATCAGTATCGCAGGGGCCACCCTGCAGAGCCTAGGAAGCCGCTTTGTCCTGCAAAGTTAGGTCCAGCTTAGCCATGGTGGACTGGCGCATGAACCAAGTGACTGCGGCGATAACTACGGCGATACCGATATAAACCATCTGGCTGACTGAAAGGTTATTGGCTGGCCTGGGGCCGATTCCCTCAATGAAGTCCGTAACCGGCACCAGCATGATGTACAGGCTGCACGCCAAGATCACCAGGGCGCTGACAATCTTGTACAGGCGGGTGGATTTGCCATACAAAACCGAGTTGAGGATGAAATAGACAATCCCTACCAGCAGCATCGCGTCAATCGTCCAGGCGTACTGCCCAAGCTTGGCCATGCCCTGCCAAGACAGGTAATCAAGGGTGTAAACCCAGGTGAGGCCCAAGAATAGCAAGTAGTCAGGCGAAAGCAGCAGCCACCACATGATGGCCTTGTAGCTTCCCATCCCAAAATAGAGGAGAGCAGCTAGCCCAACTAGCGCCAGGATGATAGGTAATGCAGCCCACATATTTGTATGCTATCAGTTCGGCTAGCCAGGTAGCCTGCTTTTGTCCACAGATCTGCTTTTGCCTATAGAACTGCTTTGCTCGCGTCTGCTTTGCCTGCAAAGTTGTGCCCGCCGTGATTGGCGGGGGCTGCTTGGCAGCAGTTACGTACAGTTTTTATAGGACGACGGCGGTGCCGGTTGCGATTGCGGCCAGCATGCCGTTGTCTGCCCCTGCGGTGAAGTAATCTACGTGCACGCCGACGACGGCGTTCGCGCCCATCGACTGCGCCCGCACGCACATCTCGTTAACTGCGGTGCGTGAGGCATTGGCGATTTCGTTTTCGTAGCTGCTTGCCCGGCCACCAAACATGTTGGACAGGCCAGCGGCAAAATCCTTAAACATGTTCACGCCCGCAATGGTCTCGCCAGAAACCATCCCGATGTACTGCTTAACCGGCATACCTTCGACGGTTGGGGTGGTGACTACCAGCATGATTCATTCCTTTGCTAGATAGAGTGTCTCGGCGCTTAGGCCGCTGTAGACCTTCAACCCTAGCAGCGTTCGCGGCGTCGTCGGGAAGAAAATCAGGGCCGCGCTAAACTGGGCCAAGCAGCCAAAGAAGGAGCGAATGTGGGCGCGCGGATGCGGAAAACCCTGCCGGAAGACATTGAGCAGATCATCGCCTCGGGCGATGTCGAGGCGGTGGCGCGGGCCGTCAAAAACTGCCAGGTGGGGGCATATTTGCGCACGGACGCATACAAGCCTCAGCTCATGCATTTTCCTGCCAGCCAGGAAATAACAGAGTTTTTCCTGCAGCGCGGCGAGGATATCAACAGCCTAGACCGCTACCAGTGCACCCCCATCCACTGGCGCGTGCGCGGCGGTCATAGTGAGCAGGTACCGTTCCTGATTTCGCGCGGCGGCGACATTAACGCTCGCGACTATGCAGATCGCACAGCGCTGTTTGCAGCTGTGGAGCGCCTGGCCAGCGCCGACATAGAGCAGCTGATCAAATTGGGTGCAGATGTGCACGCCCAGGCGAACTCTGAGCTGTACGGCAACTATACGCTCACCGAATATGCGTTAGCTGGACGGCGTCTATTTGACGCACGTAAGCTGCTAGAAGTGATCCGAGTGCTGCTGGCACACGGGGCGCGCCCTGGCGGGAAGGAACAGGACTCGCTGCGAGGCATGGATGCCCAGCGCTGCCGGCTAATCACCCATGGGCACAACGCAGACCCGGCAGTTTTTGAGGCAAACGTGGAGGCGCTAGCCCAGCTGTGCGAAATTTTCGGGGTTGAGCAGGCCGTGCCGCACCAAGCCCTGCAGGCGGGGCAGCGAGTCGAAATTGACTGCTCACTTAAGGTTGAAGACCAGTTCCGGCAGCTGTGGGATTTGCTTGTGCCTAGCTCTGGGCGTGCGCGGTCTTTGCAAGGCGAGGTTGTCCGTATTGCGGGCTGCATTTCCCACGAGCTTTACGACAATGGCGGCCTCAACTGGGATCGCAGTTTTACGGCTCTGGCCAAGCGGTTTGGGCTGATTGTCACCTCTCAGGTGGGTTTAGCTGACGACGACGTCGCCCGGCTGGGTCAGGCCCTTGACTGCCTGAAAACCCGCGCAGTTGCCACTAATTACGCTGAGGCGATGCAAGCCAGTGACGTGCTCGTGCAGCTGGCGGTTCGCTGGGTGAGGCTAAACCCAGTTTTGGTGGCTCTAAACGCTCCCAGAGGTTGGCGGTAATGTTTGCAACTGCCTGCGTGCAGGTCTGGAGCTAGGCGCAAAGCGGCAAAGTGACCGACGCGGATCAGTCCTCTACGCCAACAATCACGTTGGAAGCCTTGATAACCGCCACGGCCTCGGCGCCAACTTTCAGGCCTAGCTCCTCAATGGCGGCGTTGGTGATGGAAGAAGAAATTACCAGGCCAGGGGCGATTTCAATCTTTACGATACCGTTAACGGCCCCCTCGGTTACCTCAACAACCTTGCCGGGGAACTGATTGCGTGCAGACAGCTTCATTTTCTCTGCTCCTTTCGGTGAAAATACGCTCACCGCACACTATCACCGGTTTGAGCTGCACTTAAAGTCAATTTTTGGCTTAGGGTGGCGGGTGGGGCGGAGTATGGCTGGTGCGGGGCGGGCAAGCCGCACCAAATCCGGCAAGTTGTGTAAGGTGAAGCAAGCCGCGCCAAACCGGCTAGTCGTGCCAAACCGGGCAAAAATGTAGCTGGGTTGGACTAGTTCAGCACGGTTTTACAAGTCTCGGCTAGTTTTAAGGGCGACGTGGCACACTTAGCCCATGGAACGAACCGAACCGCTGAAGCTTCTGTTTGTTATCAACAACCTCTACACCCGTGGCAATGGCCTGTCCGCCTCGGCGCGGCGCACCATCACCCTGCTACGCGAACGCGGTCATGATGTGCGAGTGCTCAGCTCCGGCAGCGCTGAGCAGGCCCAGGCCTGCGATTTCACCGCCCCGGAATTCGCCTTGCCTGCTAGGCGATTTCCGCTGGCTGACGCTATCATCTCAGCCCAGGGTTACGCCTTCGCTAAACCCAAACGTAAGGTGATTAAACAGGCTGTGGCCTGGGCCGACGTCGTCCACCTGGAGGAGCCCTTCGGATTGCAAGCCCGCACCGCCCACGCCGCTAAACGCGCAGGCAAACCAGTGCTGGCCACCTACCATATCCACCCTGAAAACATCACCGCCACCATTCACCTAGACAGCTTCTGGCCGCTCAATGCACTTTTGCTGGCATCTTGGCGACGGCGCATCTACGCCTTGGCGCAGGTGGTGCAGTGCCCTTCGAACTCGGTGTACCAGCGCCTGCAGCGGTGGGGGCTGGAGGACAAGCTAGTAACCATTTCCAACGGAGTGGGCCTGGCGCCATCGAAACCAGCTGGAGGCGCAGAACCAGTGCCGGGCGCAAAAACTGAGTGCTGCGCGCCAGACGGGCAGCAAGCCGAGGCTAAGCAAGCTCCGGTAAAAGCACAGCCAGAGGGCGAACAGATTTACCGGCTGCTGGTGGTGGGGCGTTTCTCGCGCGAAAAAGACCAGGACACCATCCTCAAAGCCATGCGCCACAGCCGCTACGCCTCCCAAATCCAACTGGTTTTCGCCGGTCGCGGGCCCACAGAAAAATCCTTGCGACGCGCAGCTAGTCGCCTAGTGCGCGACGGGGTGCTAAAACACGCCCCCAGCTTTAACTTTTTCGACGCCGCCGGGTTGGACACTCAAGCTGAGCAAGCCGACCTCTACATTCACGCAGCATTCATCGAGGTGGAAGGCCTATCCTGCCTGGAGGTGCTACGTCATGGGGTGGTGCCGGTAATCGCGCACTCGCCACTTACGGCCACAAGCCAATTCGCTCTGGACTCCCACAGTCGCTTCAAGGCCCGCGATCCTAAAGCCTTGGCGCGCGCCATCGACTACTGGCTTAGCGATAATGACCGCCGGCAAACTGAGGCACAAAAATACTTAAACATTGGTGCGCACTATGACATTAACGATTGTGTTAGTAGACTGGAGTTGGTTTACCGCTAACTGGCCTCTGGTAAAGCCAGTTAGCGAAGTGTGTTAAGCGGCCAAAACGCTGTAGGTGCTGATCACTGTGAAGAGTGTTGAGCGCCGCGAAAGTGTGGCTATGATGAAGGAGCGTGCCCGTGGGGCAAGTAGAAACAACTCAACGCGAAGAATTAAGGGACTGGCTGGGGCGGTTATCCTATATTCTGCGCAGTAGCGACCATCTGCACCAAAAATTGGTGTATGTCAGGAAACAGTATAAGCAGCCTGACTATTGGCAGCCTTGGAAACTAGCCCAATTTTTTGCTAACACCATTAAATACTCTGGGTTTGCATTATTGCTGCTTTTTGCTGTGGTTTTAATCCCACTATTTATAGCTGATGGCAAACAGTCTGGCGCCGCTAAATCACTTGTCAATGTTGCTGTTCTAATAATTTTAATCTTGCTTTATTACGGGGTGTATAAGCTCACGTATTTTGTGACAGAACGAGTATTGGTTAAAAAATTAGGCTCTGAAGCTCTTGAGCGGCAAGAGCGGATGCGTATTCGCGGTAAAGAACGCTTGGTTCTGCCGGTGGCGCTGGGGCACCTGGTGCCGTTCTTGCTGCTCTGGCTGATGATGGCGGGAGCCTCGACTAATGGGCCCACCGTGGCTAACGAAACGCTGATGCTGGCTATCGTGCTTTTGTTAAACCTGCTGGCTGGGGCAGTAGCTAGTGTGGTAACGTTGCTGGTGCACAATCGCAAGGTTGAGGCTCATAACATGGCTCAAACTGCTGGCGCTGAAGCTAGAAACATCCATAACCAGCGCGTTTATGACAGCGAAAAAGAGCTGGTGGATGAGATTAACACTCTAGTTGGAGAGTTTACAGACACCTACCTGGGTAATTTCCCTGCCGCTTACTTAAGGCCCGGAGTGGTTGACTACATGTGGCAGCTAGTCACCAACCACCGTGCCTCCACGCTTCAAGAAGCAATCAACGTTTATGAAGCTGACGCACGGCAACAGCAGCTGGCAGATCAGCAGCGCGCGATCCTCGATCGCCAAAACCAGATCCTTGCGCAGCAACAGTATGCAAATACTGTGCTAGTAACAAACATGATCATGAACCACTAAATAGCCTAGAAAAGCTAAGGTTTACTGTGTGCGGCGTTTAGGTTCCGACGCCGCTAGTTAAGTCTTGTTTCAGGCCCACACCTGGAGCTTGAATGCCAGGTTTAACCGCTGGGCGGGGCTGGTTTGTGCCGCCCTGCCAGTGGTAGATTATGGCGTTGGTCACTGTGGAAGTGTTGACTAATAGGAAAGGAATTTGGGCATGGGGGAGTCTGAGCAGCTAACTCAGCGCGAGGAGCTCAAAAACTGGTTGGGGCGCTTGTCCTATATCCTGCATCGTAGCGACGAGCTACACGAGAACCTCAATAGTATTCGCGGGCAATATCGTTACGCCGACTATTCGCAGATCTGGAAGCGACCCCAATTTATTGCCAATACGGCCCGCTGTGTTTCGTGGGTGTTCCTGGTACTCCTTGTGGTACTTTTTATTGCGGTTGCCAATGGAAGTCTTCTGGCTGCTATGTATATGCTTTTCACAATCGGGCCATGGACTATTGGTTTCTACATTGGCCTGCAAAAGCTTTTCCATCATGCATTCAGGAGAATCTTGGTAGCTAAACATGATGGCTCCACTAAGGGTGTCAAAGACTACTCGCGTTTGAAAGCTTGCGAAAAGGAACACTTTGTTTCGCTGGCAATTGTCTCGCACCTGGTGCCATTCTTGCTGGCCTGGACGCTGCTGGGTTTGTTAATTTACCTCTCATCTAAGCACGTGTTGATTACGCTACTGTTTCTACTTGGCAACCTGGTTTTAGGTGTGCTGATCAGTGCCATTATGCTCGTGGTGCATAATGCAAAAGTTAAGCGCCACAATGCCAGCGAAGATGCGGCCACTAACTCTCGCGAAGCCCATAATGAGCAGATTCATGAGCGTGAAAAAGCGGTAGTAGATGAGATTAACTCGCTAGTAGGTGAATACCGGGATAACTACCAAGGTAAATTCCCGGCAGCATATTTGCTGCCAAATGCTGTGGCCTACATGTGGCAGTTAGTTGATAACTATCGCGCTTCCACATTGCAAGAAGTTATCAATGTTTATGAAGGCGATATGCATCGCCAACGCATTGAAAATCAGAACCGAGCCATGCTTAACAACCAGCTACGCATGCTTAACAACCAAGAACGCATGATTGCTGAGCAGCGATACACGCGCTGGGCAGTAATCAGTGAAATTGCGCGTAACCGACGTGCTTAGCTAAAGAACAGCCGTAAGCGTAGCCTGTTGGGCTAGAGCGAAAGGTAAAATCACCCTATGCATCAACTAAATCCTGACGCAGCTAATCCAGTCTTGTTGCAGGCTTTTGCCTGGGACTTAAACGCTGATGCTAGTCACTGGCGCCTGCTAGCTGACAATGCCCAGCTACTGGCAGACTCGGGGGTTACTGCAGCCTGGCTGCCGCCAGCCTATAAAGGACACACCGGCATAGAAGATGTTGGCTATGGGGTTTATGACCTCTACGACCTGGGCGAATTTGACCAGAAAGGCTCCATCCCCACCAAGTACGGCACTAAGGATGAGTACCTGGCCGCCGTCGACGCCCTGCACAGCGCCGGCATCTCAGTGGTGGCAGACATCGTACTTAACCACCGCATGGGCGCAGATGAGCTAGAGAACGTAAAAGCCATGCAGGTGGACCCCTATGATCGGCGTCGGATCATTGGCGGACCTGAAGACATCCAGGTGTGGACCCGTTTCACCTTCCCTGGGCGCGGCGGCAAATACTCCAACTTCATCTGGGACCACACCTGCTTTAAGGCCGTGGACTGGGATGATGCGCGTAAGCAAACCGGCCTGTGGCTCTTTGAAGGCAAAACCTGGAGCCAGAACGTGGATGACGAGCTGGGTAACTATGACTACCTAATGGGCTGCGACGTGCATGTATCTGATCCCAAGGTGCATGAAGAGCTCGACACCTGGGGGCGCTGGTATGTGCAAACTACCGGCATTGACGGCCTGCGCCTAGATGCGCTTAAGCATGTGGGTGCCGATTTCTTCGCGCTGTGGCTGCCCAAGCTGCGCCAGCGTACCGGCAAGGCGCTGCCGGCGGTAGGGGAGTACTGGTCGCGGGATGTGAACGTGCTGCGTTCATACCTGGCTACTGTACCCTACATAAGTCTGTTTGATGTGCCTTTGCACTTTAAACTATTTTATGCATCATGCTCTAATGGTGAAGTGGATTTGGGTGCATTGTTTAATGACACTTTGGTGGCGGCGGATCCTGAGCGCGCGGTTACCTTCGTGGAAAACCATGACACTCAGCCGGGCCAGTCGCTAGAGTCGCCGGTGCAGGCTTGGTTTAAACCCTCCGCTTACGCGCTGATTTTGCTGCGTGAACAGGGGATGCCTTGCGTGTTCTGGGGCGATTTGTTTGGCACTCCCGAAACGGGGGACCTAGCTGCGGTTACTGAGCTGCCGGTTTTGATGAATATCCGCCACTTCTTGGCGTACGGCCCCCAGCACGACTACTTCGACGACGCCGACGTGGTGGGCTTTACCCGTGAAGGTGACGACTACCGCCCTGCTTCTGGTGTGGCCGTGCTGTTCTCAGATCGCCGGGCCGGCACCAAGCGCATGTATGTAGGCCGGGCACACGCCGGCTCCTACTGGACGTGCATGATTGGCGAGCAAGACACTGTCCAGGTGGATGAGGAAGGTTGGGCTACTTTCCCGGTCAGTGACGGGGGCCTGAGTGTTTATGTGCCCTCTGTGGCCCGTGAGCTGCTCGATTACGGCCAGGATAAGCTCACTCGCCCGCGTAATTAAGTGCCGACGACGCAGTGCGACGCCGCCTCTCGGTTAGGCTCGACGGCGCACCTACTGTTGTGGGCTCGACGCCGTAAGCTCCCGTTGGCTTTCGTGGCCAGCGGGAGCTAAAACTGGGAGCTAGCTAGCCCAGTAACTTAGATTCTGACGAGCCCCGGAATCTAAAAAATCTGCAAGCAGCTCGTTGACCTGATCAAACTCGATCAAGAAGCCGTCATGGCCGTGAGCAGAGTGAATTAGGGCGTAGCTGGCGTTAGGGATCAGATCAGCCATGCGCTTGACCTGGGCGGGGAAGAAAAGACGGTCACTGTCTACCGCGATACACAGCGTTTTAGCGGTAACCGTGCGCAGCGCAGAACGCAGCCCGCCGCGTTCACGCCCCACGTTGTGGCTGATCATGGTGCGACACAGGGCCACGTAAGAGCCTGCATCAAAACGACGCACCAGCTTTTCGCCGTGATAATCCAGGTAAGACTCCACCGCCAGGCGTCCACCGGTTAGCGGATCCTCAGCGTTTTGCGGCAGGCGCCCAAAACGCTCATCGAGCTCATTGGGACAACGGTAGGTGGTGTGGGCGATCTGACGGGCTAGTGCCAGCCCCGCTACCGGGCCGACGGCGTCGTCGTAATAATCCCCACCATTCCAGTGCGGATCAAGCTGCACCGCACGAATCTGAGTGTGAGCCCAAGCTGCCTGCTCAGCGGTAGTTTGGGCACCTGAAGCAACCATCACCAGGCGTTCTACGCGCCTAGGATACATGGTGGCCCACTCGATAGCGCGGTGACCTCCGAGTGAGGCCCCCACAACCGTGTTCCAGCGCTCAATCCCCAACAGATCCGCCAGGCGAGCCTCTGCGCGCACCTGATCGCGGGTGGAAATCACTGGGAAACGCGAGCCGTAAGGGGTGCCGTCCTGAGCAATAGAAGCCGGGCCGGTAGAGCCCTGACAGCCACCCAGCACGTTAATGGCAACCACAAAGTAGCGGTTAGTGTCGATAGCCAAATCCGGGCCCACCACCTGCGACCACCAACCGGCAGTAGGCTGACCAGGCTCAGTCTCGCCAATAACATGGGCGTCGCCGGTGAGGGCATGCTCAATCAAAATGGCATTGGAGCGGTCTTCGTTAAGCTCGCCCCAAGTCTCATAAGCGAGCGTAATTGCCGGCAAAATAGAGTCATTTTCGAGGCGCAAATCGCCCACATTAGCGAAGCTACGACAAGCACGTGGGTCGGTGATTTTCCAAGCGCCGGATACGGGGGCAGGCGGAAGCTGACGGTTGTGGTTCATGGGAATGCCTTCTAAATCTGGGCGCGCAGGGGCGCAAAATTACAGATGCGATAACGCTCGCCAAGGCACGCAGATGTGGCTCAGCGAGCGTTCGGCATTCGTCCCATGAGGGGTAGCAGAGGTAGGACGGCGAAACGAAGAGTAGGTAGCACAAAGCCAGGGCACACCAGCGCCCGGGTTGAGCTAGCTACTTGCGTCACAGTTATCTCCAATTACGTCCAATACCGCGTTAATTGTCTTAAGCATAACGCGAGTACGTCAAGGATGTAAGCTCACAAAGTCTGGAGGATCACTTTAGTGGCTAGCTGGCGAGTCTGTGGGGGTGGTGCTAGCAGTGGCTGAGGCAGTCTTGCGTTTGAGCAAGATGGCAACTAATGCTGCCGTAGCAAGTAGCGCAGCACTGATGCGGACAATATTAGCCATACTAAGGCCCTGGTTGACGGTACTTGAAGTTGCTGAGCTAGCTGCTACCGGGGTTAGTGTGGGCGCGGGTGTGAAATCTATTGAGGTAGGCGTCGCAGTTACTTTAGGAAAATACTTGGCTGCGGATTCATCTAACTCTACGGTTCCACGTACTATTCCGTAAGGCATGGTGGCCATCATGATATAACTGACAGAGTTGTCGTATACAGTTCGTCTTCTGAAATTATCGTCTTCACTTATATTGTCTCTTGGTAAACCAAAAGTGACAATAGACCTAAGTGGTATTTTTACGTTCATTGTTTTTATGTAAGGGGTAAACTCAGGATAATACTTCTTTATGGATTTTGAATAGTAAGAATTTGGCTCTTCTAGATGTAGTGAATATAGATTATTGCCTAAAGGGGTTAATTTAAATATTGGAGACTCATTTGGTTTAAAAGTGGTGGTGATTGTGCAGGTGCTTGTGTTGTATGTGCTGCTGTGTGAATATTCGGCCAGATAGTCTCTGGCTCGCTGAATGCACTTATCTTTGAGGTCATTATTGATTTTAATTGAGAGAGTTGCTTTAGTGTAACCAGTAGGAAGTAAGGTGTAGGTAAAATCTGGGTATTCTAAATATTCTATGGGTGCAGTATGTTTATATGCGGCCGTGGCGGGTGCTAAGACTGTGCCTAATCCTAGTAGTGCTAGTGTCATGAGTGCACTAAATAAGCGGCGCATGAGTATCCTCGTTGATTATAGAAAGTCGGCTGTAGCAGCAGTATAGCTGCTACAGCCGAGTGTTAGTTGACTGCGGTGATGTCACCAGTCAAAGAAGCTATTATCGTTGTCGTAACTGCTGTCGCTGCAACTATCGTAACTATTGTCATCGCTATAGTTGTAGTCGCCGCTGTCGCAGTCGTAACTATTGTCGTCGTTGCTACTGTCGCTGTCGTAGCTGGTATCGTCGTCGCTAATGTCGTAGTAGTTGCTAACGTCATCACTGCCAGATAGCCAGTTCATGGGTGATGTATTAAATCTAGGCTGAGGTTTACCAACTGCAGCTTTTGGCTTTTGAGTCGCCGCGATCATGCCAAGCATACCTATTCCTGCTATGACTAAAATAATTACGGCAAGAGGTATAAACCTAGAATCCATGTCTTGTTGTTCCTGGCTATAGCCGGAATTATCGTAAGACTGGCTACTGTAACTATTATCGCTGGTCGAATCGTCGTAAGACGGATCTCCGTAGGTGTCATTGTTGGGGTCGTCGTAAGACTGATCGCTATCGTAATTGTTGTAATAGCGGTTGTAGTAATTAGAACTTCCTGAACGAGAGTTAGAACGTCCCCACCAAGAGTTACGTCGTGAAGAAGAACCAGAACCACTGGAATTAGAGCCCCCAGAACTTGAACGACGCGAGGAAGAGCCAGAACCGCTGGAACTTGAACGGCGCGAAGAAGAACCAGAGGAACTGCGTCCGCTTGAACCTCCGCTGCTGCCTCCACGACCTGCCGGGAGCGCATTACGCCCCGTTGTGGATGTGCGGGAAGTTGACTGACTGCCGCTCACTGAAATACTTGAAATTGGGGTAATAGAACTGTGAACAACGCTGGCGCTAGCACTAGGAACACACAGGCATGCGGCTGCGATAGTGGCCAAAGCTAGCAAAGCATGTTTGCGAACTTGCGTATTTAATTTAGTGGTAAAAAGGGGTGGAAACATGCTCATGGCTATTCCTGAAGTAGTACTGATGTAGTTACAACTAGTTCCTAATCAGAATAACCGTTGCTCTAGAGGTGGTCATCGGGGAATTATCCCCGCCGCAACAGTTTTAGTCGCCTAACGAGGGAATACAAAGATAATCCAGCTAAGATAAAAAGTGCGATTTTCAGGTTCTTGTCTTTTTTGTAGTCATCGTCATCAGAGTAGCTGCTGTAACTAGAGCCTACGTGGCCTGAGCTAGAGTGTCGTCGCCCAGAGTTGTGATGCGAAGAGCCTGATCTGGAGTGCCCTGAGCTGTGACCACCACCGTGACCACCACTATGACCACCACCATGGCCGCCACCGTGACCACCTCGTGTAGGGACCCTGTTATGACCAATAGCTGTGGTTGTAACAGAAGCTGACTGGCTACCGCTTACTGAGCTGCTTGAGATTGGGGTAATAGAACTACGAGCAACGCTGGCACCAGCACTAGGAACACACAGGCATGCGGCTGCGACAGTAACCAAAGCCAGTAACATGTGCTTGCTATGTTGTGTATTTAATTTGGTCGCAAACATGGGTGAAAGCGCACTCACGGTTATTCCTGAAGTAGTACTGATGTAGTTAAAACTAGTTCCTAATCAGAATAACCGTCGCTCTAGAGGCGGGCATTGGGGAACTATCCCCGCCTCCACACCTAACTCACCGCCAGACTTTAAAGCTCTTTAGCGTCCAGGGATTTACCTAAGCGATACAGTCCTAAGCCTGCTGTCCCTGCAACTGACACGGCTAAAACTGTAAGCTTTGTAATCTCTGTCTCTGCTTCGTCACTATAGGTTAGGCCGCCTTCATCGTCGTCGTAGTCGCTGTAGCTAGAGCCTACGTAACCTGAGCGAAAGTGCCGCTGCTTAGAGCTACGATGCGAAGAACCTGATCTGGAGTGCCCTGAGCTGTGCCCACCACTATGACCACCACCGTGACCACCGCCGTGACCACCGCCATGGCCACCACCGTGGCCACGCGTGGGGACCCAGTTACGACCAATAGCTGTGGTCGTAACAGAAGATGACTGGCCGCCAGCCACTAAGGGGAGTGAGCCAACGGCGGTGCGTGCAACGCTGGCACCGGCACTAGGGACGCACAGGCATACGGCTGCAGCAGTGACCAAGGCCAGTAAAGCGTGTTTGCGAAGTTGCATATTTAAATTATCTGTAGATATTTTCGCTCGAAAAATTATGGCAAGGCTTCGCTCACGCCTTTAGCTACGGTACCCAATACTACTAAACCTACTAATACAGCTAATATGATTAAAGCCGTGCGCTTTGAAAATTCGATTCCTAGTCCCTCGCTGTCGTCATAGCGGTGGTAATTGTAGTAGTCGTCGTAGTCGTCATAGTAATAGTTGTTATAGTAATTGTTGCCGTAGCGGTTGTAGTAATTAGAACTGCCTGAGCGCGAGTTTGAATAACCCTGCGAGTTGGAATTACCTGAATAAGAATCAGAGTAACCCTGAGATCCTGAATTGCTTGAGTAAGGATCAGAATAGCCGCGTGAGCTGGAGCTACCAGAGTTAGACCCTGAGTACCCCTGTGAATTTGAGTTGCCGGAGTAGCCTTGTGAACTGGAGTTACCCGAGTACCCCTGGGAACTGGAGCTGCCAGAGTTGGACCCTGAATATCCACGCGAGTTGGAATTTCCAGAGTAACTACGGGAGTTAGAGCCCCTAGAGCTGGAGGTTCCAGAGCGGGAGCTGCTAGAACGTGAACTAGAGCGCCCAGAACTCGAACTACGGCGAGAAGATCCTGAACTGGAGCCCTTTGAACTGCGACGTGAAGAACTTCTAGAGCTAGAGTGTCCAGAACTAGAACTTCCAGAGCGCGAACCGCTAGAGCGGGAGCTGGAACGCCCAGAGCTGGAACTACGACGTGAAGAAGAACTAGAGGAACTGTGACTGCTTGAACCTCCACTGCTGCCTCCACGGCGTGCCGGAGCCACGCTGCGGCCAATTGCTGTGGTTAAGCTAGAACTTGACTGGCTACTGCTTACTGAGCCGCTTGAAATTGAGCTGACAGCAGTGCGTACAACGCTGGCACCGGCGCTAGGAACACACAGGCACACGGCTGCAGCAGTGGCCAAAGCTAGCAAAGCATGCTTGCGAAGCGGCGTATTTAATTTAGCTGCAGATATGGGCAAAAATGTGCTCACGGCTGTTCCTGAGGTAGTAGTGATTTAGTTAGAGGTTGTACCTGGCCATATAGCCAGGCACAACCTAACCGTCAGTGGCTACACGCGCGGCGGGTAATTCGGATAACCAGGCGACGGCATAACCGCCTTGGCTGCCTTGTTTTTACGCGCAATAAGAACCACGCACAACACTGCAGCAATTACCCCAATCGCAACAACGGCTATCAACACATACATGACAGTGTTGTCTTTAGTTGAAGAAGTAGACTGCACTGCGCTAGTAGTGAGTGTTGGTGTAGCAGACTCAGTTGTAGCATAGCTGCTTGCACTAGGGGTAGGTGTTGGGGAGTCGCCCCCATATACGCGGAAGTAGGTAGCAGCGGTAGCATCTAGCTTTACGCTCCCCGAGACCTCTACATTCGGGGTAGAGGTAGCCCAGTCGTATTCGACGAAGGTGTTGTTAAGGATTGGGCGCGTATAGTCATAGGTTTTGGTATCTAGACTAGATCCTTGCGGCAGGCTTAGCGTCACATATTTAGTGGTAAGCGTGTAGTCTGGGAAATATTTTTTAGCCGTTTCTAGATACTGCACATCTAGGCTCTTAAAAGACAAAGAGTACTTATTGTCTCCCAGTGGGGTTAACTTAATTGCTTGCGAGTCGCTGGGTAAAATTTCCCGGGTAATAGTGCAGAAAGTCTGGTCTTGTTCCTGACCATACTCAACTTGGAAAAGACTCGTAGCGTTAGTCTTAGTGCAGTTTTCTTTGGTTACACCAGAGCCGATCACCTGCACACCTTCTAGGGTGTAACCGTCAGGGAACAGCTTGTAAACGTAGGCGACGCTTAGCTCTGTATCTGCTGCAGATGTGGCTGGCATCAAAGCTGCACATGTGCCTAATAAGCTAAGCGCCATTAGCGCATTGAGTATACGACGCATCATTGCTCATCCTCATTGAGTTACTGCAAACAACTGTGAATGCAGTATATTCTATTAACAGCACAGGGCTGGCGGGTATTAAGTCTCAAATACTCCGCCAGCCCTGCTAGAACACTTTACTTAGTGTTCCAACCATAATCCTTGGGATTATAGTTTTGCCAACCATTATTTTGGTTGTAGTTATTGTTTTGGCCGTAACCGTTTTGTGAGTAGCCGTTTTCATTGTAACTACCCGCGTTATAGCCATCTTGGCCGTAGTTACCTTGACTGTAACCACCCTGGCCATAGCCACTAGAGGCGTAACCGTTTTGACCATCGTAACTGCCGGCGTCGTAGTTACCGGTGCCGTAATTGCCGCCGTTATAGCTGCCCTGCCCATAGCTACCAGCGCCATAGCCGCCTTGGTCGTATCCGCCCTGGTCGTATCCAGTTTGGCCATAACCGGTTTGGCCATAGTTACCTGCAGAGTAATTTCCGCCAGAGTAGTCTCCCGCCGAGTAGCCTCCTGCAGAATATCCACCCGCGTTATAGGCGCCATCAGGCGAATAGCCATTAGGGTTGTAGTCGCTCGGTCCGTTGCCGTAAGGAGCGTATTGGTCCTGCTCGTAGGCGTTTTGGCGAGCACGCCAGATAAATACAAAGACGAAAATGAGCACCACTGCCAATAATGCAAACATGATCATGGCCGTGCGATCAGTCATGGTCGAGTTTGAGCTTCGGGAGCCGTGGTGATGGTAGTAGTGGTAACGCGTGCGATAGCCCGAACGATAGCCTGAACGCCTGCGAGAAGAGCGGCTTCTGCCGCCTCGGCCCCTACCGCCGCCGCGACGGGCCTGAATGTTGGAACGCCCGGTTGAATTATCAACGCGTTCGCCTACCCCAGTAGAGACCCCAGCCTCCCCGGTAGAGAGCCCAGCTTTGCTCACCCCGTTAGCAACTAGCTGGCTAGAAACTAACTGGGTTGAGCTAACTGCGGCACTTGGAGCATCAGTGAAACTGCGCGCGACAGCTGCATCTGCGCTTGGAACGCACAGACATGCGGCCGCAGCTACAGACAGTGCTAGCAGCGTGCGTTTACGTAGCGGCTTGCGGCTTTTAGCTGCAGCTGCGCGCGCATTCATATTCACTGTGAATCCTGGTTTTAGTTGTTCTGGTTGAAACTCGGGTACTGGCGAGTGGGAGCCAGACCCTCATCCTGTCCCAAACGGATAGTGGGGTAGTAGTCCTCAGCATCGCCAGAGTCGCCACCGGCTGCTGGCGCGGCGTCGTAATCCTGCGGCTGAGCAGGGGTTACCTGCGGGGGCAGGACGACGTCGTCGGCAGCTGAGCTGGAAGGAGCTGACTGGGCGGGGCTTACGGGCTGAGCCGGGCTGGCGGCAGCGTACTGGCCAGCAAAGGGGCTGCCGGCCGCAGCGGACTGGGCCGAGGGGGCCGCCGCGTATCCCGCTGACGGAGCTGACGGGCTCGGGGACTGATAGCCACCCTGAGGTGCATTGCCCTGAGGCACGTTGTTCTGGGGGGCGCCACCTTGAGCAGCACCGGGGCCACCCTGGTAACCGCCTTGCGGGTAGTTGGGAGCCCCTGCGGGAGCATTACCGCCGTAGTTAGGACCACCGGCAGGGCCGTTGGGAGCACCATAGTTGGGGCCACCACCCATGCCACCAGCGGGGGCGCCGGGGCCAGCAGGACCACCAAAGTTATTGGGTCCGTAGCCGGGGCCAGCAGGGCCGCCAGGACGGCCAGGACCACCGAATCCACCAGGACCATTGGGGCCAAAGCCGGTGCCAGGAGCGCCCGGGTAGGGGCCGAAGTTAGCCTGGTTGTTCTTCTTGCCGTTCTTCTTGACCACCAGCACGGTGGCGACAACGCCGATAACCGCAATCACGGCTACAACAGCAGCAACAATGTAAAGAGTGGTGTTGTCGTCGTCGTCAGAGCTGGAGCTAGAGCTGCTGGAGGTCTGCGCAGTTGAGGTGGCGCTAGGCGCGGGGGTGGCACCCTTCTGATCGCTGGTAGGCGAGTCGCTGGGGGCGGGGGAAGTGGTGGAGTTGTTAGAGCCGCCAGAGCCGCCGGAGTTGCCGTTCAGATCGCCGATACCAAGGTCGCCGTCGCTGCTGGAGCCGCCGCCACCGTTGGAGCCGCCGCCACCGCTAGAACCGTTGAAGTTGACGGTACCTGAAGCTTCAGGAGTATAAGTGCTTGTATCCCAGCCGTAGACATCACTGCTAGCGGTGCCTGCTGTTTGAGCTCCATCAGCCGTAACGTTCGAGCCCTTGGGGACCGCGAGCATGGTTCCTACTAGCTTGATATCCAAGCCACTTTTGCCTTCTACGATGCTTTTAAGAGCGTATGAATAGCCCTTAAACTTAAAGTCGTAAGAGCTGGAAGTCTTATTGGTGACAGTGACCCCTAGAGGCCGCGAAGTAGAACTGTAGGTCTTGTAAATTAAGCACGTAGAGCCTGAGGATTTGGGCGAAAAGTATGCTTGGTAGTCGCCGCTAGCCTGGCAATCAGATTTACTCAATGACCCAGTCTCATCGTAGACCATTATGCCCTGGTTGATGCTTCCCTTCTTGTCCATTATGGTGATGGCATAGCCCTCATAACTGTCTGCCGCAGTTGCTGCAGGGGCAAGTAAGCAGGCAAGTATGAGTGCCAATACTCCTGTTAATGCTGACAATCTTGCGCGCATCTGTGTGTCCTCTTCTGTATGCCGCAGGTGCGGCTAGTAAAGCTGGGCCTGGTCTTATAGATCTCTATATAGATCGGGCCCAGCTCTATCCTAGTGTCGTAGGGCTAAAAATATCTTGAGTTTTCTTGGGGGATAACTCCCCTTAGTGGTTTGCGCCGGTCCCGTTACCAGGCCCGTAAGGAGCCGACGGCGGCTGGTTTCCGGGGTTGTAAGGGGCCTGGTTGCTTGGCGCTGAGGGGGCCGACGGCGGCTGGTAGTTGGAGGTTGAGGGGGCCGACGGCGGCTGGTAAGGCTGCTGCTGGCCTGAGGAGGGCTGGGGCCTGTAACCGCCTGGATAACCGCCCTGGGGTGCGCCAAAACCCGCGCCCCGAGGGCCTGGGCCAGTGCTGGGAGCGCCTGGGCCGGTTGAACCAAAGCCTGCGCCAGGACCACCCGGACCACCGGGGTAAGCCCCCGGGTAAGGGCCGGGATAAGTGGGGCCAGTAGGCTGCTTTTTCTTGTTTACAAGCACAATTGCAGTGATTGCGCTGGCTGCGAGTACCACTACAGCAACGCCGATCCCAATGTACAAGGCAGTGTTGGAATCTGATTTGTTGCTAGCTAATGCGTTAGCAGTGGCACTAGGAGTAGCCGATTCGCTGGTGGGGCTGGGGGTGGCTGACTCAGTGGTGGGTGTGGGAGTGGGCGATTCGCTTTCAGAAGGATCACTATTCCCCGTGATGTATTGTGCTGCAGAAGCATCTAAGGTAGTGGTCCCCTTGACATAAATAGAGGTGCTTACATCATCCCACCTATAAATATCGTATTTATCATTACTATCGTTTGTTGCCTTTTCCACCCCGGATGAGAAGGTAGTACCTTTAGGCATACCAAGGCTGATGCTTGTGAAGTTTAGTGTGCGGCCAGAAAACAGACTTTCAGCTTCTGACTTGAGTGAGGAAAAAGACAGGGCAGTGAACCTAAAGGAATACTTGTTATCTCCCAGCGGAGTTAATTGAATCGATAGCGCCCCATAAAGTTTTTCTGGCTTATATTGATAACCAACCGTGCAAGTACCGTCGCTTTCATCATAAAGTGGCTGATATGTTGAGGACTTACAATCCTCAGCGGTGGCGCCTGAAACAGAGATTCCCTCTAGGAATGTGCCGTCTGATTTCATGCCGGCTATATACTCTGCCTCCAGCTCTTCTGCGGCGGCAGTGGGTGCAATCGCGCCTGTGACGGCCAGTGTTAAGAGTGCCATTAATGCTGTCAGTTTGCGACGCATAATGTTCCCTCCTCGGATGATTGATTATTTAGAGCATAGCGCATGGGGCGCCTAACTTTTTACGCCTGTGGATAGTTTGGGTCTGATCCGTAAGGTGGCTGGCCCTGGCCAGGCTGATACGGTGGCTGAGGCGCTCCAGGAGTCAGTGGCGCTCTCATACCAGGCCTACTTGCGGCAGGATAGGGGTTGTAGCTGGGGGTTGCGCTCTGCCTCTTCTTAATAATTACGACGGCGGCAATTGCGATCGCTGCAATTACTACTGCTGCAATGGTGATACCTACATACAAGCCAGTGTTGGAACCTGAATCCTTAGCCGGGGCTGTGGCGCTAGTGCTCTGAGTGGGCATAGCTGAAGTGGCAGGGGTGGGGGTTGAAGATTCTGTTGTTGCGCTGGGAGTAGGCGTGGGTGAGGGAGTGCCAGCCGCTAAGTAGCCTGCCACAGAAGCATCGAGGGTGGTGGTGCCCGTTACTGACATTAACGGACTGTATTCGGTCCAGCGATAGGCGTCAGTATCGGTGTTGTCTAATTTTGTGGCATTACCTTTACCGTTGGTGATAACACTACCTACAGGTAAGGCTAAAGTAAGCCTGGTGATCTTGATGCTATCGCCTCGATACACATCGTGGGCAAGTGCCTCGTAGTCGCTGACAGAAAGAGTGCTGAACTCAAAGGAATAGCTGGTACCGCCATTTGAGGTTAGCTTAAGCGTAAAGGCTTTGTTGATCCTCTCGCCTTTAAAAGTCACTCCAATCAAACAAGCCTTGCCTTCAGGATCGTAAGTAGGCTTGTATTTCGTGGATTTGCAGCTTTCTTCAGTTACGCCTCTAACAGCAATGAATTCCGTGATAGTGCCGTCGCTAGAAAGCTGGGTTACATATGATCCCTCGTATTCCTGTGCGGTGGCGGTAGGTGCGATCATACCGGCGCCTGCCAGCATTAAAAGCGCCATTAAAGCTGTCAATTTACGACGCATGTTATTTCCTTCCCTGGTAGTGACTATTTTGTTGCCTAGGTACCGATATTTAGCTACGTGGATAATTCGGGCCACTGCTGTATGGCGACCGCTCTCGACTTGTAGGAGCTTGCCCGTTATGGGGTGAGCTGGGATAGGGGTGTAGAGTATTAGGTCCACCAGGGGAAGAAAATTGAGGTTTAGCTGGCTTTTTGTGTCTCTTGGAAAGCAGAACAGTCGCCATGATCCCAATCGTGGCAACTAGGCCGCCCACAATCATGGCAAGCAAGAGACTGTTGTCGGCTTGCCTAGAGGTTTTCTTGACACTCAGTGCAGTAGGAACAGCTGAAACTGGGGGAGCCGACGAAGCCTTACCAGTGCGTTTAGTTAGGCCAGTGGTGGTCTCGCCGGTAGCAGACGGGGTGCTTTGTGGGCTTACGCCAGAGTTGATCGTAGGGGCGCCATCTGCTGAGGCGGCCAGTTCCATAGTCCCTGTTACGGTAGCTGCACCGGTGTCAGTGGTGCTCCCATTCCAAGTGTAGTAAGCATATTTATTATCTTTGCTTTCCGCCGGAGAAAGTGTTTTAGTGACTACTTTTGCCCTTAGTGGGATAGCGAGTACAGTACTAGTAACGTTAAGATCGTTGACATTTATCTCAAGACCAGCCGCGATTTTAACGCGCATGGCAACTGAGTTTGGTATAAACATAAAATTGATATTATTTTTTGAACTGTTGGGGGTTCTTAACAGGGCTGCAAGGTATTCGTTCTCATCATAGTACTGATAGAACATGCATTCGCTTTTACTACCTGATTGGCTGAAATCAGCAGTGTAATCATCAATATCGTCGCAATTGGAGTCATTGATAGTGCCGTCAGTGCTACTAAGAGATATTGCTTCGTAGGCAGTGCCGTCTTTTTCAAGAATATAGATAAGCTTGGCGGTGATGCTACCTGCGGCGACAGCACTAGGTGCGCATATGGCTCCAGCTATTAATATGATAAAAGCTAGTGCGGTTACAAGTGCACGTTTCACTGCTTCTCCTTGAGTGTGTCGCTTAGGGGGAGCTGTCTTAACCGTATCAGGCTAGTAGTCAGGTTCCCTAGGTATGCCGGTTCCGGGGAGCTGGCTAGCCCGCTTGGGGGCTGGTTGCCTTTGTAGCCCTAGTTTTCTCTTTGAATGATTGCAGTCGGCCTGGTTATTGGCCACCCTGGTTCTGCTGCATAGCAGGTGGTGAACTTGGGTGAGGCTGTGGCTCTGATGTTTGCGGGATTGAGTGGCTAGCTTGCTGTGGCTGTGGACCTGAATGGGGTTGTCCGTTATAAACCCTGGTAGAGGCTGCAAAGTAGACAGTGGGACTTGGCTCTCTGCGCTTTTGCACTAGCAGAACGGTGGTTACTACACTCGTCAGGGCTACTACCGAAACCACACCCAGTACCACGTAAAGCGCAGTATTGGAATCGCTGGACTTGTGGCTTACAGCTAGCACAGTAGTGTTATTGCCAGATGGCTTATCGTTGCTGACCCCGGTGTCTCCCGGGGCTGGGGCGATAGATGGAGTGATGGTAGTGCTAGAAAACGGTATGGTTCCTTTCAGTTCTGCAGTTGAATCAACAGCTGTGTTACCGTTCCAGGTGTAGTAGATGTTTTTGCTACCCTTGGCTACCTTTGGGGATAGTGTTTCTCTGGTGACAGTTGCATTTAAGGGCAGCGCAGCCACCGTATAAACCACATTCAGGTCATTAGTTTTCTTCAGCCCCAGAGCATCTGCAACTTCGATTCGCATAGAAACTGAAAGGCTCATGAAGTTAAATTCAAGCTTGTTATCTACACGGTGTGTAGACCAGGCGGGGCCATTCTCATCTCTATCATAGTGTTTACGGAAAACGCATTCGTTTTTACCATCTGACTGATTAAATTCCGCAGTGTACGTTTTGGTGTTTTTGCAGTTGGAAGAGTTTATGGTGTTATCTTTACTGTAGACGGCAGTTACTTCCTCGCTACTGCCATCGTAGTTGAGTATGAACAATAATGTGGTTTCAATATTTCCGGAAGCCGTGGCGGTGGGAGTGACAAGAGCTGTGGCAGCCAATGTGATAAAAGCTAGCGCGGTTGCTAATGCGTGTTTCACGACTTCCTCCTTGAATGTGTTGCAAATACTAGGGGTGTTGGCCAGCCATTAAAATGGCTGGCCAACACTTTAGCCCTGGCAAGGGTCAGTTACGGTTTTGTGGGTAATTTGGGTTAGCGCCATAAGGTGGCTGCCCTGGTCCCGGCTGATTCCTTTGAGGCTGCTGCGGGCCGGGATAGCCCTGTTGTTGGGTGCCTGGGTAACCCTGTGGCTGCTGCGGTCCCCGATAGCCTTGCTGAGCCTGTGGGCCGGGGTAAGGACCGTTATAAGGCATAGTCGGAGAAACTGGTGGGTAGAACCCGGGGGCAGGGGCAGAGCTCTTACGCTTCTTTACCAGTACAACAGTAACTACAACACCAATTAAAGCAGCTGCAGCTGCAATGCCTAGCACTACATATAGCGTGGTATTGGAGTCGTTAGAGTTGTGTTTTGCGGCTAATGCGGTAGCGGTAGCGCTGGGGGTATCTGAAGGAGTAGCAGTGAAAACCGGGGCAGGTGTATTGGTGGAACTGCTAGTCGGGCTGCTAGTAGGATCGCTAGTCGGGCTGCTGGTGGCACCAGAAAGCGGCAAAGTGCCTTTTATGCTTGCGCTTGAGTTAGTGGCATCAGGGCCTTCCCAGGTGTAGTAAACAAATTTGTCACCCTTCTCTACCGTTGGTGACAGATTCTGACCAGTAACGGTTGCGTTCAGGGGTACTGCCGCCCCGCTAGAAATAACGTTTAGGTCGCTATAGTAGATACCGAAAGCTTCTGAAATATCGCTGCGAATAAAAGCGGTAAGGTTTAAGAAGCTAAACTCAAGGGCGTCTCCCTTTGAGTAAATCATCCAATTGCCGCCGTAGCTATCTTTCTCGTAGCGTTTTGCAAAAAGACACTGATTTCTGCCGTCTTTTTGGGTAAATTTTGAGATATAATCTTTAGTGTCTTTGCAATTTGAGGAATTGACGGTGTTCTCACTTCCGTAAACTGCGACTAATTCATCGTTGCTGCCGTCAGCGTTGAGCGCAAATAGTAGTTTAACATCAACTTTTTCGGTGGCGGTGGCTGCCGGGGCTAACAGTGCCCCTGCCACTAGCGTGAGAAAAGCTAGTGCTATGGCAAGTAGACGTTTCATTGCTCTCTCCTTAAACAAGTAATTGCTAAAGCTTGTGGGTGGAATTCAAGTCAGTCTGGCTGTCCTTGCCAGGGTGGCTGATTGGCTCGGGCTTGCGCCTTTGAAGGGTTCGGCTGCGTAGAAGTCTGATTGTCTGTATAGCTTTGCAATTGGTTTGAATGGCTCTGATAGGTCTGTGGTTGCGCACTAAAGCTACCTTGACCATCATAAAGTGTAACAGCAGAAAGTGGCATATATGAAGTAGAGTTTTTACTTATCTGAGCTAGCAAGAAAATCCCCGCAATTATGACTATGCAGACCACAGAGACAATTAATAAAAACCAGCGAAGCATATCGTTAAGGCTTTGAAAACCCTTTGGTGTAGCGGCAGTTTGCGGGCTGAAAGTGTTGATAGAACCGCTCGCAGTAGGGGTGGCGTCGGCTAGGTTGCTGTCGCTTGGTTCAGCCGAAGGGGTAGCTGTGAAAACAGGCGCGGGTGTATGGCTAGGCTTGCTAGTTGGCGTGCTGGTTACTTCAGGAAGCGGTAAAGTTCCCCTTACACTTGCTTTTTCATTAAAGGAATCATGTCCTTCCCAAGTGTAATAAATAAACTTTTCATCCCGGTCTTCAATGGGTGAAAGCGTTTGGGCGGTAACAGTTGCATTGGCTGGTACTGCTACTGTGGTAGAAGTAATGTTCAAATCGTAAGGACTGATGTTCAATATATCTGAAATGTCGTTTTCGATTTCAAAGAGTCTATTTTCGAATCTGAATTCCAGATGATCGTCTAGTCTGATTACTGACAAAGTTAAAATGTAGTAATATGGATTGTAATGCTTGCTAAAAATACACTGATTCTTGTTGTCTACTTGGCTAAACTTTGCCGCATATTCGTTGCTGTAGTTGCATTTGGTTGCGTTAACTGTGTTATTAGTGCTGGAGACTGTAATAAATTCATCAATAGAGCCATCAGAATTAAGTCTAAATAGTAGCGTAGTCTCAGCGTTTACGTCAGCCGTAGCGGCAGGAGCAAAGAGGGCTCCAGCCGCCAAGGTAATAAAGGTCAATAAGATTGTCAGTGTGCGTTTCAATGCTTGCTCCTTTAATCGCTGGAGCCTGCAGGCGGCATTTGCCAGGCTGGCTCTTCTGCGGGGTAAGCGTGGGCGACGCCGTCGGTAGAAACTAGGCGAGTCTGGTTACCTTCCGGGGTGGCTAGTTCATGGGCCAGCTGGACGTTCTGATTCGGGTGCGAAAGCGTAGCCAAATCTCCCGAATCAGGTTGACTGGGCATCCCATAACGCTGCGGATAAACCTCGTTAACCGGCTGTGCAGTAAGCGGCAGCCCACCTGGGACTGTAGGGGCCAGTGACGGCGTCGGGGCAATGTAGGGGCGGTAACCGAGTGCGGGGGCCGACGGCGCAGAGACCCCCGGCTGCGGGAAACCTGGCGCGCCGAGCACAGGGGCCGACGGCGCAGAGGGCATCTGCGGAAAAACAGGCGTCCCTAAGGGTTGAGCTAGCTTGGCGCGATTACGGCGTGTTTTTGCAACTGTCAGCGCTAATGCGATGCAAGACATCAGGGCTATACCAACCGCGACAATGGCGATAGTGAGCCAAATATTGTCGTCGTTGGCGGAATCGGTAGCTAAACTGGCGAAATCGGCAGCCAAAGGAGTAATGCTCAGCGAAGCGGCTCTGGAAGTAGCCGTCAGGGGGCTGGCAGCTAGGGTGCTGACAGCTAAAGGAGTAGCCGCCATAGCCGGCGAGGCCACGCTAAGAGTCAGGAATGGCACGGTTAATGCCATAAACACGCCAGCATGCTTAAAGCGTGCAGCGATGCTGTGCATTTTTCCTCCTTGAAACTCAGCAGGCAGTGCCGGTCAACTTAGTGGGCGGCGTCGGTGTTTTAGGCCTCGCTAGCCGCAGCGCCCGCAGCTTCCTGCTTACGGCGCTTTAGCAGCAAAAAGCCCAAGCCTGCAGCGCTGGCCACCACCAGGGCGCCAACCACCCACAGAGCGGTAACTATCCCGCTATTACCCTGCTTGGCGGCGGCCGCCTGAGATTTATCGGCGCCAGCTATAGTCGCGCGGTAGTCAGTAGCCTTGGCAGAGCTGCTAGCACTAGCAGAACCGCTGGCTGAGCCACTAGCCCCCGGCGTAGGAGCCGCACTAGTGGCACCGGCGCTGGGCTGGGCGCCGTCGGGAGCTACGCTTTGCGAGCCAGAGCCGCCCTGGGAGCCGTCAGAACCTCCCTGAGAACCACCAGCCAGCCAGCTTGAGCCACCTGACGGGCTAGTAGAACTTGGGTTATTTACAGTCGCGGTAAAGCTGTTTTGATGAGTGGAATTGCGCCACTGCATGAAGTAGCCCTTACCCTCGCCACCAGACTGGTTCACTTTGACGCCGTCGCTAGCTGAAGTAACCGTGGCATCATGCACGCTGACATTGCTGTTAATGGAGCTAACCTTAAGCGGTTTTAGGGCAACAAGCAGCGCGTCAACGCGGTTATGGCCGGTTAGCTTGTCACCGTTGAGCGAATAAAACTCATGCCCCGCCTGCGCACTGTAGGTAACCGTGCCCGAGCAGTAGTTATAACCCTCGTTTTGTTTAAAAACTGGGGTAATTCCTGCCTCAGTCTTCGGCATGGCACTTTCTAGCGTGTCAGCGCAGCTTTGGCTGGTTAGTGTCTGGGTGTAATCGGCGATGCTAACCGTGTACATAATCTGCCCAGCTTTGGTAAATACCACCGACTCTTGCACTTTCGCCTCGCTAGGTGCAGCTAGTGCCGACGGCGCCAGGGTGCCAGCCGTGGCCAGTAGCGCAGCAGCTACAAAACGAGTGAAAAAGCGTTTACATACGGCAGTATTCATACCTATCTCCTAATTAGCCGCCATAAGGCTGGTTGTTCCAGCCAGTGTAGGGCTGCTGGTTTGGTTCGCTATCCGCGTCATAAATCTGGGTAGCGGCAGGGTCGTAGTCCTGAGTTGGGGCCTGAACCGTCTCTTGCGAAGGCTGCGCGGTAGGCGCCTGCACGGTTTCTTGCGCGGTGGGCGCCTGAACCGTGTCCTGTGAAGGGGACGGGGTAGTGGCCGCAGTGGTGTCCTGCGGATAGCGGTGAGTTGGGGCCAGGGTTGTTTCCTGGGCGTAACTGGGGAACACCGACTGCTCAGCGCTTTGCCCATAGGTTTGCGGAGCGCCCTGGTTGTATCCCTGGGGTTGGCTGTAGCCTTGCGCGGCCGGTTGCCCCTGCCCCTGGGGAGCGGCCGGTTGCCCGTAGCTCTGCTGGCCGTAACCCTGGGGTGCGGCGCTCTGCCCGTAGTTCTGAGGCTGCCCATAGCCCTGGGGCGTGGCGCTCTGCCCGTAGCCTTGGGGTGCGCTGGGGGCGTAAGGGGCCGACGCCGCCGAAGGGGCATAGCCCGACGCCGCAGACTGCGCGTAGCCAGAGGCTGCCGACTGTGCGTAACCCGGGTTCGGAGACTGAGCGGCGCTTGGAGCCGAGTATTGCGGGGTGCTCTGGCTGTAGCCCTGCCCGGCCTGCTGGCCATAGTTTTGAGGTGCCTGGCCGTAGCTCTGGGGTGCCTGCCCGTAGCCTTGCGTGGCCTGCTGCCCATAGCCCTGGGGAGCGGCTGGTTGCCCATAGCCTTGGGGCGCGGCGCTCTGCCCGTAACCCTGGGGTGCGCTGGGGGCGTAAGGAGCCGACGCCGCCGAGGGGGCATAGCCCGACGCCGCAGACTGCGCATAGCCCGACGCTGCAGACTGCGGATAGTTAGAAGAGGCCGCACTGCGGGGATAGCCAGAGCTGGGCGCGGACTGTGCGGGAGCCGAGGCTGCAGAAGCCGCAGACTGCGGATAAGCCGCCGACGCCGTCGAGCTGGCATAAGCAGCCGAAGCGGCACTAGCGCCCTGAGTGCCCTGGATCCCCTGAGCGCCCTGAAGCGGGCCGGAAGTATTAATCTGACCGCTAGCCATCGTGGGCACATACCCACTGGTGTTATTGGGATAAGACCCCGAAGACTTAGCGCCCTTACGGGGCTTACGCAAAACCATCACGATCAGCGCCAGCAGCGCCAACAGCACCACAATGCCTACTCCTAAAGCGGCATACAGAGCAGTGGTGTTAGAGCCGTCCTCATCTTCAGAGCCAGCAGCCGCCGCAGTTTGCGTAGGGGCAGCAGTATCTAAAGGATTCGCATTAGAAGTGGGCGAACCACTAGCGGAAGGGTCGCTTGAAGGGCTCTGCGACGGGCTAGCAGTTTTATTGTCAGGCAGCAGAGAGAAAGGATCCTGCTTTTGGGTGCCATCATCCGAGGTCAAAGTAAATTCCATGGTCACCGCAGCAGAGGGGTTACGCCAGTAAGCCATGTGTAAATTACGCTTGTTAAAAACCTCGTATTGAAGCTTGACGTTGCCTGGGGCGCTAACCACCTTGCCCTCAACGCCCACAATCAGAGCCCTGAAAGTAGCTGAGGAGATCCCCAGCGGCTTAGCAGAAACATTGATAGTGGCCTGCGGGTCAACGGTGACAGTGGTCTTACCGTTTTGCCGCGAAAACTGCGAAGAGGCCTTATAGCTAGTGAAAGTCTGCAAAATAGAGCAGGTGGCACCCTTATCTTTTTGTTCAAACTGGGTGATAAGCGTCTTGTCTTTGGTGGTGCCCTTGAAGCTCTCACACTGAGCTTTAGTCATGTTGTTGCTGGGGTCAACCACCATGATGTAGTCCTGCATCTTGTTGTTGTTTAGGACTACAAACATTTCAGCTATGTAGGGTTCGTCTGCTGCGCTTGCGGTGGGCCAAGCGGCTGTGGGCAGACCTAGGCCGGTAACCACTAAAGCTGTTACCGCCAGAATGTGTATAGCCTTGCGCCACATAATCGCCTCCAGGTATGAGTTTTCAACCAGTCTAAACGCTAATCGTTAGAGATGTCTGAAAACTAAGCCTTTGGACTAGGCTATGACCTGTGACTTAACGGTAGCTATGGGGATAAGTCTCCCTGAAAAAAACGACTACCGGTGTAGCCAACTTTCTGCAAAAATAGGACTAAACGCCTAAGCGCTCGAAGAGGAGTTGTAATGCTTTCAAACGACCAAATCACCCTGAGCCCCAACCCGTTGGTGCGCGCCTTGGGGAAGCTACCCGCCGAGTTCACCAAAGCGGACATCATCAGCTACATCGTCGACAACGATATTCACGCCCTAGAACTGCGCTACATTGGCGGCGACGGGCGCCTAAAGGTCCTAAACTTCGCCATCCAGTCCGTGGCCCACCTAGACCGGATCCTAACCATGGGGGAGCGCGTGGACGGCTCCTCCCTGTTTAACTTTGTTGACGCCACCTCATCAGACCTATATGTGGTGCCCCAGCTACGTAGTGCCTTCATGAACCCCTTCGCCGCTGAGCCCACCATCGACTTTTTGTGCTACTTCTACGACGTCGCCGGTAACCCCCTGGTCAGCTCACCTCAGCATGTGCTGCGCCGCGCCCAAACCGCCCTCGAAGCAGCCACCGGCAACCGCCTGCAGGCCCTAGGTGAGCTGGAGTACTACCTGTTCTCCGACGTCGAGACCCTATTCCCGGTAGAAGAGCAGCGCGGTTACCACGAAGCTGCCCCCTTCTCTAAGTTCGCCGACGTGCGCACCGAAGCCCTCAAATACTTGACCCAAATGGGTTGCGCAGTTAAATACGCCCACGCCGAGGTGGGTAACTTTGTTGCCGACGGACGCCAAATGATCCAGCAGGAAATCGAATTCCTGCCGGTAGATGCCTGCGACGCCGCCGACCAAATGACCCTAGCCAAGTGGGTAGTGCGTGAAGTAGCCCACCGCCACGGCATTGAAGTGTCATACTCGCCCAAGATCGCCGTCGGCCAAGCCGGCTCAGGCATGCACTTCCACACCCGCCTGGTAGACCCGCAAGGCAACAACCTATTTAGCCAGGGCGCCGGCCTAACTGAGCTAGCCCGCAAGGTGATCGGTGGCTACCTCACCCTGGCCGCCTCCATCACCGCCTTTGGTAATACCGTACCCACCTCCTTCCTGCGCCTAGTGCCCCACCAGGAAGCCCCCACCGCCATCTGCTGGGGTGACCGCAACCGTTCAGTGCTGGTGCGTGTGCCGCTGGGCTGGAACAACCTTGATGACCGTATGTTCCGCGACGCCAACCCCAATGAGCCCGCAGTTGGTCAGGTTCCCAATGACCTGCAAACCGTGGAAATGCGCTCACCTGACGGCTCAGCCGCCATCCACCTGCTGCTAGCGGCAATTGTTGTGGCTGCGCGAGTGGGTCTGACTGAGCCGGGAATGCTTGAATATGCCAATGAGCGATATGTCTCAGGGGACGCTTCTAAGCTCGAAAACCTAGAGCAACTGCCTGCCTCCTGCTACGAATCCGCCCAGCGCCTACAGGCTCAGCGCGCCCTTTACGAGGCTGAAGGGGTCTTTCCGCCTAAGCTCATCGACGCCTGGGTGGCTTACCTAGAAGGCCTAGGAGACGAGAACTTGCGTGAAGATATCGCCACAGCACGGGTGCTAGTTGAAGATTTGGTGGAAACTTATTTCCACATCGGCTAAGTGGGTTGGGGCTTAAGTCTTATTAAGTCCCAGCAATAAAGCCAAAGCGGGGCGCTTCTAGACAAACGGAGGCGTCCCGTCGTCGTAATCACACCATTAAAATATGAGACAGCGTTTATAAAGTTGCAGTCACTCTGCTATGTTTACCTCCATTGCCGCTTTGGCAATTTAAGTAACTTTAACGGAGGTGAACATGTCCGCTTTAACTACTCCCGAGCTATCTGCAGCAGGGGAGGAGCCTGAAACTGCCGCGAGCGCATCACTAGGTGGTGACGCTAAGGTGTCTGAACACGACAACCCAGGAACTGACCTTAAGCGTGGCCTGTCCGCCCGCCACATGCAGATGATCGCTATCGGTGGCGCAATTGGAACCGGCCTGTTTGTGGCCTCCGGCGCAACCGTTTCTACCGCAGGCCCGGGCGGCGCCCTGGTGGCCTATTCGGTAATTGGTTTAATGGTGCTGTTGCTGATGCAGTCACTGGGCGAAATGACTGCGCACATGCCCGTTTCTGGTTCTTTCCAGACTTACGCCACGCGTTTTGTTAGCCCCTCCTTTGGTTTTGCCATGGGCTGGAACTACTGGTTTAACTGGGCCATTACGGTGGCCGCTGAGCTGGTAGCAGCCGGTATTGTGATGAGCTACTGGCTGCCCGATGTGCCCCACTGGGTGTGGGCGGCAGTGTTCTTGGCGCTGCTAACCGGTCTTAACGCGCTCTCTGCACGCGCCTATGGCGAGGGTGAATTCTGGTTTGCCACCATCAAGGTGATTACCGTGCTGGTGTTTTTGGTGGCCGGCGTGGCCATGATCCTGGGGATTATGGGTGGTAACTCACCTGGCTTTAGCAACTGGACTAAGGGTGAGGCCCCCTTCCACGGCGGCTGGCTCTCGATTGTGTCAGTGTTTATGATCGCTGGTTTCTCTTTCCAGGGTACTGAGCTGGTTGGTGTGGCTGCGGGCGAGTCGCGTAACCCTCGCAGGGATGTGCCCCGGGCTATTAAGAGCGTGTTCTGGCGGATCATGCTGTTCTACGTGGGTGCTATTGCGGTTATTGGTTTCCTGATTCCTTACACCGACCCCAACTTGCTGCGTAACGGTGAGACTGATGTGGCTTACTCGCCTTTCACCTTGGTGTTTGAGCGGGCTGGCGTGGCCGGCGCGGCTGCGGTGATGAATGCGGTTATTTTGACTGCGATTTTGTCTGCCGGTAACTCTGGCCTGTATGCCTCTACCCGTATGCTGCACTCGATGGCCCTTGATGGTCACGCCCCCAAGCTGTTCTCCCGGGTTAACCGGCGCGGCGTGCCGATCTACGCTATGGCGGTTACGGCTGCTGTGGGCGCGGTTGGTTTCGTGACCGCTATTGTGGGTGAGGGCGCTGCCTACACTTGGCTGCTTAACGTATCTGGTCTTTCAGGCTTCATTGTGTGGCTGGGTATTTCCTGGTGCCACCTGCGTTTCCGCAGGGCCTATGTGCTGCAGGGCAATGACTTGGCGAAACTGCCTTATAAGGCTCCGCTGTTCCCGTTTGGCCCGATGCTGGCTTTTGCCATGTGCCTGATTGTGCTGGTGGGTCAAAACTATGAGGCTCTGTTTAGGGGCCAGCTGTTCCAGATTGCTTCTAGCTACATTGGTTTGCCGGTGTTCTTGGCGATTTGGGGTATCCACAAGCTGGTTACCAAGGAGCCTAAGGTTGAGCTGGCTACCGCTGACGTCAGTGGCGTTGAGGTTGAGGTGGCTTGATAGCTTCCTGCTAGCTTTTTCCCGCCTGCGGTTTAGTCCGACGGCGTAGCGAGTGCCTGGTTGCGATTCTATGCAGCCAGGCACTCGTGTTTTTTGGCGCCCCGGGCGGCGCTTGGGCCTTCATGTTCGCGTCCTGCGCCTGCGTTCACGGTCTGCGCTTGGGCCGGCGCTCGTGGTCCAGGGACTACTCCCAGCGGGCGCAGCTTTCGCTGCGGGCAACTTCGATGGCACTATTGCGGTCCCAGCCATTGCTGGCGCGGAATACGAGCTTGCGCGAGCTAGAGCATTGCCAGGCCGTTAAAACCACATCTGAACTGGAGTTGTTTGCACTTGAGTTGTCTGCGCCAGGGGTGGGGGGTGCCTCAGTGGGGGAGATTGTGGTCAAGTTGGGCAGGTTCAAGCCCGTGGAGGGCTCTGGGCTTGAGGATAGTGGCGTGGGTGTGGCGGTCCCTAGCGGCTTGCTGGTGGGTAGCGGCGCAGTGCTAGGTAGTGGCGTGCTGCTGTGAGTGGGGCTGGGGGTGCTTTCAGGGCTCTGGGTTTGGGTGGTGGTAACGACGACGGCGCCCGTCTGGTTTTGCTCAGAGGCTCGGTGGGCGTAAAAAAGAATGCCCCCAACCATGGCAAAAATACCCAGCACCGCGAAAGTCACCAGCGACACGCGCCAGGCTGAGCCCCAGGGCGTATACAAGCTAGCGTGGGTGTTACCAAGCGTGTTTAGCTTGCTTTCGCGCAGAGAGGTGGCCTGGGTGGCGTTGTGGTGGGAGCTGGGGCGCTGGGGGTCAATCATTGGCTTACAGCTGTCGTCGGGGTCAGATACTAAGGCAGATATTACCCCGACCTGTGGCTTAGGTTAAGAAATCACAATGTTGTGACTAGGTAACAGATTCTAATCCTGGGAACCTGGCAACAAAAGTTATTCGTTTTCTTCACGTTGGGCGAGAATACGTTCCACCTCTTCATCAGGCAGCGGATCACCATTGTCGTCAAGCAGACCATTACGTTTCATGAACTGGTAACGCGAATCAGCGAAGCGAGGTAACGGAAACGGCAGAATATATACGAAGCCAATAAAAAGAAAGAACAGTGCAATGAACGAGATGGAAACTATAATGAATTCGGGGGCTCCAAACCTGTCGGAGAGCATGCCGATTCCAGCTAAGGTAGACGCAATGCCCATGCAGGGATAGGTTACTGCCGCCATGTTTTTGGTCAGACGCTCGCGTAAAATGCCTCTCCATAAGTCTGCCACCCACGAATCAGTGTAGGTCTGCACCCACCATGAATAAATGATGAGAGGGCCCATAATTATTGTTGCGATATCTTGCCACACACTATTCATACTTGTTACCTCCTACCCAAATAAAGCATCGCTTATATAAAAGGCTAGTGTTGCGTTAGAGATTGTGGCCATCGTGTTTTCTCCCCAAATACGCCTTTGGCTAATACCGTCTTAACGGTTGATAGTCTGCTGTGCGCCCTCGCGCTATGAGGGCGCCTGCTCTGAGCAAGCTGGCAGTCCCTAAACCAGGTAAAAACTGCTTCCAGGCAAAACTAGGGGGGCGCCCGCCATGCGGCGGGCGCCCCCTGGTCTAGTTTGGTTTGGGCCAGATTCAAGTTTTGGCCGTTAGGCCTAGCAGCTTTACTGCTTTGCGGCTTTGGTTGCTTTTAGGCTTTGGCGGCTTTTGGTTTGGGCCAGGCGTTTAGGTTAGCTCGGGCGGCAAAACATCAGTTTGGGCCGGCAGGTTAGCGATGCCCACGGGGCAGGTAATGCCATTAGGTCCGTGGTTACAGTAGCCGCCAGGATTCTTGTGCAGATAAGCCTGGTGGTACTCCTCGGCCAGATAAAACGGCCCGCCCTGGCCAGATTCCAGCGCGGCGGCGTCGCCAATAGTGGTTTGGCAAACGCGCCCGTCACCAAGCTTGTCTAGCTCACCCTGGAAAGCCTGGCGTAGCGCCGCAGCGGCCTGCGCCTGCTGGGGGGTGGTAACCCAAATCGCGCTGCGATACTGGGTGCCCACATCATTACCGTGGCGGTTAGTCTGGGTGGAGTCGTGGTTTTCAAAGAAAACTCGCAACAGATTCTGCCCACCCACACCCGCTACAGCCGGGTCATAAACCACGGCCACAGTCTCCGCGTGACCAGTCTGGCCAGTGCATACCTCACGGTAGGTGGGGTTGTGGTTACCCCCACCCATATAGCCCACGGCGGTGGCTAACACCCCGGGCTGGTTCCAGAAAATACGCTCCACGCCCCAAAAGCAGCCGGCAGCCAGGTAAATAACCTCGGCACCAGCAGGTAGCGGGTCATCGGCGCGGCTAGCTAAAACCGGGTGAAGCTCTAGACGCTCCAGTAGCGGCTGGCCGTGACCGGCGATAGTGGCCGGCAAGGCGCCGGCAGCGGCGTCGTCGCGATAAGTACCGTCAGCGAGCGGCAACCAATTTTGCTCAGGCCCAGCCGCCCGCGTCGCAGCGGCGTAGCTCATAGCTGCTGTACAGACTTGATGGTGGCCTGCAAAACGCGGCCGTTAGGGGCCTTGTAGCTGACAGTCTCGCCAGCCTTGTGTCCCATCAGCGCCTTACCTAGCGGGGCCTCGGGGGAGAAGACGCGGGCGCCGTCGGGAACATCAGCCGCAATCTCCTGGTTACCCAGCACGAAAACCTGCTCTTTACCGGCAATAATGGCGGTAATCAGGGCGCCCTTAGTGACAGTGCCATCAGAGCTAGCCTGACCCACCTCAGCGTTTTCCAGCATCCCCTCAAGCACCTTAATGCGGGTCTCGTTAAGGGCAGCTTCCTCGCGGGCGGCGTGGTAGCCAGCATTTTCGCGCAGGTCACCCTCCTGGCGGGCTAACTCAATGCGGCGAGCGATTTCTTTGCGCTCAGTGGTACGACGGCGCTCAAGCTCCTCGCTTAGACGGTCAAAAGCTTCCTGGGTCAGCCAAGTACGGTTGTCTTCACTCATGTTTTCTCCTAACTTGCCACCTTAAAAGCCCAGTTTAGCCCAATACGGCCATGTAGCAGGCGATACACTGGCACACCCAGGCTGCCACAGTGCAGGCATGGAAAATCTCGTGAAACCCAAACCAGCGCGGCAAAGGATCGGGTTTTTTAAGCGCATAAACCACTGCGCCAAGCGTATAAATTACGCCGCCAGCAGCAATTAAAACGACAATCGCCGCCCCGCCGGCGCGGTAAAGCTCAGGAATGAACCACACAGCCACCCAGCCCAGCACCACATACAAGATCGTGAACAGCCAACGCGGCGCGGTAATCCAGCACACATTAGCCACCATGCCAATCACGGCGCCCGTCCAGATAATGCCCAGCACTAGACGCTGGTGATCCGGCGTCATTAACGCCAAAGCCAGGGGAGTGTAGGTGCCGGCAATCAACAGGTAAATATTGGCGTGGTCAATGCGGCGTAAAAGCTGGGAAACCTTAGCTGGGAAATGTCCGTTAGAGATGTGGTACACCCCAGAGTTGGCGAAAAGCAGCAGTGAACAGGCCAAATACACTCCGCTGCCGATTTTTAAAGTGGTCGTGGGGGCTAAAACCGTCAGCACAATGCAGGCAGCCAAAGCCAGCGGTGCAGTAATGGCGTGAATCCAGCCGCGCAGCTTAGGTTTGATTAATTTAAGGGCCTCACCGGCCGAGGCAAGTGAGTCGCTAGAAAGCGAGAGTGCTTTGGCGGCTGCCATATGAACCTCCCAGTAGCTTGTTAGGAACAAAAGCTACGCTACCGTAAGTTACGCTCGCGTAGGTAGCTATTTGATAAAGCGAACACCACAAGGCGTGATTAGGCGCTACCGTATATAGCATGGCCGTAAAAGCAGATCGGCCTGTACCTGTATGCAAGGAGCTGAAAATGGCTGGCGACAACCTGCTCTATGACGTTTACGAACGCCGGTTGTTGGCGCAGCTTGATCGCTCCAAAGTTCCCGCGCACGTAGGTGTGATCCTCGACGGCAACCGCCGCTGGGCTAAATCCCTAGGGGTAGGCGCCGCTCACGGACACCGGCGCGGGGCAGATAAAATCGCCGAATTTTTAGGTTGGGCCGAAAACGCCGGGGTTGAAATCGTCACCCTCTGGCTGCTGAGCACCGATAACCTCTCACGTGACCCGCAGGAACTAGCGCCGCTGCTAGACATTATTGCTAGCGCCGTCGAAAACCTGGCTAGTGCCAGGCGTTGGCGACTGCGCATTGTGGGCAGCGTGGAATTACTACCCCAACCGGTGGCCCAGCGGCTACTGGCGGCAGTAGAGTCCACCAGTGCCATTGAAGGCATGGAAGTTAATGTGGCCGTGGGCTACGGCGGGCGTGAAGAAATTGCCCAAGCTGTGCGTGACGCTTTAGCTGAGGCCGCCGCCCAGGGGCGCACCCTAGAAGAAGTGGCCCGCAGTCTGTCTGTGCGCGACATTGCTGAGCACCTGTACACCAAGGGCCAGCCCGACCCGGATCTGCTTATCCGCACCTCGGGTGAGCAGCGTCTTTCGGGCTTCCTGCTGTGGCAATCGGTGCACTCGGAATACTATTTCTGCGAGGTTAACTGGCCGGCCTTTAGGCACATTGATTTCCTGCGCGCGCTACGCGACTATGCCCACCGCGAGCGCCGCATGGGTAAGTAGCTTACCGAGCCAGTTTTAGTTCTCTTTAAGCCAGTAATAGTGCTTATAGGCGGCAAAAGCTGCGCCCGCAAAGGGAACTATAAAGATGATCAGCGTGTAAATCATGCGGTCATAAAAACTGCGCTTACCGGCAAACAAGACATAGACCACTGCCGCGCAGTCAACTAGGGCCAGCAGCGTCATTACGATTTGGGCAAACAATTTTGGCCTTAAATTTGTGGGTAGTTCCAGGGCCTTTAGCAGGCCAGGGGCATAAGGCGGGGGTGGCTGGTGGGCCACCCCCAATCCGATTAGGTCCCTAAACGTCCCTAATCGCGTTTATGCCTGAAACTTAGCAGTTTCCGCAGCACTCGTGCTTAGTCTCTTCAGCTGCGCCTTCGGGCGCGGCGGGGGCGACTGCGTTCTTAGGTGCGGTTTCTTCAGCTGCGCTCTTAGGCGCGTCTGAGGTAACTGCCTCTTCGTGAGTGACAACTTCCTCTTCCTGCACTGCGGCAGCGGCGGCCTCTAGCTCAGCGCGGTAGGCGGGTTGTGCTTCGATCAAAGCGCACGCCCTAGCAATGACCTCTAGCTCAGCGCGGGTAGGCGGGTTAGCGCCCGGGCGCGAAACGGTGATGGCGGCAATTGCAATGGCGTGGGCGATTACGCGGCGCAGGGCTTCTTCGCTGATGTTGTGTAGCGCCTCGCGGTTTTCGGCGCCCAGCAGGCCTTCAGTCCACAGCCCGTCGATAATGCCGCCCATGAAGGAGTCGCCGGCACCTACCGTGTCTGCTACTATAGCCGGCTGGGAGGGTACTTCCAGGCGCAGGCCTGAGGAGGTTACTGCTAGGGCGCCCTCGGGGCCACGGGTAACCACCGCAATGGCCGGGCCTAGCTCCAGCCAGGAACGCAGGGTTTCTTCCTGGTCAGCGCCGCTAGTTAGCCACTCCAGGTCTTCGTCGGAGCACTTAACTACGTCTGAGGCGGCGATTAGACGCTCTACCAGCGGGCGGGCGTCACCGGGGGTGCCCATCAGCTGGGGGCGTACATTGGGGTCGTAAGTGATGGTGGAGGTCTGGCGGTAAGCTGCCAGAACGGCCTGCACGGTTAGGCGCCCCGGCTCCATAATCGCGCCGATAGAACCAGTGTGCACCGCTAGCGGGATGTTCTTAGAAGGCGCCGGCGTGGGCGGGTTCCAGTCCAGGTCAAAACGGTAGGAGGCGGCGCCGTCGTCGCCAATAACGGCAACAGCGGTGGAGGTGGCCTCAGCCCCGTCAGAGCCCTCAACTAGGGCAACACCGTTAGATTCAAGGTGCTTGCGGACTAGCTCGCCGCGTGCGTCCTTGCCGATCCAGCACACCAGCTCGGCTTGGCGGCCTAGGCGTGCTAGCCCCAGGGCTACGTTCGCCGGGGATCCTCCCGGGATTTCCTTAGTGGTAGCGTCCAAGCCGACGACGACGTCGACAAGAGCCTCACCAATAACTAATACGCGCGGTTCGCTCATTAAGGTTCCTTCGATTTGTAGCTGCAGTGCTTGAAATCAGCTCTGATCGCTTTGGGTGGCTGCTTCTAGGCGGGCTCGGGCCTGGTCTAACCAGTTTTGGCAGTGCGTGGCCAGAGCCTCACCACGTTCCCACATGGCCAAAGATTGCTCCAGAGGGGCGTCGCCGGCCTCAAGTTGGCGTACTACCTGAGCTAACTCAGCGCGGGCCTGCTCATAAGTGAGCTGGTCAACTTCGGTCGGTTGGGCGGATGTGGGTGTGGTCATAGTCTGATTGTGTCATGAAGTTGTGCTTTTGGGTGGGTCTGGTCTCATTTTGGGTTAGTCGAGCCGCTTGGGGTTAGTTCCCATCACCTGCGCGATTAGTGACCCGTGAGCCACAATGGCTTCCAGTAGGGTGCCGCGTTTGAGCTGGTCTACTTCAGTGACCACATCGCCATTAGATTGGCGTAAAACCGCGTATCCACGGTCAAGCACTGACTGGGGGCTAAGCGCGCGCAGTTTAGCTAGATCAGTGTGTAGCTGGGCTTGGCTAAGGGCCAGTTGGTGGTCTACCGCCCGGCGCATACGCTGGGTCAGTTCGCGGTCTTCTGCTTGACGCAAATTAATGACGGCGTCGGGCTGGCTCAGCACCGGGCGTGAACGCAGCTGCTCTAGGCCCTGCTGCTCACGCTCCAGGCGGGCTTGCCAGGCGGTGCGTGCCGCAGCCACGGTGGTCTCCAGGCTGGCTAGCTCCTCAAGCAGGTCGGGCACGATCCGTCGGGCAGCGTCGGTGGGGGTGGAAGCGCGGAAATCAGCCACTAGATCCAGCAGCGGGCAGTCGGTTTCGTGACCAATAGCGCTGACTAGCGGGGTGTGGCAGGCGGCAGCGGCGCGCACCAGGGCCTCATCGCTAAAAGGCAGCAGGTCCTCGACCGCCCCGCCGCCTCGGGCCACAACAATCACATCTACTTGCTCGATTTGGTCCAGCTCAGCAATAGCCCTGGACACTTCGGCGACGGCGTAGGCCCCCTGCACAGCCACCTCACGGATTTCAAAGCGGGTGGCGGGCCAACGCAGGCGGGCGTTGTTAATGACGTCGTCCTTAGCTTTAGCTTGCCGCCCACAAACCAGCCCCACCACACGCGGCAAGAAGGGCAGCGGACGCTTACGGGAGGGGTCAAACAGACCCTCAGCAGCCAAGGCGCGGCGCAGGCGCTCAATTTGGGCTAGTAACTGACCTAAACCAACCGGCCTGATCTCGTCAGCCACCAGCTGGAAGGAGCCGCGCTTGAGCCAGTAGGTGGGTTTAGCGTGCAGCACCACCTGGCTGCCTTCCTCCAACGGCGAATCCATGGCGGCCAGCACCTTGGCGTAGGTAGCTACCGTCATGGAGGCCTCAGTTTCACTGTCGCGCAAGGTCATAAACGCCATAGAGGCACCCCGACGCGGGTTGAACTGCACCACCTGGCCGCTGACCCACACCGGCGTCATCTTGGACATGTAGGACTCCACTTTTTGCGCCAGCAATCGCAGCGGCCAAGGGTTTTCGGCAGTGGTGTCGCGGGCCAGGGCGGCCAGTTGGCGTCCGCCGCCATTGGGGGAGGCCTGGCTAGTTACGGCCTGGTTAGCTATGGCCGGGCTAGTTGCGTTGGGGGCGCCCGAATTTACGCCGACGGCGTGGGGCGGGTTACTACTTGTCACGGCTACCACTGTGCCACGAATACAGGCCAGGTACCCTGTACCTATGACCACAGCCTCGCCCAAAAAACTTCTGCTGGCAGCCCCACGCGGATACTGCGCTGGCGTTGACCGCGCCGTGGACGCCGTCGAGAAAGCCCTAGCCCACTACGGAGCCCCCATTTACGTGCGCAAAGAGATTGTGCACAACAAGTACGTGGTGGAGGCGCTCAGCCGTCGCGGAGCCATTTTTGTCAACGAAACTGATGAGGTGCCCCCGGGCGCTCGCGTAGTGTTCTCAGCCCATGGCGTGTCCCCGGCAGTGCATGAGCAGGCCGCCGCCCGCCACCTGGCCACCATTGACGCCACCTGCCCGCTGGTAACCAAAGTGCACAAGCAGGCGGTGCGTTTCGCCAAGGGCGACTACGACATCATCTTGGTGGGCCACAGCGGACACGAAGAGGTGGAAGGCACCCAAGGTGAGGCCCCCGAGCACATTCAGGTAGTTAACGGCCCTGAAGAAGTAGACCAGGTGCAGGTGCGTAACCCTGAAAAGGTAGTGTGGATTTCGCAAACCACCCTAAGCGTGGATGAAACCATGGAAACCGTGCGTCGCCTGCGTGAACGTTTCCCGGCCATGATTGACCCGCCCAGCGACGACATTTGCTACGCCACCCAAAACCGCCAGGCCGCCGTCAAGCAGATGGCTCCGCGCGCTGACGTGGTGATTGTGGTGGGTTCAGGTAACTCCTCCAACTCGGTGCGCCTAAAGGAAGTGGCCCTAGAAGCCGGCGCTAAGGCCGCCTACCGGGTGGATTACGCCAGCGAAATCGATCCCAGCTGGCTAGAGCAGGCCCAGAGCGTGGGGCTAACCTCAGGGGCGTCCGTGCCCGAAATTTTGGTGCGCGAAGTGGTGCAAAAGCTAGCGGAATACGGCTTCACCGACGTCGAGGAACTACGCACGGCCACAGAAAACATTGCTTTCTCGCTGCCCAAGAACCTACGCGCGGATCTAAAAGCCGCCGAGGCTGACGGCGAGGGTGAGCCGCGCCCCCTTCACGCCCGCCGCGAACCGGCCCCTGACCACACCTGTTAGCGTAACTTTAGGGGCCCTTAAACCCCTAGACTTACCTTCATGAAGCGTCACTATCACAACGGCATTAAAACTTTTTGGCTGCTGTGCCTGATGTGGGCGATTTTGATCGCCTTCGGTTACGTATTGGCGCGAGCATCGGGATATTTCATCTTTATGCCGCTGTTCGCGCTGATCGCCGTGGGCCAGACTGCCTACAGCTACTGGAACAGCGACAAGCTGGCCATCCGCTCTATGGATGCCTACGAGGTGACGCCCCAGCAGGCCCCGTATCTGTATGAGATTGTGCAGGAGCTGTCCTCAATTGCAGGCCAGCCCATGCCACGCATCTACATTGCCCCCACCATGAGCCCTAACGCTTTTGCTACCGGGCGCAACCCCCAGCACGCGGCAGTGTGTTGCACTGAGGGTATTTTGAACCTGCTTGACCGCCGTGAGCTGCGTGGAGTACTGGGTCATGAGCTCAGCCACGTGTACAACCGTGACATTCTCACCGGCTCAATTGCCGCCGGTATGGCGGGGATTATTTCCTCGGTGGGCACCATGTTCATGTACTTTGGCACTAGCTCGCGCAGCCGCAATGAGCGTGACAATGGGGCGGCCGCAATGGGCTTGGTAATGGCTATTTTGGCGCCGCTGGCGGCTGGTTTAGTGCGTCTGGCGGTTTCGCGTACACGTGAGTACGACGCCGACGAGGACGGCGCCTCGCTCACCGGTGACCCGCTGGCTTTAGCTAGCGCGCTTAAGAAGCTTTCGGGCGGCGTGCCCAACTACCCCATGCCGCGTGAGCCGCAGGTGGAGAATCTGTCGGCCATGATGATCGCTAACCCCTTTGGGAACCTGGGGCAGGCTATGAGCACCCACCCGCCCATGGATAAGCGCATTGCGCGCCTAGAGCACATGGCCGGTTACTGACGGTTGCGCCTGGGGGAGGAGCCCGGGCCGCGCAAACAGCCCAAAAGTAGGCCCTGGCTTCTCCTTAAGAGAGTGCCAGGGCCTTACTGCGTGGTCCTTATGGTCCTTACGACTATGGTGCGCCGGTTGCCGGTGCAACCACGCCGGTGCCTAGGGCTGGGCCTTACGGCGTACCCTTACGACCTGGCCGCGCCGTCGCCGTCGCCCCTAACGTTAGGGCCTTAGCGCTGGGACTTAGCGGTAATTGGTGAACTGTAGGGCGGCGTCGATGTCCAGTTCCTTAAGCATGGCGATTACTGCCTGTAGGTCATCGCGCGACTTGGAGGACACGCGCACCTCATCGCCCTGGATCAGGGCCTTGACACCCTTGGGGAAGGACTCGCGGATGGCCTTAGTGATCTTCTTGGCGTTTTCCTGGCTTAGACCCTCACGCAGTGGGCAAACCAGCTTGTAGAGCTTGCCTGAGGCCTTGGGCTCCTTGTCACCCAGGTCCAGGACCTTTAGCGAAACCCCGCGCCTGAACAGCTTGGATTCGAGTACATCTAGGGCGGCCAGCACGCGCTCGGCAGAGTTGGCGGTGACGGTGATGGTCTCGCCGGCTAGTTCGATGGAGGCGTCAACCCCACGGAAGTCATAGCGCTGGCTGATCTCTTTGCTGGCTTGGTTGACGGCGTTGTCAACCTCCTGGCGGTCATATTTGGAGACGACGTCGAACGAGGAATCTGCTGCCATGGTGTGCCTTTCTTAGGTTTGAGCTGGGCATATAAGTCTATGTGAAAGCGGGTTTAGCGGCATGATTACAGCCATTATAGCCAGTGTGACCAGGCTCCCACTAAGATAAGTTGGCATTTGGGGGTGCAATCTTGCTAATCTTTCACGGCACCCAAACGGCAGGCATGCTTGCCCGGCGGAATGCAACTGGCAGGTTTCCCGAGCGGCCAAAGGGAACTGACTGTAAATCAGTCGCAGTATGCTTCGGGGGTTCGAATCCCTCACCTGCCACGGTAAGGCGCTTCGGTGTCAAGCCAAGTTCGAAAGAACGCTGTAGTGATTGAGATCATACGGAACGGACTTGCGAAAGCAAAAAAGTTCCTTATAAGATTTCGGTCGTTGCCCCGATAGCTCAGTAGGCAGAGCGTCTCCATGGTAAGGAGAAGGTCAAGGGTTCGATTCCCTTTCGGGGCTCTCACAGCGGGGGCCACTGGCCCCCATTGTGTTCCTATGGCGAGGTAGCTCAGCTGGTTAGAGCGCACGACTCATAATCGTGAGGTCGAGGGTTCGAGTCCCTCCCCCGCTACGCAAGGTTCGAGCAAGGCGCCCACCGGCTCGAGGGTCAATCAGAGGAGAGAACCGTGGCTAGCAAGTCCAGCGACGTTCGCCCCAAGATCACTCTGGCTTGCTCGGAGTGCAAGGAGCGCAACTACATCACCAAGAAGAACCGTCGTAACACCCCGGACCGTCTGTCCCTGAAGAAGTTCTGCGCCCGCTGCGGTAAGCACACCGAGCACCGCGAGACTCGCTGAAACAGATAGTCTGAGAGTTTCTCAGCTTTGCCCCACGCTTTTAGCAGCGTGGGGCGTTTTGTTTTTATAGTATTGGTTTATGTCCGCACCAGCCCAAATAGTTTCGCTAGAGCGGCTTGAGTCGAAGACGACGACCCTAGCCAACCTGATTAACTTCATCCTGCCCCACAAGCCTTATGCTGCTGCGGTGCGTGCAGCTGAGCTGGTTGTGGCCGCCAATGTGGGCTGGCCGCTGGTGCGCAGCGGCATTGGCCCCACTTGGGAGGGGATGCTGCACCGGCGCATGGCCCTAGAGACGCGCCAGCCCTTGCCTTGGGTGCATGATCAGGCCCAGGTGGAGCTGCTGATGCTGCGTTCACGCCGGGCTAGGAACTGGGAGTTTTGGGATTCACGCATCCACCTAGATCGCCCGGATATGCAGGTGCGGCTGACTGACTTTTTTGCTCGCAAGTTGGGGGCGCCGGGCACGGTTGCTTCCGACGCCGCCAAGGTGGAGCCGCTGCTGTATGAGGAGCTGGAGGTGCCTGCCCAAAGTACCCCGGTGACGATTACTTTTAAGCATTTGCGTAGCTGGTCACGGGTAATTGGGGATCCCAACTCAATTCATTCTTCAGCTCGCGCGGCCCAGGCTGTGGGGGCGCCAGATGGGAGCTTGGTAGTGCACGGCAGTTTGCTGGCGGCCTTGTCGCTGTGCGTGCAAAGCGTCGATGAGCTGGTGATCCCGCAGGGCTTGTTCCGTGAGCAAAAGTGGAAGTGGCACTTTAAGGAGATGGTGACGCTGCCGGAGCTGGGCGCCGTCGACGTCGTAATCACCCCCCAAGGTGACATTTACAGCGCAGACAAGCTGGTAGTCGCTGCCAACTGAGGCACTGGCAGGGCAACAAACACATGCAATTTCATCCCTTCCCTATGATTTAAACGCGTATTTTCATAGGGAAGGGACGATTTTGGGTGTAGATGTTTTGGGTGTAGATGCAGATTTTGCATGCGTTTGTACAAATTGTATGTATTTGACGAGGGCATGGCTGCGCCGTCAGCATGAAACCCTCCTCATCACCCACATACAAATGACTACTCTGGTGCCATGACAGAAGCTACCGATTGTTCCCTGCCCCTGCCGCACCGCGACATCGCCAAGCCCACTCCCGTTCCCGCCCTGGCTTACCCGCTGGGTGCGCAGGCTCCCACCACCCTGGCGCAGCTGACCACCACCCGCATCGGTGGCCCCATCGCCAGCTACCTGGAGGCCCACAGCGAGCAGGAAATGATTGAGGCCATCAAACAGGCCGACGCCGCCGGCACCCCGTTGCTGGTGGTAGGTGGCGGCTCCAACCTACTCGCCTCCGACGCCGGCTTTGACGGCCTGGTGCTACGCGATGCCCGCAGTGAAATCTCCGTCAACTCAGATACCCAATGCGGGGGAGTGGAGTTCACCGTCACCGCCGGCATGAGTCTAGATGAACTAGTTTGTGAAGCCATCACCAATGAGTGGGCCGGTTTCGCCCCGCTTTCAGGCATCCCGGGCACGGTCGGCGCCGCCCCGGTGCAAAACGTGGGCGCCTACGGCACCGAAATCGCTGAGCTGGTCACTGCCGTGCGTGCCTGGGACCGTCTCAAGGGCCGTGTGGTTTACCTGGCCCTAACCGACTTGAAATTGGCTTACCGTGACTCGCTACTCAAGCAGTCTCTGCGCAGCGTAGAGGCCGGCGGCGGACGACTGTGGGGCCCCACCGGGCGCTGGGTGGTGCTCTCGGTTACCTTCCAGGTGCGCCAGGCCTACATGAGCCACCCCATCGCCTACAAGCAGCTAGCTAATCACCTGGGCGTGGAGTTGGGCGACCGGGTGGAGGCCACCGACCTGCGCCAGGCGGTGCTGGAGCTGCGCCGCTCCAAGGGCATGGTGCTAGACCCGGCCGACCACAACACCTGGTCTTCAGGCTCCTTCTTCACCAACCCGGTGCTAACCCAGGAGCAGGCTGACAAACTGCCAAGCGAGGCCCCGCGCTTTGAGGTCACCGACCACTCCATGATTGTGGGCACCCGCCCCGCGCCGGTTGTGCCCGGGCTGGTTAAGACCTCGGCGGCTTGGCTGATCCAGCACGCCGGCTTTGGTCCGGGTTTTGCTCTCGACGACGCCGCCCCCGCCTCGCTTTCAACCGTGCACGTCCTGGCCATCACCAACCGTGGCAATGCTAGCGCCGCTGACATTGAGGCCCTGGCTAAAACCGTTATCGCTGGCGTGCGCGACAAATACGGGCTGACCTTGGTGCCTGAGCCGGTGCGTGTAGGCCTGGACTTCTAGCCAGCCCAGGGCCGGCGCGCCGGCCGCCCCTGGCCGAAAACTGGACGCTGGCGTGCAGCCAGCCAAAACGCAAGCCCGCTGGAGGGGACTAAAGTCACCCTCCAGCGGGCTGTTTTACCCTCACTGAGCCGTTAGCATGGGCTAGTGACCCTACGCCAGTTTTTTCATAATCGTGATACGTCCCTACTAGCCACCCTCGCACTAATCTTTGTGTCGCTAGTGTGGGGCGCTAGCTTCTACCTAACCAAGGAAGTACTAGCCGAAGTGTCGGTTATCGACTTCCTTGGTTTGCGTTATGGCTTGGGCACACTAGTGACGGCTGTAGCCATGTACCCCTTCTACCGTCGCGCCAGCAAAACTGTGTGGATTCACGGATTCACCATCGGTTCCATCTATGCCTTTGGTCAGGTGCTACAAACTGAGGGTATGAACTACGCTTCGGCTTCCGTCTCTGGCTTCATGGTGAGCTTGTACGTGGCCGGCACTCCGTTGGTGGGGTGGCTAATGTTTCGCACTCGGGTGGCGCACATTACCAAGGTAGCGGTGGCCCTGTCGCTGGCCGGCGCCGCCGTGCTGGGCCTGCGCGGGCTGGCTTTGGGCTATGGCGAGGCCATGCTTATCGGTTGCGCCATTGTTTTCTCCCTGCACGTGGTGCTCACCGGGCGTTACGCCACCGCTAAAGACGCCTTGGCGCTCGCGGCTATTCAGCTGATGGTTACCGGTATTTGGCTGGCTTTGGTGGCCGCTCCGGGTGGTATTGGGGTTCCGCACACCACTAAGGGCTGGGTTTCTTTGGTGTTCTTGGTGATTGGTTCGGGCGTGTTGGCGCTGCTGGCTCAGACTTGGGCCCAGTCGCGCCTGCCTGCCGCCCGTGCCGCCGTGATTATGGCTCTGGAGCCAGTGTTTGCTTCGGCCGTGGCCGTTGGTTTTGGCGACGAGCAGGTAACTACCCGTCTGCTGCTAGGTGGCGCACTGATGATCACCGGTATGCTCCTGGCTGAGGTGGGTCCCTCTAAGCTGGCTGCGGCCCGGTTGCGTAAGGCTAATGCCGCCAAGAACGACGACGTCGCTGCTCGCCCCGCTACAAAAACTTCCGGCCCCGCCGGGGAAGCTGGCGGCCCCACCGAGCCCACTGACGCCGCCGAGACCGCAGGTGCCGTGGCCAGCCGGGGCGCCGTCGAGACCACGCACGCCGTCGCCACTAAAGAGACCGCCGTCGCTTAAAGCCACCAAAAAAGTCAAAGCGCCGGTAGAAATCACCCCACAGCCTGAGCGCACCTAAAAAATGGCGCATAATCGCGCTTTGGGCCCTGTTAAATAGCTAAAGCAGGGCTAATAATGGCAAACTTGTGTACATGTTTGGAGGTAACGAGCGCGATCAGGTTGCGCTTCTGACCGGCCCGGGTGTGAATTCAATCCTGGGCGCAGCATTGGCGCCTTTAGGCCTGGAGCTAGTTACCTCACGTGTACATTCTGTGCATCACCGCCCCGGCGCAGGGGTCACGGTTGGCTACACGGCAGTGGTGCGTGGCCTGGCCGGTATTCGTGGCACTGAGTACCTATGTGCCACTACTGCCCACCTCAAGCGCCCTGACGCGCCTGGCTTGGTGCGTGTGGATACCGGCGTGACCCCGGTGTATGTGTGGCGTCACCCGGGCGACCCGGAGCTGCCAGCGCTGGCGGTGGCCTGCACCCCTTCGCTATTGTCGGCGCGACTAGGCGAGCAGGTTTCTACCCGCATGGTGGCCTACCGCCCCACCCGCCGCGCGGTGGTTAAGGTCAGCTACGCTGACGGCTCTGGGGCTTTCGCTAAGGTTTTGCGGCCCGGCCATTCTCATTCTTTAGCTGAGCGTCACCGCATGTTGACGGCGGCGGGCGTACCCTCACCTAGGGTGCTGCGCGATGACCCTGACGGCCTGGTGCTGTTGACGGTTGGTCCAGGTAGGCCCCTGTCTAATCTTCTAGCTGGCGGCATGAGTAGCAATGACGCTTCTGACATGTTTATGCGCATCACGGAGTTGCTTGATGCGCTGCCCAGCGAGGCCCTGACTTTGCCCACGCATCCGGCCTGGTCTGAGCGCGTACACCACTATGCGCATGCGGCTTCGACGGTTTTGCCGGCTTATGCGGGGCGTATTAACGCAATTGCCGACGGCGTAGCTGAGCTTATGGCTGATTCGGATCCGGGCCCGGTGGTTCCGGTCCACGGCGACTTCTATGAGGCTAACGTTTTCACTGAGGGCACCGAGATTTCTTCGCTGCTGGATGTGGACTCGCTAGGGCCCGGCCACCGCGTGGATGATTACGCCTGCCTGTTGGGGCATATGAGCGTGCTAGACCATTTAGCGCCGGGCACCTATAAGCGTTTGCGTCCGATTTTGGATGAGTGGACTCGCCAGGCTGGGCGCCAGGTGGATCCAGTGTCGCTGTGGGCGCGGGCGGCGGGCGTGGTGCTGTCGCTAGTTTCGGGGGCTCGCCGTGAGGGTAATGCGCCTTGGCGGGCCGACGCCGAGGGGCGCCTGGCTGCTGCTGAGAGCTGGCTGGCGGGGGCACGCCAGATGTATGCCCGGCGCGGCACCCACATAAACCTTTAATCACCTAAAACTAAGGCAGCCGGCGTCTGTGTTTAGACGCCGACTGCCTTTAAGTTTGGCTCTGGCTTTTAAATTTGGCGCCTGTTAGGCAACCTCAGCCATCAGCTTCTGTAGGCGCTCAAGGCCCTCAACTAGGTCCTCATCAGACAGTGAGTAGGACAGGCGCACAAAGCCGGAGGGGCCAAAAGCCTCGCCGGGCACGATAGCCACCTTGGCGTGTTCTAACACCAGGTCAGCTAGCGTGGCCGAGGAGTCAATAACCGTGCCACGCAGTGACTTACCAATCAGTTCCTTAACCGAGGAGTAGCAGTAGAAAGCACCCTTGGGTTCGGGGGTTACGAAGCCGGGCACCTCGCGCAGCATGGAAACCATTAGGTGACGGCGACGGTCAAAGGCCTGACGCATCTGCTCAACCGAGCTCTGGTCGCCGTTAAGGGCCGCAATCGCAGCGCGCTGAGCAATGTTGTTGACGTTGCTGGTCAGGTGGCTTTGCAGGGTGATTACGGCCTTGACGATATCGGTGGGGCCAATCAGCCAGCCCAGACGCCAACCGGTCATGGCGTAGGACTTAGCCACGCCGTTAAGCACCACGGTGGTGTCAGCCAGCTCGGGCACGGCCTTGACGATGGGGGTGAACTTGGCGTCGTCGTAAACCAAGTGCTCATAGATTTCATCGGTAAGTACCCAAACCCCGTGCTCAAGGCACCAGCGACCAATAGCCTCAGTCTCTTCCGGGGTGTAAACCGAGCCGGTGGGGTTAGAGGGCGAGCAGAACACCAGCGCCTTGGTGGCCGGGGTGTAGGCCTCCTCCAGCTGGGCGGGGGTGACCTTGTAGTCGGCGTCGGCGTCGGCAAAAACGCGTACCGGAATACCGCCAGCCAAAGCGATGGCCTCAGGGTAGGTGGTCCAATAGGGGGTGGGCAGCAGAACCTCATCGCCCTCACTGATAACGGCTGCGAAACCCTCATACACTGCCTGCTTGCCACCGTTGGTGACCACAATGTTGGCAGGGTCGACGGCGTAGCCACTGTCACGCAGAGTCTTAGCGGCAATAGCCTGCTTTAGCTCAGGCAGACCGGCGGCAGGGGTGTACTTGTGGTTGCGCGGGTCTTTACAGGCGGCGACGGCGGCTTCCACCACATTTTCAGGGGTGGGGAAGTTGGGCTCACCCGGGCCGAAACCAATAATGGGCTCACCGGCGGCTTTTAGGGCCTTAGCTTTAGCGTCAACGGCTAGTGTGGCAGAAGGGGCAATGGCGGCTAGACGCGCCGAAACGCGGCGCTTTGATGCGGTAGTCACGCCCCGATTTTACCCCGTAATTTGTCACCGTGAGGCAGCACATACTTATTGAATTGGTATTAGCGCCAGAAGTATGGCAGTATTGAGTCTCGCTGAAGGGCAGTGGCGCAATTGGTAGCGCACCGGTCTCCAAAACCGGCGGTTGTGGGTTCGAGTCCCGCCTGCCCTGCTGAGAACGGAGGATCGCTCGGGAGATCCCGTCGGTTCACCATCTCGTCCCTAACGGGCTTAAGAGCCGATTCGAACCCGAGGATTTCATGAGCCAAGTCGCTAAAGCGGACCGTGATCAGGCACAGCGCCGTAACCTGTTTGCGCGTATCACGCTATTTATCAAGCAAGTTATCGATGAGCTACGTAAGGTAGTTTGGCCTACTCGCAACAGTCTGTGGACTTACTTCTTGGTGGTGCTGGTGTTCATTACCGCCATCATGTTGTTTGTGGCTTTGATTGACGCCGTGTTTGAGCAGCTTGTCATGTGGGTATTTGCCTAATACTTTACGAACCAGAATCTACTAGGGAGCAACATGTCTATCGAGCAGGAAGCCGACGACTTCGCGGCTGAGGAAAGCGCCAACGACGTCGTCGAGGTAGCCGAAGACGTACAGGAGGCCACCCCGGCAGACGCACAAAGCGCAGAGCCGCCAGCAGTGGTGGATCCGGTACAGGAATTCCGTAAGAAGATGTCCTCCCTGCCGGGCCTGTGGTACGTGCTGCACACTTACTCTGGCTATGAGCGCCGCGTGGCCGCTGATGTTTTGGCGCGCGCTGAAAACTTTGAGATCGAGGACTACGTTTTCGACGCCGTCGTGCCCATGGAAACTGTCATCGAGGTAAAGGCGAACAACAAGAAGAAGGAAGTTACTCGCGTACGCCTGCCCGGATACGTGTTTGTGCGCCTGGATCTGGATGACCCTGACACCTCAGACCGCGTCTGGCGCACCATGAAGGACACTCCGGCAGTTACCGGTTTCGTAGGTAACCGCTACAACCCGGTGCCGCTGACTTTCGAAGAAGCGGTTAAGCAGCTTGGCCCCACCGAGGCCGAAATTGCCGCCCAGGTGGCTGCCGCCCAGGCTAAACCCGAGTCTGGCGAGGGCTCCACCATGGTGGAGAACGGCCGCGTCTACGAGGTTGGTTTCGAGGTGGGCGAGTCGGTAATCGTCACCGATGGCCCCTTCGAGTCTCTGCCTGCCACTATCTCTGAGATTTCCCCCGAAACTCAGAAGCTGCAGGTGCTCATCTCCCTGTTCGGCCGTGACACTCCGGCTGAGCTCTCTTTCTCCCAGGTCTCCAAAATCTGACCCGGTAGCGGCGCGCTGATGGCGCGTCGGGGAGGGTAAGCGGCTGCTGGGCAACCGCGTTTGCGGCTGTGAAACCTCCCACCCACGCGCCCGCCGTAGTCTTAAACCGGCTATGATGGGCGTTTGTGCGTGTGCATTCGCACGCGTGTCACAACCACTATCAAAGGACCCAATTTTATGGCCCCCAAGAAGAAGGTTGCTGGCCTGATCAAGCTCCAGATCCAGGCTGGCGCTGCCAACCCTGCACCGCCGATCGGCCCCGCGCTCGGTCAGCACGGTGTGAACATTATGGAGTTCTGCAAGGCTTACAACGCTGCCACCGAGTCGCAGCGCGGTAATGTCGTGCCGGTGGAGATCACGGTTTACGAAGACCGCTCCTTCACCTTCATCCTGAAGACCCCGCCGGCCGCTGAGCTGATCAAGAAGGCTGCTGGTGTCCCCAAGGGTTCGGCCACCCCGCACAGCGTCAAGGTTGCTTCGCTAACCCAGGACCAGGTGCGCACCATTGCCGAAACCAAGATGCCTGACCTGAACGCCAACGACATCGACGCCGCCGCGAAGATCATCGCCGGCACTGCCCGCTCCATGGGCATCACCGTCGCTGAGTGATTTAAGACCAAATAACCGTGGTAGAGCCATGCGCGGCTCGCACACCACGACTGCATAAGGAGAAAGCAGATGACTAAGCGCAGCAAGGCCTACCGCGCCGCCGCTGAGAAGATCCAGTCTGGGATCCTCTACACGCCGGCCGAGGCTGTCCGCCTGGCTAAGGAAACTTCCGTAACCAAGTTTGACTCCACGGTGGACGTGGCCCTACGTCTGGGTGTTGACCCCCGTAAGGCCGACCAGATGGTGCGTGGCACCGTTAGCCTCCCGCACGGCACCGGCAAGACCGCCCGGGTCCTGGTCTTCGCCCAGGGTGAGCGTGCTCAGCAGGCTATCGACGCCGGCGCTGACGAGGTTGGTGGCGACGACCTGATCGCTAAGGTTGCCGCTGGCTACACCGACTTCGACGCCGCCGTGGCCACCCCCGACCTGATGGGTAAGGTTGGTCGTCTAGGGCGCGTGCTCGGTCCCCGTGGCCTCATGCCCAACCCCAAGACCGGCACCGTTACCATGGATGTAGCCAAGGCTGTTAAGGACATTAAGGGCGGTCGTATCGAGTTCCGCGTTGACCGCGCCGCTAACCTTAACTTCATCATTGGTAAGGTTTCCTTCTCTGAGGAAGCTCTAGCCGAGAACCTGGCTGCCGCAGTTGAGGAGATCCTGCGTCTAAAGCCCTCCACCTCTAAGGGTCGTTACGTCCTTAAGGCCACCATGGCTACCACCATGGGTCCGGGCATTCCGCTGGACACCACCAAGCTGGCCTGAGCTTGAGCTAAACAAGGTCCCCCGGCGCAGTTCAAAACTGCGCCGGGGGACTTTTGCTGTATGCGGTTGAGTTTTCTTTTAGAGCTTGGGTTTAGAGCTTGGGCTCTGCCACGCCTTTGAAAACCCAGATTTTCATTAGCACGTACAGGTAGATGCCTTCGCAGCAGGCAGAGATCACGCGGGCCACTTCAGGGTTGATGTGCAGGCCGTAGTGCAGCAGGCTGGAGAGACCCAAAATGAAGATAACGTACTGGGAGATTAGTCCAAATACATAGCGGGCACCTTGTGCTGCGGCGTGCCCATGAGCCTGGAAGTTAAGCCAGCGGTTCAAGATTAGTGAGTACAGCCCAGCCATGGCGTAGCCCAGGGTGATAGATAGCGGGTAGTACCAGCCAAATACTGAGTTAAATAGCCATAGCAGGCTAATATCTAGTAGGAAACCGGAGCCGTTAATGATGGCGTAGCCAATGAAGGTGACCGGTATGCGCTTACCTAGGGGCTTTGGGATAAGCCGGTGTAGGGCAGTTATTAGCTGTAAAAACACCCGTGGAGCGCGACGCATACGGACTGCTTCGCTAGGCGCCGGTATCTCCGCTTGGTTAGCTGTGGTGGGTGCGGTAGAAATTTGAGTCATACTGGGCCTTTTACTTTTGAGCTTTACTTGTTTCAGCCTAGCGTGTGTAGCTAGAGCTGACCCCCTACCTGCGGATGAGAGCACATGTGAGTAGACCCACCCAGCTTTCAGGGTTGACGCTCTTGATCTGTGGGTGGCGTTCCGATACTCTGGAGTCTGCCAAAGACCGCAGGTTCTAAGCCGATTTCAGGTATAGAGTAAATCCTTCAATGGATACCCGCGTAGGCGTGCCTAGTAGTTACATTATTATTGATGTATCACCCTGTGCCGCCGGCGCAGGGTTTTTTGTTGTGGGGCCTGTGTAAAGACCACGGAAGGAGGGCCCATGGCAAGGCCTGACAAGGAAGCGGCAATTGCCGCCCTAACGGAGCAATTCCGTAGCTCGGGCGCTGTGCTGCTAACCGAGTACCGCGGGTTGAGTGTGGCTCAGCTAAAGACGCTGCGCCGTTCGCTTGCCGGCAACGCTCGTTACGCCGTGGTGAAGAACACCCTGGCCGCTATCGCGGCGCGTGAGGCTGGTTTCGAGGCTTTCGCCGAGGAGCTGCACGGCCCCACCGCTATCGCCTTCGTTGAGGGCGAGGCAGTTGACGCTGCTAAGGCTCTGCGTGACTTCGCCAAGGACAACAAGCAGCTGGTAATCAAGGGCGGAATCATGGACGGCAAGCTGCTGTCCGCCGCCGATGTAGACAAGCTTGCATCTCTCGAATCCCGCGAGGTTCTGCTCGCCAAGACCGCCGGTGCCGTTAAGGCTTCGCTGTCTAAGGCTGCATACCTCTTCGCGGCCCCGGCCTCTAAGGCCGTCCGCACCGTTGATGCCCTGCGTGAGAAGCAGGAGCAGGCTGCCTGAGCGCAGCTGGCATCACAGACAAATTTTCCGCCACCCAGGCGGAGCCCAAAAACCTAGGAAGGAACGCCCATCATGGCGAAGCTGACCACTGAAGAGCTCATCGAGGCTTTCAAGGAGCTAACCCTCATCGAGCTATCCGAATTCGTCAAGGCTTTCGAAGAGACCTTCGACGTTACCGCTGCTGCCCCGGCCGCTGTTGCCGTTGCTGCTGCCCCCGGCGCTGCCGCTGAAGAGGCTGAAGAGAAGGACGAGTTCGACGTCGTTCTCGAGGCCATCGGCGACAAGAAGATTGGTGTCATCAAGGAGGTGCGCGCCCTGACCTCTCTCGGTCTGAAGGAGGCCAAGGAGCTCGTTGAGGCCGCCCCCAAGGCTGTTCTCGAGGGCGTCAACAAGGAGACCGCCGAGAAGGCTAAGGCTCAGCTCGAAGGCGCTGGCGCTACCGTCGTCCTCAAGTGATTGCTGTTTCGTTAGCTTAACTAATTCGCTAGCGAAAACTGCTTAAAAGAACTGCCCGACGTTATACGTCGGGCAGTTCTTTTATATATACCAAGACTTTTGCAACTGTTTCATAACTGTCTGTATAGGATCGCCGCCTCTAATGCGAAACATATAATCTGAAAAAAGTCTACTAACTTGGTTGCATGTGATCTGACCTGGGTGTACTCTGAATTCGTCAGCCAAACATTGACTGACCAGGAGCTTAACAGTGTCTGTTAAGTTCCCGTGGTTCTCACTGATAGGAGATGAGTCAAATGGAGACTCAGAAGATCATCCGTTCGGTTTTGGTCTTACTACTATCTATTGCTGGAGTGTTTTCCCTTGCTCCGGCTGCTTCTGCTAGCGATCACGGCTGCACCCCCGGATATGTTTGCCTGTACCGGCATGAAGGGTATTCCGGCGGTCAGATCGATTTTCAGAAGTACATCCCTGACCTGTCATTGCACACCTTTGAAGGTACCTCTATCGCAGGTCACGCACAGGTTTCATCAACGATTAACCTGGGGACTTATTATAATGCCTGCTTATTTACGGGTAAGAATGGCAACGGGCAATCTCTGGAGCTTGCTCGTACCAACCACACCTATAACTTAAACAGGTATTACTTCAATGACCGTGCATATTCTGCATACTTCAAGTCTTACACGTTGAATTGGATGAGTTGCCACCTCGTTAACGGGAAGTAAGCCATGTTGCGTGCAAAAAAAACATGCTGGCTCTTAACTGTTGCATCAGTAGCTGCAATGGTGTTATCTGGGTGTTCGAGTGGTGGCGGTAGCGCTAATTCGCAATCCACTGCTGGAGCTGATGTTTCAGCAGTAGAGGCAACGGTGTCTCCAGATAATTTGGTTAAAAAAGACCAAAAACACTGGGCGCTTCCCACTGATGCTTATACAGGTACCACTAACGGTCTTTATGTGGCTGTTAAAGAGACAGTGGTTCAAGATTGCATGACGAAAAAGGGACTCAGCTATGAGGTCTACCCCTACTCTGCTGCATCTGAAAAATCACAGGTGGGCTCTGGCGGTGGACGGATGCTGTTTAACGAGGAGATAGCCGCAAAATACGGTTATTCAGTTCCTCCTGAGGACAGTATCCAGCCACGCCTCGATCTTGAACGTAAGCAAGACCAGAACCCATCCTCCTGGAAACAAGCGCGTGATGCCTGCTTTGCTGAAGCAGATAAAGCAGACATTATCAAGAAGCTAAACACTCAAGGCGGTCTGTCCGCAAGCGTAGTTTCTAACGTTAATCCGCCGGGGTTAGATGCTGCGGCAGCTAAGTGGCGTAGCTGCATGGCTCCGCTTGGCTTCACTGACCTTGAAAAGGCTCCAGGCGCCTATCCCTCAAGCTCATTTGCTCAGCAAGTCAGGGGTACTGGCAATGAAGAAGATTATAAGGATCCATTCCAGCACCCGGTTACTGACTATGAGCTCAAGGTAGCGGTTCAGGATGCTAAATGCAGAACCAGCAGTGGGTATGACACCATTTTGTACAATGCCCAATGGTCTGCCTCTTACAATTATGTAAAGAAGCATCTTAACGAGCTGACAGTTTTGCGTCAGAAATCTGCGAAGGTGAAAGCTGAGTCTATCGCCTTCCTGAAGAGTCACGGAAACTACACTCAGTGACTTGAATCCAAACTTGGAAGTGCTCACCTAATATGGTGAGCACTTCCAAGTCAAGGTTTTTAAATATAAAAAATTTAGTGTTGTGATTAGTATGCGTAAGCATAAAGTACTCGTATCTGTAGTGATTCTGGCGGTTTTCGCGCTGGCCATTGGAGGCACATGGTGGCTGGCGCGTACTATGCAGTCTCCTGCGCAGCGTCAGGCAGCAGCTCAACCACCACAACAACGCCCAGTTAGTGCAACAGTTGCAACTGGAGAGCTGACAGATACGGTAACTGCTAACGCAACTATAAGTGCACTTGCAAGCACTGACTATCAACTTACCTTGCCTGATGGTACAAAACATGCGGTAGTAACTAAAGCCGGGTTAGCTTCTGGAAAGCAAATTACTTCAGGTAGCGTGCTGCTTTGGATAAATGACCGCCCAGTATTTGCTTTTTCTGGCGCAGTCCCGGCCTATCGTGATCTGCGCCAAGGAGATAGCGGCACAGACGTATTGCAGCTACAGCAGGCCTTAGCTTCTATTGGCTATCAAGTTGAAGCAAACAGTAAATTTGATGATGCCACGGCGCGGGCATTAACTAATCTCTACCAAGATAACGGATCAGAAGTTAACACCACCGCAGAAAATAGCGAGCAAAGCGGAAAAGACACTGACCAGGCAGAAAAGACAGATAAGACCGGAACGGATAAAACTGGGGCAGATAAAGCCGATAAGAGTGACTCAGCCACCGGGCAAGCAGGCCGTAACCAGGATGAGAGCGATAAAAAAGCTAAAAAACAGGTGTTGCTTAATCAGTCTGAATACTTGTTTGTGCCCTCGCTGGAACAGGGCAGGGTATTAACAGATATCCCAGCGGCAGGAGCAACACTTAGTGAAAACGCAAAGTTAACGATTGCCGGTCAAGGCAGTCAACTTAGCGCTGAACTTCCTGCACAGGTAAGCACGCAAATAAAAGTTGGTGCTACCGCCTGGGCTACTATAGGTGGCAAAAAGATACAGTTAACTCTTAGTAAAATTGAAGAAGAAAGCGACAATAAACAGAGCAGTAAAGATTCTGCAAATCAGGCCGGCCCAGCCGCTCCTAAAGTACAAAAAGGTATCTTCACTGCCTCTGACGCTACCTTGTTAAGTAGCCAAAAGATTGGCTCTACCATACTTATTACTATTGAGCGCACCCCAACTATTCGCGGCGGCTTTATAGTGCCTAAACGTGCAGTTGCGGCAGCAGCTGATGGAACCACCAGTGTGCTTAAACTTGAAGGTAAAACCTGGAAAAAAATCTCTGTTGAAGAGTTGGGCTGTGTAGCGGGGCAATGCTCTGTCAAATCTACTCAGTTACGTGCAGGTGATCAGGTAAGAGTAGACCAATGACCGTAATTGAACTGGTTGATGTAGATAAAGTATACCCAGGTACCGTGCAGGTACATGCTTTGCGTGGGGTAAACCTGAAAATTAACCAAGGTGAGTTGGTTGCTATTACCGGGCCATCAGGTGCTGGCAAATCAACGCTACTAAATGTTTTAGCGCTTCTCGATACCCCAACTTCAGGAGCCTATCTACTAGATGGTACAGATGTATCTGGGCTAAACGAAGATGCACGTGCTAAATTACGTAGTAACACTTTTGGATTTATTTTCCAGTCATTTCACCTGCTTAAAAAACGATCAGTATTAGATAATGTTGCTTTAGGCCTGCAGTATAGGGGAGTGGTGCGTGCGCAAGCTTTACAGTTAGCGCGCGAGGCACTGGAATATGTAGGTTTAAGTAAGCGTAGAGATTTTGCTGCTGACCAACTTTCAGGTGGTGAACGTCAGCGTGTAGCAATTGCGCGCGCTATTGTGGCTAATGCCCCTGTGCTGGTTGCTGATGAGCCTACAGGTAACCTTGACAGTAAATCTTCAGCTGAAATTGTGGCTTTACTGCGCGGCTTACATGAGCGTGGCACCACGGTTGTAATCGTTACTCACGATCCTGCAATTGCTGCTTCATGCCCACGTCAACTGCACGTTATAGACGGTGTAGTTAGTGAAATAACGCCTAACAAGGGGGCGCATGTAGCCGAGGCGACTGAGGTGATACCTCCAGTGCAGATCCCGCAAGCACTAGGGGTGGCCTCTAAAGTTAAGTGGCGTTCGGCTTTGCAGGATGTAGCGGCAAACCTTGCCTCAACTCCGCGTAGAACAGCTCGTTTGGTTGGGGTGGTTTTACTAGGGGTGGCGCTAGCCCTTAGCACTTTAGGGCTGGGGCAAACGATTGGTGCGCAAGTGTCTTCCACCTTTGATGCCACCCGTAATACGCGCGTGGCAGTGGCTGTGCATAATGAAGATTCTGCCCAGGTAGTTACTCCCATGCTTAACAGCTGGAGGCAGTCAACCTGGAAAAAAATTAACTCCGTACCAGGAGTGGACTCTAGCCTATTCTTCACCGAAGGTGATGACATTGAGGTTGCTACACGGCCAGGAGAAAAAGGGCAACGAGCCCGCATCTACGGTTTTGATGATATAGGCGTTGATAGCTCCCTATTCACTGTGCAATGGGTAGGTAATAAACTCACGCATCTGGCAGATAACCAGATTTTGATTGGACAAAACGCTGCTGAAAAACTTGAATTAGGTCCGTTAAGCGCTGATCCAACTGTATGGATTAACGGCGTGCCCTATGAGGTTGTAGGGATTATTAAAGATGCCGGCATACGTGCAGAAATGCTCGCTGGGGTGGGGCTTAACTATAGAGTTGCTCGCCAGTTGGGTGAGCCAGTATCGCTGGGTTTAGAAATTAAAGTAGCTCCTGGAGCTGCCCAACAAGTAGCTAAAGCAGTGCCTTTAACCTGGGACCCAACACAAGTTGATGCTATGAGTGTTGATGCACCACCTGACCCGCGTGGTTTAAGAGACCAGATCGAGGGCTCACTACAGGCGGTCTTACTAACTTTGACCGGCGTGTCTGTGCTGGTGGCAGTGTTGTCTTTGTCTAGTGCGATGAGCGGGGCGGTGCATGAAAGGCAGGGAGAGCTGGCTTTGCGACGCGCAATTGGTGGCCGTAAACGCCATTTGCGAGTTTTGCTTGCGCTTGAATCAATGTTTATTGGCTTTATTGGTGGCCTGTTTGGCGCATTGGTGGCTGTGTTAGCGATTTTGGTGGTAACCGTGGTGCAGCGGTGGCAGCCGGTAATGGATCCGTGGGCTTTACCAATTGGAATGCTGGCAGGCTTGCTTACAGGCTTACTAGGTTCATTGGCTGCTTTGCGGCGCGTGGCCGCTGTGCAACCGGCCCAAGCTCTACGAGGCTAACATTTAACTACTTTGGTGTGTAAGAAAGATTTTTTGTTTTATGTGCTAAAAATGTAAGCAACCAACGGATGGTCACCTAGGAGGAGTCATGTACCTACACTCAAGGATGAGGGGTTTTCTTCCGGCTGCGATCGCATTGCTTTTATGCGTATCAGGATGCGCGGATGATGCTCCTAATAACAAAGAAGTAAGCGCTCAAGAAGTTTCACAAATCAGCGCCCCAGCAGATGGGACAATGTCTAAAGACGGTCTAGTCAAAAAAGACTCAACTAAGGGAGCTTTGCCAGCAGACCCCTACCGTTTACCGGACGATAGGTTGCAGACTTACGCCGAGAACCTATATATCGCTAACTGCATGAAACAAAGCGGTTATGAGTATCCGGTACAAACCTACGATTGGAACGATCCTGCCACGCCGCTGGAAAGCCCTTCCGGCTATAACGGGCGCTTTACCGTGGCCAAAGCGCAAGCCTATGGCTACCACCGTGCGCCCAGTAAGCGTCGTGAAGAGTGGCTGAAGGTAGTTGAGCAGAAAAACCAATTACTTAAAGATTCTGCTGCCGATAAAACATTTATGGCCTGCAGCGAAAAGCTGCGCTCTAGCGGAGTTTTTAAGGCTTCAGACAAGCTAGAAGGCGATGTGGCCCCCTATGTCAATGATGTCTCGAAACTTCCAAAGGTGCGTGCTGCCGCGCAACGCTGGCGTAAATGCATGGCCCCGCAAGGGATTGCGGATCTGCCAGAAGAACCGCAGATGGCTCAGTCTGTGGCCACAAAATTTGGGCTAGGCCAGCCTGACGGCGACGATACTGCTACTGACACTAACGTCAGTGCAGAAGAAATTAAGCTTGCCGTGGCAGATGCAAAATGCCGCGAACAAAGTGGCTATGAACAGCTGGTCTACGACTTGCAATGGGTTGGGCAAGAGCAAATCCTGGCGCGTGACCCAAACTACTGGCAAGCTCGCCTCAAGCTGGTGCGTCAAGCCACTAACGAATACAAGACATATATCAACACCCACCGAAATGGTTAGCACGTAGCTAGGTGCCGGCCAGCTAATGGCCGGCACTGGCTATGGGCTTAGAAAATGTTGTATTATATGCCGCATGTGGCGCGTATCGCAGCGTAGAGAGCGCGCACTAGTATAGACACATTTGTGGTATCCGTGTACGCTAGCGCTTTGCGTGCATTGTGTATGCTTGTCGTTTTTGCCCCGCCGCAAGGCGTGACATGCGGGAAAAAATACTAGACCGCGCGCGTGTAACCGCGATCGTTAAGGAAGGGTCTCCTTTTGGCTGCTTCGCGCACCCCTGTTGCACCTACTGCTGAAGCCATCGCGGCGCGTATTGCGTCGCGTCGCATTAACTTCGCCACCATTGCGGAGCCGATGCAGGTTCCGAATCTACTAGCCCTACAGACCGAGAGTTTCGACTGGCTCGTCGGTAACGAGCGTTGGCGCGAGCGTGTTGAAGCCGCCAACGCCGTTCGCCCGGGTTCACTGCCTGAGGTGTCCGGTCTAGAGGAAATCTTCGAAGAGATTTCCCCGATTGAAGACTTTGGGCAAACCATGTCCCTGTCTTTCCACGACCACCGCTTCGAAGAGCCCAAATACACGGCTGACGAGTGCAAGGAGAAGGGGCAGACCTACTCCGCACCGCTGTATGTGGTGGCCGACTTCGACAACTTCGACACCGGTGAGATTAAGTCCCAGACCGTGTTCATGGGTGACTTCCCGCTCATGACTGAGCGCGGTACCTTCATTATCAACGGTACCGAGCGTGTGGTTGTCTCCCAGCTGGTGCGTAGCCCCGGCGTGTACTTCGAGCGCGGCGTCGAAAAGGGCACCGACAAGCTGATCTACAACGCTAAGGTGATCCCCTCACGCGGCGCTTGGCTTGAGTTCGAGGTAGACAAGAACGACCACGTATTCGTACGTATCGACCGTAAGCGCAAGCAGGACATCACCGTGTTCCTGCTGGCTCTGGGTATGGACGAGTCCGAAATCCGCAAGGAATTCGCCGACTACCCGGCCCTAACCTCCGCCCTGGACGGCGACCGCAAGGTAACCACCCAGGACGAGGCGCTGCTGGACATCTACCGTAAGATCCGCCCCGGTGAGCCGCCGAGCGTTGAGGCCGGTCGCGCCCTGCTGGAGAACTTCTACTTCAACCCCAAGCGCTACGACCTAGCCAAGGTTGGCCGCTACAAGATCAACAAGAAGCTGGGTATCGCCGCAGACCTGACCGAGTCTGTACTGCGCATCGAGGACATTAACGCCACCATCAAGTACCTGCTGGCTCTGCACCAGCACCAGGACTTCGTTAAGGGCTTCCGCGACGGCGAAGAAGTTGACATTCCGGTTGAGTACGACGACATCGACCACCTCGGTAACCGCCGCATCCGCGCCGTCGGTGAGCTCATCCAGTCTCAGGTGCGCACTGGTATGAGCCGTATGGAGCGTCAGGTGCGTGAGCGCATGACCACCCAGGACGCTGAGGCCATCACCCCCAACACCCTGATCAACATCCGTCCGGTGACTGCCGCTATCAAGGAGTTCTTCGGTACTTCTCAGCTCAGTCAGTTCATGGACCAGAACAACCCGCTGGCTGGTTTGACCCACAAGCGCCGTCTGTCGGCCCTTGGCCCCGGTGGTTTGAGCCGTGAGCGCGCCGGTATGGAGGTGCGTGACGTTCACACCTCGCACTACGGACGTATGTGCCCCATCGAATCTCCTGAAGGCCCCAACATTGGTCTGATCGGTTCGCTGGCTACCTTCGCCCGCATTAACCCCTTCGGTTTCATTGAGACCCCCTACCGTGTGGTGCGTGACGGTCAGGTTACCGACGAGGTGCACTACCTAACCGCCGACGACGAGAAGCGTCACGTTATCGCTCAGGCTTCGGTCAAGCTCGACGACGACGGTCGCTTCGTTGACGAGGCTGTGCTGTGCCGTCTGGGTGACGGTGAGCCGGCCCTGATGCCGGTTGACTCGGTTGACTTCATGGACGTGTCTGCCCGCCAGATGGTGTCTGTGGGTACCTCCCTGATTCCATTCTTGGAGCACGACGACGCTAACCGCGCTCTGATGGGTGCCAACATGCAGCGCCAGGCTGTGCCGCTAATCCGTCCCGACGCCCCGCTGGTGGGTACCGGTATGGAGCGCCGCACCGCCGTCGACGCTGGTGACGTGGTAGTAGCCGCTAAGGCCGGTGTGGTCACTGAGGTTTGCGCTGACTTCGTGCGTGTAGCCAACGACGACGGCTCCGAGTCCCTATACAAGGTGGCTAAGTTCCTGCGTTCCAACCAGGGTAACTGCTACAACCAGCGCGTGGTTGCTAATGAGGGGGAGCGCGTCGAGGTGGGCACCGTCCTAGCTGACGGCCCCGCTACCGACGGCGGCGACCTGGCTCTGGGCCAGAACCTGCTGGTGGCCTTCATGACCTGGGAAGGTTTCAACTATGAGGACGCCATCATCCTGTCTCAGCGTGTGGTCTCTGACGACCTGCTGACCTCCATCCACATTCAGGAGCACGAGGTTGACGCCCGCGACACCAAGCTTGGTGCCGAGGAAATCACCCGCGACATCCCCAACGTGGGTGAAGATGCACTAGCTAACCTAGACGAGCGCGGCATTATCCGCATCGGTGCTGAGGTTAACAGCGGTGACATCCTGGTTGGTAAGGTCACCCCGAAGGGTGAAACCGAGCTGACCAGTGAAGAGCGCCTGCTGCGCGCCATCTTCGGCGAGAAGGCCCGCGAAGTGCGTGACACCTCGCTGCGTGTGCCCCACGGTGAATACGGCATCGTTACTGCGGTGCGTGAAATCGTGGCTGGCGACAGCGACGAGCTGCCCGCTGGCGTGAACCGCATGGTGCGCGTACACATTGCCCAGCGCCGTAAGATCACCGTCGGTGACAAGCTCTCTGGCCGTCACGGCAACAAGGGTGTTATCTCCAAGATCCTGCCGATCGAGGACATGCCCTTCCTAGCTGACGGTACTCCGGTAGACATCATTCTTAACCCGCTGGGTGTGCCCAGCCGTATGAATGTTGGTCAGGTGCTGGAAATCCACATGGGTTGGATCGCTTCGCGTGGTTGGGATGCCACTGCTAAGCGTGAAGCCGGTGAAGAGTGGGCCAACAAGCTGCCCGAGTTCGCGGTTAAGGCCCCGGCTCACAGCCCGATCGCCACCCCGGTATTCGATGGTGTGGCCGACGACGTGCTAATGGGTCTGCTTGACTCCACTTTGCCTAACCGCGACGGCGTCCAGCTAGTTGGTCCCGACGGTAAGGCCCAGCTGTTCGATGGCCGCTCCGGTGAGCCCTTCCCGTACCCCATTTCCGTGGGTTACATGTACATCCTTAAGCTCCACCACCTGGTGGACGACAAGATCCACGCCCGTTCCACCGGTCCTTACTCCATGATTACCCAGCAGCCGCTGGGTGGTAAGGCCCAGTTCGGTGGTCAGCGCTTCGGTGAGATGGAGGTGTGGGCACTGGAGGCTTATGGCGCCGCCTATGCTCTGCAGGAACTCCTGACCGTCAAGTCTGACGACGTTGTCGGTCGTGTAAAGGTGTATGAAGCCATTGTTAAGGGTGAGGACATTCCTGAGCCCGGTATCCCCGAGTCCTTCAAGGTACTTATGAAGGAAATGCAGTCTCTGTGCCTGAACGTAGAGGCTCTGGATGCGGCTGGAAACGTTATCTCCCTCGATGGCGTCGATGACGACTCGCGTCGCCGCAGCTCTGACGAGCTGGGTTTTGACCTGGGTCGCCGCCCTAACACTGACCTGAGTGTTATCTGATCCTAACTGCGTGTGGGCTGCTAGCAGCAGCCTGCAGCCCACACGCATTCTTCCCTGCGCAGCACTTTCATAGCTGTTACAGGCACTGATAAGACAAAGACTTTGCAGACATTTCGGAAGTAGGAACTGTGCTCGACGCTAACGTCTTCGATCGCATTCACCTGGGCCTAGCCTCCTCGGATGACATCCGCGCCTGGTCACGCGGCGAGGTTAAGAAGCCTGAAACCATCAACTACCGTACCCTCAAGCCCGAGAAGGACGGTCTCTTCTGCGAGAAGATTTTCGGTCCTACCCGCGACTGGGAGTGCTCTTGCGGTAAGTACAAGCGTGTACGTTACAAGGGCATCATTTGTGAGCGCTGTGGGGTTGAGGTTACTCGCTCCAAGGTGCGCCGTGAGCGCATGGGTCACATCAAGCTGGCCGCTCCGGTAACTCACATCTGGTACTTCAAGGGTGTGCCTTCACGCCTGGGCTACCTGCTCAACCTGGCCCCCAAGGACCTAGAGAAGGTCATTTACTTCGCCGCTTACATGATCACCGAGGTGGACGAGAAGTCTCGCCACGATGATCTGCCCATGCTGCGCACTGAGTTTGAGCTCAAGAAGAAGCAGGTCACTGAGCGCGGTGAAGCTGACGTGGAAGAGCGTCAGCGTCGCCTAGAAGCTGAAGTGGCCCAGCTGGAGGCTGAAGGCGCCAAGGCTGATCAGCTTGAGAAGCTACGTCGCACCGCTGAGCGCGACATTGGTGCGCTGCGTCGTCGTAACCTCAAGACCCTAGAGCACATGGACAAGATCTGGGATCGTTTCGTTAACCTCAAGGTCGGTGACCTGGAGGGCGACGACGTTCTCTACCGTGACATGGCGGTTGACTACGGTATCTACTTCAAGGGTGCCAAGGGTGCTGAGGCCATCCAGCAGCGTCTGCGTACCTTCGACCTAGACAAGGCCGCTGAGGAGCTGACCGAGATCGTCGCTAACGGCACCGGCCAGCGCAAGACCCGCGCCATCAAGCGCCTGAAGGTAATCAACGCTTTCCGCGCCACCAACACCAGCCCCGAGGCCATGGTGCTGGATGTTATCCCGGTAATCCCGCCGGACCTGCGCCCCATGGTGCAGCTCGATGGTGGCCGCTTCGCTACCAGTGACCTTAACGACCTCTACCGTCGTGTGATTAACCGTAACAACCGTCTCAAGCGCCTAATGGACCTAGACGCCCCTGAGATCATGGTTAACCACGAAAAGCGTATGCTGCAGGAAGCTGTGGACGCGCTGTTCGACAATGGTCGCCGTGGCCGCCCGGTTACCGGCGTCGGTAACCGCCCGCTCAAGAGCCTGTCTGACATGCTCAAGGGTAAGCAGGGTCGTTTCCGTCAGAACCTGCTGGGTAAGCGTGTGGACTACTCTGGCCGTTCGGTAATCGTCGGTGGCCCCCAGCTCAAGCTGCACCAGTGTGGTCTGCCCAGCCAGATGGCCCTGGAGCTATTCAAGCCCTTCGTTATGAAGCGCCTGGTTGAGCTGAAGCGGGCTCAGAACGTTAAGGCCGCCAAGCGTATGGTGGAGCGTTCTAACCCCGAGGTTTGGGACGTACTGGCTGAGGTTATTCGGGAGCACCCGGTGCTGCTTAACCGTGCACCTACCCTGCACCGTCTGGGTATCCAGGCTTTCGAGCCCCAGCTGATTGAGGGTAAGGCTATCCAGCTGCACCCGCTGGTGTGTGCCCCCTTCAACGCCGACTTCGACGGCGACCAGATGGCTGTGCACCTGCCGCTAGGTGCGGAGGCCCAGTCTGAGGCCCGCATTTTGATGCTCAGTGCCAACAACATTCTTAAGCCTTCCGATGGCCGCCCGGTGACCATGCCGGCCCAGGAAATGATTGCCGGTCTGTTCCACCTGACTAGCAACCCTGACCCGGCGGTTGAGGTTGAAAAGGACGCTAACGGTGAGCCGGTAGTGCCTGCTTTCTCCTCCTTCGCTGAGGCCAAGATGGCTTTCGACTTTGGCAAGCTGCACCTAAACGCGCTAGCTGACATTCGTTTTGAAGAGGGCATCACCCCGCCCATCGGCTGGGTAGCTCCAGAAAACTACACCGAGGGTGACCCCATCACCCTGCGTACCACCCTGGGGCGCGCCATCTTCAACGTCAACCTGCCGGGCACCTTCCCCTACGTCAACGAGATCGTTGACAAGAAGAAGCTCTCCGACATCATCAACACCCTGGCTGAGCGTTACCCCCGCGTGGAGGTAGCCGCCTCGCTGGATGCCTTGAAGAATTCCGGTTTCGGCTGGGCCACCTGGTCTGGTGTGACCGTAGCCTTCTCCGACGTGGTTTCGCCCGCTTCTAAGCCCCAGATTCTGGCTGGCTATGAAGCCCAGGCTGCCAAGATCGAAGAAGACTTCGCTGAAGGTATGCTCACCGAGGATGACCGTTATGACGCGCTGATCAAGATCTGGACTGAAGCCACTAACGAGGTGGCCCAGGCTATGCGCGACAACTTCCCTGAGCGCAACACGGTTTACCGCATGGTTTCCTCCGGTTCGCGTGGTAACTGGGACCAGATCCGCCAGCTGGCGGGTATGCGTGGTTTGGTGTCTGACCCCAAGCAGCGTCTGATTGAGCGCCCGATTACCTCCAACTACCGTGAGGGTCTAAGCGTTCTGGAGTACTTCACCGCTACCCACGGTGCCCGTAAGGGTCTGGCCGACACCGCTCTGCGTACCGCCGACTCGGGTTACTTGACCCGTCGTCTGGTGGACGTGGCCCAGGACGTGATTGTGCGTGAAGAGGACTGTGGCACCCGCAAGGGTCTAACCGTCCAGATCGCTGACCGCGACGCCGCCGGCAACCTGGTTCCCGGCGAGATCGTGGAGACCACCGCCTACGCCCGTACCCTGGCCCGCGACGCCGTGGACGCTGAGGGCAACGTGGTGCTGGCTGCTGGTGAGGACGTCGGCGACGTCGCCATTGAGAAGCTGGTGGCTGCCGGCATCGAGTCCATTGTGATTCGTTCCGTGCTCACCTGTGACTCCGCCGTCGGTACCTGCGCCGCCTGCTATGGCCGTTCGCTGGCCACCGGTAAGCGCGTGGACATCGGTGAGGCTGTGGGTATTATTGCCGCCCAGTCCATTGGTGAGCCCGGTACCCAGCTGACCATGCGTACCTTCCACACCGGTGGTGCGGCTACCAGTGCCGACATCACCCAGGGTCTACCTCGTGTGCAGGAGCTTTTCGAAGCCCGTACGCCTAAGGGTGAGGCAGTGGTGGCTGAGGCTGCTGGCCGCCTGGCTATTGAGGACGACGTCGACGGTAAGCGCCTGGTCATTAAGCGTGACGACGCCGAAGAGGACCTGGTGGTTCCGGTTTCGCGCCGCGCCAAGCTGCTGGTGAAGGAAGGCGACCACGTTGACCCGGGTCAGCCCATGACTGAGGGTCCGATTGACCCCAAGAAGGTGCTGCGTCTGCGTTCGGTTTCTGCCACCCAGCGTCACCTGGTGGATGAAGTCCAGAAGGTGTACCGCGACCAGGGTGTGGACATCCACGCCAAGCACATTGAGGTTATTGTGCGCCAGATGCTGCGCCGCGTAACCGTGCTTGACCCGGGTGACACCGACCTGCTGCAGGGTGACTTTGTGGATGTGATGACCTTCCGCGAGCAGTCTCGCAAGGCTATGGCTGAGGGCGGCAAGCCCGCCTCGGGCCGTACCGAACTGATGGGTATCACCAAGGCCTCCTTGGCTACCGACTCGTGGCTGTCTGCCGCCTCCTTCCAGGAAACCACTCGCGTGCTCACTGAGGCCGCCATGAACGGCCGCTCTGACACCCTGATGGGCCTGAAGGAGAACGTCATCCTCGGTAAGCTGATCCCGGCCGGTACCGGTCTGGCCCGCTACCACGATGTTGAGGTGGAGCCCACCGAAGCCGCTAAGGCGGAGATTTTCTCCCGCACTGGCGACACCCAGGTGACTAACAACTACGGTCTAGGCGATTTCCACGCGGACTTCTCCGATGACTACCACACTGGATTCTCCACGGACTACCAGTTCTGAGCTGTTAAACGTGCGCGTTAAGCGCGCACGCTAGGCTGAGCAAAAACAACCGGGCGGGTGGGTGCCTGTTGGCACCCACCCGCCCTGCGTTTGCCTCGCGCCAGTTCATTCTGGCGCCCAGCACACGCCATTAGCTGGCGGGATACACTGCGAAGGGGGCCGGGGCGACGTCGTCGTTAATAAAAGCAGCCAGGCGCGCAATTACCGCCCCCTCGTGGGGCACCAGCGGGCTGGGTAGGTTCGCTAGCGGGAACCAAGCCAATGCGGCGGCCTTATCGGGCTCAGCCAGGCGCGGCTGACCCTGCCAGTGCCGGCACAGGAAAAAGAAGTCAGCTCGCTGATCAATAGGCTGATCAGAATGCATACGATGCACCGCCTGGAAGGGCTGCAAATCCTGGGGCTCCAGCTGCAAACCAATCTCTTCCAGGCATTCGCGCAGCGCCCCTTGCGCGGGCTGCTCGCCATATTCAAGATGCCCGGCCACGCCACAAGCCCAATGCTCATCCATAAAACCGGTGCCTTGGCGTAGCTGCAGCAAAATTTCCGCTCCCGCCTGGCCCGGGCGCACTAACATGATGTAAACAGCTGGTATCAAAGCGTTGTGAGCAGCGAACATATACCAAATTGTAATAGTGGACCAGACAAAAACCTGATACTTTCATGACAATAAGGCAAATACAGTACTTACTGAAGGTGGTCATGTTGCAACAACTTAGTCTGCAATCTCAAGACGCCAATAACATCCCGCTGTATATATGGGAACCCTCATCCCCACGCGCAATCATCCAGCTCATCCACGGCACCGCTGAACACGCCCGCCGCTACGACTACTTCGCTAAAGCGGCGGCGGCCCAGGGGTTTATCGTGGCCGCACATGATCAGCGCGGTCACGGCAGTGCCATCAGTGAAATCTATCCGCGCGGCTATATTGGTGAGCCGCACACGGTTTTAGATGACATCTTTGTAGTCAACCGCTACCTGCATGAAACCTACCCGCAGCTGCCGGTAATCGTTATGGGCCACTCCTGGGGTTCCTTTGAGGCGCGCGAATTTGCTATTAGTCACCCGGATCAGCTTGACGCCCTGATCGCCATGGGCACCGGTGACGGCGCTGGGCTGGTTAACCGCCTGGGTTACGGCGTGGCCAGCCTCGAATGCAGCCGGCGCGGCACCCACTACTACTCGCGAGCCCTGCAAGAACTGGCATTTGGGCCTTTTAACCGGGCTTTTGAAAACCCCCGCACCGCCTTTGACTGGCTTTCACGCGACCCCGCCCAGGTGGATGCCTACCTGCGTGACCCCTTGTGCGGTTTCACCATGACCACCGGTTTTTTCAAGGCCCTGGTGGGGTTGACCCTGACGGTGTCCAAGCCGCGCCGCATTGCCCGCATGAGCAAAGACCTACCGATCTTGCTTATCAGCGGCGCTAACGATCCGGTAGGTGGGCAGGGTAAGGGGGTACGCGCCCTCGCCCGCACCTTGCAAAAAGCCGGCTTAAGCGAGGTAACCATGCGTCTGTACCCCGAGGCCCGCCACGAAATCCTCAACGAGCTCAACCGCGATGAGGTAATCGCAGATCTGCTGGCCTGGGCGCAGAGTGTAATTGCTGGCGATAAAATCCCCGCCACCACCACCTTGTAGCTTTTCCACAAATAACGCAGGTGACAAACTGGCATTTAAAACGCTAGGAGTCAGTGGGCTAAGAGACCTAGGCTGGGTTACATGTCGAACTCAGTTACTGCCCTAAACCCCTCGGTTACCCGCAAGCTCAGCGCCACCCAACTGGCCAGTGGCGTTGCCAAAATTTCCTTCGGCGTACTAGCGCTAGCAGTGCTTAGCCAGGTACGAATTCCCCTACCCTTCACCCCGGTTCCCGTTAGCTTAGGTACTTTCGCGGCTATTGCTGTGGGCGTGCTGCTGGGACGCCGCTACGGTAGCGCCAGTGCACTTACGTTCGCGCTGCTAGGTAGCCTGGGTGCACCTATTTTCGCTGGTTTTACCGCTGGCTTTACCCTGACCTTTGGGTATGTGCTGGGCTATATTCCGGCCGCGCTGCTGGGTGGTTACGCCGCTCGCGCCGCCCGCAACGGCAGCCTGCTAGCTGCTTTAACCTGGGTTTTGGCAGCTAGTGCTGTCATTTACCTGCCTGGCCTTACCTGGCTGTGGTTTGCCAGTGGCAAGAGCCTGCTGGCCACGCTGAGCCTAGGACTTGCGCCCTTTATTGTGGGTGACATCCTCAAGGCCGCCCTGGTAGTTGCCTACCTGGCAACTGTGGCGCGTCGTAGTCACTGACAAATAGCAAAGTAGACTAGGGAGCATGAGCCAAGCTAAGCCCACGCTTTCCGTGTTGGACCTGGTGCCTGTAAGCCAAGGTCGTAGCCGCAGCCAAGCCTTGCGCGAAATGGTCCTATTGGCCCAAAGCGCTGAGCGTGCTGGCTATGCCCGCTACTGGCTGGCTGAGCACCACGGCTCAACTACCTTCCTCTCTTCAGCTACCACGGTGCTGATGGGGCAGGTGTTGGCGGCCACGGAAAGTATCACGGTGGCTTCTGGTGGGGTCATGCTCCCTAATCATGCGCCTTTAGTGGTGGCTGAGGCGGTTGGTACCCTGGCCACCATGTATCCGGGCCGCGTTGAGGTGGGTTTGGGGCGAGCTCCAGGCACTGATCCGGTAACGGCCCGGGCGCTGCGCCGGCGTGGGGCTGATCCGGCGTCTTTTGTTGACGAAGTAACTGAGCTGGCCGATTATCTGGCTGCTAATGACTCGCTTTTTGAGACTTTGCCTGGGTCTGTGGCCGCGCAAACTAGCGCCCACGATGTGGCTTGGGTGGCTAGCTCTAGGGCCCGCGCCTTGCCGGGGGAGGGGACTAACCCGCCGCTGTGGATTTTGGGTTCTTCTGTTAATGGGGCGCGTGTGGCTGGCCGTTTGGGCTTGGGTTTTGCTGTGGCCGCGCATTTTGCGCCGGCTCAGGCTGAGGCGGCGGTTATGGCTTACCGCTCGGTTTTCAATGGGGCTAGTGATTACGCTCAGGCTTCGCACCCGCGTACGGCTGCTGCTTTTAATGTGGTGGTTGCGCCCACTGATGAAGAGGCTCAGTATTTGGCGACGACGGCGCGCGCGGCTAATGCCCGAATTGTGGCTGGCCGCCCGGGGCCGCTTGATGAGCCCACTAGCGATCCTGAGGCTTGGCGTGCGTTGGCAGGGGAGCGGGCTAGCATGGTTGATGACTCACTGGCTTACTTCTTTGTAGGCACGCCCCAGCGCGTGGCCGCCCAGCTGCATGAAATGGCGCAGCGCTGGGAGCTGGAAGACATTATCTGCCTGTCTTTTATTCATGACGCCGCCGCGCGTCGGCGCAGCTATGAGCTGCTAGCTCAGGCCTGGTAATAGGGGCCACCAGCCAAGGTGTGGGTAAGCGTAGCCTAAGCTGATTATCTATACATTTTTGTTGCCTATTTACTAGGCCTCGCGATAGTGGTCACAAATAAAATTTACTCAATTACTCACTGTGACTGGCATCCTAGAGAGTTTATAAAACCCCTGATCAAACGTACTTTCGCAAGTATTTTTAGGGGCTGGGTAGCGCATGGGCTTGCGCGGGAAAGTTTCAATATTCGGCCATAGTTACAACTTTGTGACGCCCGGTCGGGTATTCTTTACTTAATTAGTGCCCTGCAAGAGTAATACTTCGGGGCGCGGTCATGTTCCGCAGATTGCAGCCGCTACGCGCAGGCGCGATCGAACCGGAGAGAGATACCGAATGTTTGTATACCTGCTGAGAAGGATATTCAACTATGTAGTGTTGCTGTTCCTGGCAACATCACTAGCGTATATCTTGGCATCCATCTCGATGGACCCCTCTACGTTATGGGACCGTTCTAACCCAAACCTGAACTGGAACGCCATCAACGCAAACCTGATCAAATACAACATCAGCCACGAGCTGCCGGTGTGGGATCGTTACACCACTTGGCTGCAAACTGTGCTGAGCAGCTGGGATTGGGGTTTCACCCCTAAGGGCGAATCTGTTAACGCTCTGGTTGCTGTTAAAGTAGGCGTTTCGCTGCGCCTGGTGGTGCTGGGTGCACTTATTGGTATGGTCGGCGGTGTTTCGCTGGGTGCCTGGACCGCTACCCGTCAGTACAGCCTGTCCGACCGCGCCATCTCCTTCATCGCTATGGTGGTTATCTCCACTCCGGCCATGGTTCTGGCAACCCTACTCCAGGTGGGGGCGGTACACCTGAACACTGCTACCGGTATGCAGATTCTTTCCTTCGTTGGTGAAGGTGAAGGTTTTGCAGACCGGCTTAACCACTTGATTTTGCCAACCTTGTCAATGTCGCTAGCCGGTATCGCCAGCTACTCGCGTTACCAGCGTAACTTGATGCTTGACACCCTTGGTGCTGACTATGTGCGTACCGCCCGCGCTAAGGGCCTGACCAAGCGCCGTGCCGTAACCCGCCACGCACTGCGTACTGCGCTGATTCCTATGGCCACTTACTTTGCTTTTGCTCTGGCCGGTTTGTTCACCGGTGCTGCTATCACTGAGCGTGTTTATGGCTGGCACGGTATGGGTGAATACTCGGTTAACGCTATTAGCGGTATGGACATTAACGGTACTACTGCGGTGGTTGCCTTCTCGGGTCTGTGTACTCTAAGCGGTGCCCTCCTGAGTGACATTTTGGTTGCAGTTGTCGACCCGCGAGTGAGGGTAAGCTGAACATGAGCGAAATCGTTGAAACTGAAATTGAAGAGGAAGCCGCAGAGGTTAAACCTGAAAAGCGTCTAACCCACGGTCAGCTCATTCTGCGTCGCTTCTTGCGTAACCGCTCTGCTGTTATTGGTCTAATTGGGCTGCTGATTCTGATTGCAGTGGCTATCATTGGTCCCTTCGTTTATCGCTGGAGCTACCTCGACGTCGACGGCGAAGCCTTCCTAACTCCTCCTGGCGGCAGTCACCCGCTGGGCACAACCCAATCCGGTAAGGACGTACTGGCCCTGACCATGGAGGGCACGCGTAAGTCCCTCATGATCGCTTTCGCGGTGGCCTTGATCCAGACCTCCATTGCGGCCCTGATCGGTAGCTCCGCCGCCTACTTTGGTGGCTGGTGGGAAAAGATCGCCATGTGGTGCACCGACTTGCTGCTGGTGGTCCCCTCCTTCCTGATCATCGCTATCATGTCGCAGAAGGCGGGTGCCTCGAAGGGCTCCATCACCCTGTTTATCGTGCTGTTGGCCGGTTTCGGGTGGATGCTTACCGCGCGTGTGGTGCGCTCTATGACCTTGAGCGTTAAGAACCTTGAGTATGTGACTGCGGCTCGGTTCATGAACGTGCCTAGCCCGGTTATCATTTTCCGTCACATCATTCCTAACATCGCTTCGCTGCTGATTATTGACGCCACCATCAACGTGGCTTACGCAGTGCTTAGTGAAACCACCCTGTCCTACTTTGGCTTTGGTGTGCAGGCGCCCAACACCTCGCTGGGTACCATCATCGCTGAAGGACAGACTTCTGCTACCACCGCAGAGTGGATCTTCATGGCTCCTGCTGTGGTGCTGATCGTGATGCTGACCTGCGTGAACTTCGTAGGTGACGGCTTGCGCGATGCTATCGACCCCTCTTCCAAGTCCGGAGGTAAGGCATGAGCAAGACAAAAGATCCGGAAACTCAAGTGAAGAAGTCTAACGTGGACGCAAAGGCTAAAAAGTCCCGCAAGGAGTCTTTCAGCGCCGCTGATCTGCCGGACCCCAAGTCTGGCGCTCCCTTGCTGGAGGTACGCGATCTGTGCGTATCCTTCCCCTCTGAGGATGGGCGCGTAAACGCTGTACGCGGGGTGAACCTGAAGGTTAACCGTGGCGAGACTCTAGCCCTGGTAGGTGAGTCTGGTTCTGGTAAGTCAGTAACCTCCACTGCCGTAATGGGTCTGCTGGATGAGTCTGCGGAAATCTCTGGTTCGGTTAAGCTGCACGGCACTGAGTTGCTGGGCCGTAGCGACGCCTACATGTCTAAGGTGCGCGGTATTCAGCTATCCATGGTGTTCCAGGATCCGCTAAGCGCCCTGACCCCCGTTTACACCGTGGGTGACCAGATCGTTGAGGCGCTTAAGACCCACAACGAAAAGTATGACGACGACGCCGCCTGGAAGCGTGCGGTTGAGCTGCTGGACATGGTGGGTATTCCTAACCCCACCGTGCGCGCCAAGGCTTACCCTCACGAGTTCTCCGGTGGTATGCGTCAGCGTGCAGTTATCGCTATTGCTATCGCTAACAACCCTGACCTGATCATTGCGGACGAGCCCACTACAGCTTTGGACGTAACCATTCAGGCCCAGATCCTTGAGGTCCTAAAGGTGGCTCAGCGCGAAACCGGCGCCGGCGTCATCATGATTACCCACGACCTGGGTGTGGTGGCCGGTATGGCCGACCGCGTAGCAGTTATGTACGCCGGACGCATTGTGGAAACTGGCGATGTTGACGAGATCTTCTACAACTCGCGTATGCCCTACACCATTGGTCTGCTGGGCTCTCTGCCGCGTCTGGACGCTAAGAAGGATGCTGCTTTGGCAACCCTGGAGGGTAACCCTCCCTCGCTGCTAAACCTGCCTAAGGGCTGCCCCTTCGCTCCGCGTTGCCCGCTGGTAACCGACAAGTGCCGTGGCGAAGAACCTACCTTGAAGAAGCATGGTGAGCCGGGCAAGTCGGGTGAAGTGCACCTGTCTGCCTGCTACCACGCCGACAAGATCGCCAAGGAATCACTAACCTACCTGGACATCTACCCGGCTCCTGAGCTGAAGACTCCTGACACCCTGAACCTGCCGCACGCTGATCGTCCTGAGGTTTTGCGGGTTAACGACCTGGTTAAGACCTTCCCGCTAACCAAGGGCGCCGTGTTCAAGCGTCGCGTGGGTACGGTACACGCTGTGGACGGTATCTCCTTCGACGTGCGTCGTGGTGAGACTCTGGCCCTGGTGGGTGAGTCCGGTTGTGGTAAGACCACCACCTTGATGCAGGTGCTGAACCTGCTCAAGCCCGAGCAGGGCAAGATCGTGGTACTTGGCCGCGACACCGCTGAGCTAAACCGCCGCGCCCGTAAGGAAGTTCGTCGCGACCTGCAGATCGTGTTCCAGGACCCGATGGCCTCCCTGGATCCGCGTCTGCCGGTGTATGACCTGATCGCTGAGCCTATGCGCCACAATGGTTACAGCAAGGAACACATTGATAAGCGCATTACTGAGCTGATGACCCTGGTGGGCCTGGAGCCCAGCCACGCCAACCGTTACGCCCGTAACTTCTCTGGTGGTCAGCGTCAGCGTATTGGTATTGCGCGTGCGCTAGCTCTGGAACCCAGCTTGCTGGTACTGGACGAGCCGGTTTCCGCCCTGGATGTATCCATTCAGGCTGGTGTGATTAACCTGCTTGATGAGCTACGTGCAACCTTGTCGCTGAGCTACCTGTTTGTGGCTCACGACCTGTCTGTGGTGCGTCACATCGGTGACCGTGTGGCCGTCATGTACCTGGGTAAGATCGTTGAGATCGGTGACATCGATGAGATTTTCGAAGCTCCGGCTCACCCCTACACCCAGGCTCTGCTAAGTGCCATTCCGATTCCGGACCCGGCCAAGGAGCGCACCCGTAGCCGCATCATTTTGCAAGGTGACCTGCCTAGCCCGGCTAACCCGCCTTCGGGCTGCCGTTTCCGCACTCGCTGCCCCAAGTTCCTCACTCTTAATGAGGCTGAGCAGAAGCAGTGCATCGACAAGCTGCCTGACTTCAAGCACATGGGTGATGACCACGAGGCCGCCTGCCACTACCCGGAGCGCACCAGCGTCTTCTAGGTCTAAACGACTCTGTTACTAAACGAAAATTGCCACCAAACTGTTACGTTTGGTGGCAATTTTGTCCGTATAGCGGTCAATAGTTTGCGCACAGCGCCCTATGTGCGATTTACTTTTCAGCGTTGCATGTTTGTCTCATTATTTGGCTAACGTGCTTTCCTAAATCTCATGAGAATTGGAGTCATCAAATGATGATCAACCGTCGTATGTTCTTGGCTGGTTCAGCCTCTACTGCGGTTCTGGCAGCCCTAGCGGCTTGCGCTTCATCTTCTAACTCCGACGGCGGCAGTGAAAACCTAAAGCAGGCTGTTAACGTCGTTGCACGTGACAAGGTGAAGGATGGCGGCGAGCTTAAGTTTGCTATCAGCGACCCGATCGCTAACTGGAACAACGCCACCGTTGAAGGCAACACTGGCTCGATGCGTCAGATCCTAGACTTCATCTCGCCTTCCCTGTTCCTGTACGACTCTGCTGGTAAGGCTACCCCGCGTCCGGAGTTCTTCAAGTCCATCAAGGATGAGGTTAAGAACGGTAAGACCGTTGTTTCCATCGAGCTGAACGACAAGGCCGTTTGGGGTGACGGTAAGAAGATCGTGGCTGACGACTACATCAAGACGATGCAGAGCGCCACCAACAAAGACTACGCGTGGGCCTCCACCGATGGTCTAGTCGACATCGAGAAGTTCGATAAGGAAAGTGACACCAAGTTCTCCATCACTTGGAAGTCCACCTACCCCGACTGGTCTGCTGTTATCACCGTGATGCCGCAGGCTCAGGTAGCCACCCCTGCCGCCTTCAACGATGGCGTTAAGGACGCTACCAAGTACAAGAACGAATGGTTCGCCGGCCCCTACAAGATCAAGTCTTACGACGCTGCTCAGCAGCTGGTTACCCTAGAGCGTAACGAAAAGTGGTGGGGTGATAAGGGTAAGCTCGATAAGATCACCTTCCGCTACCTAGACAGTGCTGCTACCGCTGGCGCCTTTGCTAACAAGGAAGTAGACGTACTGCGTAGCATCGTTACCGCCGACACCTTCAAGCAGGCCCAGACTCGTACTGACGCCGAGGTGCGTCAGAACTTCGGTCTGCAGTACCGCCACGTCACCATTAACGGTAGTCACGGCATCCTCAGTGACAAAGCTGTACGTCAGGCCTTCCTGCTGGGCACCAACCGTCAGGAAATCGCTAGCGCTCTGCTAGCCGGCCTGCCGGTCAAGCCTAAGGACTTCCTGCTGGGTAACCACTTCTTCATGCCCACCCAGAAGAACGAGTACAAGGATAATGGTGCTCAGTGGGCCTACAACGTTGAGAAGGCTAAGAAGCTACTTGACGAGGCTGGCTGGAAGGAGCCCAGCGCTGGTGCCATCCGTGAAAAGAACGGCAAGAAGCTGACCATCTACTACACCCGTCCTACCGGCGTGGTTACCACCAAGAACGAGTCTGAGCTACTGCAGAACCAGCTAAAGAAGATCGGTATCGATCTGCAGATGAAGGAAGTTGAGTCTGCTAGCTACTTCAAGACCATCTCTCAGAAGAACTTCGAGGTTACCGGTTTCGCTTGGCAGCTGACCCAGTACCCGATGAACAACATCGGTCAGGTCTACGGCAAGGACTCTCAGTCCAACTTCTCTGGTTACAACGTCGATGCTATCGACGAGGCTATTAAGAAGATCGCGGTTGAGACTGACAACGCCAAGCGTGTTGAGATGACCAACAAGGTTGACGCTCTGATCTGGGAAAACGTCATGAACTTCCCGCTCTACCAGCGTCCCGACCTGTGCGGTGTGCCCAAGAAGCTAGCCAACTACGGTGCTTTTGGTCTGGCCACTGTGCGCGGTGAAGACGTAGGTTTCGTCGACTGATAGGGCTTAAGTACCTTTAAATGCCCGCTGCATGAGTAATCATGCAGCGGGCATTTGCTTTGTTGTGAAGCGGATCTCGGAAGTCTTTTGAGTTGGTAAACTTCGCAGCAATTTCTTGAGTGTAACTTCTAGAAATCAATCCGAAACATGCGTGAAACTATCAAAATATTCAAGATATCTAATATGTATCAGTATTTGGAAAATGCTTGTATAAATTCCCGTGCATATGTTTCCATATCTGTGTGAGTCCACAGCGAGCGACTCGTACGCTCGCTACTAGGGGCTCGCCGGAACCCAACAAGGAGAAGTTCAAATGATGATTAACCGGAGGATGTTTTTAGCCGGCACTGCATCTGCTGCAATGCTCGCTACTCTGGCTGCGTGTTCGGGATCAAGCGAATCTGGCGCCACTGCCGCCAAAGCTATTAACAAGGTTGAGCGTGGCAGCCTAAAGCAGGGTGGTACCCTGCGTTTCGGTATGGGCACTCCCGTTGCCAACTGGAACAACTCCACCGTTGACGGTAACGGTGTAGACCTTAAGAACATTTACAACTTCGTTGCTCCTGGCTTCTTTGACTATGACGACAAGGGTGAGGCTAAGCCCAACCCCAACTTCGTCACCAAGGTTGAGGATGTAACCAAGGACGGCAAGACCACCGTGACCATGGTGCTCAACCCCAAGGCTAAGTGGAACAGCGGGCGCCAGATCAGCCCGGATGACTTCATTGCCACCATTAAGTGCACTCAGGATAAGAACTACCTGTGGGCCTCTACCGACGGCTACGACCAGATCGAAAAGGTAGAGAAGGTTGACGACACCACGGTGAAGTTCTACTTTAAGTCTGCCTTCCCGGACTGGACCTCCGTCATTTCCGGTACCCTGCCCAAGGAGCAGGTGGCCACCGCCGAGGTCTTCAACAACGGTATGGCCAAGACCTACAACAACGACTGGTACGCCGGCCCCTTCAAGATTGAGTCCTACAACGAGGCTCAGCAGGTAGTCACCCTGGTTCCCAATGAGAAGTGGTGGGGCGACAAGCCGCTACTGGACAAGGTAACCTTCCGTGTACTGGACAGCGCTGCTGAGGCAACCTCCTTCGCTAACAAGGAGATCGACGTCCTGGACTACATCATCAGTGCCAACACCTACAAGCAGGCCCAGCAGCGTACCGACGCTGAGGTACGTCAGAACTTTGGTCTGCAGTGGCGTCACTTCACCCTGAACGCCTCCTCTGGTGTGCTGGCTGACAAGGCCGTACGTCAGGCCCTGATGCGTGCCACTGACCGGGCTGCCATCACCAAGTCCTCGCTGGCCGGTATGCCGGTTGACGCCAACAAGGTGCTGCTTGGTAACCACTTCTTCATGCCCAGCCAGGAAGGCTACGTAGACAACTCCACCAAGTGGTCTCACGACGTCGAGGCTGCCAAGAAGCTGCTCGATGGCGCTGGTTGGAAGGAGCCCAGCCCCGGTGCTATCCGCGTCAAGGACGGCAAGAAGCTGAGCATCAAGTACACCCGTCCCACCGCCGTGCCCACCACCAAGACCGAATCTGAGCTGCTGCAGAGCCAGCTGAAGAAGATCGGTATGGAGGTTGTCATGGAGGATGTCGAGTCCGCCAAGTACTTCAAGGACTACATCAACAAGAAGAACTTCGAGATCACCTCCTTCACCTGGCAGGGCACCCCCTACCCGATGATGAACATCGGTCAGATCTACGGTAAGGGTAACTCCAACTTCACTGGTCAGAGCATCAAGGAGCTCAACGAGCTGATCGACAAGATCGGCGTTGAGGCTGACCACAAGAAGCGTGTTGCTATGACCAACCAGGCTGACGAGATCATCTGGGAGAACGTCTTGAACTTCCCGATCTACGAGCGTATGCAGCTGACCGCTGTGCCTAAGAAGCTGGCCAACTTTGGTGCAGTAGGCCTGGCTAGCTACCGCGCTGAGGACATCGGCTTCACCGCCTGATCCAGATAATTGAAACGTCGGGGCTTGGCACCTTTTGTTGGGGAGGTGCCAAGCCCCGATTCCGTTTATCGTCAGCAAATTTAAAACTCCGTCGAAAGGCTTCAAGCTCCAAGCGGGTGCATATGCTGTTAGCGCCTAGCACCGGTAAGGCAGCTTGAACGTGCAAGAATGTAGCTATGCCTAGGGTCATTATTCGCTCGCGTCGAGCCCGCATAGCCACTATCGCCGCCTGGATTGCGGTGGCCGTAATTGTTGGGGCTGTGGCCTGGCGCGACACCACCGTTTCAGCGCTAGCGGCAGCCGGCTGGATGGGAGCTTTAGGTTGGGCTATCACCATGATGTGGTGGCTGCCGGAGCTGGAACTTAACCAGGACGCCGTCGTAGTTAGAAACGCCTGGCGCACCCACCTAATCGACTGGCGCCAAATCACCCGCCTGAGTGGGCGCTGGGGAGTGGAACTAATCCTGAGCGATAACTCAAGCGTGCAAGCCAGCGCTGCCCCACGTGTAGGCGGAATCGCCGCCGGGGCCCGCCAAATCGCCGAAAACCGTGCCAAAGAAGCCCAACGCATCATTCACCACGGTGTCGACCCCCGCCTAGTAGAACCTGGCAGCGCCACGCAGTACACCAGCCTCGACGCCGCCAACGCCATTGAGCTGCTGCGCGCCTACCAAGCTCAGCTGCATGAAGAAAAAAAGCATTCGGGGTTAAAAACCAATCCGCCCAAACCTCCCTATAGCCACCAGTGGCGTAAAGGCACCATCATTGGCACTCTGGTGGCCGCGCTGGCCCTAGTGATTGCCATTGCGCTATAGCCCGTTAATAGTCGGTGGCCGCGTAGGGGAGTGCTGATAGCCAAGGTCAGGGCTGCCGATAGTCGACGCCGTCGGGGGAATATAGCCGGTGCCATCGGGGGACTAAGGCAGCGCAATAAGGGGCAGGTGGCCGGTGGCACAAAAGTGATGTCTGCTGCATTACGGTAAGCCGGCGGTCCGGGCAGTTAGGCTAGTGAGGATATAGAAGTATCTAGAAAGAAGAAGCCTTACATGACGGTACGCCAGGATCTGCGTAATGTCGCAATCGTAGCCCACGTTGACCACGGTAAAACCACTCTGGTTGACGGCATGTTGTGGGAGGCCGGTGCCTTCGGGGCGCGGGCTACCGAAGAATCCACCGGTGAGCGCGTAATGGACTCAGGCGAGCTTGAGCGCGAAAAAGGCATCACCATTCTGGCTAAAAACACTGCCGTGCACTACCGTGGTCCGGCTGCTAAGGAAGCCGGCATGGAAGATGGCATCACCATTAACGTTATTGACACCCCTGGTCACGCCGACTTTGGTGGTGAGGTCGAGCGTGGTCTGTCTATGGTCGACGGCGTCGTACTGCTGGTGGACGCCTCTGAAGGCCCCCTGCCCCAGACCCGCTTCGTGCTACGTAAGGCGCTAGCAGCTAACCTGCCGGTAATTTTGGTGGTTAACAAGGTGGACCGCCCTGACTCGCGTCTAGACGAGGTTGTGGAGGAAAGCACCGATCTGCTGCTGTCACTAGCCAGTGACTTGGCCGAGGAAAACCCCGACATTGACATCGACGCCGTGCTTGACGTGCCGGTTATCTACGCCTCCGCTAAGGCTCGCCGCGCTGACACCGTGCAGCCCGCCGACGGTCAGCTGCCGGCTAACGACAACCTAGAGCCGCTGTTTAAGACCATTATTGAGCGTATCCCTGGTCCTAGCTATGACGAGGATGCCCCGCTACAGGCCCACGTAACCAACCTGGACGCCTCACCCTTCCTGGGCCGTCTAGCCCTGCTGCGTATCCACAACGGCACCCTGCGTAAGGGTCAGAGCGTGGGCTGGGCTCGCCACGAGGGTGACATTAAGCAGGCCCGTATTTCTGAGCTGCTGATTACTGAAGGCCTAGAGCGTAAGCCTGCTGAGGAAGCTCACGCCGGTGACATTGTGGCCGTGGCCGGTATTGAAGACATCACAATTGGTGAGTCCCTGGTTGATCTGGAAGATCCCCGCCCGCTGCCGCTGATTAAGGTTGACGACCCGGCCATCTCCATGACCGTTGGTATTAACACCTCACCTATGGCCGGGCGCGTTAAGGGCGCGAAGGTCACCGCCCGCCAGGTTAAAGACCGCCTGGACAAAGAGCTGATCGGTAACGTTTCTATTCGCGTACTACCCACCTCGCGTCCTGATGCCTGGGAGGTACAGGGTCGTGGTGAGCTGGCGCTAGCCATTTTGGTGGAGCAGATGCGCCGCGAAGGCTTTGAACTAACTGTGGGTAAGCCCCAGGTAGTTACCCGCCAGGTGGAGGGTAAGACCTATGAGCCTATGGAACGCATGACCATTGACGTTCCCGAAGAGCACCTAGGTGTAGTTACCCAGTTGATGGCTGCCCGTAAGGGACGCATGGAAACCATGTCTAACCACGGTGCCGGTTGGGTGCGTATGGAATTTTTGGTACCCGCGCGTGGCCTAATTGGCTTCCGCTCTAAGTTCCTAACCGATACTCGTGGCACCGGTATTGCCTCTTCTATTGCTGAAGGCTATGAGCCTTGGCATGGCGTGATTGAGACCCGCACCACCGGCTCGCTGATCTCTGACCGCTCCGGTGCGGTTACTGCCTATGCCCTGATTCGCCTGCAAGATCGCGGAACTTTCTTTGTTGAGCCTACTCAGGAAACCTATGAGGGCCAGGTAGTGGGGGAGAACCCTCGCAACGAAGACATGGAAGTTAACGTGGTGCGCGAAAAGCAGCAGACCAACATGCGCTCGTCTACCGCTGAGACTTTCGAGAACTTGACTCCGCCGCGTAAGCTAACTTTGGAAGAGGCGCTAGAGTTTGCTGCAGATGATGAATGCGTAGAGGTCACCCCGGAGGCAGTGCGTATCCGTAAGGTGATTCTTAATGGCCAAGAGCGCTTCCGTACTCAGCGACGCAACAAGTAACACAACTGTTAAGGAAATGAGGAAGAGATGACATACGTCATCGCCCAACCTTGCGTGGATATTAAGGACCGCGCCTGCGTTGACGAATGCCCCGTGGACTGCATTTATGAGGGCGCCCGCACGCTTTACATCAATGCTGAAGAGTGCGTTGACTGCGGTGCCTGTGAGCCGGTGTGCCCGACTGAAGCTATTTTCTATGAAGACGATGTGCCTGAAGAGTGGGCCGACTATACCCGCGCTAACATCGACTTCTTTGAGCTACAGGGCCTAGGCTCTCCCGGCGGTGCCCGCGCTGCTGGGGTGCAGGACTACGACGACCCGATGATCGCCGCCCTGCCGCCGCAGAATCAGGACTAGCGCACTAACGCAAGGCTTTGTCAGGTTTAAAACCTAGCAACTGCCAGTGCGTGCACTTAGCTAAACGGCTAGAAGAACGTTTGTTCTTCTAGCCGTGTTTTTTTATGTACGCTCGCTATTAGGCAGATAATTAAACCGAAACCCGGCTAGCCGTGGCTAGTAAACCTCTCCACGTACATGGCTCGTTAGAGCCTAACCCTCCTTATTCACTGCTCTAGTTGAAAGTCCCTGATCATGCGTAAAGCTGTCATTTGCTTAGCTGCAGGCCTAGCTGTGTTAACCGTTAGCGCCATGGGCACATTCGGTTCAAAGCCGATTGAGAACCCAGATTTTGCTGGCCCGAAGGTTGGTGTGGTAGAAACCGACCAAAACGGAGACCGGGTGTGGCGTGGTGAACAGCCAGAGGTCATGTACAAAATTCTGGCGGACTTCACGCCATTGCGGGAACGCCACTCCGACAATATTATCGACAGCGCACTAACCTCTGACAGGCAGGTACTAGAGGTTTATGTGCGTAACGTTGCCGGCCCGGGCATGGAGCAGCTATCAGCTCTGGCCTCGAAGTACCCCCAGCACATCAGGGTTAAGACCACCACTGTGACTGAAGCTGACGCTCAAAGGGTCAGTGACTACATCACTGAGAATAATCTGTGGGGTAACCCAGTTCTAGGTGTAGGTCTATCTGCGGAAACCAACAGTGTCACGGTGGATGTAGACCCAAGCTACCTAGCTAAGGGTGAGCCCATGCCTCTCGATAGCGCCACGCTAGGTGTGAAGCTAACTTTCAAGTCTGGCGAAGTAATCACCCCGCTGCGTTAGTACTATCCCGGTAACGTACTGGCAGTTGTCGATTATCTAGCGTAATTACTCTCTAGAAGGGTTAGAAAATGGGTAGCAGGCCAGTAGCCATTATCTGGATGATTATTGGCGTATTAGTGATTACCTCTGGGTGCGGTTCAAGCCCTAAAGAGAACGCCCAAGCAGGTAATAAATCCAGTGATATCAGCACTTCCGCTCCCCGAACAGCTAACCCCTCTCTGGGTGACCAAGACCCGTACTATCGGGACACGCGTGAAGACTATGAAGCTAAGGCTAAATGGTGTAATGAGCACGCTGATAAAGCACCCGACTTCAAGGTCAGTGACATAGCCACAGTCAAGGGAAATTTCTGGATTTGTGAACGTGGCACTGGACCTAACGGCATAAGTTTCTTGTCAGGTGCTCAGCAGCGTAAATACCTACTAGAGGCATACGCTGTAGACGGCCCCACACCTAGTGCTTGCCAGCCATTTACGCCAGATCCCTCGTCAACGGTTCCAACGTACGAACGCTATCTCATCTACAAAGATAAGATCTGGCGCATACGTCAAGGACTTAGCTGCGGTCTCTAGCCCTTAGCTCTGCCACAGGTCAGTCCAGGTCACGTCCAGCTGCGCCAATAGCCTGCGCAGCAAGGGCAGTGACAGACCCACTACTCCGTGCGGGTCGCCTTCAATCGATTCGATAAAAGCCCCACCCAGGCCATCAATCGTGAAGGCGCCCGCACAGTACATGGGCTCACCGCTGGCCACATAAGCCGCTATTTCCTTATCGCTCACCTCGGCAAAATTAATTACCGCGCGCGAAACCCCCTGCGCCTGGGGACTATCAGGGCTGTAGCCCTCGGTGGGGCTTAACGCAATAACCGCGTGACCAGTAAACAGCGTGGCACTACGGCCACGCATAGAACGCCAGCGCTCGACGGCGTCGTCGGCACTAGCAGGCTTACCCACCAACTGGCCGTCAATAAGCAGCATAGAATCGCAGCCCACCACATAACGCCAGCCAGCAAGCCCGCTGCGGCCAAGCTGGTGCGCCACCGCCTGCGCCTTAGCTAAAGCCAAAGCCTGCACCACCACCTGCGGCCCACAATCAGGCTGGGCGCTACGCACCTGCTGCTCAACGGCGCGCTCATCCACCTCAGACACAGCCACCTGCGGCTCAATGCCGGCAGCTCGTAGGGTAGCTAAACGACCTGAAGATTTAGAAGCAAGCACAATCATGGGCCTAGATTATCCCTAGTTAACGCGCAAAGACGCAGATGTGGGAAGCTTGACGCATGGGATTTAGCCGTTTAACCGTCGTGGAAAAAATTGATTCCACTCAAACCTATCTTTACTCACAACTAACCACCCCAGGCGGGCTGCTGCGGTTAGATGCCCCCAGCCGCTGGCCTCACCTATCGGCGCTGCGAGCCATTAGCCAAACCGCCGGGCGCGGACGCGGCGGACGCAGCTGGGTGACCCCCGAGCGCGGCGCCCTACTGGTATCAACCGTGCTTTATCCCGGCCTAAACGAGCAGCTACTAGGTTGGCTGCCGCTAATCATTGGCGATGCGGTAGCGAAACTACTAGCCAGCTATCTAGATACAAATCTGTGGCAGGTGGGCACCAAATGGCCCAATGACGTGCTAATTCAGCCCCGTCCAGACTCAGGAATTGAGCTAGAGGAGGTGCCCGGCTGGGGTCAAGCCCGCAAAGTCTGCGGGGTGCTATGCGAGCTAGTGGCCAACCCCAATGGCAGCTATGCGGTAATTGCTGGCGTGGGCATTAACGTAGCCCAAAGCCGCGAGCAACTGCCGGTTGATTGGGCCGGTTCGCTGGCGCTAGCTGGGGCTAACGTTAAAATCCCGGCGCTAGTGCTAGAACTAGGTACCACCATTGATTTTGCGCTACGTGAGCTGGGGGTAAACGGTGAGGGCCCGGCCAAGGTTACTTCCCTGCCGCCGGTGCTACACAGGCGAATTTGCCAGGGTTGTCTGACCTTAGGGCAGCAGGTGCAGGTAGGGGAGGGGGACGACGTCGTCGCTGGCATCGCCACAGATATTCGTCCACAATTGGTCATTTCCACCCCCAGTGGAGAGGTAGAAGTGCAGGCCGGAGACGTTTTAAAAACCCGCTTTGCGTCCTAAATGTGATCTGAGATACCATTGCCTGTGTGATTGATACCGATGCACAATTGCCGCTCGATCCGCCAGCGGTACAGATGCTCGGCGCACAGCCCGTAAAAACCCTGCGCCAAGCCGCGCAAGAGCTAAATGTTGATATAGGGCAGGCCCGTCGTTACTGGCGCGCCTTGGGTTTTGTAAATATCGACGACGACGCCTGCGTGATTACTGACGTCGATATTGAGGCTGCGCGCGGTGTCAAGTCTCTGATTGACGAGCATGGCATGAAGCGGGCTGCGGTAAAAAACATGCTGCGGGCCCAGTCATACACCATGGACCGCCTGGTGCTGTGGCAGTTTGAGGCGATGGTAGCTCAGATTGCGGCTGAGAAAAACATTAGTGACATGCAAGCTCGGGAATTGGCCATTGAGAAAGCCAATGAACTGGCTGAAAACCTGCAAGATCAGCTGCTGTACACCTGGAGGCGCCATTTTGCGGCGCTAATTCAACGCACCAACAGTGAGATAAGTGCTGAAGGGCCCCAGCGTCGTGACGGCCATTTCCCCCTAAAACGCTCAATGGGTTTTATCGACATTGTGGGTTTCACGGCGTTAGCTGCACGCCTGAGTCCGCAAGAACTTACCCGGCTGCTGCACGATTTTGAGGACACTGCCCGCGATGTGGTTACTTCGCGCGGTGGGCGAATCGTAAAAACCATTGGTGACGCGGTTATGTATATTGCCAATGATCTGTCCACCGCCGCCGATGTGGTTACCGCCCTGATGGAAGAAATTCAGGGAGGCAGCCACAAGCTTCGGCTACGCGCCTCGCTGGTAAGCGGGGAGGTAGTTTCCCTATCTGGTGACGTGTTTGGCCCTACCGTCAACCTGGCTTCACGCCTAGTCAACATGGCCCCTCCCGGGGGAATCCGGATGGATGGCAACACGGCGACGCTCATCAAAACCTCAAAGGTTGCCAGTAAATACGTGATCCACCCTTGTAGCAAGCAAGAAGCCAAGGGATTGGGAGAGATTATTCCCTGGTCGCTAAAGCGAACTGAGTGGGTGCTGGCTGAAAAAGCCGGAACCGAAAAAAAGTAGGCAGGTTCAGAAAAATCTGAACCTGCCAGTGGCCGGCGCCGTCGGCTTAGATGGCCGAGCCGAGCTTAAACGGCCGGATAAGACGGGTCTAAAGCTGGGCCCTGACTGGGCCAGATGGGATCAGGACTGGGCCTTACGAGAGGCCAGGTAAGACTGCAAGCCCTTGATAATCATGGGTAGCAGTGAGATGAACACGATCACCAGGATCATGTGCTCAATATTTTCGCGCACCCAGGTGAAGTTACCCAGCCAGAAACCTAGCAGGGTGATGCAAAAAGCCCAGAAGAAAGCCCCGATCATGTTAAAGATGGCAAAGTGGCGGTAGTGCATCTTGCCTACACCGGCCATAACCGGGGTGAAGGTGCGGATAATCGGCACAAACTGGGCCAGGGTCACGGCCTTACCACCGTGGCGTTCAAAGAACTCCTGGGTGTTGGTTACGTACTTCTGCTTAAACAGGCGCCCATCGGGGCGGTCAAAGATCTTGGGGCCAACCTTGCTACCGATTAGATAACCGGTGCCGTTACCGGCAATGGCAGCCAAGAAAACCGCTGGGGCAGCCACCCAGATCGGTACCGGTACGGCGCCGGTGCCCACAAACATGCCTAGGGTGAATAGCAGTGAGTCGCCAGGTAGGAAGAAACCCACCAGCAGACCGGTTTCAGCGAAAATCACCAGCATTACGCCGATGATGGCCCAGGGGCCGAGCCATTCAACAAACTTATTGATCAAAGTACCGGCATCAAGCCAGTCAGGCGTGATAGAGGTCTTAACTAGCGTGGCGCTAGCAGCGAGATTGAACATAAGGCAAACTTTAAATCCCTAGGTTGGGCTCTGGCTGTGAGCAGCCCTAATTGTTGGGTGTGTACTAAGGCACCAATGTCGTCAAGACTTGGATTCTTCACCCTGACTGGTGCCGGTAAACACTACAAAGTGGTAGAAGAGGAACCGGCAGGCTGTAGACAGAGCGAAACCAACCACATAGGCGGCAATATTGTCGCCTAGCTGGGTGTTGATGTTTAGTACGTGGTGGGTGAAGAGCAAACAGGCCTGGGTTACGCATAGCCCCAAAATGTTTGCAATAACGAAGAGAGTGCCTTCGCGTACTACGTTTTCTTGGGTGCGACCGCGGTAAGTCCACAGTCGGTTAGCTATCCAGGAGTAGATGGTGGCGATCGTGGCCGCTAAAACATTGGCGCTGTTGGGGTGTCCAGACAGGAACCCTAGAGGCATGGGAGCGTACTGGAATACGTTAAATAGCCCGGCGTCGATCACGAAGGCGGAGGCGCCAACTGCGCCGAACTGCATGAACTCTACAATCCAGGCGCGCAGACGCTGAGAGACGAGGGATGAGCTTAGCATTATTTATTCCGTTGGTTTCTGAAAGATACTTAAAAAGGCTTAAGGCATCCAGTAGATCTTACTGAGTGAGAGTGAGTGAGCGTCCCAAATCCAAGCTATCCACAGCACCTGGGAGACAACACTTAGTGCAATAAGCGCTACCGCAGCGCGTAGATGGTTGCTCAGTTTAGCGCCAAGCACCCAAGCTAGCGGGGCCATCATAAGTAGCATGCGTAGAATCGAGGATGAGGGGTCGAAGAAGATCAGTAGGTAAACCCAGTAGCATACACACCACATCCAGGCTAGGCGTCCTAGCTTGCGTAGTTGACTGGAGCTAAGTGCGCAGATGCTTAGAATTAGCACTGCTATTAGGGCGACGATACCCGAGTTAGGGCCCCCGTAAATGTTGGCCTGCTTAATCCAGGACATAAACGGGGCCAAATTATCTTCGCGCCAGGCAGTTTCGGTGTCTGTATAGGCGCTAGGTACCCCGGTAATGAACCAGGCGAATGCTGGCCAGAAAAGTGCTCCAGCGCAAGTAATGATGGCGGTTACAAATAGCCAGATACGGTCTTTTTTGCTGAGCGGGGTGGGGCTAATGTCTAGTGCAGTGGTGGCAGTTTGCGGGGTAGTAGCGGCGACGTCGTCACTAACGTTGCCGGCGAGGTCGGCTGATTTTTTAAATGGCAGGAATGAGCTATTAAAGCGCGAGGTTGGGGAGACTATGCCGCGCGCTCGTAGTTCTTCCCAGAACCACCATAAACCGATTGCGGCCCCGAGTGGGACGCCAATAGGGCGAGTGAGCTCGGCAATACCAAAGAGTAAAATAGCCCAAATAAAGCGCCGCTTAGTTAGCAGTATGAAACCAAAAGTCAGCAGCGCTAAGGTTAAAGATTCTGCATAGGGTAGCTGCATGACAATAGCTGGTGCGAAGCTAAAGAAAAGAGCTACGCCTAGCAGGCTGGCGCGCTTGCCTACGCGCGGGCATAGCCAAGCGTCAAGACCTAGAGCTACGGCTGCTGAGCTAATCCAGGAAACTACTACTGCACAGGCAAAATAGCTTTTTGTGGTGATGGTAGAAGTAAGTGTGGCCAGGGCTTCACTCAGCAAGGGGAAAACTGGCATGAAAGCCCAAGTGTTTTGGCGTACGTGACCATTAGCGTCATAAGTTAATTTAGTGAAGTAACGCTCAGTGATGATGCGGTGATACCACTTGGAATCCCATAAGGATACGTGTTCTAGGTAACTGGGGTTAGCTGGCACCCAACGGCTTGCGGGGGTGTCAATGGCTGAAAGGTTGAAGATCAACAGACTTAGTAGGGTTATAAGTAGCCAGACGGCCAGGACTTGGAGCCGATGGGGGAAACGGCTGGGGGATATGTTTGGGAACTGCATATTTGCATCCTAATGGGCGTCAGGATGTTTTGGTACTGCCTAAATAAAGGTAACTGGTAGATAAATGAGTGAAATACCTTAATGAAAACTTGAAACTGAAAGCAAATCGATTAACTTGTGCAACCTGACATAGTCCTATTGTCTATAAATGTGACCTGAACTGCAGGTTTTGGCCATTAGCTGTTTCTAAAGAAAAAACCCGTAAATAATTTAGGGAACCCACAGGATGCTAATTGAGCCGTAATCCCACACCCAAGCTACCCACAACACCTGGCTAATCAAACCTACAGTTAAAACCGCCAAGGCGGCGCGTGGGCGCTTACTTAGCCTTGCTGCCACCGCCCAGGCCAGTGGGGCAACCATCAGCAACATGCGGAAAACTGAGGAGGAGGGGTCGAAGAAGATCAGTAGGTAAACCCAGTAGCATACGCACCACATCCAGGTCAGTCGCCCCAACTGACGCAGCTGAGGCCAGCTCAGCACGCACGCACTAAGTACTAGCACCCCAAACAGGCCAATAACACCTGCGTGGGCGCCACCAAAGCTAGCAGAGCGGTTAATCCAGGCCTCAAAAGGGGCCAGGTCCACGCCGCGCCAAGCAGTTTCCGTGTCCACATATGCGCTCATGCGTCCAGTGGCGATCCAAGCTAGCAGCGGCCAGGTCAAAGCAGCCGCGCAGGTGACTGCGGCAGTAACAAACAGCCACAGGCGGTCTTTGCTGCTCAACGGCAGGGGGCTTAAATCCATAGGCGTAAAGCTAGGCAAAGCCGGCGGTGTCGGGGTTGGTACTGGGGTCGGCAGCGTCTCGCTAGAGGCGGCCTCGTAATTAGCGACGACGTCGTAGTCAGGGGAGGCCTCAGCGCTGGCTGCAATGGGGGCGGCCTCAAAAGAAGCAATGGCGCTAGTGGCAGACTCACTAGCTTCAGGTCCGCTAGTTTCAAAGTCGCCAGCTTGCGGGCCAGCGTGGGCAGAGCCGGTGGTTTCAGTGCCGATGGCGTCAGCCTCAATAGGGGACACGGCGCCAGCCTCACTAGGAGGCGCAGGAATAGCCTGAGGGGCGGCCTCAAAAGAAGCGCTCGCGGTCAGGTCAGGTGCAGTTTCAAAAGAGGCAATAGCGGCCTCATTAGGGACGGGGGCGGCGTTAGCGGCGGCGGCGTCGTAATTAGCGGCGTAAGGATCGGCGTCGGCATAAACCCGGGCGGAAGAGAAAGACGCATCAAAGCGGGAGGCCGAAATCAGACCGCGCGCCCGCAGTTCCTCCCAAACCCACCACAGGCCCAGGGCAGCCCCCAGCGGCACCCCGATCGGGCGGGTAAAAGCAGCCAGTACAAACACCACCATGGCCCAGGCAAAACGACGCTTAGCTAAAACCGCGAAACCAATCGCCACCAGTGCTAGTCCCAAAGACTCGGCGTAAGGAAGCTGCAAAATAATGGCCGGGCCGCAGGTGAAGAAAATCGCCACCCCCAGCAAACTGGCCGCCTTACCCACGCGCGGACGCATCCAGGCATCCAAACCCAAAGCCGCCAAAGCTGAGCCCAACCAGGCCACCACCACAGCGCAGGTGTAATAGTTAGCCGAGAGTAGCCCAGCCAGGCCACCACTTAAATAGGCATAGATGGGCATAAACGCCCAGGTGTTCTGACCCACGCGGCCATCTTGACCAATCGGCAAGCTGGTGGAGTCAGGATAGCCCTGGGTGGCCACTCGGTAATACCACTCAGAATCCCAAAAAGCCACATGCTGCAGGTAGCTGGGCTTAGCTGCGCTCCAATAAGTCTGGGGGGTGTCTAGGCCGCCCAGATTAAAAATCAGTAGCCCAATCAGCGAGGCAATAGCCCACACTGCCAGTACCTGGAGGCGATGGTGGATACTTGAGTGTTGCACGTCCATATCCTATGTGGCTTTTGCTAAGTGTGCCCTCAGTGCGTACTGCGCCTGGGGCGGGTAGGCTAATAACGTGAGTGCACCAACTGTGGCAGTTATTGGCGGCGGGCAGTTAGCTCGCATGATGCAAGAAGAAGCAAGTGCGCTAGGTGTGCACCTGCGTGCTTTAGTGGAGGCCCCGGACGGGTCTGCGGCGCAGGTAACGCCTGATGCCCCAGTGGGGCGGGCCGACGACGCCGGGGCGGTGCATGATTTGCTGCAGCCCAAACAGGGGGAGCAGCCCCAAGATCTAGCTGACGCAGCGGTTTTAACTTTTGAACACGAGCACCAAGATCACGCCTTGTTGCAACAGTTAGCAGCCCAGGGTGTATCGGTGCAGCCAAGCGCCCAGGCTTTGCTTTACGCCCGCGACAAGCTAGAAATGCGCCGCGCTATGACGCGCTTGGAGCTGCCTCAGCCGGCTTGGAGCCCGGTTAGCCAGCCCGCTGAAGTGCTTGAGTTTGCCTTGCAGCATGGCTGGCCGGTGGCGTTAAAGACCCCCCAGGGTGGCTATGACGGTCACGGGGTGCTGCTGGTTAATGACGCCGCTGAGCTTGAAAATGGTGAGGCTGCAAAGTGGTTTAAAGCTTTGGCCGACGGCGCCGGTGTGGGCGGTGGTGGCTCACTAGGGGGCGCCCAGGTCAGCTGCCTGCTGGTAGAGCAGGCAGTTAACTTCACCCGTGAACTTGCGGCCCTGGTGGCCCGTAACCCCAGTGGCCAGGTGGAGGCTTGGCCGGTGGTGGAAACCGTGCAGGTTGAGGGCATGTGCGACACAGTGCTGGCCCCAGCCCCAGGTTTGAAACCGGCTACCGCCGCGCTAGCCCAGCAGGTGGCTAAGCGCGTAGCCAGTGAGCTTGAGGTTACCGGTGTGCTGGCGGTGGAAATGTTTGTGGTTGAAGGTGATGGTGGCGATCAGCTGTATATCAATGAGCTGGCTATGCGCCCCCACAACAGTGGTCACTGGAGCCAGGATGGGGCTCTAACCAGCCAGTTTGAGCAGCACCTGCGGGCCGTGTTGGACTGGCCGTTAGGTAGTGCGCAGCTGGTGGCGCCCACGGTAATGGTTAACGTGATTGGTTGGCGTCAAGAAACTGACGCGCCCCTACCTGACCCCTCTAGCCGCTTGGCTCAGGCTTTACAGGTAGCTCCGCAAGCCAAAATTCACCTTTACGGCAAGCAGGCTCGGCGTGGACGCAAGTTGGGGCATGTGAACTTGAGCTTGGTAGAGGGGCAAGATCCCTGGCAGGCGGTAGAGATTGGCCGCCAGGTGGCCCACATACTTACTTGCCCGCAGCTATAAGCTGCCCGCTGATTTAACTAGTGCTTTAAAAACCTTGAAAGGAAAACCGTGAGCGACAAGCAGCCTGTAGTGGGCATTGTGATGGGGTCGGATTCTGACTGGCCCACTATGGAAGCGGCCGCTAAGGCCCTGGAAGAGTTCGGTGTTAGCTATGAGGCCCGGGTGGTTTCAGCTCACCGTATGCCGGTGGAAATGATTGAGTACGGCCGCCAGGCCGGCGAGCGTGGTTTGCGTGTAATCATTGCCGGCGCTGGCGGGGCTGCGCACCTGCCTGGAATGCTGGCAGCGGTTAGTGAACTGCCGGTGATTGGTGTGCCCGTACCGCTGAAGTACCTGGACGGCATGGATTCGCTACTGTCGATTGTGCAGATGCCTGCCGGTGTGCCCGTGGCCACGGTCTCTATTGGTGGGGCGCGCAATGCTGGCCTGCTAGCAGTGCGAATTTTGGCTAGCGGCGAGGGTGAGCAGGCTAAGCAGCTGCGGGCAGCTATGCGCCAGTTCCAGGTGGAGCTAGGCGAACTGGCTAAGGCTAAGGGGCGCGCGCTAGCTGAGCGCGTGGCCGGCAACTAGGCCGCAGCTGGCGCTGGATTGATATGGGCTGGCCGGCAGCTAGGCTGCAAAGCTCTAGCCTAACCACCCAGAAGCTACATAAACTATCGAAATCGAACACAACCGAACAATTTTAGGGTTAGGATAGAGCTGTGAACACAAAACACGAGCCTCGAACCGTCCTAGTAGCGGGCGGTGCCGGATACATTGGCGCCCACGTTGTGCGTCTACTACTTGAGCGCGGCGACAAAGTAGTTGTCGTAGATGACCTGTCTTACGGCACGCCCGAGCGCATCGGTCAAGCCAAGCTAGTGCAGCTTGACGTGGCTGGCGCCCAGGCCCAAGAGCGCCTAGAGCAGGTAATGCGCGAAGAAGGTGTGGACTGCGTAATCCACTTCGCTGCGCGCAAGCAGGTAGGTGAGTCAGTGGCTCGCCCGGCCTGGTACTACCAGCAAAACATTGGTGGCCTAGCCAATATGCTGGCAGCCATGGAACAGGCGGGGGTGGATCAGATGATTTTCTCCTCTTCCGCAGCCGTTTATGGGATGCCCGACGTCGCCGTCGTCGACGAAGAAGTAGCCTGCCACCCCATCAACCCTTACGGCGAAACCAAACTAATCGGCGAATGGATGATGGCCGACTGCGAGCGCGCCTGGGGCCTGCGCTGGGCGGGTCTGCGCTACTTCAACGTAGCCGGAGCCGGCTGGGACGACCTAGGTGACATGGCCACACTAAACCTGATCCCGATGGTTATGGAGCGCCTAGTTAAGGGCGATACCCCCAAGATCTTCGGGACCGACTATGACACCCCCGACGGCACCTGCATCCGTGACTACATCCACGTGCGCGACCTAGCCACCGCTCACATTGCCGCCCTGGATTACCTGGGTAACGGCAAGCAAATGCAGGCTCACGTATTCAACGTGGGCACGGGCCAGGGTGCCTCAGTGCGTGAAGTGGTAGCCAAGGTAATCGCAGCTACCGGCTCCAAGCTAGAGCCTGAAGAGCTGCCGCGCCGCGCCGGCGACCCGCCCAAGCTGATCGGTAACGCCACACGCATCACCGAGGTACTTGGCTGGCAGGCCCAGTACAACCTGGATGACATTGTCACCTCCAGCTACACCGCTTGGCAGGCTGACCCTAAGCGCCCACATTTCTAACTACTAGCTGGCGCTGAGCTGGCAAAGCTTAAGGCCCGTTGAGAGTGAATCTCAACGGGCCTTAACTGTTTATTTGGAAGCCTTATTTAGCCTGGTTGAAGTCGCTGGCGGTGAGCCTTCCGTCGCGTACCTTGCCGAAGAAAATCGGCGCGGTGGTGTCTACCAGCAACACGGTGGAGCCCACATCTCCCGGCTCATAGTCGGGGTCTTCAATGGGAGGAGCGCCGGTTAGACCATCGTTTGAAGCTGAGCGGAAAGCCAGCACCATTTGGCCAATATCCCACACGCCTGAATCCTTATCCACAGTCAGTGAGCCAGTACCGGCGTCAACCAGTTTGCTGGTGGCTGAGGGGTTAAGCAGGGTAGAGGGAGACATGGCCTTCTTCACTGCCGCTGAAATAATGGCGCGTTGACGCAGGCCACGGCCAATATCGCCAGTGGGGTCAGATTTACGCATACGTGAGAAAGCCAGCGCCTTTTCGCCGTTAACCTGCTGGCATTTGCCCTGCGCAGTATTCCAGATCAAACCTGAATCGTGATCATCTACGTCATAGTCCAGGCAGGCTTCAACCCCGCCTACAGCATCGACGACGTTCTTAACGCCGCCCATACCAACTTCAACATAGTGGTTGATCTTCATCTTGGTTAAGCCCTCTACGGTCTTTACCAGTAGCTTGGCGCCGCCATAGGCGTAGGAGGCGTTGATCTTGTCCTCACCGTAGCCGGGAATGTTCACGTAGGTGTCACGCGGCAGGGAGGTTAGTGAAGTCTGGCCGTTTTCAGCCTTATGCAGCACCATCACCGAGTCGGCGCGCTGGCCGGCGGTGGTGGTATCTGCAATGGCGCCGTCGGCGCGCGAGTCTGAACCCACAATCAGCCAGGTCTCGCCGGGAGTGTCAGCCATGCTTGACAGTGCATCAATCCGGCGCAGCTGGTCACTGGCCTTATTCCACAGGTGCCAGGTGTAGCCACACAGGGTAATCAAAATGACGGCTAACACTGCGCTGGTGTATTTAAGCCAGCGACGCTTACCGCGACTAGGGCTGGATGGTGGTTCGTCAATTGGTAAACGTGTGGGCATTACTGGGCGTGAGGATGCACGAGAGTTACGCCTGGGTGGCACGGTTGCTGGCTGTGCGGTTGGGCGCAGGCCAGTGCGCGTAGGGGCTCCCATGCGCGTGGGGGTAGCCTGGGCGGCTGGGCGTGCGGGGGCGACGTCGTCGGGAAGGGGCACGGCGCCGCCAGAGCGACCCACCCGGCTAGAAGGACGTGCCTGCGCCGAGCTAGTGCGCGGAGGAATCGAGTGTGGGGGAATCGTCTGCGGCCCACTGGTGCGCGCGGCACTTTGACCAGACAGTGACTGGGGTAAGGCTGTTTGCGCTCCACTAGCGTGCCCGGGCGCCGGGGCGGCCTGAGTAGCTGGGCGTGCAGTCTGGGCGGCTGGGCGTGCGGGGGCGACGTCGTCGGAAAGAGGGACGGCAGCGCCAGAGCGACCCACCCGGCTAGAGGGACGTGCCTGCGCCGAACCAGCGGCGCGGGTAGCCTCATCAGAGGTAGAACGGGTTGAAATTGGCTGCGCCGGTGCCCCAGAGCCAGACCTAGTGGACTTGGGGTTAACCCGGCTAGAGCCAGAATTACGACGCGCCGGGGTGCCAGCACCGCCCTGGGAACCGGCTGCGGTAGGTGGTTGGTCAGCGCCGGAGTCATTAGTGACTAAACGCCGGCGCCTGGGCGGCTGACTAGGGGGAAACTGAGTCAACTATTTACCCTCCCTTACTTGCACTGTAATGCGGGATCGGTAGTGGGGGTAGCGGAAGCCTTAGGTGCCGGGGCTGGCGACGACGCCTTGGGTGCGGGTGCCTGAGTGGTTTCTTCGCTGCTGGGCTCGGTCTCTTGCGCCGGGTCCTCAGTTTCAGGGGCAGTGGCGGCCGGGGCCGGTGTGCCGTTAGCGGTAGAAGAAACGGTGTTAGTGGGGGCCGGCTTGTCGTCCTTCAGGGACTTCCACAGGGCTTTGGCGTCTTTTTCACGCAAAACCACGCGGTTGGGGTCATCGGGGTCAGCCTCATTAGGGGCGGTGATGAACTCAATACCAGCAAAACCAATAGTACGCACACTCATAGCTAAACCAGCCAGAGTGTTTAGCTGCCCCACATGCGGGGAAGTGGTTAGCGTGCCCAGCGCGGCTTTAGCGAAGGCGTACAGGTCAGGGGCGCTAGTAAGTAGGTTCTTACGCATAGCGGTACGCATCATGGCGCCCATTAGGTTCTGCTGGCGCTCAATACGGTGCAGGTCAGAGCCGTCAGAGACGCCGTGACGCACACGCGCATACATAACCGCTGCCGAACCATCAAGGTGGTGGCAACCCTTATCAAGCTTGAGTTGGGTGTATTCGGGGTCATCGATGTCCTCGCTGACATACACGCCGACGCCGCCTAGAGCGTCCACCATGTTTTTAAGGCCAGCGAAGTCCACCACCATGTAGTCATCAATGTGGATGTCGGTTAGCTTCTCCACGGTGGAGATAGCGCAGGCCGCCCCCGCAGCCAAGGCGCGGGCACTTAAATCTCCACTCCCGGCGCCGTTAGCAAAGGCCGTGTTGAACTGTGCATACATCGAGTCGGTGATAGTGCCATCAGCGCTCTTACATTCAGGAATATCCACCATAGTGTCACGGGGGATAGAAACCACCTGAATACGTTTACGGTCGGCACTAATGTGCATGATCATGGTGGTGTCAGAGCGAGCCGAAGATTCAGTGGCCGCGCCGCCGTCGATATTGTTGGCGCCCTGACGCGAGTCAGTACCCATTACCAAAATGTTTACCGCACGTCCGTCGTAGTCAGTGACAGGCCGGTTGGAGCGATTACCAATGAGGAACTGATTAGGGTCGATCTGGTTAACCGAAGACTGCAGGTCATGCCAGGCCATAGCGCCAAAGGAAGTGACGAACAATACCGCCGCTAGAGCACTGTAAAAAAAACGGCGCAATCGGTGGTTTACCAGTTCCTTTGCAGTATGGCGCGGGGGGAGCTTAGGCACAGTCATGAGGTCAAGTTTAGGTAACGTTGAGGATGTTTTCAGTCAGATAGGTTATAAAACTACTAAGTGTGGTCTAGTTACCGCCAGAATAATCGAGCCTAAGAGTAGAAGAACGTGCCTGAAAACCTTGATAAATCTGCCGCTGAGCGCGGCTCAGAAGTTAGCGCAGAAGAGCTACTAAGCCCGAGCCAAGCTACGCCGGACGTGTCTGAGCAAACCATTAGGTTAATCACGGTTACCTACAACCCCGGTAGTGAACTGGAACGTTTCCTGGCTTCTATTGCGCCGGCAACCAGCGCAAAGGTGAACGTGTACATTGCCGACAACGGCGCCCAGCACGAGCTAGTAGATGAATTAGCCGCCAAATACAACGCCACCGTAGTGCGCGACCCCAACACTGACCGTGGCTACGGCCCTGGCAACTTGGGTTACGGTGGGGGAGTGAACTTTGCTGCCAAGGATCTAAGTGAAGACTGGATTGTGGTGGCCAACCCTGACCTAGTGTTCCGCCCCGGTGCCCTAGATGTGCTGGTGGCCGCTGGCCTGGCCAATAAGCGCGCCGGTTCGCTAGGCCCGCGCCTGCTTAACACCGACGGCACGGTCTACCCCTCTGGCCGCGCCCTACCTACCCTGGGACGCGGCGCTGGCCACGCCTTCCTAGGGCGCATTTGGCCTTCAAACCCGCTAACCAAGGCCTACCACGGCACCAATGAAGACACCATCCACCCGGTAGGTTGGCTCTCGGGGGCCTGCCTGCTACTGCCGCGTAAAGTGTGGCAGGAGCTGGGCGGCTTTGATGACGCCTACTTCATGTTCTTTGAGGATGTGGACCTAGGTGCCCGCGTGGGTAAGGCGGGCTATGAAAACCTGCAGGTGCCCGGGGCGGTAGTGGTGCACGAGCAAGGCGCCAGCTGGAAGGCCCGTCCCGAGAACATGATCCGCGCCCACCACGCCTCAGCGCGCCTATACATGTCGCGTATCTACCCGCACCTGTGGCAGGCCCCGCTGCGTGGCGCCATTAACGCCGGCTTGAGCCTGCGCGAAGAAATGGAAGTGCGTCGCCCCGATCAGCGCACCAAGCACGCCTAAACGCTGGCCTAAGCACACTTAAGCCCCCCGAGCTTGTGAACTGCTCCCCTTTAGTTGGACTGAGAAATCAGACACCGACTAATGGGGAGCAGTTCATAAAGCCGGGGGCAAAAACTTACTTGGCGGCGTCGTCGGCCTTATCTGCCGGGGGAACCGGACCCAAAGCACTGGGGTCGGGGGCCTGAGCCAAAGCAAAAGCGCGGGCCAACTTAGTCAGGCGCCGCTCCTGGATAGAGGCGCGGCGGAAGCTGGAAAGCAAAGACGCCAAGAAGGCCAGCACCAGCGCATAAAGCAGCAAGTCAGTACCACGGCCAACGCCCACAAAGTGAGCCAGATAGGTGGTCAGGGACGGCACCGCAATCGTGACCAGGGCGAAAACCACAAAGGCCAGCGTGACAATACGGCGCCCAGCCATGTGCTTAGCTCCGCCAGAGTTGCGCAGCAGCATCACGCCCATAAGCACCACGCCCAGGGCTAGCAGGCTCTTAATTAAAAACTGAGAATCCATTTAGCTAGCTCCTTAGCTGAACATCAAATCGACGAGGATATTAACGCTGTTCCACAGGGACTGGCCCTTAGAACGCGAATAATCGGTGTACTCAATGTGTACCGGCTGCTCAGCCCAAGGCAGGCCACTGGCGCCAAGCTGGCGAATAATTTCGCTAGCGTGAGCCATCCGGTTTTGGTGCAGATCCAGCTTTTCGGCGGCGTCACGGCGCAGCAGGCGCAGGCCGTTGTGGGCGTCAGTGAGCTTCATACCTGAAGTCTTAGAACCAACCCAAGCGGCGGTACGCAGCACAATGCGCTTAAGCGTGCCAGTATCGGCGGTGCCCTCAAGGAAACGCGATCCCAACACAATCGCCAGATCCTCATCATGGGCGCGGTGCACCATGGCCATAACATCATCAGTGGAGTGCTGGCCGTCAGAGTCAAAAGTAGCTATATAGCGAGCATTAGTGCGAGTTAACACATAGGTGATGCCGGTTTGTAGGGCAGCACCTTGGCCTAGGTTAAGCGGGTGGGAGACCACAATCGCCCCCGCAGAGCGGGCTTGCGCAGCTGAATCGTCGCGTGAACCGTCGTCAACGCAAACAACATTAGGGAAGGTTTTGCGCGCATTGGCGATAACCTCAGCCACCACCTGGGCTTCATTGTAAAGAGGGACAACGAGCCAGGTCTGCTCGGCCGGGTCAAAAGTTTGCATAAACGCAATTGTGCCAGGAAATTACATCTGCGCTATGAACTAACTCCTATTAGCGTAGCGCTATGGGCTCGATTAGCAGAAAAACTAGGGATAGACTGGCCTTGTCTGATGCAGTTTTTGCGTAAAGGAGCTAACCAACGTGGCAGTACGCATCGTTGATACGGCGGATGTCTCACCCGAGGCTCAAATTGGTGACGGGTCAAGTATTTGGCATCTAGCACAGGTGCGAGAGCACGCTCAGATTGGCCGTAACTGCATTGTGGGCCGTGGCGCCTACATCGGTGAGGGCGTAAAGATGGGTGATAACTGTAAGGTCCAAAACTACGCTCTGGTCTACGAGCCCGCCGTGATTGACGACGGCGTCTTCATTGGCCCGGCTGTGACCCTTACTAACGACCACTTCCCGCGCGCTGTTAATCCTGACGGCACTATCAAGTCAGCTTCGGACTGGGAGCCCGTAGGGGTAACCATCAAGACCGGCGCGGCGATCGGTGCACGCAGCGTATGTGTAGCTCCGGTAACCATTGGGGCCTGGGCTACAGTGGCAGCTGGTGCAGTGGTCACCAAGGATGTGCCCGACTATGCACTGGTAGCTGGCGTGCCCGCACGCCGTATTGCCTGGGTTGGTAAGGCCGGCGAACCGCTGGTAGCTGCTGAGCCGGGTATGTGGCGTTGCCCCGTCACTGGGGCTCACTATCAGGAAGTCACAGACTCAAACTCCAACACCACTTTGAAAGAGGTAGAAAAGTAAATGGAACTCGCATTCATTCCCCCGGCAAAGCCTGTCTTCGGTGCTGAGGAGCGCGCTGCCGTGGACGCGGTTATCGCCTCCGGCATGGTGGTGCAGGGCCCTCAGGTAAAGGCCTTCGAGGACGAATTCTCCGAGCAGGTAGTTAGCGGCGCCCACTGTGTGGCCGTAAACTCCGGTACCTCCGCCCAGCACCTGGCTACCCTAGCTAGCGAGCTAGAGCCCGGCGCTGAGGTAATCGTGCCTTCCTTCACCTTCGCCGCCACCGCCAACTCTGTGGCTATCTCCGGTGCCACCCCGGTGTTTGCCGACATCGACGTAAACACCTTCACCCTGGACCCGGCTGCAGTTGAAGCTGCTATCACCCCCAACACTCGCGCCATTGAGGTCGTGCACCTATACGGTCTGCCCGCCAACATGCCCGCGATCCTAGAAATCGCCCAGCGCCACGGCCTAGACGTCTACGAAGACTGCGCCCAGGCCCACGATGCCTCCATCGACGGTACCAAGGTGGGTACCTTCGGTCGTTGGGGTTCCTTCTCCTTCTACCCCACCAAGAACATGTCCTCCCTTGAGGGCGGCATGATCACCACCCGTGATGAGGGTGTATACCACCGCTCGCGCCTGCTGCGTAACCAGGGTATGGAGCGCCAGTACGCCAACGAGCTGGTGGGTCTAAACAACCGTCTGACCGACGTCGGCGCTGCCGTGGGCCGCGTACAGCTAAGCAAGCTGGCTGGCTGGACCAAGCAGCGCCAGGAAAACGCCGCCTTCCTAAACGAGGGCCTGGCCGGGGTCGAGGGCGTAGTTACCCCCTTCGTGCCCGAGGGCTACCGTCACGTCTACCACCAGTACACCATCCGTTTCGAGGGTGCTAGCGCCAGCGAGCGTGACGAGCTACAAAAGGCCCTGCGTGAGCAGTGGCAGGTAGGCTCGGGCGTGTACTACCCGATCCCCAACCACCGTCTGGACTCGCTGACCAAGTACGCTCCCGGTCTGGAACTGCCGGTCACCGAGAAGGCTGCTCGCGAGTGCCTGTCGCTGCCGGTACACCCCTCGCTGAGCCAGGCTGACCTGGAGCGCATTGTTGAGGCCGTGGCTGCTGTTGTGAAGGCTGGTGCCTGATGAGTGCTTCGCTTCGCGTTGGTGTCCTGGGCCTAGGCTCGATGGGGCGCCACCATGTGCGCAACGCCCGCAACACTGAGGGCTTTGAGCTGGTAGCTGTAGCTGACCCGGGTGGTGACCGCTTCGGGGTGGCCGGTTCTTTGCCGGTGCTGGACTCCGTTTCTGCCATGATTGAGGTAGGTATCGACGCCGCCATTGTGGCTGTGCCTACCGTCTTCCACGAGGAAGCCGCCCTGGCTCTGGCTGAAGCTGGGGTACACACCCTGGTTGAAAAGCCCCTGGCTGCCTCAGTGGAGGCCGGCCAGCGCGTAGCTGAAGCTTTCAAGTCTGCCGGCCTGGTGGGCGCGGTGGGCTATGTTGAGCGCTGCAACCCGGCCCTGCTGGAGATGCGCAAGCGTCTAGCTGAAGGCCAGCTAGGTGACGTCTACCAGGTGGTTACCCGCCGTCAGTCGCCTTTCCCAGCCCGCATCAGCGACGTCGGCGTGGTCAAGGACCTGGCCACTCACGACGTTGACCTGGCCGCCTGGGTTGCCGGAAGCGAATACAAGGAAATCTACGCCCAGACCGCCCACCGCTCGGGCCGCGAGCACGAGGACATGGTGGTAGCTTCTGGTTCCTTCAAGAACGGTGTGCTGGTTAACCACCTGGTTAACTGGCTGACCCCCTTCAAGGACCGCACCACTATTGTGACCGGTGAGCACGGTGCCCTAGTAGCTGACACCGCTATGGGTGATTTGACCTTCTACGAAAACGGCGACATGCCGTTGCAGTGGGATCAGATCGCTGCTTTCCGCGGCGTAAGCGAAGGCACGGTAACCCGTTACGCCCTAGCCAAGCGTGAGCCGCTGGCTGTGGAGCACGAGCACTTCCGTGACGCCATCTTGGGTAAGGGTAATGAGCACGTGTCTATGGAAGAGGGCCTAAACGCACTGAAGGTAGTGGAAGGCATCCTGGCTTCTGCTGCTAGCGGGCAGGCTGTCCACTTCTAAAACTAATCTCAACAAATTGGGGTCGCACTCGATAGTGCGGCCCCAGTTTGTATAATTAGCGCTGATTCAGTTAGGAAACGGGATGCTAGCGCGTTTATTTAAATCGTCGATACTGCGTTATCTAGGTGTTGGTGGCACCGCCTTCGTGGTGGATCTGCTAGTAACCGTAGTTACCCGCATGGTGTTGCTGGCCACCACCCCGCTAGCTGCGCAGATGGCTACGGCTTTAGCGGTTGCTGCCGGCTATTGGAGCGGCTTCGCAGTTAATTATTTAGGCCAGCGTAACTTTGCTTTTAAAAGCTACGCTAATCGCCTGTATTCGCTCATCATGTATTTCGTTTTGGTGGGCTTTAACTGGTTGGCTACCACGGTGGCCATGATTGCTTTAGTGGATCATTTGGGGCTTTCGGCCACGCTGAGCAAGATTATTTGCACCGCCGTAACTACCGTGTGGAACTACCCGATTTACCGCTATGTGGTCTTCCCGCGCCGGCTGCAGGTAACTCAGCCCCAGCCGCGTGAACTGCCGGGAGCTATTGACGTTATTATTCCCGCCCACAACTCGGTGACCGTGCTGGAGGGGACTTTGGCACGCCTGGCTGCCTGGTCGCGGGGGCGGCGCGTGCCTATGCGCGCCATTGTGGTTGAAAACGCCTCCCAGGATGGCACCGCTGAGCTGCTAGAGGGCTTATCGCTTACCTATGGGCCCAGCCTTCATGACGGGGTGGATATTTTCACCCTGGAGGCGGTGGCTAGCTCTAAGGGGATGGGGCGCGCGTATCGGCGTGGCATTAGTGTCTCGACGGCGCCGCTAGTGGTCTTTAGCGCCGACGACCTGCCCTTTGGTACCTCTGACCTGGATTATTGGTGGGCCCACCCCACTGTTGGGCTGGCTATTGGCTCTAAAGCCCACCCTGATTCGCAGGTGGATCGGGGTATTATGCGCGCGGCTATTTCAGCAGTGTTTAGGCTGATGCGCCGGGTAATTTTGGGCTCTAAAGTGGGTGACCCGCAGGGGACTTTGTTTATTGACGGCGACTGGATCCGCGCCCACCGCAGCTTGCTGGTAGAAAACGGTTACCTTAGCTCCACCGAGATTGTGGCTTTAGCTGAACACGACGCCCAGATACCGATCACGGAAATGCCGGTGGTGCTCACCGCCGACCAAGGCGCCCACGCCACCCGCATTAAAGTGCGTGACGTGTGGAATATGGCTTGGGGCTTGGTGGCCATTCGTCGCCGTATGCGCCGCCTGCCCTAAGCCAGCAGCTCGACGGCGCCGCCCCATCCCGTCGCATTGGCTGGCTGTGGGCAGAGAACGGCAGTGGTTAGCGGTTTGTGGCTGGGGCGCAGGTTAGCTCCTGAGGCACGGTCTTGATCTGCACCTTAGAGCCCAGACCATAGAAAATCCGCAAATGCTTCACATTAGAGGTAGGCGGATCAATCCACTGATACGAAATCACGTTATTACAAGGCATGGTTTTAGGGATCTTAACTAGCGTGCTTTGCCCGCTAGCGGCCGCCGCAAACTGGGCTTCCACCTGCTGCCAAGCCCCATAGTTAACCAGCAGCTGGTTAGCGCACAGCACCAGGGTAGAGGTAGCCACAAACAGCACCCCACCACTAAGCACACTAACCGCCCGGCCTGCGCCACTAAGGCGAGACAGCGCCACCAGGTTAGTTATGATCAACATACCCATAAGTAACAAAGCAATGTAGTGGTCACGGCCCACCCCGGCATAAAGCGAACGGGCCATGTAGCTATTAGCCGCCAAAGAAACCGCAATCGCCCCAAACAAGGCCAGGGGTAGGGGCCCCACCAACTGCCTAGGCAGGGTTAAAGCCAGCAGCGCCAGCATCACAAAACTAGCTATAGCCCAGCCAATCACCGCGCCACTAGCATCATCCATTTGGGTGATCAGCGGGTAGCGGCCACGCCCATAGGCGTCGTCGATAATCAACAAATAGCGCCGGCCAGCCATAATCCACGCCCCCACACAGGCGGCGCTAACTACATACAGGGCTGCTAGCGAGCCCACCCACAAGCGCTGGCTGGGCTGCCAACGCGGCCAAGACGGCGTCGTCGTCAATAAAGCACGCCCATGCAGCCAAATCAAAGTTGCCGCCACCAGCACCACCAAGGCGATATACACCACCGCCACATTGGCGAGCGTGCCCGCCAGGCGCAAATGCAGCTTTACCTCCTCAGGCAGCAAATCATTAGGCGAACCGGTGGGCTTAGAGTTGCGCTCAATACGTTCCCACAACCCCGGGGCGGTAACTTTGAGATAAAAACCGTAGCCGGTAGCCGCTAGCGAAACCCAAGTAACCGCTCGGGTAAGCAGACGCGGGCAAAAAGCCAGCAAACCAGCCACCAAACCCAGCGCGGCCACAGAAGTCATCTCATGCATCACCATGGCCAACACAATCAGCGGGGCAGCCGCCAACTGCCAACGCCAAGAAAAGCCCCCACGCGCCGCCCTAGCCAGCGGATAGAAAGCCACCAGCACCAGGTTCAAAGAAAACAGGTAATTCCACACCACAGCCATCGAAAACACTGCGTCGCCGCTTAGATGGAAGTGAAACCCAATCAGCATAAACGGGATCGCACTAGCTAAAAGCTGCGCCAACAAATCACGGCGCACCCAGGTACGCCAGGGGCTTAGCTGCGAATAGTCACCCTCATCCTTAGGCCCCAGGCGAGTGGCATAAACCCACACCAAAAACGCAAACAGCACATATCCCAGCGCCATCAGCACCCGGGCCCCGCCCAAACCAAAACCAAACCAGGCGGCACCTAGCCCATCAGCTAGGCGCCCATTAAAGGTATTCCAGGTCTTATCCACCATAGTGGTAATACCCGCCCAAGTTTGGCGGCCATGGGGCAAATTAGAGGCGTTAGCGAAAAGCCGATCATCGCCGTTAAGCAGCGGCAGGCGCCATAGGCACCCCCAAAACACCGCTAGAAGCAAATAAAACAGGGCGCTGGGTGCGCAAGGGTATAAGCGCGCAGTCGCTAGGGAACGAAAACGCGCTAGGGGAGCAGGCACGGTTAAATAACCTCCGTAAACACATTAGAATCCGCCGCCCAAGCGTCAGCTAAAAACAGGTCGGCAAAAATACCGTTAAGGCTGCGGCCTTTGAACAGCTGCGGGGCATAAGTAGCCGCGCTACCCGCCGGCAGTAGCGCCTGGAAAGCCATAGGGTGACGCAGCTGCACGCGGGTAGTAAGCAGCGAGCTAACCGCCTTATCCAGGCGCAGGGTAGAAAGAACCTTAATTGCCGCGCGCCTAGGGGCAGCAGGAATCGCGTTAACCCCAGCCGCATACAGCTGCGGCTGCGTGCCACTAACCCGCGCATAAATCTGGGCAATCAAATTCTTGTACCAGATACGCTCTTCATCAGTGAAGGCCAGGCCCCCGCGCTCCCAAACCTCAATCACCTCAAGATCTAGCATCGGCAAAGCCCAATCCAAACCAAAATGCTCATAGGCGCGCATAGAGTGGTTAATGTATTTGGCTTGGCGCTCGCGGACATTGAACCACTCAATGAGGCTCTGGCGCGCGTCCAGGGTGTCTACCGTCAACAGCTCATCAACCGCCTCCAGCAAAGGCTTGCGGATGGGGGCTAGGGCCGCCACCAGGTCCTGCTGGCCTTGCAGGTTTAGGTGCTGGTGGGCTAGTAGCTCAACCCAGTCTTTGCGGCTCATTGGAGTCTTGGGGTCTAGCAGCTCCTGGCCGTGCAGGTTGCCCACAATGGTGTGGCCCGGCAAAATCACGGTGCCAGCGGGTAGCACCCCGGTGCTGGTTAGCTCACGTAGCGCATACCAGTCCTGATAGTGGGGTAGGGAGGCCCCCGCCCAAGCGTTGCGGATAAAGGCGCCGCCCTCGGCCTGCCAGGCTTGGCGCACCTTGGCTTCGCTAAGCTCAACGAAATACCAGGGTACGTCCAGCGACTGCGCTACCTGCTGGGAGATCTTGGCTTCACGCGAGCCGGCGGTGCCGTAGGTGAAAGCTACTACGTCACTGGCGCCAGCCAGTTTGAGCAGGCTCAAAATCAGGCGCGAATCAAGCCCGCCTGACAGTGGCACAGCCAGGCGTCGGCCCTGAGTTAGCTTAACTACTCGCTCTACCGCCTGCTCTAGCGCCTGGGTGAAAAGCTGGCGGAAAGTGGGCTCATCAGTGATGCGCTGGTGGTAGCGCAGTGCCTTCCAGGGGTGTACGTGGGGGGTGGGGTCGCCGTCGATTAGCTCCACGCTGGAGGCGGCGGGCAGCTGGTAAATCCCCTTTAGCAGGGTGCGTGTGCCCAGGGTGTAGGCGGCGTGGCGGAACTGGAGGCGCCCGGTGGCGTCCCAGCTGGTGGGGGCGGCGTCGATAAGTACCTGGGGGTCGTCACTTACTAGCCAGGTGCCCGCCACGTAGCGGTATAGCAGGGGGAATGAGCGCGGCATATCGCTGCTTAGTAGCGCCCCGCTCTTAGTCACGACGATGCCGCTCCACTGGCCTGCCTGCTTATGGGCCCACTGGCCCACCTGCTCAGGGGAGGTAGGTAGAGGCGCGTGAGGCTGGTTGCTGTTGGGGGCGCTAGCCCACCACTGCTGGAGGGGGCTAGCGGCGTCGTCGTTAAAAGTGCCCGGCTGACACCAGCGCGAGTGGGAAGCGAAAATTACCTTGCTCATTTACTCTCCAAAATAGCCGGGTAGACAGTATCCAAATACGATATTTCCCCTGATTTAAGGGATTAACGCGCCGCAATAGTGTCCTGGTAAACCTGCACATAACGCTTAGCCACCTGGGGGGCGCTGAAAGCATCAGGCAGGGTAGCGGCCACCTCCTGCGCGCAGTAGGCGGCTGTGCGCTGAGCCAACTGCTTCAGGGCCTGGGCCCAAACTAGCGGGTCACATCCACTAACCAGGGCACAAACCGCCGGATCAAGGAAATCTGTGTGCCCCCCATAGCTGCCGGTAACCACCGGGCGGCCAGCGGCAATAGCTTCAGCGGCGCCCAGGAAGAAAGTCTCCCCAATGGTGGGCACTAAGAACATGTCGCTGTCACTAATTAGCTGGGGGATCTGCGCGGCAGGCACCTGGCCCAAGAAAGTGGCATCCACCCCTAAAGCGGCGGCCTGCTCACGGCACTGCTCCAGTAGCGGGCCACTACCAGCCCAGGTCAGCTTAGCTTTTAAGCCAAGGCCAGAAAGCTGATGCAAAATCTGCAAAGCCAGCAGTGGGCCTTTACGCTCAATTAACCCGCCCACGCCCACTAGTTTTAGTGGTGCGTCAGGGTGCAGCGAGCGAGGGGGAGGGGTCAAAGTTTGCGGGCGCACTACCTGGTTAGGCACCACCACCAGGGGTTTGCCGTGGCGGTAAGGGCGCAAATGGTTAGCCAAAAAGCTACTTACCGCCGTCACCGTGTCAGGTAGTGCCTGCGCATTTAGTAGCGTATGCACGCCCCGACGCATAAACGGGTTGGTGTAAGTGGAGGTAGCGCCCGACCAGTGCTCGGTATGCACCCAAGGCTGGGCTGGGCGGCGCAGCATATAGGGAAACAGTGCCGAAATAGCCTGCGTATGCACCACATCGGCGCCGGCAGTTAGCTGCTCTAGGCGCGCGCGGGCGCGGGCCAGTGAAAGCGGGCTAGAAACCTTCAGGGGCACCCGCAGCGTGGGCACACCCAAAGTGTAGGTGCGCTCACGCCCATCATCTAAAGCGGGAGACACTAAATGGATTAGCTGCACCTGGTGGCCTAAAGCTGCCAGGGCGGCAGCATCTCTGGCCACGAAAATACCTGAACCTGGATTTACTTTGGTGGGTAGCCAGGTGGCCACCATGGCGATACGCATAATCTGGCTTTTATTCGGCTAGTAGAGTTACTTAGCTAGCGGGGGTTACTTAGCTAGCAAAACCTCGGCGACGCGCTCAGCGGCGTGCCCATCGCCATAGGGGTGAGCCACCTCAGGGGCTGGCTCAGCTGGGCGCGGGCGGCTAGCGGCCTCAGTTAGGGCGCTGCCGGGCTCAACCAGGATGTTCCAACCCAGCTGCACGGTCTCCACCCATTCAGTTTGGGGACGCACAGTGGTGCAAGGTACGCGCAGCAGGAAAGCTTCCTTCTGTAGTCCACCGGAGTCGGTAACCACGCCGCGTGCGTGCAGGGCCGAAGCTACCAGGTCAGGGTAGGCCAGCGGGGGGTGTACCAGCAGGTTGCCACGCTTGGCGTACAGGTCAATGCCGTGCTCGGAGCACTTAGCTACCAGGCGCGGGTGAGCTAGCAGCACCACCGGGTGGTCCACAGCCCCCAGCGAGTCAAGAATGGAGGTTAGGCGAGCGGCGTCGTCGGTGTTTTCCGCACGGTGAATAGTAGCCAGCGAGTAGGCCCCCTCAGCCAGATCCAGCTCCTTCATAACCGGGCTGGGCTGAGCGGCAACCTGGTCACGCACCTGGTAGAGCACGTCAGTCATGACGTCGCCCACGATCACGGTCTTGTCAGCTAGGCCCTCTTCAGCCAAGTGCTTAGCGCCCTCCTGGGTGGGGGTAAGCAGCAGGTCAGCGGCGTGGTCAGTGAGCACGCGGTTAATTTCTTCAGGCATCAAGCGGTTGAAAGAACGCAGCCCAGCCTCTAGGTGGGCTACCGGAAAGTGCAGCTTAACCGCGCTAAGCGCACCGGCCAGGGTGGAGTTGGTGTCGCCGTAAACCAGCACCCAGTCAGGCTGGTAACGCTCAAATACCTCATCCATGGCAGATAGCATGGCACCGGTCTGCACCCCGTGAGAGCCTGAGCCTACCCCTAGGTGCACATCCGGGGCAGGAATACCCAGGTCCTTAAAGAACACGTCAGAAAGCATGGGGTCATAGTGCTGACCGGTGTGGACAATTACATGCTCAATTCCAGCCTTAGCGAAAGCGTGGGCGACCGGGGCGAGCTTGACGAACTGGGGGCGAGCCCCGACTACGGAAATAACGCGCATGACTCCAGTTTAGCGGGGATAATGCGCCTGAGCCGAGATACCGGTGGGGTTTATTCACCTGGCTATATAAGTGTAGGTGCTTAAACAGTAAGATTGCCTTATGCCTACTATGGTTTATCACGCCCCCTACGCTCTAAATCGGCAGGCCACCTCTGCCTCCGGGATTCGCCCTGTGCGCATGTATGACGCGTTTAAATCACTTGGCTATGAGGTGCTGGACGTTACCGGCGATGGCCGCCGACGCCGTCGGACCATTAAAGCCCTAAAAGCACGCCTAGCAGCCGGGCAGAAAATCGATTTTCTTTACTCTGAGTCCGCCACCATTCCCACCATGCTCACCGAGGCGCGCCACCTGCCGCCGCACCCGGTTTTGGATGTGGAGCTATTTGCCCTGGCGCGCCGCTACCAGATCCCCTCGGGGCTGTTTTACCGCGACATTTACTGGAAATTTGGTGACTACTGCGAGCGCGTAGGTGAGCCCATGGCCACCATTATGAGCGCGGTCTACAACTATGACCTGTCTTGGTATAAGCGCTATGTGGATGTGCTTTACCTGCCCAGTATGGCTATGGGGGCGCATGTGCCCATCTTCCCGCCCCAGCGTATGGCGGCCTTGCCGCCGGGCTGCGAGCTGGTGGATAGTGCCAGCCCCAATAATGGGCAGTTGAATCTGCTTTATATTGGCTCAGTTTCTGGCCACTACCAGCTGCACGAATGCGTGCGGGCGGTGGCGGCCACACCCGGCGTGAACCTCACTATTTGCACTCACCAGCAGCAGTGGGAGCAGATGCGTGGCGAGTATGAGCCGCTCATGGATAGCTCGGTGCAGGTGGTGCACCGCAGTGGGGCTGAGCTTGAACAGCTTTATGACAATGCTGATGCTTGCGTGCTGTTTGTGCAGCCTGACCCGTATCGTGAGTTTGCGGCGCCGGTTAAACTTTTTGAATATTTAGGCCACGGTAAGCCGGTGATTGCTTCTGCAGGTACCTTGGCGGCCCAGGTGGTGGCTGATAATGAGGCCGGTTGGGTGGCTCCTTATGGGGGCGGGGTGTTGCCTACCTTACTGAGCCGTCTCCAAGCTAATCCACAGGAAGTAAACAAGCTGCACCGGCAGGCTAAGGCTGCAGGTAAGGCCAACACCTGGGCTAAGCGCGCCCAGCAGGTAGCTTTTGAACTAGGACAAAAGGGGGCTAAAGCGTGAGTGAACAGCAAACTGGTGAGCAGCGCCAGCCTTTTGCCGACAAGTTAGCGCGCGCTAAGGCTAAAGGGGTAACTCTGGCCACCCGTATTCATCTGCCGGAGGCGGCTGCGGCTTCTTTCAGGCTCGACGGCGTAGAGCGGGCTTTGCGGCGGCTAGACATTCCGGTGCGGGTACTTACCAGCCAGCCCCCAGCTGATGGCCCTAAACCTGAAGACCCCCAGGGTGTAAGCGTTAGTCGCTGGCCAGTGCTGCGCGATAAGTCCGGCTACCTGCGCGGCTATGTGCCCTATATGTCTTTTGATCTGCCTTTGTTTGGGCGTTTGTTGGCGGCTAAAAAGCCGGCGGTGTTGCTGGTAGAACCCCCGCCTACTACCGGCGTGGTGGTGCGTGCGGTAACTACGCTGCGACGTATCCCTTACGTGTGGTATGCCCCTGACGTGTGGAGTGACGCCACGGTTTCTACCGGGGTCAGCCCGGCGGTGGCTAAGGCTGTACAGCTGATGGAGTCTTTCGCAATGCGGGGGGCTAAGGCTGTGATTGCGGTTAACGACGGCGTCGCTAGCCGGGCGCGTCAGCTGGGGGCCCGGCGTGTTGAGGTGGTTAATAACGGTATTGACACTGACCGTTTTACCCCGGTTTCTGGCCATATTGGTGCGGCTCATGGCGTTACTGGCCCCTACTTTATTTATGCTGGCACGGCCAGTGAGTGGCAGGGTGCCGATATTTTCATGGAGGCTTTTAAACAGGTACGTGCCCAGGTCCCCCAGGCGCAGCTGGTTTTCATTGGTAAGGGTTCGCATTGGCCGGTGCTAACTGAGCTGGCTGAGCAGATAAACGACGCTTACTCCGCCCAAACCCCGGCAGCCTTGGTGCTGCCCCCGCAAGATCCCCGCTCGGCTGCAGCTTGGCAAAGTGACGCGGTGGCGGCGCTGGTGTCGATTAAACCCGGTCAGGGCTACGACTTTGCTTACCCCACTAAGGTGCTTTCGGCTTTGGCCTGCGCCACCCCGGTGATTTATGCGGGCCTAGGCCCGGTTGTTAAGGAGGTGCGTAGCCAGGATCTGGGTTGGGCGGTTGATTACCGTGTGGACGATGTCGCCCAGGCTATGCTGGCCGCACTCAAACGTGCCCAAAGCCCTCAGACTCCTAAGTGGCGCCAGCAGCTACGCAAGTGGGTGGTGGAAAATCGCTCCCAGCGGGCAGCTGCTGATGCCGTAGCACGGGTAATCGTGGATGTGATCCGTTGATTGCTAACTGGCTGCCTACCCTAACCACCCTTCCGTCCCTGCTATTGGCTTTGTTTGGGACGGGCTGGGTGTTGGCGGTGTCAGCTGGTTTGCGCGGGAGTTTGCGGCGTCTGGCTTTGGCGCCGGCTTTCTCTTTTGCGCTCTACTCTGTGCTGGGGGTGGTGGCGGCCCGGGCGCATTTGCACTGGGACTGGAACCCGGTTATTAACGCCACCATTTTGTGTGCGTTGTTGATGCTGTCTTTACGTTGGGCTTTGCGGCGCTGGATTGGCACTGACCCAGCTTCAGTTACTCGTGGAGGCGGCGCCCTGGATGGTTGGAAAGAGCAGCTTAGAGCCGATGCCTCCCTAATTGGGGCGGCGGTAGTTACCTGGCTGTTTAGCGCCCTTCCGTTCTTCTATGGTGGGGCCAGTGACCGGCCGATTCAGCTGGGTGATGCGCTTTACCACTACAACCAGGTGTGGGCTATTACTAACACCGAAAACACCTCTATGTTTTCGGCTAACCAGCGTCTATTTGGGCTAACTGAGGCCCACAGTTTCTATCCCACAGTGTGGCACCAAATTGTGTCTTTGGCCTCTCCTTCCTGGGAAACTAATGTGGCCACCACCAACGCCCTGATTGCTTTGGTGGCCCTGCTGTGGTGCATTTCGATTGTTTATTTGAGCCGTGAGCTGTTCACTGACCGCCCTCTGGCGCCTTATGTATCTTTGGCCCTAACCGCTCTGATTCCGGCTTTCCCCTGGCTGCTAACTATTGATAAAGCCATGTGGCCCTACTGTTTGGCGGTGGCGGTATGCCCGGCGGTGGCCGCCTTTATGCTGCAATGCGTACACCGCTGCGGTTTTAGCTGGCGCAGCGGGCATAAGGTGCTGGGAGTATGTGCCCTACTAACCCCGCTGCCGGCGGTTTATGGGGTGGCGGTAGCTCACCCCTCAGCCCTGGTGGTTTTGGGCTGGCCGCTGGTGATTTTGGCGTGGGCCCGTACCGGTTTGGAAGGCTACCGGATGGTGGCCGGCGGCAAGCATCTGCGCGGTGGGGCCCTACTGGCCTTGGCTTTTGGTGTGGTTATAGCGGTGGCGGTGGCACTGTTTGTGCCCGGGCCCTGGTATGACTACATTCACCGGGGCACGGTGCGTGACTGGAACTATTTAAGTGCCAAACTGCAATCTTTGCCGTTGCTTTCCTACGGCACGGTAGGTCAAACTCTGCTCACCCCCATTCACTGGGTGCTGGCTTTCTTGCAGCTGGCGGGAATTTACACGGCTTTCCGCTACTGTAAGTACCGCTCCCTGGTGGTGGCGTGGCTGTGCTGCCTGCCGCTAACTTTTGCCACCATGGCGCCTATCCCGGTGCTAACTGAGCTGACCGGAGTGTTTTACAACAATCCGCTGCGCACTGAAGCCATGTCAGCTATTGCTTTAATACCGCTGCTCACCTTGGGTTTCTTGGAGGTAGCTAAACGCATTAGCCTGCATGGGCGTGAAGTACTGGCTGCTGCCGGAGCGGTTTTCTTGGCTGCTACCGGCCTGAGCGCACCGTTGCTGCTGGGCGATACCCGCCAGGTGTTTTTCCCCAACACCTCAGACGCTAACTTCATGGTTTCTGAATCTGAACTGGCCATGATTCACCGCCTACCTGACGTACTGCCACGTGAGGCGGTAGTAATTGGTGACCCGGTAAGCGGGGCAGGCTTACTGCCCTTTATGACCGGTCGCCGTAGCGTGTGGGTGTTTGCCGGTACTAAAGCTGAAGACGTGGACGGCACCTACCTGCTTAAAAACTTCCGCAAGATCCACACTGACCCCAAGGTGTGTCAGCTGCTGCGTAAACACGGCATCGACTACTACTACCAGGATGTAAACCGGCGTTTTAGCGGCTACGACACCTCCCAGTACCGCAGCGGCCTATATGGCGTGGTCACCTGGACTGGTTTCACTAAGATAGCTGCCGCCTCTGACGGCTCTGCCGTGCTGTGGCGCATTGATGTATGTAACCTGGGCCAACGCCCAGTAGTGGCTAAAACTCTTAGCCCCGCAGACCCCGAATGGGAGCCTAACGGTATCCCAGATCCCCCGCCGGGCGTTAAATATGATCACTGGCCCGGTGCTCAAGAACTATAGGACACTGATGAGTAAATTAACTGACACTCTAGTTAAAGCTGGTTATGTGGCCGCCAACCAGGGCCACGGCGCCATTTCGCGGATGCTGTGGAAGGGGGCAAGTATGGGAGACCAAGCGCGTTCTCAGGTACTGCTGGATTTGTCGCGCCTAGAGGCAGACCCAGATGGCTCCTACCAGGAGCTAGCCCCCAATTGGCTAGAGCACGCTAGCGTCCTGCTTGAACGCGCCGGGACCCAGGGCGACGCCACACAGGTTTTAGAGGCCCTGAAACTGATTTTCCACCCCACCATTGAGCAGGGGCTTAACCATTCGCCTATCGCTGAGATGGATCCGCGTCTGCGTAGTTACCTGTTTACCTCCCCAGTGGTGGCGCGTTTACGCGGCGACGGCGCCATAGTGGAGCCCGCTCAGGTGGCCACCACCGGCGTGGATCTGCCTTGGGCCAAGGCAGACGGTAACCAGGCGGTAAGCGCCCACGTGGTGCAGGCTCAGCGTCCACGCGCTGAGCATCTACTGGTGCTTACCGACACAAACTTCAACTTTATGGAGCCAATCATTGGCTACTGGCCGCAAAAAGCCCAGGTGCGTATCCGCCAGCTGGGAGACGAAGAACTAGATTTTTGCTCAGTCCTGCAAACCGTCACTGACCGGCTAGAAAACCGTGACACTGAGGTTCCAGAATTTTTACGTAAAGATCTGCAGTGGGCTGACACAGTCTATGTGGAGTGGGGCAGTGCCCTGGCCGCGCGTCTAAGCGGTACGGATTTAACTAGCGTAGGTAGCCCGCGTCTACTGGTGCGGGTTCATAAATTTGAGGCATTTACTATGATGCCGCTGCTTACCCGTTGGGAAAACGTCTCTGACCTAATCACTATCGCCCCGCCGGTTACGCGGGCACTGACCTCAACCGTATTGGGGCTAGCTGAGCGTACCCGCATTAACTATGTTCCCAACTGTATGGATTTGGTTTCTTTTAAGCTGTCCAAACTCCAGCCGGCTGCGTACAGCATCATGCTGGTGGGTTATGACCGCCTAGTTAAAGACCCCGCTTGGGCCCTAGATGTGCTTGAGCAGCTGCGCCAGCTTTCTGACAAACCCTGGAAGCTTACCTTAGTGGGGGAGGAGCCCACAGCTGAGGGTAGCTATTGGGATAGCTTCAACCAGCGCTGCCAGCTGCTGGGCGTGCAAAGCTTGGGTTACCGCAGCGATATGCCCGAGGTTTTGCGTAAAGCTACCGTGATTTTGTCCTCCTCTATGGTTGAAGGCGTACATATTTCAGTGCAGCAAGGCGCCGCTTCAGGCTGCCTGCCGGTAGTGCGTAACTGGCCGGGCCTGGCCAGCCTGGGTGGGCCCGAAACCATTTACCCCGCTGACTGGGTAGTGGACAGCCCCCGCGCTGCAGCGCAACGCATCTTGGATAACACCAACGAGTCTGGTTTAACTAAGCCAGAGGTAGCTGAGCAGGCCAGTCAGTGGACGCTAGCTAACCTTGACGCCCAGGTGACCTTGCCGCTGCTAGATCAGGTAGTGCTAGGAGGGGAGCAGTGACAAAAAAGTTTCGCCCCCTAGTGCAGGTAGTGATCGCCATCCACCGCTATGAGCGTCCTATTGAACGTGCCGTAGCCAGTGTGGTGGAAGGCAACACCACCAATGGCGCAATCGTGGTGGTACACAATATTGATCCGCAGCCTATCCGCCAACGCCTAGAACAGTTCGGCTCCCGCGTACAGATCCTGACCTGCACAGATGGTATTCCTTCGCCGGCTGGCCCACTAAATACCGGCCTGGAGGCCGCCACCGCCCCCTACGTAACCGCCATGGGCTCAGACGACTACTACCAAAGCGGCGCCGGTAAAGCCTGGGCTAAATACCTCAAAGCCAACCCCAGCGTCGACATTTTGATCCTACCCACCCTAGAGGCTGCCACCGGCACCCTAGACTTACCCCCGGTGCGCGTGGGACGCCGTCGTCGCCTAGACCCAGTCAAAGACCGCCTCACCTACCGCACCGGGCCACTGATGCTGGTACGCACCGAGCTACTAAAGCGCTACCAAATCCGCATGAGCTCAGGTCTGCGCACGGGGGAGGACCTGGCCTACTCCAGTCGCCTATTTATGGTGGCCCAGCGCATCGACCTACTGCCAGCTAGCGAACCTAAATATATTGAGGCCGACGACGGTGGCGTGCGGGTCACCTCCACCCCCTTCACCATTGCGCAGCAGTGCGCCGGGGTGGCTATCGTAGCCAGCTCCACCTGGGCTGAGCAGCTAAAACCCGCTGCCCGCCAGGCCCTGGCCGTGCGCCTGGTGCGTAAAAGCATTCTGCCGGCAGTGGCCAAACACAGCCACGATCTAAGCCTGGATGATGTTGACTACCTCTACACGCTACTCACCAAGGTGCTTATGCTAGCCCCGCGCTACTATCAGGTGCTTAGCCGTAACGAGGCGCGCCTGGTTGAAGCCCTGATCATTGCTGGCGGTGAGGGCGTCAGCGCTGATCAGCGCCAAACTCGCCTACTGGGTGCGCGCCAAGCCGCCGCCAACTTGAACCAAGGCGGACCGGCTAATACCGTGGCTCCGGTTAGCGCGCGCGGCTGGTTTAGCCGTCAAAGCCGCGTAGCCCATTGGGGTGCGCGTAAACTAAACCAATTGCTAGACACCCTCAACCGGGGAGACAAATGAAACGGCTGATAGACGCAATTCGCCAGCTAGTACCCTTGCTGCCGGAGGGTACTAATAGGTTCTTGTGGATATACATGGTATCCACCTCAGCTTTGGCGATTTTAGATACGGTTGCTTTAGGTCTACTGGCCCTGATGCTCACCCCCATGATCAAGGGTGAGGCCATGACCATGCCACTGCTCGGCAAGCTTGGCCCCAGTAACTATCCTTGGCTGCTGCTAGTGGTGTGTGCGCTGATGATTTTGAAAGCCATTTTGGCTTTGGTGATTCAGTGGTTTGCCACCCGCCGCTTTGCCAGCTATGAAATGGTGGTTGGTGACGAGCTTTTTGACGCCTACATCCGCGCCCCCTGGACTGAGCGTTTGGCGCGCTCGACGGCGGAAATCGTGCGTATGGCCGACGTGGGTATCGCCAATACTATCTCCGGTGTGCTGCTGCCGGCGGTGAGTTTACCCCAGCAGATCGTCAGCTTTATTGCGGTAGTGGTGGTGTTGCTGGTAGCGCAGCCCTCAACCGCCCTCATTACCCTGGTGTACCTGGGGCTGGTAGCCATGTTCATGAACCTGGTGGTTTCCCGCTCAGCCGTGGTGGCCGGACGAGTAAATATGCGCTACTCGCTGCGCATCACCAAACTCATGACCGAAATGGTCTCCTCCCTTAAAGAAATCACCCTGCGCGACAAATTCGCTGATGTTTCACGTGTAGTACACGAAAACCGTGAACACTCCACCCGAGCCCGCGCCAACATCCAGTTCCTCGGGGCCGTGCCCCAGCGCGTAATTGAAGCCGCCATGGTGGGTGGATTCGTGCTGGTAGGGGCAGTGGCCTGGTGGAGTCAAGGCACTACCGGGGCGCTTAGCGCAATTGCCCTATTTGGTGTGGCCGGGTTCAGGATCATGCCCACCATCGTGACCTTCCAGTCAGTTATGACCACCACCGCCAACTCCCTGCCCCACCTAGAGGCAGTGCTACGCGACATTAACGACGCCAAACGCTACCAGGAAAACGCTGAAGACCTAGGCACCCAGCAGCTACAGGGCGAACCTGACGCATTGCGTCTAAAAAACATCACCTTCACCTACCCCAGCGCCCAAACCAGCGCCGTTAAAGACCTAAGCCTAACCATCCCCATGGGCTCCTCCGTAGGTATTGTGGGCACCTCCGGCAGCGGTAAATCCACGCTGGTAGACATTATTTTGGGGCTACTAGTACCCCAGCAAGGCCAGATTTTCATTGGCCAGCAAAACATGGACGACGTGCTAGGTGCCTGGCGCAAACGCGTCGGCTACGTACCCCAGGAAGTGACCCTCTTTGACGCCACCATCGCCCAAAACATTGCCCTGACCTGGGGCGATGACTATGACGAAGAGCGCGTAAAGCGAGTCATTGAAATGGCCCAGCTTTCCCAGGTGATCGCCGGACGCCCAGAGGGCATCAATGAGCGTATCGGTGAGCGCGGCCTGGCCCTCTCCGGTGGTGAACGTCAGCGTCTAGGTATCGCCCGCGCCCTGTACTCAGACCCGCTGGTGCTAGTGCTAGATGAGGCCACCAGTGCGCTGGACACCAAAACCGAGGACGCCGTCGCCAATGCCATCTCCCAGCTGCACGGCCAAGTCACAGTGATATCAGTGGCACACCGCCTATCAACCATCCGCCACAACGACATGATTTGTTTCATGCGCACTGGTCAGCTCAAAGCCAGCGGCACCTTCGAAGAGCTGGTGGAAAAAGAACCCGAATTCGCCGTGCAGGCACACCTAGCGGGCTTGGCCTAAGGAGCAGATATGAGCAAAAAACTACTGATTATCTCGTTTTCCCCCATTGCTCGCGATGCGCGAGTACTTAAACAAGTACGCCTGTTCACCCCCAAATATGAGGTCACTACCTGCGGCTTTGGCCCCGCCCCCGAAGGCGTCAAACGCCACCTGGAACTAACCCACGCCACCTTGCCGGGCAAAACCTGGGATGTGCTACTAGAGCTAAAAGCCTACAAAGCCGGCTACTGGCTGATGCCAGATGTGCGCAACGCAGCCAAAGCCCTCAAGGGCCTCAAATTCGACGCCGTCCTAGCTGACGACATCGACACCGTGCCGCTAGCCCTCTCCCTACACCCACGCCTAGGGGTACACGCCGACATTCACGAATACTTCCCCCGCCTACAGGAAGAACACGCCCCCTGGGCTAAGCGTATTGGCCCCTGGTACCTGTGGCTATGCCAGCGCTACCTGCCGCGCTGCCAGTCAGTCACCACCGTTTCCAAGCGCATCGCGCAGGAATATGAGGTACAAACCGGCGCCAAGGTAGGGGTAGTCACTAACGCCACGCCCTACTGGGAGCTAAGCCCAACCCCGGTAGCTGAGCCCATCCGCCTAGTGCACTCAGGCACCTCCCACCGCGAACGCAACATTGAAGCCATCGTGGACGGCGTCATCGAAGCCGGCAACTGCACCCTAGACCTATACCTAACCCCCAACGACCCTGAGCACCTAGAACACCTAAAACAGCGAGCCCAGGAAAACAGTGCCATCACCGTGCACCCGCCAGTGCCCTATGCGCAGCTAATTGAAACTCTCAACGGCTACGACCTAGGGGTGCACCTACTACCACCCATCAACTTCAACTTCGCCAACGCCCTGCCCAACAAGCTCTTTGACTTTGTGCAGGCCCGCCTAGGCGTAGTGGTAGGCCCCAGCCCTGAGATGGCTCGCATCGTTGAAGAAGCCGGTTTAGGCGTGGTGGCGCCAGGCTACAGCGCCAGCGACCTAGCCCAGGTACTAAAGGGCCTAACCAAAGCCCAAGTACAGGAATTCAAGGCCGCCTCCCACTCCCACGCCCGTGAGCTGTCAGCCGACAGCCAGCTGCTGATCTGGGAGCGTTACATCACCAAAATCATGGGTGAGTAATGCATGTTCTGGTAATTCCCTCCTGGTATCCAGCCAGCCCAGAGGACGTACACGGAATTTTCTTCCGCCAACAAGCCCAAGCCATGGCCGGCGCCGGATTGCAAATGGGCGTGTTAGCGCCGCAAATGCACCCGGTCTATGGGCCCGCCTGGCGCCGGGGCCTAAGCGCGCGGCGCTCGCGGCCACGTGTCAGCCAGGAAGAGGGCCTAAATGTGGTGCGCGTGGATTTGCCGGCATGGCTGCCTAAAGCCCGCTGGATTGATGCCCGCGCCGCCTTTAGTCAGTTAGAGCAGGCTTTTAGGGTCTATGTACGCCGCTTTGGGCGCCCCGATGTGCTGCACGCCCACTCGCTTTACCCGGCAGGTTTCCTAACCCACCTGTTGGCTGTCAAATATGGGCTGCCCTGGGTGCTTACCGAGCACCGCTCACTAGGCCATATGCCGGTGCGTACCGGCCTAGGCCGTCGCGCTGAGCAGCAGGTGGCCGCCAGCGCCGCTAAACGCATTGGGGTTTCGCGCGGTCACGCCGATTTTATCGCCCAGCGCCTGGGGGGTCAGTGGGATTATGTGCCCAACTTACTGCCGCCCGAGCTGGAGACAGTCACGGTATCAGACCACAGCCATAAGCCCCTGGTGGTGGGGCATTTGTCGGTGCTGGATCCGGTTAAACGCCCTGAGCTGGTGATTAAGTCCTTCGCTGCCTCCCAGCTGGGGGCAGATGCCCAGCTCATAATTGGTGGCCCGCTAACTGATGAAATTGAGGCCAGTCTGCGTCAATGCGCCCGCCAGGCGGGAGTGGAAAAACAACTGGAACTGCCGGGCATGATTACGGATGTGGCCGGCTTTAACCAACAGCTAGACGTATTTGTGCTGCCCTCAATCACCGAATCTTTCGGCATGGTGCTAATTGAGGCCCTAGCTACGGGGGCTGCTTTGGTGGCTACCGACACCTGGGGTGCCAATACGGTCATTAGTGACGGCGACGGCGTCGTCGTAGCTAGCGCGGACCCAACCGAGCTGGGGGCGGCCATAAAGCAAGTCTCTACCTGGCCGCGCGATAAAGCTGGACGTGAGCGCAGACGCGAAAGCTGCCTGAGTCGTTTTGCTTTAGGCGCATTTGCTGCCAAGTACAAAGAGATTTACGCCGTCGCAGCTGCGAGCACACATGCTTAAAATAGATAACAGCCTGAAAACCCTAAACAGTGAGGAAAACCGGATGCGCATTGCGGTAGTCGCTCTAGGAAAGATTGGCCTACCCCTGGCCGTACAGTTTGCTAGCAAGGGTCATGAGGTGATCGGGGTTGACGTTAACCCCCGCACCGTAGAGCTGGTAAATGAAGGAAAAGAGCCCTTCCCAGGTGAAGCGCACCTGGCTGAGAAGCTAGCTGAGCTGGTGCCCGCCGGTCGTCTACGCGCCACCACGGACTACGCTGAGGCTATCCCCGGGGTTGACGCAGTAGTGGTGGTAGTGCCGCTGTTCGTCAACGACGAGACCTGGCAGCCTGACTTTGGCTGGATGGATGAAGCCACCAAGTCCCTGGCCGCCCACCTAACCCCCGGCACCATCGTCTCCTACGAGACCACCTTGCCTGTGGGCACCCTGCGGGGCCGTTTCAAGCCCATGATCGAGCAGATCAGTGGCCTAGAAGAGGGTCGCGACTTCACTTTGATCTTCTCTCCCGAGCGCGTGCTCACTGGCCGCGTCTTTGCGGACCTGCGTCGCTACCCCAAGCTGGTCGGTGGCCTAAGCGAAGACGGTACCCGTCGCGGTATTGCCCTGTACCAGCAGCTGCTGGACTTTGACGTGCGTGAAGACCTACCCAAGCCTAACGGCGTGTGGGACATGGGCAGCGCCGAGGCCGCCGAAATGGCTAAGCTAGCTGAAACCACCTACCGTGATGTAAACATCGGCCTGGCTAACCAGTTCGCGGTTTACGCCGACAAGATCGGTGTGGACGTGCAGCGCGTAATTGACGCTTGCAACTCCCAGCCTTACTCCCACATTCACCGCCCCGGTATCGCGGTAGGTGGCCACTGCATCCCGGTTTACCCGCGCCTGTACCTGTCCACTGACCCTGATGCTTCCGTGGTGCGCACTGCCCGCTCCTTCAACGCCACCATGCCCCAGTACGTGGTGGACCGCGCCAAGGAGATCCTAGGTGACCTGACCGGCCTGCGTGTAGTGGTGCTGGGCGCCTCCTACCGTGGCAAGGTTAAGGAAACCGCTTTCTCTGGCGTGTTCCCCACGGTTGACGCGCTGCGCGCTGCCGGCGCCCAGGTGCTGGTGCAGGACCCGATGTACACCGATGAGGAGCTGGAAGGTTTCGGCTGGCAGCCCTACCACCTAGGTGAGAACGTGGATGTGGCCATTGTGCAGGCTGACCACCCCGAGTACAGCAAGCTGACCCCGGCTGACCTGCCGGGTGCGCGCCTGCTGCTCGACGGCCGCCGCGTCACTAACCCGGCATTATTCGTCGGCGTGCCGCGCATCACCATCGGTGGTGGCGAGTAAATGCTGACAGTTATCGGCTCTGCGGTCTGCTTCGCGGCGCTGATAATGCTCCCTGGCCTCGGGCTGGCTCGGTTAACGGGCTGGCGCGGGGCCAGCGCCCTGTCTATGTCTGTGCCGCTGGGCCTGGGGGTGGCGAGCCTGGCCCAGGTGGGTTGCGCGGCGGCAGGGATTCACTGGTATCGCCCCTTTAGTCAGCTGACCGGCCTGGGTTGGCTCTCTAGGGTGCCGGTTCTGGGGGCGCTGCCAGCGGGCTACTGGCTAATTTTCCTGGCTACTGCGGCGGCGGCAATTGTTTCACGTGGAACCTGGCTTTTCGCCCCTAAGCGGGCTTGTGTGGGCAAGATCCGCACCCGCTTGGCTAATGTCTCAGCGCCTAATGCCTCAGTGCTAAGCGCGCTGGTGGCTGTGGCCCTGGTGGCGACGACGACGCTGGCTCTGTTTGCTTTTGGCCTGCCTGATTGGGGGGCGCCCGCCCAAGCTTTTGACTCGGTGTTTCACCAAAGCGCGGTAATGGCTATTCGTAACGCTGGTAATACCTCCCCATTTGGGGGCCTAAATTCTCTCTATTTCACCGATAAAAGCGCTTATTATCCCACCTTGTGGCATTGTTTAGTGGCACTGATTCCCGGTAATGGTTCAGTGGCTAGCTTGGCTGCGGTCTATGCCTGCCTAGGGCTGCTATGGCCTTGCGTGCTGCTGGGGTTAGTGCAAAGTGCCTTTACTCGCCCACGCCCCTGGGCTAGCGCCGCCTTGGTGGTAGCCGGCTGCCTGGCTACAGGTCTGGGCTGGACAGCCATGACCTCACTGGCAGTGTGGCCCTACGGTCTATCGCTATTGACGCTGCCCGGTGCCTTGTTGGCCTTAGCGGCCCTGGGCCAGCGCCTACAACTACCTGGGCTTTTAGCTGGCACAGTGCAGGCGCCTAAAACCTGGTGGCCTTTAGTGTTTAGCTGCCTGCTAGGCACTTTTGGGGCGCTGATGGCTCACGGCACGGCCGCATTCAATATGGCCGTGCTAATGGCCCCCACCTTAGCTGTGTGGATCTGGCTGGCTTTGCGTGCACTGCCGCGCAAACTAGTGTTTAGCCTGTTGGGTTTAACCGCTGCGCTGGTGGCTGGGGGAGCCTGGGTTATGCGCGCTACTTTAAGTGCTATGGCTGCCTTTGAGCGCCCCGGCGGCATAGGGCTTGTGGGGCTTTTACAAAGCCTAACTGACCGGGGCATGTATGGTCCTACCGCCAACGCCAATGTGCTAGCTGCGCCGCTAGTGGCAACTGCCGTGCTAATTGGTGCCTGGCAGGCCTATAAGCAGCGACGCAAACTGCTGCTGGGCACCTGGGCGCTAGTGTTGACGCTGATTATGCTAACCGACGGGCCTAACTGGATTGGTCGCCTAGTTGGTGCCCCCTGGTACACCCAAAAAAGTCGTCTACAACCCTTAGCGCTACTGCTGTGTCTGCTACTGATTGCCGGTGCTATTGAGTGGCTGCTAGCCAAGGGTAAAAAAGTGTTTCTGCGCCGCCCCCTAGCGGCTACGCTGGTCCTAGTGCTGCTGGGGGCCGGTGGCGTCGTCGGCACTGCAAACGGACATATCCGCCAGGTACAGGGAGTCTATTTAAGCGGGCATATCGACTACGGCACAATCTTGTCCGACGACGCCCGTATCCTGCTGCAACGCTCCGCCACTCACATGGGGCCAGGAGATAAGCTAATTGGTGCCCCTTCGCGCGGAGAAACCTATGCCTGGCCGCTAGCTAATGTGCGCGTCATGTACGCCACCCGCGCCGAGCCCAGCCAAACCTCAGCGGAAGCCAAAATCCTTAAGGCCTACCTATACTTTGGCCCAGACTCACGCTCCTGTCAGCTGCTACGCAGCTACGGGGTAACCCACTACCTAACTGAGGACGCCCACTCTAACCTGTGGCCCTACCGCAGCGGGCCCCTGGCCGATGGGCGCGCCCCACTGCGCTGGGATAACTCGCTGGTACGCTGGCCTACCGACACTATGGAGCTGGTAGATCAGCAAGGCGGGGCCTACCTATACAAGCTGCGCTGCTAGCAAGGGGGCAGCTTACCCCCCCGCTGCGCCGAATTGGTCCGCCTCTGGCGCGCCACTGAAAGTCGCGCGCTAAAGGCTGCGCTACTAAAAGTTCCCCGGGAGCTTGATTTACTCCCGGGGAACTTGGCTAGTTAACTAGGCCTTGCTCACTGGCCCTGAGCGGCATACTTGGCCTCAACCTCAGCCTTGAGCGGACGCCACCAGGCTTCGTTGTTGCGGTACCAGTCGATGGTGGCCTGCAGACCAGAGCGGAAGTCAGTGAACTTAGGCTGCCAGCCCAGCTCCTCAACCAGCTTGGAGTTGTCGATGGCGTAACGCAGGTCGTGGCCGGGGCGGTCAGCAACGTGCTCGTAGTCGCTGGGGTCGTGGCCCATGAGCTCCAGGATAAGCTCCACAACCTCCTTGTTGTTCTTCTCACCGTTAGCACCAATGAGGTAGGTCTCACCAATACGGCCCTTCTCAATGATGTCCCATACGGCGTCATTGTGGTCCAGTACGTGGATCCAGTCACGCACATTCTGACCGGCACCGTAGAGCTTGGGGCGCACGCCGTCGATCAGGTTAGTGATCTGACGCGGAATGAACTTCTCAATGTGCTGGTAGGGGCCGTAGTTGTTGGAGCAGTTAGAGATAGTGGCCTCAACCCCGAAAGACCGTACCCAAGCGCGTACCAGCAGGTCAGAGCCGGCCTTGGAGGAGGAGTAGGGGGATGAGGGATTGTAAGGAGTGGTGGGGGTGAACTTAGACGGGTCGTCCAGCTCCAGGTCACCGTAAACCTCATCGGTGGAGATGTGGTGGAAGCGGGTGCCGTGGGCGCGTACCGCCTCTAGCAGGGTGAAAGTACCCACCAGGTTGGTCTTGATGAAGGGGGAGGGGTCAAGCAGAGAGTTGTCGTTGTGGGACTCAGCGGCGAAATGCACCACTACATCAGCCTCGGCCACTAGCGGGTCAACCGTGTCGCGGTCAGCAATGTCACCCTCAACCAGGGTTACCTTGTCGGATACATCCGCTAGCGACAGCGGGTTACCGGCGTAGGTTAGCTTGTCTAGGACCGTGACCTTGGCGTCAGGGTGACGCACCAGGGTCTGGTGTACAAAGTTAGCGCCGATAAATCCAGCACCGCCGGTAATTAGAACGTGCATGGGCTTTCACTTTCTATGCCTGGGAAAACATGCGGAATATGTCAATAATGCCATATCTCGCATGACTCGTCTCTACATCACTAAAGCTGACGTGCTTAAAGCTGATTGGTAAACTACCAACTATGGCGAAAACTGTCTTGGTAACTGGTGCTGGTGGCTATATCGGACGCCACGTGGTGCGAGCCCTACTCGCGCGCGGGCTCGACGTAAGCGTGGTTGACCTGCGCTTAGATGAAGTAGATCCGCGTGCTCGCCGCGTGGATGTAGACCTATTCAACGCTGGCGAGGATATTTACGACCAGCTTGGCTGCCCCGACGCAGTTATTCACCTGGCTTGGCGTGACGGTTTTGTGCACAACTCCCCGGCTCATATTGATGATCTGCCCAAGCACTACCACCTGATTGAAAACCTACTAAAGGGTGGCCTAAAACAGATCGCAGTCATGGGCTCCATGCACGAGGTGGGCTACTGGGAGGGCGCCATCGACGCCGACACCCCCTGCAAGCCGGCTTCTCTCTACGGTATTTCCAAGAACTCCCTACGCCAGATCACCGCCCTGCTAGCCAGCCAGTATGGTGCGCAGATGCAGTGGATTCGCGCTTACTACATTGTTGGCGACGACGCCCACGGCTCCTCCATTTTCTCCAAGCTGCTTGCTGCTGCTAATGAGGGTAAAACCACCTTCCCCTTCACTACCGGCAAGAACCTGTACGACTTCATCTCCATCACCGAGCTGGCCCGTCAGATCTCCGCAGTGGTAGCCCAAGACCAGATTGACGGCATCATCAACGTCTGCACCGGCAAGCCCATGAGCCTAGCCGAGCGGGTAGAGGCCTACATTCAGGAAAACAACCTGGGTCTAACCCTGCAGTATGGGGCTTTCCCGGACCGCCCCTATGACTCTCCTGGAGTTTGGGGAGACGCCACCAAGATTGCGCAGATCCTGGCGCTAAGTGGCGAAAGCCTGGAGGCCTGAGTGAAACGCGCGGGCATTTTCCTGTTCTATGACCCTGAGGGCAAAGTAGACGACTACATCCTGGGCTGCTTGGGTTCACTTCAAGAGCACATGGACTACCTGCTGGTGGTGTCTAACTCGCCCCTAGATGAGACTAACCGTAAGCGTCTAGAGTCGGTCTCTAGCGAGGTTATGGAGCGCAAGAACGTCGGTTACGACGTCGGCGCCTACCGTGACGGCCTACGCCACCTGGGCTGGGACCACATGGGCGACTATGACGAGCTGGTGCTGTTTAACTACACCTTCTTCGCCCCTATCCACCCCTGGGCCAGCCTATTTGAGCGCACAGACAAGTGGGACACCGACTTTTGGGGCATCACTGAACACGATGAAGTACGCCCCCACCCCTTCCTACCTAAACTGGTTATGCCCCGCCACATCCAGTCCCACTGGATCGCGGTGCGTGCCAGCCTGAGCACCACTAAAGACTGGCGCACCTACTGGGAAGACATGCCCCCAATTGAGTCCTACAACGACTCTATCCAGTGGCACGAAAGCCGCTTCACCGGCTACTTTAACGCCCTGGGCTACCGCCATGAGGTGGCCTACAACGTAGATGACTACCCCTCAGCTAACCCGGTGTTTGATAACGCCAATTTGCTGCTACAAGACGGCTGCCCCATCCTTAAGCGCCGCAACCTGTTCCACAACCCCCTACACCTAGACCGCTTTGCGATTATTGGTGCAGACATGCTGGAGCAGGCCCGCGCGGCCGGCTATGACACAGACCTGATCCTGTCTAACCTGGCACGCACCTCTAAGCCCCGCGACCTGGTCACTAACGCTGGCCTGACCTGGGTGGTGCCCCAAAGCGCAAGTGAGGAAACCTACGCCGCTGCCGCCAAGCAGAAAGTTTTGGCTGTAGCCCACATTTTCTACGCCGATATGGCTGAGGAAATCCTGCAGCGCCTATCGGTGCTACCCAAGGGCTACTATTTGGTGGCCACCACCTCTAATGAGGAAAACCAGGCCCAGATCCGCGCCGTCATGGAGCGCTACGGGGTTGAAGGTGAAGTGCGCGTAGTGGCCTCCAACCGGGGCCGCGACATTGGCGCTTTCCTAGTTGACTGCAATGACGTGCTGTCCAGTGACAAGTGGGACATTGTGGTCAAGATTCACTCCAAGAAATCCGTACAGGATGACTACAACGCCGCCCAGCTGTTCAAAACTCACCTGTACGACAACCTACTAAATTCACGTGCGCATGTAGCCAATATTTTGGCTGAATTTGCCGCCCACCCCAGCCTGGGGATGGTGCTAGCGCCGCTGCCGCACATGGGTTACCCAACCATGGGCCACGCCTGGTTCACTAACCGTGAGCCGGCTCAGGCTGTGGCCAAACGCCTGGGGATTAACGTCCCCTTCGACAAGGACATGCCCCTGGCCACCTACGGCTCCATGTTCATTGCCCGCCCCCAAGCCCTAGCCAAGCTGGTTAACGCCGGTTTCAAGCCCGAAAACTTCCCCGTTGAGGGCGGCTATAAGGATGGGTCTTTGGCCCACGTACTAGAGCGCCTAATGGCCTACGCTGCCCTGAGCGAAGGCTTCTATGTGCGCCCGGTACTAGCCCCCAAGTGGGCTGAGGTTTACTACGGCTACTTGGAGTACAAGCTGGCCGCAGTATCATCCTTCCTACCTCCCTTCACCATCGATCAAGTTCCCTACCTTAAAGCTCACGGCGGTCCGATACCCAACGTGTTGGCAAGCATCAAAATCAACATCATGTTGCGCCAACCAAAGGTAGGCAATGCGCTTAAACCCGCGTATCGCTTAGTTCGTAAAGGTGCCGCGACTGTACGTAAGCTACATCGACACTAAGGAGGGTAATGAACGAGCGTAAACGGGTCATTGATCTGACCTGGAGGATGGCTCGGCGCTCTATTTCCTCAGAATTTAAGGGAACTGCGCTGGGCCGTGCCTGGTCGTTTATCAACCCGCTAGCCACTATCGCGGTTTTCTCCGTGATTTTCGGCTTGGTTTTCCGTGGCGGGGTAGAGCCTGGTAAAAACTCAGGAATTGATGCTTTCGCGCTGTGGATCGGCGTGGGCATTATTGCCTGGAACTTTATCTCTAACTCAGTTATGCGGTCCATGGATTCCCTAGTGGGTAACGCTGGGCTATTAACTAAGGTGTATTTCCCGCGCCAAACCCTGGTTTATTCAGCGGTATTGGCTTTGGTTTATGATTTCGCCTTTGAATTAACGGTGCTACTGGTAATTATGCTGATTGCCGGTGGCCCCACAGTGCTGCTGTTTATTCCGCACCTAATTGCTATTACCGTTTTAGCGGCCGTATTTACTACTGGTCTGGGTATGATGCTGGCTATCGCTAGCGTCTATTTCCGCGACATCTCCCACCTCTGGCAGATTTTTAACCAGGTGTGGATGTATGCCTCGGGCGTGGTTTTCCCGCTGTCTATGCTTGATCAGCTACAAAACCGACTGTTTAACCAGGGCTGGCAAATTAATGGTCACCCCCTGCCGCTAACCACCACTTTCCGCATGAACCCGGCTGAGCTGTTCCTAGAGGCCTACCGTAGCTGCCTATACGATTTTGCTAACCCTTCGCTGGGTGTGTGGCTTGGCTGCCTAGGCTGGGCCGTACTGTCTTTTGCAGTAGGACGCTGGGTCTTTAGCCGCTACAGTGCACGCATTGTGGAGGAACTGTAATGACTAACGCAATTACTATTAACGACGTTTCTAAGCGTTTTAGGGTTTATAAAGACCGTAACCAGTCCCTTAAAGGCGCGTTTTTGCAGCGTCGTCGGGCCCAATACGAGGACTTCTGGGCGCTACAGGACATTACTTTCGATATCCCTGCCGGTAAAACTTTCGGCCTGCTGGGACATAACGGCTCAGGTAAATCCACCCTGCTTAAATGTATTGCCCAGATTCTTACCCCCGACACTGGCTCTATTAGTGCCACTGGCCGTATGGCCGCCATGTTGGAAGTAGGCTCGGGTTTCCACCCGGAGCTGTCGGGGCGTGAAAATATTTACCTTAACGGCGCCATTTTGGGTATGAGCCCTAAAGAGATTGACTCTAAACTTGACGCCATTATTGATTTTTCCGGCGTGGAGCGCTTTATCGACCAGCCGGTTAAAAACTATTCCTCAGGTATGTATGTGCGCCTGGGCTTTTCAGTTTCTATCCATGTAGAGCCCGATATTTTGCTGGTTGATGAGGTACTTGCAGTTGGTGACTTAGAGTTCCAAAACAAGTGCATGGAGAAATTCGCCCAGCTTAAGCAGGACGGACGCACAGTGGTGGTGGTTAGCCACGGCCTTGAGCAGATGCGTTCCTTCTGCGACCAGGCAGCTTGGCTAGATCACGGCAAACTGGTGGAGGTGGGTAACGCCGCCCAGGTGGTGGACACTTACTCTGACGTGGCCCACCAGGCCATTAAGGTTGAAGGCGGCGGCACTCGCTTTGGTACCGGCCAGGCACAAATCACCAAGATTGAAGTGCTTGATGAGTCCGGTGCGCCGGTAACTATGGTGCGTCCGGGCCAGGCAGTAAATATTCGCCTGGATTATGAAGCCCATGAGCGTATTGAGGAGCCCGTTTTTGGGGTTTCTATCGACAGTCGCGACGGCGTATGGGTGTGGGGTCTGCATGGGCGCGACGCCGGATTTGTGCCCCGCTCTATTGAAGCTGGTACCGGTAGCCTGCAGGTCCACATTCCAGCCCTGAACCTTTCGCCGGGCTCTTTCACTATCTCCGCAGCCATCCAGAACAAGGAAATGACCGCGATTATTGATGCCCTGCAAAGAGGGCGGCGCTTTGATGTGCTGCCTGGGCCGGGTATGGAAAGCGGCGGCATAGTGATTTTGGGGGCCAGCTATGGCAACCTGCAGCCTGAGCGTGAAATGCTTTCGATCACCCCGCGCGGTAAGGCCGAGTTTGATCAGCTAGCTCGTGAACAGATCCGGCTAGCTGAAGAACTGCGCAAGCAGAAGGAAGCTGAGCGCGAAGCTGAACAAAAGCAAGACTGACGGACCTGCAGCTGAGCAGCAGTGCGCAGCAGCTCTGCGCAGCCTTTAGTCTGTGTTAACTGACCCGCGCAGCTTGCCCAGCCGGGCACTTAAAGTGCTCTCTTGCAGCTGCCCGGTCAGTTCTTGCAATTGGGCTACCTGCTCGCTTAACTGCTGCACCTGCTTAGTTAAGGCGGCTACCTGCTGGTTTAAATTCGCGTGTACCAGGTTTAGAGCCTCATGTACACCCTGGGAAACCTGCTCAAGCTGGGCCTGGGAGCGGCGATAATATTCGGCGCTAACCAGCGCCTGGCCTAAAGCCGGGCTGGGGGAGTCGGTACGCAGATAGCTTTCCCTAATAGCCAGGTTATCTTGCTGATGCTCTAGAGCGGCAGTGATCACCGAGTTGCCACTTTCACCAGCCAAACCTGGGCGCTGATGCCAAAAAGCTAGCGCCGGCCCCTCTAGGAAACCTGCCGGCTGAGCCTGCAATAGACGCAGATTAAAGTCCCAGTCAGCCTGGGTGCTCAGCCGCCCATCCCAATGCCCCACCAGATCAGCGCTGGTGCGGCGAATTAGCTGGGAAATAGGGGGAATATAGTTACCCACCAGCATATCGATCAGATTGAAACTGTGGCGTTCTAAAGCCAAATCGGCCCGCTCAAGAATAGTGATAGTGCCGTCAGATTCAAGTTTTTCGCTAACTAGCTGGGTGCGTGCAGCCACCGCCCCCAGGTGGGGATGAGCCTGCAAAAATGCCACAGTTTGGCTTAAAAACTGCGGGTCCCAAGTGTCGTCGTCGTCGTGAATAGCGAAGAAGGGGGCGCTGGCGCAGGCCAAACCAGATTCCAGGGCAGCCTCGCGTCCGTTAGAGACCCGGTTATTCACCACCTGGGTGCGCTCTTGCAGTTCAGGGGCGGTTTTATCCAGGGCCGCCTGCACAATTTGGGTTTCGCCGCCGTCATTAACAATGATCAGCTCATAGTCACCCAGCTGCTGGGCCTGCACACTGGCCAGGGCGCGGGAGAGAAAAATGGGGCGATTGCGGGTACGCATAATCACGCTAACTAGCGCGCTCATGGTTTTCTCCTAAAACTAGCCGATACGTGCGTACAGATCCTGCGGGGCGTGGGCTAGGGCCTGAACTAAGCCCTGGGCGCGAGCCTGACGCTGGGGGCCTAAAAGCATACGCCCACCGGTATTAACCAGGGCCCGAGCCGCCACCGAGGCTGGCGCATAACGGGTGGCTACGCGCAGACGGTTGCGGGTATTCCAGGTGGTAAAAGCCTCTGAGGCCGAATCGGATGAAGCTGCGTGGGCGTGGCGGGCTTGGGCTTGGCGTACGTATTGCACGCGGTAGCCAGCGCGGCGCAGGCGGTAGGAAAAATCGGTGTCCTCGTAGTACATGAACAGGTCTTGGCGCATCCCGTTCAGCTGACGCCAGGCGCGGGCACTAATCGCGCAGGCTCCGCCGCAGATACCAAACACTTCAGGGCTGTCATGTTCCTGCTTGGCTGGGGCCAGCCAGGAGCGGTCATGGCCGTTACCGCAGGCATCTACTACGTTGCCGGTGGAGTTGATTAGCTCCACGCCGCTTGGGTCGCTAACCCAGATGCCGCCATCTAGACCCCGCAGCTGGGCTGAGCCGGCGCTGTGGGCGGCGCCAGTGGTGGGCTCGGTTTGCGCTTCGACGGCGCCAGGGGACTGTGGGTCGGCGGATTCGGCGCGGCTGGGAGCGTTAGGGCCGACGGCGCCGGGGGGCTGCGGGCTGGAAGATTGCGGGCTGGCGGGCTTGACGGCGCTGGGGGCCTGCGGGCTGGCTGGCTCGGCGCCGTCGCCAACAAGACGCCACCTACCCTCCAAAAGCAGGCGGGCAGTAGTGGCCTCCACCAGATCGTGACCCAGCGGGGCGGTCAGGGCGTCAACAAAGCCCTCTAGCGCATAGGCGTCACTGTTTAGCAGCACCAAGGCGTCTTGGCGTAGGTTACGTGCCCCCAAGTTAACCCCATAGCCAAAACCACCATTGCGTCTAGACTGCACCAGGCCAAAGCGGGCCGGGCCGGCGCTACCCAGCTGCGCCCCCAGTTGGCGCAGGTGGGCCAGGGAATTATCGTGCGGATCGGCGCTGGCAGAAGCGTTATCCACCACCACCAGCTCATCACCAGCTTGCAGCTGGGGCCACAGGGAGCGGGCAGCGCGCTCAGTTAACAGCGGGGTACGCCAGTTAACGATTACTACCCGCACACTTTTACGCTGCTGACTCACTTTTGGGCCTGCTCCATAACCTGCTGGTAGACGCGCAGATGCGCCTTAGCGCAAGCCTTCCAAGTCATGGTTTGGGCGCGCTCATAGCCAGCCAAAGCAAAATGGTCATGTTCGCGGCCAAGCACCCGGCGCAGCCCGGCAGCAATCTGGTCGGGGTCGCTAGGCTCCACCAAAATTCCGCAATCACCGGCCACCTCAGCGGTGGAAGTACCCAGTGAAGTCACCACCGGCACTGAATGGGCCATAGCCTCAAGCACCGGCAGGCCAAAACCTTCCCAATAGGAGGGGAACACAAAGGCACGCGCCCCCGCATAGGCTTGCTGCAAAGTGTCTTGGGCCAGGTGTCCGAGCACGTGCACGCGGGAAGTGCCGATAGCCTGAATCAACTGGCGTTCCACGGCGTCGTCGCCCCACCCGCTGGGGCCCACCAAAACCAGATCCAACTGCGGGAACTCGCCAGCAATACGGGAAAAAGCATGCAGCAAGCCGGGCAGGTTTTTACGCGGCTCACGGGTGCCAGTCCACAATACATAGGGGCGCGAAAGCCCATAGGCGGTGCGGAAAAGATCAATCTGGGAGGCGCTTACCTCCTGAACACTAACGCCGTGAGGAATCACATGCACGCGCTCAGAGTTAATCCCGGCCTCATAGCAGTCATCGGCGGTGGCCTGGGAGGGCACAATCACTGCCTGGGCCTCATTAATGGTGCGCTGTAAAGATTTACGGAAATAGCTGTTACCGCGCTTAGTGAAATGCTCGGGGTTACGCAAAAATGCCAGGTCATGCACAGTTACCACGAGCGGCTTACGAGTGGGGGGAATAGCCCAGGTGGTGGCGTGAACCAGGTCAGAAGCTGGCAAAATAGCTTCAGCCAGGGGAGAGTGTAAACGGTTCCAGGACTCATACAGGGCCGGGCGCGGCAAATTCGCGTAACGCACCGGCATAGTCTCTAAACCCACCGCGCTGGAGCCCGGATCATTATGGCTGCGGCGGGCGGCAATACCGGCAACCTTCACCCCCTGGGCGCGCAGGCTGTGGGCCAGGTTAGTGATATAAGTGCCAGAACCACCAGGTACCGGCTGCCACATTTGCTCTACCACCATGGCCACGCGCACATCATTAGGCGCCTGAAAAGCGTCTTGAGCGGCGTCTTTAGCGGTTGAAGACTCAGTGGCGGGGGCGGAAGCAAACGACAAGCGCATGTGCCAAGACTACCGCCCATGGCTTTACCTTTATGCTAGTGACATGAAGGTGCTGCTAGATGCCACGGCCATCCCTGCAAATTTGGGCGGCGTGGGACGTTATGTAGATGATTTGGTGCCATGTTTGGTATCCCAGGGCGTTAACTTGGCTTTGGCGGTGCAAAGCCGCGACGCCGAGCATTTCGCCTCCCGCGCCCCGCGCGCTCACATCATCACCGTGCCGCACCTGCTTGAACGCCGCCCGGTGCGTATGGCTTGGGAGCAGTCGGGCCTGCCGGCCCTGGTACGTAAGTGGCGCCCAGATGTACTGCACTGCCCTCACTACACTTACCCCACGCGCCTGGCGCTACCCAATGTGGGCGTGGCCGTAACCTTGCATGACGCCACGTTCTTCTCCCACCCCCAGGCTCACTCGCCGCTAAAGCAGCGGTACTTCACCGCCGCCATCACCCGCGCCTCCAACCACGCCGACGCGCTGATTGTGCCCTCCATTGCCACCCGCGACGAATCCATCAAATACGCCGGGGGTAGCCCCGAAAACTACTTCGTGGCTTACCACGGGGTAGACACCAAACGTTTCTATCCGGTCTCAGACGCTGAGCGTGAGCGCGTAGCCGCCTCCCTAGGCCTAGCCGGCCAGCCCTACATTGGTTTCTTGGGCACGCTAGAGCCGCGTAAAAATGTGCCCGCACTGGTACGGGCCTGGGTGCGGGCCTTTAGCCAGCAGCCCAACCCGCCGGCGCTGGTGCTAGCTGGCGGTAAAGGCTGGGATGAAGAAATCGAGCCGGCCTTGGCGGGCGTGCCCAGCCACATGCGCGTGCTGCGCCCGGGCTACCTGCCGCTAGAGGATCTGCCCGGTTTCCTCTCCGGCTGCCAGGTTTTGGCTTACCCCAGTGTGGGTGAAGGTTTTGGCCTACCGGTGCTAGAGGCCATGGCTTGCGGGGCGGCCGTGCTAACCACCCGGGAGCTGTCTTTGCCTGAGGTGGGTGGCGACGCCGTAGCTTACTGTGAGCCCGACGTCGACTCTATCGCCGAGGCCCTAAGCTCACTTAGCGCTGACGCCACCTTGCGCCAGCAGCTAGGGGTAGCCGCCCAAAAGCGGGCCAGTGAATTTACCTGGCAGCGCGCGGCGGTAGAACACATTAAGGCCTATGAGTATGCCGTTGCAGCTAAATCCTAAAATGTTGGTAAAACTGCGGCAAAACGCGGCTTTTCTAACCGCCTTGGCGGTAGTGGCGGCGCTAGCGGCAGCCTTTGCGGCAGCGGCGCTAATTGTTCCCGTCAAAGGCGGACACCTATCCGATAAGCAACAGCTACTGCGCGACTCGCTTTCGGGCGGTTTTGTGTCAGTCAAAAACGGTGACACCATTCAACAGCGCTTTACTGCCGCTGAAAACGGTTTAAACGGGCTACAGGGCCAATTCAAATTGGGCATTATGGACTCTAGTTGCCGTCTAGAGCTGCGGCTAAGCGAAGTCCACGCCCAGCCCGGTACCCAAGCTTTGCTGCCCCCGCCGAGTAAATCCCAAGCGCAAGGCAGCACCCAAGCGCAAGCGGCGGCGTCGGCCCCAAACGCGGCTAGCCAAAACGCTGCAGCCACCCCCAGCCCGACCACCACGCAAGTAGCCAGCCAAAGCCTGCCCTGCGCCCAAGTCATGGTCAATGAGTCAGGCACCAAAATTATGGGTTTTAAACCCATCGCCAACTCCAAAGGTAAAACCTACCAAGTGGCGCTCAGCGTTAAAGCTGACAAACCCACCGTGGTAGTCACCCGCTACTACAACCCGGTCTCAGCTACAGACCCCGACCGCCCCAACGAAAAACGCAAACGCCACGTAGACAACCAACCCAACTACCAGGTCAAAACCGGTGAACAGGTACTTAAAGCCGGCGGAGCCACCCTCAACAACCAAGAACTAGCCGGGCGCGAAGAAAACCTACGCGGCACCGGAGAAATCACCACCACCTCCCTACTACCCATCTATTCCGATGCCGGCTGGTGGGGCACTTTACAGCGCGGCCTGCAACGCTCCCAAGCGCTAGGGCCCTGGTGGGTCAGCACCCCCGCGTTAGTGATTTGGTTTGCGGCCACAGCGGTCAGTGCCGTAGCCGCCGCCGTTCTAGCGGTGCGGCGCTCGCGGTGGACTGTGGCGCTGGTGGGGGCTTTTGCCCTGTTCCAGGCGCTAGTGTGGGCGGCAGTTATCCCTATCTTCAACGGGATGGACGAGTACCAGCATGTGTCCTACATCCAGTATTTAGCTACCCACAATGGCCCTGACAGTGGCCTAACTCAGGGGAAAGCTAACTACTCTCCACAGCTAGTACACGTCTATGAAGCCTCCAACCTGTTCTATGCCTGGGGCACGGACCGTTTCGACTACAGCCAGATTTCCTCGCTAAACGGACAGCTCAATCAGCTGCCTGAGCGGGCACTGGTACGTCCGCAAGTAACCCAATACCCGCCCGGTTACTACCTGGCCGGGGCGCTGGTATATAAGCTTTCGCCGCACACGGGCCTGAGCCAGTACTACGATGTGCGCCTACTATCGGTAGCTTTAGCGGTAGTGGGGGCGCTGGGTATGGCTTACTTTGCCCGCCAACTGTTCCCGCGCCGGGCTTTGGTGGCCACGCTAGTTTCTATGTCGGCGCTAGCTCACCCGATGATGGCCCACCAAAGCGCCATTATTAACAACGACATTTTGGTGATTAGCGCCAGTATCTGGGCCCTGGCTTTGGCTACCCGCGCTCTAAATGCGCAGCGCCCCCTGCGTTGGCTAGCTGGTGCAGGCGTGGTTACCGGCATTGCCATGGCTAAACCGCAAGGTATTTTGATTGCGGCTATGGTGGCTTTGGCGCTAATTGTGGTGGCGGTGCGTGCTCGCAGCTTCAAGCTAGCTCTTAAAGGTGGGCTGCTTAGCGGCGGCGGGTTTATCGCCGTGTATATCTGGTGGCCTATCTATCGCGTCATAGTGGGTTTTGGTTCAGTGATTGCTGCTCCGCGCACGCAGGTGAACCTGGTAAATGCTGGGGGAGGCCTAGCTATGGGGGCGGTGCGCCAACGTGGCTTGGGGGAGCAGTGGCAGCTGTTCTGGAATGACCAGAGCGCAGATGACTACGCCCTGTTTAAAGCTCGCTGGATTAAGCAGTTCTTCGGTAACTTTGGCTGGTTGGATGTGTTTTACCCAACGCGCATCTATCACCTGCTGGCTCAGATTATGACGCTGTTTGCGCTTGTCTGCCTGCTCTGGGTGGCCCAGCGCTGTGTGCGGCTGGTGCTTAACCGGTTGCGTCCCCTGGCGGTAAAGGCCGACGACGCTGCTGGGGTAAGTGGTGACGTTGCGGCTACGGACACTGCTCAGAGCTCAGAGGAGGGCGCCGTCGTCGCCAAAAAGCACGCAGGCCGACAGCTGGGAGCTATACGCAACCAAACCGCCACCTGGATTTGGTGGTGCCTGGCGTTAACCGTAGGCTACCTGGTAGCTATTAACCTGCTGGGCTTTATCTACTCCATCATGGCTGGACACGACGACCTACTCCAAGGCCGCTATATCCTGCCTGCCGTGGCAGGGCTATACGCTCTGCCTGCCCTGTTAACCCAGGCGGGAGTGCAAACCCTGCAACACAACCGTTGGCGTCCAGTGCGTGGCGCGTGGCTAGATAAACTAGTGCCAGCCGTGGCGCTAGCGGTTTTCGCCGCAGTCATGGCGCTGAACTTAGCGGGGCTGGGGGTTATCTTCGAGCGCTTCTATGTGTAATATTTCTAGCTTTTTAAAGCATAAAGTCACGGTAGCGGCTAACCTATTACTAGGCCGCGTCAGTTTGAGAACGGAAAAGTAATGCCCGATCAGTTAACCGTTGAATCTACTCCTATCCCCGGATTCCTACGCCTGACTTTGCCTGTCCATGGAGACAACCGCGGTTGGTTCAAGGAAAACTGGCAGCGTGAAAAGATGGTGGCGCTGGGTCTGCCTGATTTTGGCCCGGTGCAAAACAACATCTCATTTAACGATGAGGTGGGCGTTACCCGTGGTATTCACGCCGAACCCTGGGACAAGTACGTTTCGGTAGCCACCGGTAAGGTTTTTGGTGCCTGGGTGGATTTGCGTGAAGGCCCTAGCTTCGGCCAGGTCTACACCACCATCATTGAGCCGGGCGTGGCCGTCTATGTGCCGCGCGGGGTGGGTAACTCATACCAGACCCTAGAGCCCAACACGGCCTACACCTACCTGGTCAACGACCACTGGTCGCCGGACGCCGAATACACCTTCTTGAACCTAGCTGATGAAACTGTGGCCATTGACTGGCCCATCAGCCTGGACAAGGCCATCTTGTCTGCTAAAGACCTGGCTCACCCGCGCCTAGAGGCAGTAACCCCCTTCCCGCCGGCAGCTAAGCGCGCGCTGGTAACCGGCGCCCACGGCCAGCTAGGCCGCGAGCTGATGCGTCAGCTACCCCAGGCCGGCTACCAGGTCACCGGGGTGGATCTACCTGAGGTAGACATTTCTGACACTGAGGCCATGGAGGCTTTTGATTTCTCCGCCTACGACGTGGTGATTAACGCCGCCGCCTGGACTGACGTGGATGGCGCCGAAACTGCCCAGGGTCGCCCGCTGGCTTGGAAGGCCAACGCCACTGGCCCGGCTAACCTGGCCCGCGCCGCCGCCAAGCACGGTTTCACCCTGGTGCACATTTCCACCGAGTATGTTTTTGACGGCACCGCCCAGGCTCACACTGAAACTGAGCCGCCCAGCCCGCTAGGTGTATACGCCCAGTCCAAGGCTGGTGGTGACGCCGCCGTCAGCGCCGCCCCCAAGCACTACCTGGTACGTACCAGCTGGGTGGTGGGTGAGGGCAAGAACTTCATCCGCACTATGGCTGGCCTAGCTGAGCGCGGCGTTAAGCCGTCCGTGGTTGATGACCAGGTGGGTCGCCTAACCTTCACCAGTGACTTGGCTAGCGGCATTATCTACCTGCTGGGTCAGCAGGCCCCCTACGGCACCTACAACCTCACCGGTGGTGGCGAGGTAGTGTCTTGGGCGCAGGTAGCTAAGCGTGTTTATGAGCTAACCGGCCATGACCCCGCTGACGTAACCCCCATCAGCACCGCCGAGTACTTTGCTGGTAAGCAGGTAGCTCCCCGCCCGCTGGTGTCCACCATGGATCTGAGCAAGATTGAGGCCATTGGCTTTAAGCCTTCTGATTCCATGCAGTTGCTAGAAACATACGTGCAAACCCTGCGTTCCTAAGCATGAACTAACCCTGGACCTGTTAATTTAGGTTCAGGGTTAAGTTTATATATGAAAGGTGCAGCCTCGTGAAGCTACCGCGTGTACCCCGAGCAGCATTGGTGGTGCTGGCTTTTTGCTTCGCTTTAGTCAGTGGCTTTAGCTGGGTTGTGGCCTCTGCGCCTGGCTCTAGCCCCGACGACGACTACCACCTGGTGTCCATGTGGTGTCCGCGTCCGGTTACTGAAAGCTGCGCTACTAAGGTAGTGCAGGGCCAGCTGCGGGTGGGTGTGCCCGAGGCTTTACCCGGTGCTACCTGCTCTTCTTTCCATGTCGATATTTCGCAGGCTATGTGTAACCGCTACTCCGATAAGCGTATTAGCTACTCGCTGCGTTACGACGACGGTAACTACCCTTACGGCTACTACCATTTCCACCACATGTTTAAGCCCCTGGGGGTGCAGGGCCTGGTTATAGCTTCACGCACCGCCAATATGGTTATAGCGCTGGCTTTGCTGGGGTCAATTGGCCTGCTGGCGCCGCCTAAGCTACGCGGGGCTTACCTGCTGGCAATGGGGGCGGCCTGGATGCCAATTGGCATCTATTTCATAACTTCTAATAACCCCTCTAGCTGGTCCGTTACGGGCGTGGCCGGCTTTAGCGCGGGGTTGCTGGCCTCCCTTTATGCCAGTGGACGACGGCGCTGGTACCTGCTGGCTTTGGCTTGCGTGGGGGCGCTGCTGTGCTACACCTCGCGGGCGGATGCCTCTTTCCATATCTTTGTGGTGGCGCTAGCTATCTGCGTTGCCTGCGCTAAGTGGCGCACTCACAAGGTACAGCTGGCTGTGGCCACCTTGGCCAGCGTAATTGGCGTGTATCTGATGTTATCCTCAGGCTCTGCCACTATCGCTGAGGGGCACGCTGAGGCAGTTTCCCCGCAGCAGAAGCTTGAAGCTATAGAACTTAACGTAACCCACCTAGCTAAGTTCTTCTCCGGTTTTTGGGGTCTGTGGGCTGGGGCCGGCTGGAAGGATATTCCTTCTGACGGCTACTCGGGCATGATCGCCATTTTGCTGGTGGGCTTCATTGTCATGCTGGGCGCTGAGCGTATTGGTTGGCGCAAGGCTATGGGGGCAATTATTACCCTGGGAGCTATGGTCGGTATTTCGGTGCTGGTAGCTACCCCGCCGGCTTTCCCCAACATGTTTGCCTACCAGCCGCGCTACGCTCAGCCGCTACTGTTTGCCTGGCTGCTGCCCTGGTTGTTACTGGGTATTAAACGCCCGCTGCTGACCCGTTCACAGGCGGCGCTGTACTGGGCTGGCATGGTGGCCGTCAACGCGGTGTTCATGCACAAACTGATTTTCCGCTACACCCACGGCCTGGTGGGGGGACGCCACTTCTTAAACCTCAACTTTGATGTGCGCTGGTGGTGGCAAGATGCTTTGCTGACCCCCATGAGTACCTGGATGGTGGGGGCTCTGGCTTTCGCGCTAACCTCAGGAATTGTTATCTGGCTGCTGTTTGGGCCCGGAGCTATTAGTGCGCCCGCTGAGTTAGCGGCCCCAAGCGTCGCTGCTATAGCCGACGGCGCCCCTAAGCCCACTGCCGACGTCGCCAAGGCGGCAGCTGCCAAGGCCGCCGTCGACGAACCTGCCCCTAACAGCGCTACTGAAGCTGCAATTGCCGAGGCCGGCGTCGCTACTGAGGCCGCCGTCGGCTCTGAAGCCACCAGCGCATCCTAAGGAAATCAGTGCTTAACTCTTTGCTGATTATTATCCCGGCCTGGAATGAGGCTGAGGTTATTGGCTCAGTGCTTGAAGAGCTTACAGATTTCTATCCTGACGCCCAGGTTTTGGTGGTGTCTGACGGCTCCACTGATGCCACCGCCCAAGTGGCCCGCAGCCATGGCGCTAAAGTGCTAGAACTGCCCTACAACCTGGGGGTGGGCGGAGCTATGCGCGCTGGCTACCTGTACGCTCAACGCCACGGCTATGACTACGCCCTACAGCTTGACGCCGACGGTCAACACAACCCCGCTGATATTCCCCAGCTGCTACAGGCAGCCACCCAAAGTGACGCCAATGTGGTGATTGGGGCCCGCTTTGCGGGCCAGGGTAACTACAAGGTACGCGGCCCGCGTGCCTGGGCTATGAAGCTGCTTTCAGTGGTGCTTTCACGGGTAACCCATACCCGCCTTACTGACACCACTAGCGGCTTTAAACTCTGCGATAAACGCGCAATTAAACTATTTGCGGTTAACTACCCGGCGGAATATCTAGGCGACACGGTAGAAGCTCTAGTTATTGCAGCCCGCTCAAACCTAAAAGTCACCCAGGTGCCGGTGCAGATGCGCCCACGCGCCGGGGGAGAGCCTTCCCAGAACCCCCTGGCGGCCGCCAAGTTCTTGCTGCGCGCTATTTTGGCTTTGGGTGTGGCCCTAACCCAAACCAAGGCTAGCGCTGAGGAGGCATAATGCATCAGTCAAGCTACTGGTTAGGCGTTGTTTTTGGCGTCATTGTGTTTGTGACGGTGTTTATTCGCCTGCGTAACTACGGCATGAAGGAGCGCTACTCCACCTGGTGGATTGTTATTGCGGTTGGTTCAGTGCTGTTTTCGGTGTTTCCCAACCTGCTAAACGGCTTGTCGCGGGCCCTGGGGGTGCTCTCCTCCATGAACCTGGCGTTTTTTGGTGCCGGGGTGGTGCTACTGCTGCTGTCGCTGCGGTTAAGCGTGGATTTATCTCACGACGACGAAGAGCGCCGGCGTCTAGCTGAAGAAATTGCCCTGCTACGCCAAGAGGTAGAGCAGCTAAAGCAAGAACGCGACCAGCGCCCACCTAAATCAGGCAAACTCAGCTAGCTGGCAAACCAGCTCCGCTAGTTAGAGGCGCCCCGCTAATTAGAGGCGGGCAATCTCAGTTAGCCAGCACCCGGGCGGCAATCTGCTCATACTGGCGTGCGCGTACCGGCCAACTCCACTGTTCAAGCAGCTCACGGCTAGCGGGAGCCTTGGGGGCGCGCAGCATAGCGGTGACAGCTTTGCTAAGGGACTCAACCGTGCGGGCGCTAGTGATGTTTACCGGTGCCCCCTGTGCCTCAAGTAGCTGCGCCCCGGGGACGGGGAAGGTAACTACCCGCCCACCTTCAGCGATTGCCTCCAGCAGGGTGGTTTGGAAGCCCTCAGACAAGACCGTGGGGTTTACTAGAGTGGCTCCAGCAATGGCTTGGCGTACCTGGGCTGGGGTGACGCGCCCGGGGATGTCGACGACGTCGTCTAGCTTAAGCTGAGCCGCCAAGTCACGGGCCGCCTGCAGCTGGGCGCCGTCACCAAGCATCTGGCCAGTTACCTGCTGGCCTGCGCCGCGCAGCTGAGCCAAGCAACGCAGGTAGGTTTCCCAACCTTTACCCTCCACCATGCGACCAATAAACACCAGGTGGTTGGGGCGCTGCGGGCCGCTGTAGGAGGTTTCAGGCAGGTTAATTGCGTTATAGAACACCTGTGGGTCTTTGGCGCCTAGACGGCCAGCGAAGTTAGCGGCAGCCTCAGAAACCCCCAAAACCTGGGCGGCGTGGGTGGTTATGTAGCGCCCTAAACTCAGGTCTACAACCCGCGAACCGATAGCAATAATCGGGTTGGAGTTGTTAACAAAGTTGGAGCCATGCTCGGTGTGGATATAGGGGATACCCGCTTTTTGTGCGGCGCGGGCCCCCACAAAACTCATCGGGAAAAAGCGAGTGTGGGTGGAAACCACATCAATATGCTTGGCTTTAAGGAAGCGGCTGATAGCGTTGGCACTACCCAGGGCGGGGTAGCTGATTACTTCTGCGATAGGTAGATGACCGATACCGGTAAGCACCTGCACTTTGCCGTCTTGGCGGATAGAGCGCTCAGAGTCTAAGGTCAGCACCCACACCTTATGGCCCAGCTGGGTGAGCTGATCAGCCAGGTTAAATGCGTGCATCTCTACGCCACCTAAACGTGGCGGGTAGGTGTTTAACACCATTGCGAAACGCATTACTTCTCCTTCGGGCGACGCAGCTGCATAGTGAGCCAAAAACAGATTACCGTAGTGGCCATTGCGCCCAGATAGGCTAGTGAGGCACCAAGCAACCCTAATGGCGGGATAGCTGCCACCACCAGTACGGTAATGACCACAGCGGCAGCAGCATAACCCCAGAATACAGCCCGTTGCAGGCGCATGGTGGTAAGTGCGTAATACAAAATTACGGCGGCGGCGTTGAGGGCCCCGCCCCCTACCAGCACCACCAATTCCAGACGGTAGCCGGAAACGTCCTGGCCAAAGAACAGATTCAAGATGGGCACGCCAATAGTTACCGTAGCTAAAGCCACTGCGGCAAAGGCCCCCACTGTGGCCAGCAGACCCCGGCGCACAATGGCGTTAAAACCGCCCCAATTATTTTCCACCCAGTAGGTGGCCATGCGCGTCAGCAGCGGCCTAAACACCAGCAGGGAAAGCATATTGATAGCCACCGCCGGCATGTAGATGATAGCGAAGTAGCCCTGGGCGGTGAAATCCATAAAGTACTTGATGCCATAACGCGGGGCGTTAGACAGGTACATGGCTGTAAATGAAGCCAAAAACAGGGGCGCGCATTCAATCAAGAGGCGCTTAATAGCCGCCCAATTCCAGCTGGGGGTGATACCAAAACTGGCACGTGCGCCGGGGTAGAAGGCCACCACCAGGGCCACCACTGAAACCGCCAGGGAAACTAGGGAAGCGATAAACAGCGAATCGGTTAGCACCACCAGCAGGCAGAAAACCGCCATGGTGGTGAAAATACGCCAAAATGAGGCGCGCGCCCCTAAATCTAGGCGCCCTTCACGCTGAAACTCGCTGTAAAAAACATCCTCATAGGCGTCAAAAACCCGCAGTAAAGCAATCGCAATAACCAACCCCACGCTGGTGCTCAACCCGCCAGAAAATAGCGAGTAGACCACAATACCAGCAATCATGGCGGCCACAGTGAGTATGCGTGTGGCCAGGTAGATAGGGAAATCAAACTCGCGACGCACATCGGTGACGTGGAAGGTACGCACCTCATACATGCCCAGGGTCTGCCATTGTTGACCAATAGCGATAGCCAGTGAGAACACCCCACCTGCGGCCACACCGGCGCTATGGGTGACCACCGCCAGCATGATCACAATAGAAAATGAGCTGATCAGGCTGGAGGCGGTGTTCCAAAAATAGTCGCGGCTAAGCTGCGAAGCGCTCACTGGGGATCCCGGCTGTGGCTACCGTCTTCGTTAAAGTGCCAGCCACCAAACTCTAGCCGGTAGGGACGGTGACCTACGCGCTGCTGGGGCGGGGGAGGAGTCATATAGTCACCAAAACCGCGCTTAAGCCAAGTGTCATAGTTAGCCGGCAGTTTAATAGTCAGGTGCTCAAAAGGCAGCTCAACCGTGTTTTTAAGCTCTGCTGCCGGCAGCGACCACTGCCGGGGGTTGCGGGTGGAGAAATCTGCCAGCCACGTTTTGGCCCCGGCCTGTTTTTCGTAGCTGCGGGCGGCACGTTCCCAGTGCTTAATGAGCTTGGCTTGGCTTAGATGAGCAGTTTTAAGGCCTGCGTGTACCGTGCGCATAGCTAGTTGCACGGCCTTATCCAGGCCGCCGCTTAAACCGGTGGAGGCGGTGGCACTACCTCGCAGGTACAGGGCCCGTGACCACACCCAGGTGCGGGCGCATTGAGCTTTAAAAGCCCGCTGGTTGGCTGGGCGCGCATCAAGTGGGAAAATATCCACCCCGATAGGCATCTCAAAGTCACGTCCGGCAGCTGCCTGCGAGATGAACTTGGTGCCTTTAAGCCCAAGCACGGCCACAGTGCCAGGGTAGTTGGCGTGGCTGTGGTGGCTGAGCAGCTCAAAGTCCTCACCCAGTAGGGCGGGGGCCTGGGCCAGTAGCTTTTCATAGTCGGCGCGTGCCATGCACACGTCGGCGTCGTCGTCCCAAGGGATAAAGCCCTGGTGACGTACCGCGCCAATGGCAGTGCCCCCGTAGGCCGCGTAGTTTAGCCCCAGCTGGTTGCATACCCGGTCAAGCTCACCTAGAACGTAGGTGGTGGCCAGCTGCACCTGGCGCAAACTGGCTAGGTCTAGGCCCTCATCTGGGTCAATAGTGCTGCTGGTAGCGGCCCCAGTGCCGACGTCGACGCCGGCTTGTCCCTGGCCCTGCTCGCTAGCTGCGGGGCTGGTAGCCGCACCAGGGGAGGCCTCTAAACCAATACCGGTTACCTGCGGGTAAGGCAGTAGATCCGTGTAGGGGCCAAAATCCACGATGCGTGGGATGTGACCGATACGCGCCTCGGGCGGGGGCAATTGCATATAGTCGCCGTAGCCGCGTCGCAGCCAGGCATCATACTGGGCCGGCAGCTGCACGGTGATGTCCTCAAAGGGCACCCGCACGGTAGGCAGCAGCTCAGAGTTAGTGATAATCCAGTTTTCCGGGTCGCGCATAGTGAAGTCAGCCATGCGCGTGGTGGGGGTGTGCTCCCAGGCCCGTACAGCTTTTTCCCAACGCCGCTGCAAGGTTTGCGGCGAGAGCTTAGCGGCTTTAAGAGCCCAGTTAGCGCCGGTGGTGGCGGTGTAAATGAGCTGTTTTTTAGTGCCGCTAATGCCGGGCAGGAAAGGCTTGGCAGTGCCGTGCAGGAACAGTAGCCGCCCCCACAGCCAAGAGGCCCTAGACATGCGCTTAAAGGCAACCGGATCGGCCGGAATATTGTCTACCGGCAGCACATCGATAAAGAAAGGCATCCGGTAGTCGCTGTCCACCGCGAAGTCAGGAATCAGCAGGGTGTCTTTAAGCACCATCTTGGTGAACATGAACGGAAAGTTAACTACTGTGCGCGTGTTGTGTAGCGCAAAGCGTTCATCTATAACCTGGGGGGCCAGGCTTAAGAAGCGTTCATAGTCACTGCGCCGCATAAGCACGTCTACGTCGTCGTCCCAAGGGATAAAGCCCTGGTGACGCACCGCGCCAATGGCGGTGCCTCCATAGACGGCGTAAGGAATATCCAGCTTGGTGCATACACGGTCAAACTCCGCCAAAATTTCTTTCAGCAGGGCGTGAATATTGTCTAGGAGCTGCTGGTCGCTCATAGGTTTCCTAACTTGGATGGGCAATACAGCGATTCTAGCGGCTTTGGCTCTTGAAAGAAGTTAGCTCACGCCAGTTTTCGGTAGCCGCCAGCACAGTGCCAACCAAAATCACTACACACAGCACGATTTGGATAGGCGCAGGCACGATCGACTGCAAAAGGAACGCAAACAGCACTGCCCAAGCCGAGTAGGAAATGTTAAGCGCCATGGCCCGCGCGGCCCCCAGCAGATCAATGGCCTTGTAATAGAACAGGTAGGAGGCGGTGCCGGCGGCGGCGGCCAAAGCTACCAGGCCCATGGCGCCAGGGCTGGTTAAAGCCTGCCCAGTGCTGCTTAAAGCGCCACCTAACGGCACCACTAGCACCAGGTAGGTCAGCCCCGAGGTAGTTTCGCGGATCTGCAGGGCCGTCTCATTGTCGACGGCGTCGTCGCGCATACCCCAAGCCAAAATCACGGCTTCACAGCCCCAGCCGACCACTGCCGCCAGGGCGCCGAGCACACCCCAAAGCGCTGAGCCAGAAACACTAGTGGAGGTGTAGCTGGTGGCAATAATGGCCCCAATAGCTACGGCCAGGGCGATTACCTGACGCGGACGCATCCGCTCTTTAAGCACTAGCACTGCCAGGGCCGTGCCCAAAGCCGGGTAGAAGGTGGAGATGATGGCGGTGTAACCGGCGCCGATCTGGTCAATAGCCAGCAGGTAACCGCTCATACCGATAGGCCCACCCAGCAGCGCGGCCACCATAACTGCGCGGCCACTGCGCGTGTGAATTGCCCGCCAAGTGTCCTTTAGACGCCCGCGCATGGCCATAAAGACCAGCAAGATTAGGGCGCAAACAGCGTCGTGTAAAGCCGCTGAAACTAGCGAGGCGTGGGCGTCGGTGGCGAAGGGGTTAAGCGCCAGCGCGATAGCTAAAATGACGGTGTCTAGGCCCCACAGGGCACCTGAACCAATTCCGTAACGCATGGTTTTACTCCTACTTATTGCGTTCTTATTGCGCTGGTTTTAGTGGTTTGTGCTGGTTTGATCCGGCTTGGCGACGGCGTCGCTGGCGGCCTCGCTCTGGGCGTCCTGGGCAGAGGCTACGTCTTGGCTGGCGGCCTGCTCATAGGCGGCTAGTACCCAGTCAATGTTGTCGCTGGCGGCCTGGTAGTAGATGTAGAGCCACTGGCCGACGTCGTCGCCTTCAGCCTCCTTAACCAAAGACCACACGTACCAGCACCAACCGGCGAAAGCCACGTAGGCGTAGAAGTGACGCTGCTGAGCGGCGGTGGGCTCAGCCTCAAGATAGGCGGCCAAGGCGGCGTCGGACTGGGCACGGCTCAAACTGGCGCAAACCACCATGGTGCCAAAATCGGCGGCCGGGTCTGACATGCCCGCATACTCCCAGTCGATCAGGTCGATTTCATTGTTAGAGGCATCGTTAGAAACCAGGAAATTGAGTGGGAAGAAGTCATTGTGGCTGGGCACCAACTGGTAGCCATCGGCCTCAGTGAAACGCTTTAGACGCATGATCTTGTCGCGCATCACCTGATAGTCGGGCACATCAATCGGCCCAAACTGGCGCAAAATCGCCTCATACTTTAGGCCCTCGGTGACAAAGTCAAAGTGGCGCGACAGGCGCATGTCACTGCTGTGCAGCGTGCGGGCCATATCCATAGCCCGGGTGAGCTGGGCCGGATCGTTAACGTCTAGGTTGGCGGCGTCGGGAATGAAACGTGAAATCTTCCAGCCCTTAACCGTGTCGCCGGTGATGAAGGTGTGGTCAATGCCCAGGTCGCGGGCCAAATTTAGGGCCTCAAACTCAGCGGCGCGATCCACGATCTTGTCCGTGCCCGCACCCGGGTGGCGGTAGACGTACTCCTGATCGCCCACCCTAAAGTGGCAAGACAGGTTAGTGATGCCCTGCTTAAGCGGGTAAAAATCGGTGATCTCATCAACCTGGCAGCCCAGTGTGGAGGTGATGTTGGTGAAAATATCAGAGTCGAGATTCTCCAGGAACATCGGGTCAAAAGAGCGAATCTCATCGACTGAATCAAACTCGTTAATTACCCCCTCCGGGTAGGGACGCATAACCATATTCAGTTCACGAATGTGGTCTAGGTAGATTGACTCCCACAGCTTGGGGGCAGTTTCAGGCAGGTGGTAGACACTTTCCAAAATACGGCGGAAAGTAGCTGAAAAAGCCCGGTCAAAGTAGACATGGCCAAGCATGTACCAGGCGTTGGCGCCGCCTACGCTAACGCCAGTAATACGTCCACCAGCGCCGGTAGTAATGCACCATTCAGCCGTGGGGCCCTGGGCATACTGGGCCGAGTAGTAGGCCTGGTAAACATAGTCTTCGAAAGGATTGACCGTGAAGTAGTCATCCGAGGAGCAAATGTAGGTGTTAGCTAGCTGCTCACGCACCAGCCACAGTGAGCCGTTATTGTTGCGGGTGGCGTAGTCAGAGTTGACCACGATTTTGACCCCGTACTTGGCGGCCAGGTAGAAGAAGTGCTCCTTCTTGTAACCCACCACTACTGTGATGTCATTAATGCCAGCCTCGCGCAGCTGCTCAATTTGGCGGTCGATTAGGGCCTGGCCGCGCACACGCAAAGTACCCTTGGGGCGCTCATAGGAGATAGGGGCGAAACGCTGGGATAGACCCGCCGCCATAATGATGGCGTTATCCACCTTGTAGGGGGCTAGGGCTTGGCGACCGGCTTCAGTTAGGGCGCGCTCGCTGATGTAACCGGCGGCTTCACATTGGCGCACGGTGGAGTTAACACTACCCAGGGAGATATCGGTGAGCTGGTGCAGTTCACGCTGGGTGAGGGGTTTATCTGCGTGCAGCAGGGCTCGTAAAACCTCAAATTGCAGCTGCGATAATGTGGTGGGGCTGGAGGAACTCATAACAATCCGTTCACCGTAGCGTTACTAACTTGCGCGTTCGAATATATTACTACGGGCAGCAAATGTGAACAGGCTAGGCTCTAAAAGTGTCACACTGTACAAAGTTGCCTTGTGCTAGGCCCGCTTAGGGCCTGCTTAGGCCCGGTTAAAGTGCGGTTAGGGCCCGCTTAAAGCGCAGTTAAAGCCTGGGTGAGCACTAAATAGGCCCCGCCAATGGCGGGGCCTATTTAGGCTGCAATGTTTTGCGGTGCTAGCAGCTGTCAGCGCTAAAGCCGGTTAGCTGGTGCGACGTTGATACACGCTGATTTACTTGCCGCGTTCTAGCAGGTCCAGTAGGTACTGGCCGTAACCGGACTTAACCAGCGGCTCGGCGCGCTGACGCAGGCCGTCGTCGTCGATAAAGCCGTTGCGCCAGGCGATCTCCTCGGGGCAACCCACGCTCAGACCCTGACGGGCCTGGATGGTGCGCACGAAGCTGGTGGCATCAGCCAGGGAGTCGAAAGTACCGGTGTCTAGCCAGGCGGTGCCACGCGGCAGCGGCTCTACCTGCAGGCGGCCTTGCTCAAGGTAGGTGCGGTTAATGTCGGTGATTTCGTATTCGCCGCGCGCGCTGGGCTTGAGGTCGCGGGCGATGGAAACCACGTCATTGTCGTAGAAGTACAGGCCGGGCACGGCCCAGTTGGAGCGCGGCTTGGCCGGCTTTTCTTCAATGGACAGAGCCTTGAAGTCAGCGTCAAACTCCACCACGCCGTAATCGCTGGGGTTGGCCACCTGGTAGGCAAAGACCACACCGCCGTCGGGCTGGGTGTGGCGGCGCAGGCGCGTACCCATGCCGGGGCCGTAGAAGATGTTGTCACCCAGTACCAGAGCGGCAGACTCATTACCGATGAAGTCTGCGCCCAGTACGAAAGCCTGAGCCAGGCCGTTGGGTTCTTTTTGTACGGTATAGGACAGGTTTACGCCCAGCTGCGAGCCGTCGCCTAGCAGACGGTGGAAAGCCGGTGCGTCGTGGGGGGTAGTGATAACCAGGATTTCACTAATGCCGGCAATCATAAGAGTGCTCAGCGGGTAGTAAATCATGGGCTTGTCGTAGACGGGCACCAGCTGCTTTGAGGTGCCAAGGGTGATGGGGTTTAGTCGAGTGCCGGAACCACCGGCTAGTACGATGCCACGCATAAGTCCCATTGTTTCTTATTTGCGCTCTAAATGCACCTATTTGCCCCGGGGGGCTTGCTAAATGCGGGTAGTGGCTGGGGCATAAGGGGTCTTGTTAAGGTGAAAATGCTAGTTAAAGGCTTGTGTGCGCCACAAAACGGGTAGAGCGGGCCACGTTTAACTGACAATCTAGGACTTATCGGCTAGCGTAGATCTAGTCTTACACACCAGATGAAAGCAAATTTGATGGATCGACTCAGTGGTGCGGTTAAGAACTATGACTGGGGCTCCCCAAATGCTATCCCCGAGTTTTTGAATGTTCCCGCAGACGGTAAACCCTTCGGGGAGCTGTGGTTTGGCGGCCATGCTGGCGGCCCAACCCAGCTGCTCGCAGATGACGGCAGCGCATTAACCACCTCGCCTACCACCTTGGACCAGCTGGTAGCTAGCGATCCGGTGGGGGTGATGGGCGCTGATATTGTGGCGCGCTTTGGCGATCAGCTGCCTTACTTGTTTAAGGTGATTGCTCCCAATCAGCCACTGTCGTTGCAGGTGCACCCCGATATTGAGCGGGCACGCGTTCGCTTTGGTGATGAGGATGCAGCTGGCATTGCCATTGATGCTCCTAACCGCAATTACAAGGACCGCAATCACAAGCCGGAAATGGTGCTGGCCTTGACCCGCTATGAGGCGGTTAGTGGTTTCCGTACTCCTCGGCGTGCCATTGAGGTGGTTGACGGCCTTAAGTCGCCGCTGGCGTGTACGGTAGCGGAGTTCTTGCATGCTAACCCCACTCGTTTTGGGATTAAGAAGGCTTTTAGTTGGCTGCTTAGCCCGCAGACTCGCCCTACAGCTGAGCAGGTTGAGCAGCTGGTGGATGAGGTTGCGGCGCGAGCGGCGGCGGGGGCCTCGCCGTCTCCTCGCCTTGATGCTTACATCATGGCTATGCAGGCGGCTTTCCCGGGCGATCCGGGGGTGGCGGCGGCGCTGCTATTAAACCCGGTTACTTTGAACCCGGGGGAGGCGTTGTTTGTGCCCGCAGGTGCGGTGCACGCATATATTTCTGGTTTGGCTGTGGAGATCATGTCTGCCAGTGACAATGTGCTGCGTGCAGGCTTGACTCACAAGCATGTTGATGCCCCCGAGATGCTGGCCTGCGTGGACTATGTGGCGGCCCCGCCTATGCGCCCGGCCCCCGAGTACCTCAGTGAGCACTGCCGCGCCTATAACGTGCCGGTGGAGGATTTTGAGCTGGTAGTTACCACGGTCAGTGAAGCTGATGGCTCTGTTAAGGTGCCCGGACGCGGGCCGCGCACGCTGTTAAACGTTGACGGCGAGCTAACTGTTAATGCGGGCGGTAAGAGTCTGCCGCTGCGTCGCGGTCAGGCTGTTTTTGTGCGTGCCGACGACGGCGCCGTTAACGTTAGCGGTCACGGCACCCTGGTCCAGGCTGACGTACCGTAAGCCAGCTAAAGCAGCCAGCTGCCTTGCACTAACTGCCAAAGGCGCTCTAAACGCTGTACTTAAACAATAGGGGGGGGCGAAAGCTAAGCTTTCGCCCCCTACGCTATGAGACGTAGTTGCCGTTTGCTTTTAAGAATTCGACTGCTTTGGCCTGAATTTTCTGAGATTTTTGGCGCAGTGCAGTCAGTTCAGATAAGTGTTTTTGTACGTATACATAGCTGGCGCTCCACTCGGCTTCATATTGCAGTTTGGTGTATCCGCTTTCTGTACGACACTTGGCATCTTGGGTAGCGACTTTTAATTCATAAGCCGTTACGGGGTGTACAAAGGGATCCTTGTACTGCACTTCCCCTGAAACCCCATTGAATTTGTCGTATAGCGATTTTGAGGGAATTCCATCAGGATGCTCTGCTAAATCAGTTATCCCTAATGGTTCCATGCATTTACGCCAACGCTGGGCAGCTTCTTTAAGGCCCTCAGGTTCAGAATGCTGCGCTGAGGAAGAAGAAATTCCTCCGTCGTGTTCGATCTGCTGTGCAAGTGGCTCTTTAACTGCCTCTTGCGAGCATTTTTCTTGGGCTTGTTTCCAAGCCTGGGGTTGCTGATCCTGCTTCTTCCAGCGATCCAGGCGAGGCTGAATACTGTCTTCGCGCGGAACTGAATAGCCATACTTTGCAGCTATCTTTTCGTTAAATAGCAGCCGCCCGCCGCCTGAAGCCACAATTGAGGTTCCTTGCGAGGGGCTATAAGGCTCCACTTCGTATGACAGGCCCTGTTTATTCATACAAATCTGAATATAGGTTTCAGTAACCGCGACTATCATGCCGTTATTGCTGCCAACATAAGGGTCTGTAGCAAGCGCCCAAGTTTCCTGATTCTTGGTTACTAAACCATCAGGAGAGACGGTGGCAGACACACTTGGGGCAGATTGCTTAGAGCCAATAATTCCGCAACCGCAGCAGTAAATGCATAGGCATAAACAGAAAAACGCAGCAACTGGGCGCAAAATTACAGATTTTGCGGTTTGCATGATAGACAGCTTTCTATAAGAGTGGAAATTTTTTGGCTTCCACTGTCATTAAGCAGCTTAAATGTGACGAACGTTCGTCATACAAGAGGTATTTTCCAATATGTCTAACGTCACAGTAAGTGAGCAAAAGTAAATATGTAAATATATTTATTTTTGGACATACCGCCTGGTCAGGGCTGTTTTGGGGGATAGTTAGCTGGAGTTATGTAAATTGGCTGGCGCGCAAAGTGGCAGCTAACGCGATCGTGAATGCTGTTAGCACTCACTCATTTAAGCTGCTACAGCCTTCTTGAGCTAGGATGCGGCGCACCTGCTGCGCTGGTAGTTGCGGATCTAGCAGTAGGGCGGTGCGACCATTTAGCCAAGCCCCTAAGGTTGCCAGTAAAGCCTGACGGGTATCCGAAGTGGATATCGCTAATGGCGTAATCTCATTGGCGTAACTTTCTTTGCTGTTCGGGCGTGTCGTCTTGGAGTTCAGGCTCAAAGACTGGCTGGTCCTATTTGTTTGCCCGAGGTTGATAGTGGCTTGATTTGGGCTTGATGCTGTTAAAGCTGTTATCTCCTGGGGTTTTTGTGAATCGTTAATATCCGCTAATGTTTGGGCATAAAGTCCCGACTGGTCCAAAATCTGCTGGCGAGACTCAAGCTCACCATTGCTTAGCCAAGCGGGCGCACTGGACGGGCAGGCGATTGGCGTAAAACTGTCGGGACAAGACATCAAGTCGGCGGCGCCGTCGAGAGTAAGTGGCGGCAGCGTTCCGGGCCAGTGTAGTGCCAAAGAAGGCAGGGGAGTGAGCACGCTAACTTCAGCTCCAGGATTTAAATTTTCCTCGCTGCAAGCCAGTGACAACTCTGCTTCCTGGTCACTGTCTAGCGTTAAAACGTTGCCAGCACGCCAAATTCCAGCCGCCCACACAATCGAACGCCAGTGTGGCGGCAGGGCCATGTGAACGGTTAGACTGGGGGTGCCAATCTCACTATCTAGTAGCGCGGCCACCTTCGAGGACCACATATTGACTACGTGTCCACTCAATTCGATGCGCTCGCCAACCCCATACCAGATGATGGCCGGTTTATAAAGGTTCGGTAACAAATCGAACAAATGTTCAAATGACAAGCTTCTAGAGACCATGGCAAAATTAGACCAGATTCCCCCCTTTCCCCCACACGCGGATCACGTCAATGATGCGTAGGTATCTAGTCCCAGCTAGACCTATGTGTCTTTAACTGACCCCAACTATGCTCATCATTACAAAACGTTAGGGCGTGTTATGTACGAGATCTTCTCGAATGGACCGATTGCTAGTGGTGGCCTCAGCGATGAGGACACCACCGACAGTGACGTCGATGTCCAGTCAACTGATGACTGTGCAAACTCTTCGCGCAAGCCAGCCATCGTATTCACCTCCATTTTCAAAAAGGGTGATATAAGCTGGCAGGCAGGCGCACCTTGCGAGGGTATGCCCGGAGATATTTTCTTCCCCGAAAAAGGCGGCTCCACTCGCGACGCTAAGAGCGTATGCAAGACCTGCAAGGTGCGACGCGAATGTTTAGAATATGCACTCGCGTATGATGAACGCTTCGGTATCTGGGGTGGCTTGTCTGAGCGCGAAAGGCGTGATATTAAGCAGAATCGATGAGTGTGCTAACGACTAAAAGCCTGACCCAAACCATTGCCATCCTGGTTACGTCGGGTGTTAGTCCGTATTTGAACCAGGCTTTAACTGCGCTGGCGCTACAAACCCGCGCCCCGCAGCTAACCCTGGTAGTTAATGTTGAGGCCACCAGTGCCTCCACCGAAGATTTACAGGCACTGGTGCAAGCCTCCGGTTTAACCGCGCTAAGCCACACAGAGCTGATAAACGCCCCTGAAGCCATGAATTTTGGCCAGGCGGTAGCGCGCGCCGTCGAATTAATTGAAAGCGGACACTACCGCAGCCACGTCAACACTAATGCGCCGCTTTGGCTGTGGCTGCTCCACGATGACAGTGCCCCACAGGTTGATTGCCTAGAGAATCTACAAAGCGCCACCGCCAATGCCCGCTCGGTAGCTATGGCCGGGCCTAAACAGGTGGACTGGGACAACCCCGGCAAACTTTTAGAGGTGGGTCTGCGCGTTACCGCCAGTGCTCGCCGCGCCAATGAGATCGTGCCCGGCGAGATCGACCAGGGCCAATATGATGACCGCGTTGACGTGCTGGCAGTCGGTAGCGCTGGCGTTCTGGTGGATTACCACCCCTTCATTAAACTTGGTGGCTTTAGCGAGCACTTTGGCCCCTTCGGTGACGGCCTAGAACTGTCTAAAGTCATGCGCCTGGCTGGTTACCGTGTAATTGTGGTGCCCGAGGCCGTGATCCGCCACCGGCAAGCCAGCTACTTAGGCTTGCGTGGGGTTGGCTCCAACGACGCCGCCGCTGCAGATGCGTCAGAAGCTGACAGCGGCGCTAAGCTCGCCACAGACGCTGAGAGCGCAGACAGCCCCGGCGACGTCGACGACGCGCAGGCGGCAGAAACTGCGCCTGACGCAACGGGCGCAGCAGATACCGCTGAGGCGGGCGACGTCGAAACTACTGAGCGCGCCAAGGCGACAACCACCCCCAACCCGGAACTTTCCTTCCGTCAACGCCGCATCGCCCAGCTGCTGAACTGGCTGCAGGTAAGCGCAGTGCCCGCACCGATTTTGGTGTGGCTGTGGATTCTTCCCCTAGGCCTAGGCCGTGGCCTGGCCCGCGCCCTGGCTGGCCAGGGACAACTGGCACGAGACGAAATCGCCTCAGCCTACTGGCTGCTAAGCCACCCGCGGGTAGTGCACGGGCTGCGCACCCGGCTTATGCGCAACGCTCGCCTGCCCAGGCGCGCCCTAAACGAGCTGTACCTGCCTGCCAGTGAAATTCGCCAGGTCAATCGCGACCAGGTGCGTCAGCTGCGCCAACAGCGCGAACGTGAACAGGCCCCCAGTGAGCTTGAAAGCCGCGAACTAGCCTTCATTGCCCGCCGTCGTCTACAAGTCTTTAGCCTGCTGCTAGTGCTTACGCTAGGAGTGGGCGGCTGGTTGCTGCGTTCAGTGGCGTTAGCAGGCGCAGTTTCTGGCCACTTCACCTTTGGTTACGACTACTCCGTGCGCGAAGGCTGGCAGTTAGTCACCAGTAACTGGTTGCCCAGCGGCGACGGCGTGGCCACCTGGCCGGTAAGTACCTTCATTCCTTTTGCGCTACTGCGCACAATCACCGCGCCCCTGGCCCTAACCAGTGCAAACCTGAACTATGTGCTGCTGGTGGCCTTCCTGCCGCTGAGCCTGCTAGGCGCCTGGATAGCAGCCGGGGCGCTAACCCGGCGTATCGCCCTGCGCGCCTGGGCGGCGGCTGCCTGGGTGATTAACCCGCTGAGCCTGACCTACCTGATGCAGGGGCGTATTAATTCGGCGCTAGTGCACCTACTGCTTCCCTTCGCCCTGGCTACCACACTGCGCGGCCTGGGTTGGGCGCGCCGGGAAGCGGTGGCTCCCGGAACCGTGGGCTCACGTGAACACGATGAGGACGCCACTGAAGCTGAAGCCCCCGAAACAGCCCTGCCCCTGGCCCTGGCCCGCCCGCTCAAGCGTTGGGACGTTAACTACCACGCTCTGGCCAGCGCCGCCCTAGCCTGGGCGCTAATTACCTGCCTGGCCCCGCTAGTGGGCCCGGTGGTAGTGCTAATGACCCTGCTATATGGGCTGTGGCATCACAAAGAGTGGGTGCGTTTAGGGGTTCTGGCCGCTCCCACCCTGGTGGTGTTAATCCCCACCATTGGTGCCAGCTTGTCCTTGCTGCGCAGCGGTATGCGCGGCAGTGCCCTGGCGCTTACCTGGGGACAAGCCGGGGAGCTGAACGGCCCGCCTCGCAGCCTCTACCAACTGCTGGTGGGTACTGATCTGAGCCCAGCTGGCTGGGTGCTGGCTGCCTTTACCGTGCTGTTGGCGCTGGCTTTGATGGTTATTGGGGCGCTTAGTGGAATGCGGGCGCTGGCCTTAGCGCGACTGACCCTAACTGGTTGGGTGCTCGCCCTGGCGCTGGTGGTGTTTGCTCACCGCTTCGGGCAGACCCCCTTTGGCCTGGTCAGTTTTGCCTTCGCACTGAGCCTGGCAGGGGCCCTGGTAAGCGCCGACGTGTTTAGCCGCGCTAAGCGTTTCACCCTGGCGCGCCCCGGCCGCACCATCACCGCCTTTAGCGCCTTAGCGATTTTGGCTGCCGGCGTGGGTGGCGTGCTAAGTGCACCCCAGCTGGAGGTTAGCCAAAGCTCCACGCAGCTAAACGCAATTGGTTTAGAGTCCCAGCATTCAACCACTAAGCAGCGGGTCTTGTACCTTTCCAGCCAGGCAGATCAGCTGCGGGTGCAGTTGTGGCGTGGCGACGGCGTCCAGCTGGCTGATGTAGCTCCGGCCAGTGTCATTAACGCGGCCCGCAGCTACGACGAAGCTAACCTGGCTTTGCTCAACAGTGTTGGTGCGCTACTTAAAGGCCAGCAGTCAGGGGCTGTCGATAGCCTAGCTAGCCACGGTGTTAGCCTGATTTTGCTGCAAAAAGGCCAGTCCACCGCGATCGCGGCAGATACCGCCAGCGCCCTGGACGCTACCCCGGGCCTGGAGCGTCTAGCTGACACCCCCACCGCCATGGTTTGGCGCGTTAACCCCTCCCATGCGGACCTGTCGGCGCGGGTACATGCGCAGGGCGCAGATAATACGGTCAAAGCAGTTTCTGCCTCCATGCTCACTTCTGGAGCTCAGCTGCCAGCCAGCTCCGCTAGCCGCACCCTGATTCTTAACGAACGTGCCTCTAGCCATTGGAAAGCTAGCTTCAACGGTCAGGCTTTAACCCCCACCAAGGTGGATAAGTGGCGGCAAGCCTATGTTTTGCCCTCCCAAGCTGGACGCGTTGAAATCAAGTACGGCACTAGCGCCCCGCTGGGCCTGGCCCTGATGGTTTTTGCCGGGCTCTACGTGTTGGCAGCCGTGCCGTTTAGGAAGCAGTCATGAAGCAGCTCAAAATATTTACCCGCCCCGAGCGTCTGACCTGGAAAGGTGCCCTAGCTAGCGTGGGGGCCCTAGCCTTGACCTGCAGTGGGGGAGCGCTAGCCTGGCAAGCTAATGGCTGGTCGGTATATAAATACGCGCCAGGTATTGAGCAAACAGTTACGGTGACCAGTGCCAGTGATGATCTGATTTGCCCTGCTAGCGCCGAAAATAACCTACAGGCCCCGGCTTACACCCAGCCGGTGGGCTACACCCTAAGCGTTGGCGACATTAAACGTGCCGGCGGTAGCCAGGCCTCCATTAAAGACGGCGTGGTCTCTAGCTACGACATTTCAGGCGCCGCCATTAAGCTGGATCAGTCCGCCTCCCGCACTAAAGTGGGTGGGGCCATGGTGGCTTACTCCGATAGTGGAGACCTGCGTTCTTTAACTGCCGGTGGCTGCGTTCAAAGCTCAGTGACCAGCTGGATTGTTGGTGGGGCCACTATTGTGGGTAGCTCTTCGACGCTGTATGTGGCTAACCCGGGTAACACCACTGTTAACGTTAAGGTCACCGCCTGGGGTGCTAGCGGCGAGATTTCCTTGCCTAGCGATGGCCAGCTGTCTATTGCTCCCGGTAAAGCCACCCAGTTGGCTTTGGAGAACTCTGCCGACGCCGACCCTCAGCTAGCTTTGCGGGTACAGGCTGAAGGTGGTCGCGTGGCCGCCTGGGTGGCCTCACAAAAGCTCGACGGCGAATCTGCGGCAGGCAGTGACATTATTACTTCTACGGCCTCGGCGGGTACTTCGCTGACCATCGGGGCGCTAAGTATTGATAAGGCTGCCTCAGAAATCACCCCTCAGGCGGCTGCTGATGCTACTGCGACGCCGTCGCCCACGCCCAGCGCAACTGCCAGCGCCACAGCTACCCCCAGTGCTAAAGCCACTGCCAAAACGAATGCCAAAGCTAGCGGTGCTGCTAAAGCTAGTGCCACTCCCAGCGCTAAAGCGAGTGCCAAAGCTACCCCCAGCGCTACCGCTAAGCCCAGCGCTGCTGCTAGCACGGCCGCCGCGACGCCGTCGCCCACACCCACTGCCAGTGCAGACAGCCTGGACCTAAGCGGGGCGCTTAACGAGCCGCGCCTGCGGGTGCTTAACCCCGGGGACAAAACTGCGCATGTGAAAGTAACCCTGCTGGGTAAAAGCGGGCCGGTGCAGTTCGCGCCCGCCAGTGGCCTAAACGTTAAAGCTGGCCAAGTGGCTGACCTGCCGCTAGGTGGGCTAACCCAGGGCACTTACGGCGTCAAAATTGACTCTGACCAGCCGGTAAGCGCCGCCGCGCTGTCTACCTCGCAGGGTAGTGAATACCCGGAGCTGTCAGGCCAACACATCCACGATTTCACCTGGTCGCAGGCCCAAACTGGGCAAGGTGGGGTAGCTATGCTGCCACGCCAAGACGTAACTAGCCAGCTGCTGCTAACTAACCCCTCAGCCCAGCCCAAGCAGGTCACGCTTAGCGCTATCGGCTCTAACTGGACCAGCACCTTGACCTTGCCGGCGCTATCAACCCAGGTGGCCCAGGTCCCTGACAGCGTACAGGCAGTTAGTGTTAGCGGCGCAGTTCCAGCCACCTTGGTTAGCCGTGAAACCTCTGGTGATCAGGCGGGCACACTGATCTCGGTGATTGACCGCATTGAAGTAACTGAAGCCACCGCCCAGCGGCGTATTCGGCTGTAGTGCTTAGTAATCAGGGTCCAGGTCTTGGGGTAAAACCCCAAGGGCCTGGGCACACTGCTCTAACAGCACGATATAAAGCACCTCTTGCAGCTGCTCAGGGCTAATGCACTGGGAGCGGATAGGACGCTGGTAGAGCACAATTCGAGCGTGCAAACCTGCTTTATGTTCAGCCGGGAAGAATCGGGCCAGGCAGGTGGCATCCTCCCAGGGGGCCGGATCTGAAGCCGGCACTGCCTCCACTGCCAGCTCAACTTGGCCAAGCTTAGGGTGATGCTGGGATAGCTCCCTAAAAATCTCCACTGCGACCTGATCAAACTGGGCTGAGCGAGTATTCCAGCCCGGGTGGTTGGGGCGCAGCAGGGGTAGACCCAGGTTTCGTCCGTGGCGCGCGCGTCTACGTGCGCGTTTAGCACGAGCCGCCCCACTGAAACCAGGTGAGGCGGCTACGCGTACATATAGATTACGGCGAGCAATCTGAGGGTCTTTCACGCCCTCAGTTTACTCAGCTCAGGCGCTACGGCGAGAGCGCAAAACCAGCGCGCCCGCACCAGTAGTCAACAGAGCCAGGGCTACTAGGCCGCTAGCGGCATCCAAACCGGTGATAGCCAGCTTAGAAGAGTGCACAGCACCAGTCTTAACCTTGGCGTTAGCGCTAGGCAGCTTGTCAGTTACCAACACGCCAGCGTCAACCGGGGCAGGTAGCGGTGAAGGCTTAGCGGGCACAACCGGCAGCGGCGCAAGCGGGGTCCTAGGCTCCTGCGGGATAGCGATAGCCGTGGGCTCCTGGGTGGGGGCCGCAGTAGGCTCCCGGGTAGGTTCCGCAGTGGGCTCCTGGGTGGGGGCGGCTGGCGCTGTCTGGGTGGGGACAGGTGTGGGGGTTGCTGCCGGGCCTAAATACACAGCCTGAATATAGGCGTTGGGGCCAAAATCAGCGGCGCTAGCAGGCGTTTCCTTGGTGGCGTTGTCTGCGCCAGCTACCAAAATAGGGGTTTCGGTAGGCCACGCGCCAGAGAAGGCCACAGAAATACCAAAGCGAGTACCTGGCTGCTTAGCCTTAATGGTGGTCACCTGGTCACCCAAACCGCTGATGGGGTGAGAACCAGCGGTAAAAGCAGTGGTCGGGAAGTAGTAGACCTCGCCGTCGCCTGCATGGGGGGCACCTACAGCCACCAAATTAGGCTTACCCTCACGGGCATAAGAAGCCACTGACCAGCCAGAGCCGGTGCCGGTAAGCACCGCAACATTGGGGTCAGTCTGGTTAGCGCTGTTAATCGTGTAGGTGCTGTGACCGCTATAAAGCAGCGCCACGCCGCCATTAAAACCAATCAGGGTGTCATCGTAGCCATCGCCGTTAACGTCTCCGGCGCTAGCAGCTGTAGTGGCCTTACCCAGGTAGGTGTTGCCTTCCAGAGTGATTTCAACGGCCCTACGGAGGGGGTCGTCTAGGTCAGGATAGCTTATAATATCGGCTACTAACCAAGCTTTACCGTGCTTGCCATTAGCATCAGAGGCGGTAATCGCGTAGTAGGTATGGCCACCAACATCAACATTGCTGACGGGTTGAATGGAATCAAAGAACATGCCTGTAGGGCTGTACAACTTCTGGTTGGTCGTATAGTGTTCGGGCTTGTTTAAATCTATATCGCCCCGCCTTTCAGCAGGCAGAAGATAAGCCACTGAGTGGTTGCCTTCAGGGTTAAGTACGACGATGTCACTAGTGTACTCGCCGTCGTATTTTCTATTCGCGAAGACGGCTGAGAAGTTGGTGGTACCCGGGGTACCGGTGATAGTGAAGCCCTGACCTTTTTCTGAGAGCTTGGTGTAATCAACGTCAGAAAAGTCAGTCCTGCCGTAAATTAGCCAAGCTTTACCGGCAGTTGATGAGGAGACCAGTATCTCATCTTTGCCATCATGGTCAACGTCAACTACGCAGGACACAGAAACATTAGGTGAAGCAGGAATCTTGAAGCTGCTTGTGCCCGCCACCGGCATTTTGCCGCCGGGGTTGGCACCCGGAATGACGGTAACCAGACCGGAAGGGGAGGCAGTAACGATGTCTTGCTTACCAGTGGTATAGCCATAGTCCCTGCTATCGCCATTGACATCACAGAACCGATCCTTGGCGATGGTAGAGCCGATCTGCGTACCTACCCAGGTGCGCTCTTTCTCGACAGACTGTTCGGGGGCTGCGTTAGCTAGCGTGGGGAGTGCTAGAGCTGCAACGCAAAGCCCAGCTAGCGCACTGCTGCGACGCCGGTTTGCGGCGAGTAACCACGACGGGACCATGGCTTCCTCTCTTAAGGGAGTAATTAACCTGTGTGTATCCTAGCAAAGCTGATAAAAGGCTGTTAGCGATTAGGTCCTAAAGAGACCGTGTTGTAATACAAATCAACCTCAGGGGATTTGCATACCCTTACTTTGTTACACGCCGGTGGCGCAAAAAGCGTTCAGATAGTGATATCGGCGGTATGGTTTTAGTGGCACTTTGTTAGTAATGGAACGGCATTTGCCCTAAGGTTAGGAAATTATAATTGAGCAAACGTGAAGCCTATCGCCGTGGCCCAGTGCTGCTGCGTGGTAGCCAGATCCCGCGAGACACCTCCGACGCTCGCCTGCTAGCTAGCTCCGACGACGCCGCCTGGCTGCATGAGGACCCCTGGCGGGTGTTGCGTATCCAGTCTGAGTTTGTAGAAGGCTTTGGGGCGCTTACTGGCATTGGCCCGGCTATCAGCGTCTTTGGTTCAGCCCGCACTCCTAAAGACACGGCCGCCTATGAGCAAGCTCGCGCTGTAGGGGCCAGTTTAGCTAATGCCGGTTATGCGGTTATCACCGGTGGTGGTCCGGGCATGATGGAAGCGGCTAACCGTGGGGCCCATGAGGCAGGCGGTTTAAGTGTTGGCTTAGGAATTGAACTGCCGCACGAACAAGGCCTAAATGAATATGTTGATTTAGGCGTTAACTTCCGCTATTTCTTCGCACGCAAAACTATGTTCATTAAGTATTCGGATGGTTTCGTGGTTATGCCAGGGGGATTTGGCACCATGGACGAATTGTTCGAAGCTACTACCTTAGTGCAAACTCAAAAGGCCCGCTCTTTCCCAATTGTGTTAGTGGGACAAGATTATTGGGGGCCATTGGTAGATTGGATGTCTACCACAATGGTTGCGGAAGGCATGATTAGTGCTGATGACATGAATTTATTGCAGCTAGCTGATAATGCTGAGCAGGCGGTTGACCTGGTGGTTTCTGGCGCTAGCGCCAGGATTGCCGCTAAAGCCGCAGAAAACCGCGCTCATCGCCGTGCTGAGCAGGGCTGATAGCGTTAAATATCAGCCATGAAATTTGGTGTTTTTGCGCACCTAGCGATCACATTTAAAGGTTTACAAGACTATACTGGCAGCAGTTGAGTGTGCGTTTTGGGATCCATACTCGTGATTAGCGAAAGGTGATGCCATGGCAGCCATGAAACCTCGGACTGGCGACGGTCCGCTTGAGGTAGTCAAGGAAGGTCGTTCCATCATTATGCGTATGCCTCTAGAAGGCGGCGGCCGACTGGTGCTTGAAATTAGCCCCGAAGAGGTCAAAGACCTCGCCGCAGCGTTAGAGGCCATCTAAGTCTCAGCGCTAACATACATAAAGGGTCACTCTTTGTGAGTGACCCTTTTGCTTTATAAATAGCGGTTTTAAGCCAATTTTGCGTAGTTTAAAGCTCGACGCCGGCTGCGGCCGGGGCGGGGCGCTTGGCCGCGTTAGCGGCCCGCAAAATATCGCGCGGGCTTAGCTCCACCTGGCTGCGTAGCTGCGCTAGCAGAGCCGCATCAGCATCGCTTAGGGGAGCCAGCGCAATATTGGCTGCGGCAGCGTCTACAGCCGCCGCAGTGGGGGCGGTGTCCGCCGGGGCGTCAGCATTGGTTACAGCGTCGCTGTCAGCGTTGCTGGGCTCAGCGTCAAGACTTTGGTCAGCTAGCGTCGGGCTGACCAAGCTAGCGGAGTTGTCGGTGTCTACTTGGGCACTAGTGACCGAGTCGGGCGGGTTTATGTAGGCAGTGTCATCAAATTCGCCGCTGTCGGCGGCCTCGGGGGTGTCAGTAACGGCAGGGGCAAAATCAGTCTCAGCGCTGGCTGCGTTACTGTCAGTAGCCTGTGCGCTAGCGCCGTCGCTGGCCTGTTCAGCGTCAGTGCCAGCCGCGCTGGCCTGTTCAGCGTTAACCCCGGTGGTGTCATTAGTATCAGTGGGCTCAGCCAGGGGAGCTTGCCCAGGCTGGGACTGCAGGGCATCGCGGCCGCTAGTGGCGACGTCGTCGGCTACAGAAACCGTGTCGGTGACAGTTTCTTTAAGGGCCTCAAGCGGATTGCTCAGATCACGCTTAATAGCCTCAAGATCCTCACCCATAACGTCACGCACAATTTTGCGCGGGTCGTAATTGCGCGGGTCAAAATCAGCCAGCTTCAGATCTGACAACTCTGGGCCTAGCTCCTCGCGTACCGAAGCCTTAGCGCCTTCCAAGCTCACGCGGGCTTTACGCACAAACTGGGCGAAAGTACGCGTGTATTCAGGCAGCCGGGAGGGGCCGATCACCACCATGATCACCAGCAGGATTACTAGGAACTCGCCACCGCTAATACCAAACACGTCTCCTAGTATAAATTCCCCTATGCAGCTGCGGCGCCTAACCGGGGCCAATTTATGCCCTAGGAATGATGGCCTTGCCCACCTGGTGAGCTAGTTGGCCATATTTTCTTCCTTAAGGCGATACTATGTAAGCGCTGTTCCCACCCGTCATATGCCAGGAGTGTCTGTTGCGTGCTGATAAAAACCTCACCTGGGTCTATACCGAGGAGCAGGCTTTCGAAGACGAGGTGCTGACGCTGGCCCGTCTGCGCGGCACTGAACTGGGGGCCACCCCGGTCTCCAGCGGTACAGGTGCAGCGCTGCGTATGCTGGCAGCCGCATCGCGAGCCAAGGCTGTAGCTGAGGTTGGTACCGGGGTTGGAGTCTCAGGCTTGTGGTTGCTTTCAGGCATGGGTTCCGACGGCGTACTAACCACCATTGATCTGGAGGCTGAACTACATCGCCAAGCTAGGCGCATGTTTATGAATGCCGGTTACCAAGCTTCGCGTTTCCGCATGATTAACGGACGCGCCAGCGACGTGATGCCACGTATGGCAGCCAACTCTTACGACATGGTGGTACTGGACTGCGGCCCCAGCGAAAGCGCCAACCTAGTCAACATGGCGCTACGTATGCTGCGCGTAGGCGGCATCCTAGCCATCACGCGCGCGCTATGGAACGACAATGTGGCTGACCCGGCCCGTCGCGATCCGCAAACCGTAATCATGCGTCAACTGGGGCGTGAACTTATCGCTCACGAGCAGCTGCTGACCAATATCTTGCCAGTGGGCGACGGCTTGCTAGTTAGCGTCAAACTCAGCTAGATAGCCAAACCCGGCTAGAGACCCAAACTGATTAGGCTCAAAACCTAATTAGAGCCAAACCAATTAGGGCCAAAACTGGTTAGGGCCAAAACCGAATTGGACGTGGGGGGCCCGCTTGCAATGCAAGCGGGCCCCCCACGGCTTGGTTTGGTAAATGTTTGGTTTGCTAAAGGAGCATTTGTAAAAGTGCAGCTTAAGGCGCAGTGCCTTTAAACCGGGCTGACGCCTAGGCTACGGCCAGCCAGGCCGCGTGCACGGTGACCCAGCTTGCGCGCCACCCCAGCTAGACCCTGGGCGGCGCTGGAGCCAGCGGCGGGGCGGCCGTCGTCGGCAATAGAAGCCGGCACCCCACAGTCAGAGCCCTCACGCACATTAATGTCCAGCGGCAGCTGCGCCAGTACCGGCACCTCATAACCCAGTTCGCGGCTCAGGTTAGCGGCCACCTGTGCGCCCCCGCCGGAACCGAAAATCTCTAGGGTGGTGCCGTCGGGCTGCTCAATGTAGGACATGTTCTCGATTACCCCAACCACCTTCTGTTTGGTTTGGCTGGCAATCAGGCCGGTACGCTCAGCCACCTCAGCGGCAGCCGCCTGCGGGGTGGTTACTACCAAAATCTCGGCGTTAGGTAGCAGCTGAGCCACCGAAATGGTCACGTCACCGGTTCCCGGAGGTAGGTCTAGCAGCAGCACGTCTAGGTCACCCCAGAACACGTCGGTGAGGAACTGCTGCACAGCGCGGTGCAGCATCGGGCCACGCCACACCACCGGCTGGTGTTCGCCCACAAACATGCCGATAGAAATAACCTTCACCCCGTGGGAAACCGGGGGCACAATCATGCCGTCAAGCTGGGTGGGTACGTGGTCCACGCCCAACATGCGGGGGATAGAGAAACCGTAAATGTCGGCGTCAACTACGCCAACGCTGAGTCCCTGGGCGGCCATGGCGGCAGCCAAGTTAGCGGTTACCGAAGATTTACCAACGCCGCCCTTACCGGAGGTGACCGCATAGACGCGGGTCAGGTTGCCGGGCTTGGTGAAAGGAATTTCCGGCTCGGCCACGCCACCGCGCAGCTTTGTGCGTAGGGCGGCACGCTCCTCGTCGTTCATAACCCCCAGCTCCACCTTGACGCTGGTTACGCCAGCGACGGCGCCAACCTCGCGTTGGGTGTCAGCGGTTAGGGTGTCTTTAAGCGGGCAACCTGCCACGGTGAGGTTCAAACCGATAGTAACTGCGCCGTCGTCGGCAATATCAATAGAACGCACCATGCCCAGCTGCGTAACTGGGCGGCGAATTTCAGGATCGATGACGCGCTCTAGAGCGGCCTCAATAGCCTCTTGGGTGGGTAGTGTCATGAGCTAATACTAAAGCCCAGCTAACACCTCTATTGAACCGGTGTGGTCATAGATCACATTTGAGATATCTAGCAGCGAAAAAGCTGCCGCCCTCAAAGGGTGTTAGCTGGGCTGCTAGACGCCGTCTAGTCGCGCTTGGAAGTAGGCTTGTTTTGCTGTTGGCACTGCTGATCTAACTGATGCTGCTGATCTAACTGCGCCTGGCGCTGAGCAAACTCGGCTTGCTGCTGGGCGGCGGCCTGGATCAGGTTACGTTCCTCAGCCACAATCTCCATCAGCAAGTCACGCATCTCTGAACGCACAAAGTCACGGGTGGCCACATCGTTCATAGCTAGACGCAGCGCCGCAATTTCACGGGTCAGAAACTCAGTGTCAGCCAGGTTGCGCTCAGCACGCTGACGATCCTGCTCAGCAGTTACGCGGTCACGGTCATCTTGGCGGTTCTGCGCCAACATAATCAGCGGCGCTGAATATGAAGCCTGAGTAGAAAAAGCCAGGTTAAGCAGGATGAATGGGTACTCATCCCAGGCATAACCCACGCTAGCTAGGGCCACATTCGCAACGATCCAGGCGGTTACGAAAATGGTCATATACAGCACGAATGAGGGTGAACCCATAAAGCGAGCGGTGGCCTCAGCAAAACGGCCAAAACCGTCCTTATCGCCGCCGCCGCGCCGCCACGGCTTCCAGCCGCGCTGTGAAGGGTCTAGGGGAGTGTCTAGAGAGTCAGCCATTTGCACTCTTTTCGATGGCCTCATCGGTTACGTCATCGTCAGCGTCACGCCAGTCATCGGGCATGAGGTGGTCCAAAACGTCATCGACGCTGACGGCTCCCACCAGGCGGTCTGCATCATCTACTACAGCCAAGGCGGTTAGGTTATAGGTAGCCAAAATACGGGTAACCGTACCAATAGAGTCACTCGGGGAAACTGATTCCAGATCCCGATCAATAATGGAGCCCACCAGGGTTTGGGGAGGCTCACGTAGGGCCCGCTGCAAATGCACCACGCCGATAAAACGGCCGGTAGGTGACTCTAGCGGGGGGCGAGCCACAAAACCCATGGTGGCCAGGGCCGGGCTGCCTTCCTCCTTACGGGCGTGGGCCAGGAAGGTGGCCACAGTGGCCTCGGGAGGCAAAATAATAGGCTCAGTGGTCATCAAACCACCGGCGGTGTAGTCGTCATAAGCCATCAGGCGGCGCACGTCGGCAGCCTCATCGGGCTCCATTAGGGCCAGCAGGGCTTCAGCTTTAGGTAGGGGCAGCTCGGAGACTAGGTCGGCGGCGTCGTCAGGCTGCATAACATCCAAAACGTCGGCGGCGCGGGGGGCCTCAAGCTTAGACAAAATAGCTAGCGAATCCTCAGCCGAAAGCTCCTCCAGGGCGTCAGCTAGGCGCTCATCGGTTAGGGCTGTGGCCACCTCAAGGCGGCGTACCGGGGGTAACTCGTGCAGGGCATCAGCCAAGTCAGCAGGCTTTAGATCCTCCATGGTGGCCAGCAGGGCGCTAACCCCCTGCTCATTGGGGCGTAGCGACAGGCCGATGACGTCGCCCACCTCAACGGTGAAAGTTTCGCCCTTGCGTAGCCCCAGACGCCCAGTGACCGGGCGCTGCACAAATAGGCGCGTCACATTCCAGTCATGGTTGCGGTCTTTTTCGATGCACACGTCGCGAATTTCCACGGTGCCCGACCCGTCACGCAGGGTTACGCGCTTATCTAAAAGCTCACCCACCACCAGGGTCTCTAGTGAACGCTGGGAGAAACGGCGCACGTTAAGTACGCCGGTAGTAATTACCGCCCCCGGTTCCATGGCGGTTACGCGGGAAAGGGGCACAAATACTCGACGGCGCCCGGGCACCTCAACTACCAGCCCAACTGCGCGGGGGGCTGAGCGTAGGTTAATTAAAACGACCACGTCAACCACTTTGCCTACCTGATCACCAAGCGGGTCAAAGACCGCTGTGCCGGCTAGGCGAGCGATGTAGACGCGGGTTGTGGAATGGGTGCGCATAACCTCCATGGTCTTAGGTTAGCCCCCTAGCTATGGCCAGAGCTAACCTCAAAAGTGTGAAAAGATCGGCTAAATAAACCAAATAGTTTTGGGGTGGCACCTCTTTAGTAAGTGCCACCCCAAAACCTAGATTAGCCAGTAAAGACAGTTTTAATGGCTAAATTTCGCCGGTCTTAACTACGTATCAGCCGCGCAGAGAACGTACCCAGTTTTCGACGTCGTCGGTGTCACGCGGAATATCGGCGGTGATGCGACGGGCGCTACCATCAGGGTCAATGACAATGTCGTCCTCAATGCGCACAGCCTGGCCGCGCAGCTCCTCAGGTACCTGCAGGTCATCGGCGCGGAAGTACAGGCCCGGCTCAATGGTGAAGCACATGCCCGGCTCTAGCAGCGCATCCATGTACATTTCCCGGCGTGCCTGGGCGCAGTCGTGCACATCCAGACCCAGGTGGTGGCTGGTGCCGTGCACCATCCAGCGGCGGTGGTACTGGCCCTCAGCCGAAAGTGACTGGGCAGCAGTGACGCCCTCAGGCAGGCAGCCCCAAGACTCTAGACGCTCAGCCAGAACCTCCATGGCGGCATTGTGCAGGTCGCGGAAACGCACCCCGGGCTCGTTAGCCTTAGCGAAAGAAGCATCGGCGGCGTCGAGAACTGCCTGATAAATCTTGCGCTGAGCCTCAGAGAAGGTACCCGAAACCGGCAGGGTACGGGTTACGTCAGCGGTGTAGAGCGAGTCCACCTCGGCGCCGGCGTCAACCAGCACCATGTCAGACTCAAGCACGCGCCCATCGTTGTTAATCCAGTGCAGCGTGTTGGCGTGGTTACCGGAGGCGGCAATGGTGTCATAGCCCAGACCGTTACCCTCTTCGCGGGCCACGGCGCCAAAAGCACCCTCCAGCACGCGCTCACCACGCCAGTGCTCAGTGGCGCGTGGCAGGGAGCGAATCAGCTTTTCAAAACCGGACTTGGTGACCGAGACAGCCAGTTCCAGCTGCTCAATTTCCCACTGGTCCTTAATTAAACGTAGCTCAGCCAAAGCCTCTAGCAGCTTGGCGTCGTTAGCGGCGTTAACCTGGGCGTCTACTGCACCGTTTTGGCTGCGCACCTGGTTTACCAGCTCAGTGACACTGGGGTCGGCCTCGCTAACCACACACAGTTCTAGCGTGCCCGCATCCTTAGCTAGGGCGTCACCTAGAGAGTCAATGTGGGCGCAAGCAATACCGGTGGCGTGCTCAACTTCCTCCAGGGAAGGACGCACCCCTACCCACAGCTCGCCGTAGCGCGGGTCGCCATAAAACTCTTCGCTTGAACGTGAAGCGCGCGGACGGAAGTAAAGCACAGCGGTGTGAGTGGGGCCCTGACCGCCGTCACGGATGGGCTCAAGCACCAGCACGGCGTCGGGCTCAAAATCAGTGCCGGTACCGGTCAGGTGCGCAAAAGCCGAGTGTGGGCGGAAGCGGTAATCGCAGTCATTGTTGCGGACCTTAAGCGGGCCAGCAGGAATCACTAGGCGCTTGTTGGGGAACAGCTTGCCCAAAGCCTCACGGCGGGCAGCGGCCCAAGGGGCAGAAGCGTTACGACCCTGCGTGTTTTCCGGGCGCGGGCCCCAGTTGGAGCCAATGAACTCGCGGAAAGCGGAGTTGGCGGGCTGACGTGAACGGTTGTTGCCACGGTCAGCTAAAGTCTGGTTGTCGCTGGAAGCGGTGGATTTTTCCTCAGTCATAAAGCCATCATAAGCCGTTTAACGCGCTGAGCCCTAAGCCGTTAACGCGCTGGGCCCTAAGCTGTTTAAACGCTGGACTCGCGGCGTGGCTGGGCTCGGCGCTGGAAGAGAGGCTGGGAGCTACGGCTCCTAGTGCGGGGGCGGCGAGGCTGGGACCTCGCTGGCAGCGAGGCGTTAAGACTTCTAGGGCCAGCATCCTAACAACCGGGTGAGTCTAACCGCGCCTGGGCTACCTAGGCCATACAATCCAATTGTGCGCATTGATCCTCATACTCATTCAAGTTGTTCCGATGGCACCCAAACCCCAGCACAGTTAATCGCTTCCGCCGTCGAATGCGGCCTGGACGTTATTGGGTTGACCGACCACGACACCACAGATGGATGGCACCAAGCTGCACAAGCAATTGAAGGCACCAGCCTGAAACTGCTGCGCGGCATGGAAATTTCCTGCTCCTACCAGGGAATTACCCTGCATCTGCTCTCTTACCTACACGACCCCGACAATGTGGCTTTAAATCGGGAGCTTAGGCGCTCGCATGAAGCCCGCCATGAGCGCGCCCGCCTTATGGTTGAGCGACTAAGCAAGGATTACCCCATCACCTGGGAAGAAGTTGTCGCTCAGACAGCTCCCGGAGCCACTTTGGGACGCCCTCACATTGCTGACGCGCTGGTAGCTGCCGGGGCTTTTAAAAACCGCAGCGAGGTTTTTGCCGGCCCGCTTAAGCCTGGCTCGCCCTACACCGTGGAGCGTTACGCCCCCGACCCGGTCAAAGCCTGCGCCCTGGTGCGCGCAGCTGGGGGAGTGCCGGTGGTGGCTCACCCGCGCGCCGCTAGCCGCAGCAAGCGCCTGATTCCCGACGAGGTTTTTGCTCGCATGGCTGAGGTTGGTTTGGCTGGTCTTGAGGTTTATCACCGCGATCACGACGACGTCGCCCGTGCGCAGGCCCTGCGTCTTGCTAAGGATCTGGGGCTGGGAATTAGCGGTTCAAGCGACTATCACGGGGCTGGTAAACCTAACCGTTTAGGCGAAAACCTAATGCCGGTAGAGTTCTACGAGCGCGTTGTGGAGCAGGGTCTGCTACCCATTTTGGAGGGGTAGTGGAAATCTTTGAACCCCATGTGTTTGCTACCTCGCTAGCTACGCTGGTAGTTATTCAAGACCCGGTGGGGGCCATCCCGATCTTCCTGTCACTAACTGGAAAACAGTCTGATGCGCAGCGTAAAAGATCTGCCCGCACAGCTACGCTAGTTAGCCTTGGCGTAATTTTAGTATTCGCTTTAGCTGGACGTTACATTCTAGAGTTTCTAGGTATTAGCGTGCCTGCTTTGCAGCTATCTGGTGGTCTGTTGCTACTGTTGGTGGCCTTGGAGCTGCTTACTGACAAAATGGATGAGCATCCTGACCCTGATGCTACCGGCGGAGTTAACGCAGCCCTAGTGCCCCTAGGCACGCCCCTACTGGCTGGGCCCGGTGCGATTGTGGCCGCCATGGTGGCAGCTGATTCTTCTGGCTCCACCGCCGGTTGGATCAGTGTGGGTGTGGCTATCGTGATGTCACACGTGATCATTTGGCTAACCCTGCACTTCTCCACGGTGCTTAACCGGATTCTTAAGCAATCTGGTATCACCCTGCTAACCCGCATTGCCGGTTTGCTGCTGGCAGCTATTGCGGTGCAGATGATGGTGGACGCGGTAGAGACCTTCGTAAAGCAGTTCGGGGCCTAGCCTCAGCGGTGGGGCCTGTCCTTGGGACTGGCCCGTCCATAGCGGCTGGCCCCGCCGTGCGCAACAAGCATCCCGCCGCGCGGGCGGCCAAACCGTTCGCCGTGCGGGAGGCCAAGGGCCCAGCTCAGGGCGCCTGGCGCGTGGCCAATCAAAACCGTATGCTGCTGGCTGCAAAACTAAGAACAAACCCCCGGCTCAACCGAGCACGGGGGTTTGCGGTGTTTAAAGGAGCCTACCTGAGCCAGTGTACTCCTTAGAGCTCACTCAGTGGGTTTTAAGAAGCTACCCAGTTTTTGTGGCTTGGCTAGCAGGCTTAACCAGCAGGCTTGGCTAAGCAGGCTTTTCGGCAGGCTTCTAGCCGGCTTCAAGCTGGTTTTGTCCAGTTAGTTTTACTCAGCTTTAGTGCGGCGAGCACCGCGAGTGCGCTTACGGGGACGACGTGACTTAGTCTGCTTAGTGCGCACGGCGTCGTCGGCCTTACGGTGAGCGCGCCCCCGGCCCCGAGAGCGGCCGCGAGAACGGGCGGCAGAGCGAGAGCCAGTGGTGCCCAGATCCTCAATATATTCAGCGCTTAAACCCTCACGCTTACGCTGCGAGCGCGGCAGGCGGTTACCCACATTCTCAGGAATATCCAGGTCACTGTAGAGGTGGGGACTGGTGTGGTAGGTCTCTACCGGCTCCTTGTACTCCAAGCCCAGCGTCTTGCAGTTCAGGCGCCAACGCGGCAGGTCCTCCCAATCCACAAAGGTGACCGCCGTGCCGTGCTTGCCGGCGCGCCCAGTGCGGCCGATGCGGTGCACGTAGGTCATGGCGTCTTCGGGGCACTCATAGTTAATAACGTGGGTGACGTCGTCGACGTCGATACCACGGGCGGCCACGTCGGTAGCTACCAGCACATCCACCTTGCCGTTACGCAGGGCACGCATGGCCTGCTCGCGGGCGCCCTGGCCCAAGTCACCATGCAGCGCGGCCACGGCGAAACCCTGCCTGGACAGCTCCCGGGTGACCGTGTCGGCGGTGCGCTTGGTGCGGCAGAAAATAATGCAGCCTTCGCGCTCGCGGGCCTGCAAAATGCGGCAGATAACCTCCACCTTGTTCATGGCGTGCACGCGGTAGGCGTACTGGGAGACGCTGCGCACTGTGAGGGTGTCGTCTGCGGGATCTTCCTGGGCCCGAATATGGGTGGGCTGGTTCATGTAGCGCCTGGCCAGGGCAATCACTGCGGCCGGCATGGTGGCGCTAAAGAGCATGGTTTGGCGGTCGGGGCGGGTAGCGGCCAGGATTTTTTCCACGTCGGGCAAGAAACCCAGGTCAAGCATTTCGTCGGCCTCATCAAGCACCACGGTGGTGACGTGGTCTAGACGCAAAATGCCGCGATTAATCAGGTCTAGCAGGCGCCCGGGGGTACCCACAATAACCTCCGCACCAGCTTTAATGGCCTCAATTTGGGGCTCATAGGCGCGCCCGCCATAAACCTGGGCGATGCGCACGGTGCGGTATTTGGCGGCGGCGCTGAGCTCTTCAGCTACCTGTTTGGCCAGCTCACGGGTGGGCAGAATAACCAGGGCCTGGGCGCTGCCGGAGGCCGGGTCTTCATCCCAACCTTCCTCGCCGGGACCTAGGGTGTCCATTAGTAGCGGGATGCCGAAGCCTAGGGTTTTACCGGTACCGGTTTTGGCTTGACCGATAATGTCTGCCCCATCTAACGCCACCGGCAGGGTTAATGCCTGGATTGGGAAGGGGTGGGTGATGCCGCGTTCGTCTAGGGCCTTGGTGATTTCCTCTTCTACGCCGTACTGGGCGAAGGTTTTGGTTTCTAAATCAAGGCTATCGGCGGTGGCGCTGATGTCTGCGTCTACCTCATCGGGGCGCACAGCGGTGGCGGCAGCGGAGTTAATTAGGCCAGTGTTTGTGGCCTCAATGTCAGTATTGTTCTCGCTCATATATGCCTTCAACTTTAGGCGCTTTTTTGGCTTTATGGCAGTGTAAATGGGGTAGTTCACGTCAGCGCCTCACTAATGTGAGCGGCTTTGACTAAACTGTTGCCATGGACACTGCTTCTAATGTTTCAGCCTCTGGGGCCCCCGCGTTTAATTTGGTGGCTGGGCTGGTTACCTGGTCTTTATCGGTGCAATCCATTCGCCTGGGCAAGGATGCTTATATGGCTCCCGACATGGTCACGCGGGCCGCGTTGATGCGGCTAAGTGCCCAAACCACGCAGGATTTTAAGGCGGTTTCTACCCGTAGTCGCGAGCTGGGGGTTGATGCGCTAGATAATGCGCAGCCGTTTATGGGGGCGCTGGGTGATTACGATGAGCGTACTCGCCCGGCTGACTGGCCTGAGCGCGTGCTTAAAACTTATTTGGGTATGGGTTTGCTGGGCGACTTTGCGGCCCACGCGGTTTCGCTGCTGCCCCCGGCGCTGGCCTCTGAGCTGGCGCCCTATCTGGACCACCGTGAGCTGGATGCTTTTGCTTCTGCCAGTATTTTGGGTGCAGCCGGTTCTGACCCGCAGCTGGCGGCCCGCTTGGGGCTGTGGGGGCGGCGCGTGGTTGGTGAGGAAGTGGGTACTTTCCACGCTTTGCTGGCACGTTTTAAGGGTTTAGCTGCCGACGACGCCGCCCGCCAGGGCTACCACGACGCTCTGTCTGCTGGGGCGGCCACCCGCATGAAGGGCCTGGGCCTGCGCGTATGAGGCTATCTGCATAAAAACTAACCCCACCGGCTAGTGAACTGCGCCCCGAAACTTGGACGCGTTTAATGGTAGCCGTTATGCGGCTTCCTGTAGGGCCTGATCCCGGTATTCTGCCGGGGTCAGGCCCTTGAGCTTTACTTGGCG